>Ga0075163_10001036_pt1 | contig 37014 bp, 26 predicted proteins | sample JI1023141ADNA_FD_71478 | JGI IMG/M metagenome (GOLD analysis project Ga0075163, IMG submission 71478) | Wastewater effluent complex algal communities from Wisconsin, to seasonally profile nutrient transformation and Carbon sequestration -... | ecosystem: Engineered > WWTP > Effluent > Algae...
ACCGACACGACGACGCACACGGAGCCCGCCGTGTCGACGACGAAGGACTTGGCCAAGTCCTTGTTCGAGGAGAACCTGTTGGCCTTCGAAGTCGCGTCGCTCCTGTTGTTGGCCGCGATCGTGGGCGCCGTCGTGTTGGCGCGACGTCGCGATCCGGAACCGGGGACGGGGATCGAGACGTCGCCTCTCGACGACGCGGTCCGCCACGAAGCGGCGATGCGGAAGACGGTGGGCGACGACGAGCCCGTCGGCGCGCGCCGCGCGGGAGGTACGCCCACGTGACCCTGCAGCACTGCATCCTCCTGGCCTCGATGCTCTTCTGCATCGGCGTCTACGGACTCCTCACGCGCCGTCACGCGATCGCGATGCTCCTGTGCATCGAGCTGATGCTGAACGCGGCGAACATCGCCTTCGTGGCCTTCGCCAAGTTCGGCGGCGGCCCGGGGCAGATCTTCGTCCTGTTCGCGTTGGCCGTCACCGTGGCCGAGGTGGCGGTGGGTCTGGCGCTCGTGATGGCGCTGTACCGGCGGCACGGTGACACGGCCATCGACGCGGCCGCCGAGGCGAAGGAATGACGAACACCGTCCTCCACGCGACGATCGCCGTCATCGCACCCGCGATCGTCGCCCTGTTGCTCGTGATCGTGCCGACGTTGCGTCACCGCGGAGTGCCCGCGGCTTGGGCGTGCGTGTGCGGCAGCCTCGTCTCGCTCGGCGCCGCGTTGCGCGTCCTGTTCGAGCGCGCGCCCGAAGCCGGCGCCGATCGTTGGACCGTTTCGTGGCTGGAGGCCGCCGGCCGTCCCTTGGCCGAGGTCGGGATCCACGTCGACGGCGTCTCGGCCACGATGCTGGTCGTCGTGACGTTGGTCGCGACGTGCGTCCAGGTCTTCTCGCTCGCGTACATGCACGACGAGTCGAAGCGCTCCTACGGCAGGTACTTCGCGCTGCACGCGTTGTTCTTGTTCAGCATGAACGTGCTGGTCGTCGCGCCCAATCTGCTGCAGCTCTTCATGGGCTGGGAACTCGTGGGCCTCGCGAGCTACCTGCTGATCGGCTTCTACTTCGCGAAGCCGAGTGCCGCGCGCGCCGCCGTCAAGGCGTTCTGGATGACCAAGCTGGCCGACATGGGCTTCTTGTTCGGCCTGATCGTTCTCGTCGTGAACACCGGCTCGTTCGAGTGGACCTCGCAGCCCACCACCGCCGTCGCCACGCTCGCCACCGTCTTGTTGTTCGTGGCGGTGATGGGCAAGTCGGCTCAGTTCCCGCTGCACGTGTGGTTGCCGGACGCGATGGAAGGTCCGACGCCCGTGTCGGCGTTGCTGCACGCCGCGACGATGGTGGCGGCGGGCGTGTTCTTGATCGTGCGCGCCGATCCGCTGTTCGCACAGGCGCCGGCCACCCAGGACCTCATGCTGTGGGTCGGTTCGATCACGGCCGTGTTCGCCGCGTTCTTGGCCTTGGTGCAGACCGACGTCAAGAAGGTGCTGGCCTACTCGACCTGCTCGCAACTCGGCTACATGGTCGCCGCGCTGGGCGCCGGGTCGGCGTTCGCGGGCTTCTTCCACTTGGGCACGCACGCGTTCTTCAAGGCGCTGTTGTTCCTGGCCGCGGGCAGCGTCATCCACGCCGTGCACTCGAACGACATGAAGGACATGGGCGGACTGGCGCGCAAGATGCCGCTCACCGCCGTGTGCTTCCTCGTGGGCGCGCTGTCGCTCGCGGGCGTCCCAGGATTCGCGGGCTTCTTCAGCAAGGACCTCGTGCTGACGACCTTGGAAGGTCGCGCCGGTTGGGTGCCGTGGGCCATGCTGATGGCGTCCGCTTTCCTGACCGCTTTCTACATGGGGCGCGTGTTCTTCCGCGTGTTCTTGGGTCGCGCGTCGACGGCCGCCGAACACGCGCACGAGAGCGGACCCGCGATGAGCGGCACGTTGATCGTGTTGGCCGTGCCGTCCCTGCTCGCCGGCTTCCTGGGTGGTTGGCTGGCGCACACGGCGCGCGCCGAATACCACGCGCACTGGGGTCTCACGCCGATCGTCGCGTCCACCGCGGCGGTCACGGGTCTCGTCGCCGCGTACTTGGCGTTCGGTCGCGGTCGCGAATCGGTTCGCTTCGGCGTCCTCGAGAGCCTCGACCGCGCGAGCGTCGTCGATCGCGCCTGGGCGTTCGCGTACCGCGGCGTCTTGCTGCGCGTGGGGGCCGTGCTGGGTTGGATCGACCGATACGTGGTCGACGGCCTCATGAACGGCGTCGGTTGGGTCACGCTCGAGACGGGCGGCGCCGTGCGACGCCTGCAGACCGGCCGCGTCCGCGACTACGCGTACGTCGTCGTGGTGGGCGCGATCCTCCTGGCTCTGTACGGGGTCTGGCGATGAATCACCTGCTGTCGATCGTCGTCGCGGCGCCGGCACTCGCGGCCTTGATCGTGTTGCTGCTGCCGGCTTCGACCCGCGGAGCGATCCGTGTCGTGTCCTTGCTGGGGTCGCTGGTGTCGTTCGCGGGCAGCGTCGTGGTCGCCGTGACCTACGACCGCGCCGTCGGCGGCTTGCAACGTGTCGAGGACTACGCGCTCGTGCCCTCGTTGGGCATCCATCTGAAACTCGCCGTCGACGGTTGGGGCGTTCCGCTGCTCCTCTTGACGGGGATCATCATCGTCGCGGGCGTCCTGGCGAGTTGGAACGTCGCGCGCCGCGAGAAGGACTTCTTCGTCCTCCTGCTCGTGCTCGTCGCGGGCGTGTTCGGCGTGTTCGTGGCGCAGGACCTGTTCGTGTTCTTCCTCTTCTACGAGATCGCCGTGCTGCCGATGTACCTGCTCATCGGCATCTGGGGCAGCAGCCATACGGTCGAAGCGCGAGGTCCGTTCGCGTTCGTGTGGAAGCGTTTCGCGGTGGGCGGCAAGGAATACGCCGCCATGAAGCTGACCGTGATGCTGCTCGTGGGATCGGCCGCGATCCTGGTCGCCATGTTCGCCATGTGGAGCGAGGCCGGGGGCACGACGTTCGACATGGGCACGTTCGCGAACACGAAATTCTCGCACGGGACCCAGATGCTCGCGTTCCCGTTGGTGTGGCTCGGCTTCGGCGCGCTGGCGGGGGTGTTCCCGTTCCACACGTGGTCGCCGGACGGCCACGCCTCCGCGCCGACCGCCGTGTCCATGTTGCACGCGGGCGTGCTCATGAAGCTGGGGGCGTTCGGCGTCATCCGCGTCGGCATGGTCCTGCTGCCCGAAGCGGCTCAAGCCTGGGCGCCGATCGTGGGCGCGGTCGCGGTGATCAACGTCCTCTACGGGGCGATGTGCGCGGCGAGCCAGACCGACCTCAAGTACATCGTGGCGTACTCGTCCGTGAGCCACATGGGCATCGTGATGCTCGGAGCGGCGACGATGACCCCGAACGGGTGGAACGGCGCCGTGTACCAGATGTTCGCGCACGGCATCATGACCGGGCTCTTCTTCGCGTTGGTCGGCATGGTGTACGAGCGCGCGCACACGCGTGCGATCGCGAAGATGGGTGGGTTCGCGCACGTCATGCCGGCGATCGCGGCGTTCTTCACGTTGGCGTGCCTGTCGTCGCTCGGATTGCCCGGAACGGCCGGTTTCGTGGCCGAATTCCTGGTGTTCGTGGGCGGCGCGCAAGGGGCTCACGCGTGGTGGGTCGTCCCGGGCGTGCTGGGTGCGTTCGTCACCGCGGTCTACGTGCTGCGCGCGTGCAAGACGATCTTCTGGGGGCCCGCGCCCACGGGAGAGTTCGCGCACTTGAAGGACCCGCAGCGCAGCGAATGGTGCGCGCCGATCCTCTTGGCCGCATCCCTCGTCGTGTTCGGGTTCTGGCCTCGGTTCCTGCTCGACTTCATCGACGTGGCGAGCACGGCGTTCCTGGCTCACGTCTCGGCGGCCTCATGAACAGCGGATCGAGCAACTGACATGCCTGCGTGGCTCCACATCCTCACGTTGGACCTGGCCGTGGCGGGCCTCGCGGCCGTCGTCCTGCTCGCCGACGCGCTGTTCGCGATCCGCGGTCGTGTCCTCGGCTGGGCGACGGCCATCGGACTCGGCGCCGTGCTCGCACTCTCGTTCGTCGTCGACGTGTCGGGCTCGGCGCCGCACGACGTCTACGTGTCGGGGCCGTGGGTTCTCTACTTCAAGCGTCTGTTCCTGTGCGCCGGCGTGCTGGGTGTCCTGGGCTCGATCGACTGGCTCGAGACGCGCGTGCCCCGACGCAAGGCCGAGTACCTCGTGCTGCTGCTGTTGTCGCTCGTCGGCATGATGCTCTTGGCCGGCGCGCGAGATTGGGTGCTCCTCGTCGTGGCGTTCGAGCTCATGGGCGTGCCGTTGTACGTGCTGTGCGCGTACGCCAAGTCGGACGGTCGCGGCGACGAGCCGCGTTTGGCGGCCGAAGCGGGGCTCAAGCTCTTCGTGACCGGCGCCGCCAGCACCGCGTTCACCTTGTTCGGGCTCGCACTGGTCGTGGGCACGACCGGAACGTCGAGCTTGACCGGACTGCCGGCCGGCCCGCTCGCGCCGTTGACCGGCGTCGGGATGATGTTCGTGTTGGCCGGATTCGGCTTCAAGATCGGCGCCGTGCCCTTCCACATGTGGGTGCCCGACACGTATCAGGGCGCGCCGACGCCGTTCGTCGCGTTCCTCTCGGTGGCACCCAAGGCCGCGGGCTTGGCCGCATTGGCGGTCGTCTTGTTGTCGGCGTGGGCGCGACAACACGCGCTGTGGGTGCCCGCGTTGTCGGCCGTCGCCGCGGCGAGCATGCTCGTCGGGAACGTCTTCGCGTTGCGTCAGACCGACGTGCGCCGATTGTTGGGATTCTCCGGCGTGGCGCAGATGGGCTACGTGTTGCTCGCGCTGTGCGCTCGGTCCGAGCAAGGGCTCGAGATGGCGCTGTTCTTCGTCGCCAGCTACGTGTTCACGAACTTCGGCGTGTTCCTGGTCGTGCACGCCGCCGCGGAGGAATCCGGCGGTCACTCGTTGACACAGCTCACGGGTCTGTCGCGACGCTCGCCGTGGTTGGGTGGCGCGCTGCTCGTGTTCCTCCTGTCGCTGGCCGGCATCCCCTTCGTCGTCGGGTTCTGGGCGAAAGTGTTCGTCCTGATGGCCGCGTATCGCGCCGGACTCGTCGCGCTGGTGGTGCTGGGCGCGGTCCTGACCGTCGTGGCGCTCTTCTACTACCTGTCGGTCGCACGCTCGACGTACATGTCCGACGGTTCCTCGACCGCGCCCGTCCGCACGGGACTGCCGTTGCGAGCGGCGATCCTCGCGTGTCTGCTCGCGGTCGTGGGACTCGGGCTGTGGCCGGGACCCTTGGTCGAACAAGCCGCGCGCGCGACGAGCGCGTTCTTCGCGGGGCACTGAGAGATCGAGGAGCGCGGCGACGACGACACGACGACGAACGAGCCGAAGTCCGGAACACACCCCGGAGGAGGAAACCCGTCATGGTCCACAAACCCAGTGAGATCCGCTCCGTCATCCTCGCCGAGCACGCGGTGCTGAGGAGCCGATTGGACGAGATCGAGGCCGCCCTGGAACGATCGGCGGCCGACGGCACGAGTCGCAGGTCGTTGCCCGGTCAACTCACGCGCTTCTGCGAGGAGTTCCTGCGACACATCGAGCACGAGGAGACGATCCTCATGCCCGTACTGGCGGACATCGACAACTGGGGTCCGATCCGCATCGAGCAGATGGACGCCGAGCACGCCGGGCAGCGTCGCACCATGGACGAGCTGTCGCGTCGTTCTCCCGATCCGGACTTCGCGGGTTACGCCGCGACCGTGCGTGCCTTCGTGCGCGAGATCCGCGCCGACATGGAATCCGAGGAGCGCGAGTGCCTGAGCCGTGACGTCCTGCGGGACGACACGACCAACATCGACGCGTTCGGCGGCTGACCGTCGCCCGGTCGACCGATCCGGGGCACCGGCTGCGCCTCCCTCCTCGGGACGCGCGCCGGGAGGGGCGGGTGCGAGCCGTGGGGCCCGACACCGGATCGAATTTCCTCGTCCCGCTGTCCTTGAAATATTCCTCAATCGTTATACAGTCAAGGACGATACACGGGAGGCGCCCCAGCGGTGCGCCAAGGAGACGGACGGCATGTCGACGATCGAGTTCGGGACGATTTTCTTGGCGGCCACGCTCGCGTGGGGGGCCACGGCCGAGGCGCAGGACGCGGAACGGGCCACGCACGGAGACCAGGCCGCGACCCCGCAGGTGTCGTACGAGGCCCGTGAAGGGGAGGTGACCGTGCGTCAGTACCAGCTCGGCTGCCTCAGCCAGCTGACGTACCTCGTGACGAGCCGCGGCGAAGCGCTGGTCGTCGATCCGCAGCGCGACGTCGATCACTACGTGCGCGACGCCGCCGCGGCGGGCGCCAAGATCCGCTACGTCGTGCTGACCCACACGAACGCCGACTTCGTGGCGGGGCACACCGAGCTCGCCGCGCGAGAGGGTGCCGAGATCCTGATCTCGGCTCGGTCCGGGTCGGAGTTCCGACACCGCGGCATGAACGACGGCGACCGCGTCACGATGGGGGCGGCGATCCTGGAGTTCGTGGCCACGCCCGGCCACACGCTCGACTCGATGTGCGTGTCGGTGCGGGTCCAGACGTCGGCGGGCGCCGGAGTCGAACCGACGTGGATCTTCACCGGCGACGCGCTCTTCATCGGATCGATCGGACGTCCGGACCTCGCGCAGGGAACAGTCGCGCCCATGGTCCTCGCGAGTCACGCGTACGACTCGATCGCGCATCTGCGTGCTCTGCCCGAGTCGACGATCGTGCTGCCGGGGCACGGCGCCGGTTCCTTGTGCGGTGCGCACCTGTCGCCCGACACCACGTCGACCATCGGTCGCGAGAGGGAGACGAATCCCTACTTCCGCATCCGCGGGCGCTCGGCGTTCGTCGCGCGAGACGTGTCGGGGCTGCCTCCGGCGCCGGGCTACTTCGCCTACAACGTCGCGCTGAACCGCAAGGGTCCGCCGGTCGTCGACTGGACGAACGAGATGCCGCGGGAGCTGACGCCCGTCGAGTGGAAGGACGCGGTCGCGAAGGGCGCCTGGCTCGTCGATCTCCGCGAGGCCCACGCCTACGCCGCCGCGCACGTCGAAGGTTCCGTGAACGTGTCGGTGCGCGGTCGCCTCGACACGTGGACCGGCATCGTGATCCCGTTCGAGGCGCCGATCGTCCTGATCGGCGAGCCGGACGACGTGCGCGAAGCCGCGTTCCGCTTCAAGCGCATCGGGCTCGATCACGTCGTGGGTCACGTGGCTCCGAACGTCCAGGCCGCGCGAGACGCAGGCCTCGTCGTCCGCACCACCGAGCTCGTCACGCCCGCGGCGCTGGCGGCGCTCGTCGAACGCGGAGAGGAGCCGATCGTCGTCGACGTCCGCACCGCCGAGGAGCACGCGGAGTTGTCGATCGGCGAGTACCTGAACCTGCCGCTCACCGACGTCTCGAAGCTGGCGGGTCTGGTCGACCGAGACATGCCGTTGCTCTTCGTGTGCAACTCCGCGTACCGCAGCAGCATGGCGGTCGGACTGGCCGAGCGCATGGGATTCCGTCACGTGGCCAGCTTGGACGGTGGCCTCGATGCCTGGTTGAGTGCGAAGCTGCCGGTGTACGGCACCGCTTTCGTGTGCGCAGGGCCCGTGTGCGACGCTCCGACGGATCGCTCGACCGCGACGCGAGTCGCGACGAAGCTCGATGTGAGCGACGTGCCCGAGCCGATCGAGCCCCGGCAACTCGCGGCGCTCCTCGTCGATCAGCCAGGGAACTACGCGATCGTGGACGTGCGTCCCGCGTGGCAGTTCGCCGAGTACCACGTGCCGGGCGCGACGAACGTCGACCCGAGCGCCTTCGTCGCGCACGTCACGTCGCTGCCGGCGCGCGCGAGGATCGTCGTCGTCGACCGCGACGGCACGACTGCGTGGGCCATCGCCGGCGCGGCCTCCGCGGCGATGGGATCGACAGAACGGACCTTCCGCGTCCTCGCTGGAGGCACCGCGCGATTCTGGCGCGAAGTCGAGGTGACCGGCGTGCGCGCGACGTCGTCCTCCGATCGACGCGCCGCGACACCCGCCGTCGCGCCCGCGCCGCCACTCGCGCCCGTGAAACCCGAAGCCAAGAAGCGCAGCGCCGGCTGCTAGGAGACGACCTCTTGAAGCAAGACCTGCGAGCCACGTCACCGAACGCCCAGCGCTACTGGAATCCGTACGTGGCCGGATTCGGACTCGGGCTCACTCTGCTCGTGTCGTTCGTCGCGCTGGGTGTCGGCCTGGGAGCGTCGGGCAGCACCGCGCGCCTGGCCGCGAGCGCCGCGCACGTCGTGGCGCCCGAAACCGTCGAAGCGAACGGCTATCTCGGTCCGTGGTTCGAGAACGGCTCGCCGCTCGCGAGCTACTTGGTGTTCATGTCGATCGGCACGCTGATCGGCGGTTTCGCGTCCGCGGCGTTCGCTCGGCGCGTCGCCGTGGGCGTCGAGCGTGGTCCGCGCATCTCGTCGCGTGGTCGACTCGCGTTCGCGTTGGCCGGCGGTGCGTTGGTCGGCTTCGCCAGCCGCATGGCCGGCGGATGCACGTCCGGTCAGGCGCTCACGGGTGGGGCGCTGCTGCTCGCCGGGAGCTGGGCGTTCCTCGCCGCCGTGTTCGTCGGCGGTTTCCTCGTCGCGCCGCTCGTGCGCAAGGAGTGGCAACCGTGAATCTCTTCGATCGTGGGTTGCTCGAGACGCCGTGGGGATGGGTGGTCGCCGCGTGCGTCGGATTGGCGTTCGGATTCTGGCTCGAACGCGCCGGCTTCGGATCGAGTCGCAAGCTGGCCGGCGTCTTCTACCTGCGCGACTTCGCCGTCGTGCAAGTCATGTTCACGGCACTGGCCACCGCGGCGATCGGTTTGGCGGCGCTCGACGTCGCGGGGATCTTCGACGCGTCGACCGTGTACCGCATGGACACGTTGCTCGGCGCGCAGATCGTGGGCGGTCTCTTGTTCGGCGCGGGCTTCGTCGCGGGCGGATGGTGCCCGGGAACGGCGTTGGTGGGCGCCGCATCGGGCAAGCTCGACGCGCTCGTGTTCTTGCTGGCCTCGATGCTCGGAAGCCTGGTCTACGCGGCCGTTTGGCCGCACGTGGGCAGCCTCCAATCCATGGGCGCTTGCGGCGTCGTGACGCTGCCCGAGCTCCTGAACATGCCGGCCGGCGTCGTCGCCGCGCTGGTCGTCGCCGTGGCGCTCACCGCGTTCGCGGCCATTCATCGCTTCGCCCCTCGTCGTTGAAGAAGGAAACCTCGTCATGAACACGCAGTACTTGCCTCAGATCACCGCAGTGGGAGCTATGGGCTTCGCGCTCGTCGTCGCGCTCGCCGATCGAGCGGACGTGAAGGCCTCCGTTCCCGCCACGTGGCCCGCGGCCGTCGAGAGCGGCGCGGATCACGTGACCTCGAAGGAGCTGGCGGATCGTTGGTTCGCCGATCCGCGATCGCTCGTCGTGATCGACGTGCGTCCCGCAGAGGAATTCGCGTCGTTCCACCTGCCGGGGGCCGTCAACCTCGACGTGCCCTCGTTGCTGGGAACTCGCGGCGAGGAAGTCCTGGCCGCGAACTCTGGCAAGACCATCGTCTTGTGCTCGAACGGAATGACGCACCCGGCACAAGCCTGGGTCGAGCTCGCGCGTCGCGGTCGCTCGGACGTGTTCGTGCTCGAGGACGGGCTCGACGGTTTCGTGCGGGACGAGTTGACGCCGCCTTCGCTGCAAGGCGTCACGACGGAGGCCTCCGCCGCGATCCGACACGAACGATTCACGCGAGCCGTGGCGACGTTCCTGCCGCACGTCGACGCCGCGTCGAACGAACGCGCGAGCGCCGACGTCCCAGCGACGAGCCTCGGCGTCGCGAAGGACGAAGCCAAGCCCGCTCCGCAAACGCCTCCCGACGCGAAACCGGCTCCCACGAAGCCTCCGACGCCCAAGTTCGCGCGACTCGCGACCGATCCCGAGAAGCTGACGCGCCCGACGGTCGTGTCGACGGCGTGGGTCGCCGCGCGAGGGGCGGGCGTGGTGGTACTGGACACGCGCGAGAAGCCCGAGGAATTCGCGGCTGGCCACGTGCCCGGTGCTCGCCACGTGCCCATCAAGCTGACGCGCGAGGACCGCGACGGTGTGCCCGATCAACTGAAGAGCGTCGCGAAGTTGGCGGAGCTGTTCGGAAGCCTGGGAATCGACGCCGACACCGAGGTCGTCACCTACGCCGACGCCAAGCTGCAGGATCCCACGCACCTCGTTCTGACCCTGATCAGCCTCGGTCACGACAAAGTGGCGGTCGTCGAAGGCGGTTGGTCCGCGTGGAAAGCCGAGGGGCGTGCCGTCTCGACGGAAGCGCCCGTCGTCACCCCGAAGACGTACGTCGCGCGTCCGGCACCCGGCTTCCACGCCGCGTTGCTCGGCGAGGTCCGGCGCGCGAGCGTGGAGGGCAAGGCGCGCATCCTCGACGTGCGCCCCGCCGACGCGTTCCGCGGCGAGGTCGTCACCGAGGCCCGCGGTGGTCACATCCCGAACTCGTGGAACCGTCCCTACACGAGCGACGTCGTCACGACCGACTCCGGCGTCTATTGGCGTCCGCTCGAAGACCTGCGACGCGAGTACGAGGCCGGGGGCCTGAAGACCCAGGACTCCGTGATCGTGTCGTGTCGCACCGGCCACCAGGCCTCGCAGACGTGGTTCACGCTGCGCTACCTGCTCGGGTACACCGACGTGGGTTGGTACGACGGCTCCTGGAAGGAATGGGCCGCGCACACCGAGCTCCCCGTCGAGTCGAACGCGCCCGCCAAGTGACATGAGGCGCCGCGCGGTCATGTCGGACACGCAGCTTGCCGCGGTGGCGTCGAGGTTCCGCGTACTCGCGGAACCGGCGCGACTGCGGCTGCTGCGCGTGTTGCTGGCGGGAGAGCATTCCGTCGGCGAACTCGTCGAGAAGACGAGCCTCTCCCAAGCGAACGCATCCAAGCACCTGTCGACGTTGCACGCGGCGAGGTTCGTCGATCGCCGCAAGGTCGGCACGACCGTCTACTACTCCGTCACCGACACCTCGGTCCACGAACTGTGCGACCTGATGTGCGCGCACGTCGCGGCACGCGCACGAGCGGACGCGCACTCGGTCGGTTCCCATCCGGAGACCGACGAGGAATGAGAGCGACGGATCGAGGCCCGGACGCACACGGCACTCGACCCCGCGCGGAGCGGTTGCCCTTCGGGTCGATGCAGAAGGCGTGCGAGCCGGACCTCCCGCGCGTCGGCTAGCATGAAGGGAGCGTCATCGCACGCGCCGGGCCGCCACGTGGGCCCGACGCGCGCGGCGACCTCGATCATGAGCGACGACGATCCCAATCGACTCCTGGAGGGTGTGTGCCGCGGCGACGAGGCGTCCGTCGGCAAGCTGACACCCATCGTCTACGAGGAGCTGCGTCGACTCGCGCGACACTACTTGCAGACGTCCAAGTCGAACACGCTGCAACCGACGGCGTTGGTGCACGAGGCGTACTTGAAGCTCGCCGACCAGACCTCGGCGAACGCACGCAGTCAGACGCACTTCTGCGCCGTCGCCGCCGTGGCGATGCGCCACGTGCTCATCGACCACGTGCGCAACGTGAATCGACTCAAGCGCGGTGGCGATCGCCAACGCGTGACGCTGGCCGGAGTCGAAGGGCCGGGAGCCGAAAACGACGCCGCGGAAAGCGGCTTGGACGCCGAGGACATCGAGCAAGCGCTGACGCGGCTCGCCGAACTCGATCCGCGCGCGACCCGCGTGGTCGAGTTGCGGTTCTTCGGTGGGCTGTCGGAGATCGAGATCGCGGAAGTCCTGGGCGTGACGGAACGGACGGTTCGAAACGACTGGCGCATGGCGCGCGCCTGGTTGCGCGTCGAACTGGGAGAGGACGAGTGACGGGGTGAATCCGGAGACGTATCGCCGACTGCAGAGCCTCTTCGCCGAGGCCTCCAAGCTGCCGGATTCCGATCGAGCCGAGTTCTTGGACACGCACTGCCCGGATCCGGCGATGCGTCGCCACGTGGAGCGCTTGTTGGCGGCCGACGCCAGAGACGACGCATTGTTCGAGACCCCACCGCCCGGCGGAGGCTCGGCCGAGGCCGGCGTCACCGTCGGTGCATGGCTCGATCACGTGCCCGAGCGCATCGGCAACTACCGCATCCTGCGCCGACTCGGCGAAGGAGGCATGGGCTCGGTGTACGCGGCCGAGCAGGATCAACCGCGACGCACGGTCGCGCTCAAGGTCTTGCACGTCGGGTTGCTGACGCCGGCCATGCTCCGCCGGTTCGAGTTCGAAGGCGAAGTGCTCGCGCAGTTGCAACACCCGGGCATCGCGCACATCTACGACGCCGGGACGGCCGAGTTGGCCGGGACGACCCTGCCGTACTTCGCCATGGAGCTCGTGCAGGGAGTCACGATCACGAAGCACGCCGACGTTCACGAGCTCGACATGCGCGCGCGGCTCGAGTTGGTCGTGCGCGTGGCCGATGCGCTGGAACACGCGCACCAGAAGGGGATCATCCACCGCGACCTCAAGCCGCAGAACATCCTGGTCGACGCCACGGGTCATCCCAAGATCCTCGACTTCGGCATCGCGCGCACGGCGCAAGCCGATGGACGATCGCAATCGATGGTCACGGCCAGCGGCATGTTGGTCGGGACGTTGGCGTACATGAGCCCCGAACAGGCGAGTGGCGACGCGCGTGCACTCGACACGCGATCCGACGTTTACTCGCTGGGCGTCTTGACCTACGAGCTCCTGGTCGGGCGCCTGCCCTACGACGTCGGTCAGCTTCCGATCACTCGCGCGGCCCAAGTGATCAGCGAACAGGAACCGGTGCGCCCAGGGACCCTTCGCACGAATCTGCGCGGCGACGTCGAGACGATCCTCCTCAAGGCGCTCGAGAAGGACAAGGACCGTCGCTATTCGTCGTCGGCGGCTTTCGCGGCCGACGTGCGCGCGTTCTTGAACGACGAACCGATCCAAGCGCGACGTGCGACGACGGCGTATCAGCTCTCCAAGTTCGCGCGCCGCCACAAGGGGTTGGTCGCGGGGTTGATCGCCACGTTCGCCGCGCTGGTCGTGGGGCTCGTCGTCAGCCTGACGTTCTACTTCAAGAGCGAGGACGCCTTGAAGCGAGCCGTGGACGCCGGTCGAGCGGAGACGGCCGAGCGGCAACGCGCCGAACGCGCCGCCCTGCGCGCCGAGTCGAGCAACCGCTTCTTCCTGCGCGAAATGATGGCGGCGCCCGATCCTTGGGCCGCTTCCGGCAAGGACGTGACGGTGGCCTCGATCTTGGATCGCATCGAGCGCAACATCCGCGAGAGCCTGGGACACGATGCCGAACTCGAATCGGACGCACAGGTCACGATCGCCGGGAGTTTCCTGGCGCGCGGCATGTACGACAAGGCGGTGGAGCACGCGACGCGCGGGCTCGAGCTGCGGCGTTCGTTGCACGCGGAGGATCACCGCGACGTCGCGGCGGCGTTGTTCGTGCTCGCGAAGGCCCAGTGGGAGCGCGGTGACCTCAAGTCGGCCGAGACGAACACGAGCGACGCGCTCGAGCTCTACACGCGACTGCCCGACACGCCGGAGGAGACGAAGGTCGAAGTCACGGCGCAACTCGCGCGCGTCCATCTCGCGAAGGGCGAACACGCGAAGGCGTTGGCGGAGTTCGGCGACGTGTTGGCACGGCAGATCCGACTCCACGGAGAGTTGCACCCCGACACGGTGCGGGCCAACGCGGACTTGGCGTCGGCTCACCTTCAAGCGGGGCAAGTGGCCGAAGCCGAGACGTACGCTCGCAAAGTGCTAGCGACTCGTCGCGTGCTCCAGACGAAGGACAGTCCGTACTTGGCCGTGAGCCTGAACGACCTGGCCGCGATCCTGTACGAGAAGGGCGACGACGCCGCGAACCAGGAGGTCGTCGACCTCTACCGAGAATCACGCGCGATCCTCGAGCGCGAGCTGGGTCCGGAGCACCGCCTCAGCCTCCTCACGCAGAACAACGAAGCGAACGCGCTCGTGCGGATCGGTGAAGTGGAGGCGGCCGAGAAATTGCAGGCCAAGGTCGTCGAGGCCATGCCCAAGGTCGTGGGAGTCGAGCACTCCGACTACCTGCAGGCTCTCAACAGTCACGGACACGCGCTCTTCACGTTGGGGCGCATCGAGGAGGCCGAGGCCGAGTACGAGAAGGCGATCGAGCTGAGTGAGAAGGCTCTCGGGCCGAATCACTCGAACACCCTGCGGCCCATGTCGAACCTCGCCTACCTCGAGAAGGGGCGCGGACTCAAGACGGCGAAGAAGCGCGAGAGCGACGGCGTGTTCCTCGTCGAGCCCGATTCGGACCTCGCTCGAGCGCGCGAGCACTTCCGTCGAGCGCGCGAGGGGTTCCTGCAGCTGTACGGCCCTCGCCACCGCGTGCTGATGAGCGTGCTCTACGGGTTCGCGGACCTGGAGTACCAGACGGGCGAGTACCGCTCGGCCGCCGCGCTGTTCGGCGAACATGCCGAGACGATGCTGGCCTGCCGGACGGAGGACTACGAATCGGCCGTCACCGAAGTCCTGTATCGCCGCGGCATGTCGCTCTTGAAGGCCGGCGCGCCGGAGGAGGCCGAGCCCGTCTTCCGCGACGCCGTCGAGCGTTCGCGGCGCGTGTTCCCGGAGAAGGACTGGCGCACCGCGATCAGCGCGAGTGCGCACGGCGAGTGTCTCACGCAGCTGAAGCGTTACGCCGAAGCCGAAACCCTCCTGCTCGAATGCCACGGGGTGTTCGAACCGCTGAAAGCCAAACGAGCCGCGGAGTTCGCCAAGGTGCGGCGACGCCTCGCGGCGCTCTACGACGCCCAGAACGAACCCGAGAAGGCCGCTCCGTACCGCAGCGGAACGTGAGGCCGTTCGTGGGTGCCGGCGGCATCGTGCCGAGGGCCTCACGTCCGACGTCGGCGTCGCGAGGAGACTGGGAGAGATCGATCCCTACTTGTAGGCGATCGCCGCGCTCGAAGGCCCGGCCAGGTGCACGACCTCGAAGCGCCGGAAGCCGACCTCGCCGCACCACTTGCGGAAGTCGGCGCCCGAGTAGTCGAACGCCTCGCCGAACTCGATCAGCATGTTGAGCGACATGAGCAGACCGAACAAGTTCTCGCGTCGCGCGTCGTCGATCAGGGCCTCGACCGCGATCAAGGCACCACCGGCCGGCAACGCCGCGTAGGCCGAGCGGATCAGGTGCATCTTCTTCTCCAGACTCCAGTCGTGGAGGATCATGCCCATCGTGATCACGTCCGCCTTGGGCAGCGGATCGCGGAAGAAGTCACCCGAAGCGGTGCGCACGCGGTCCGAAAGTCCGGCGGCGGAAATGTGCTTCTTCGCGATCGGCTCGACCGGGGGCAAGTCGAACGAGACGCAACGTAGCGCGGGGTGCTTCTTGGCCACTTCCACGCACAACAAACCGGTCGCGCCGCCCACGTCGCACAGCGTGCCGTAGCGCGAGAAGTCGAACTTGGCGGCCAACGCCTCGAAGTTGATGCGCGACAGTCCGGTCATGGCGCCCATGAACTGCTCGAGCCGCGGCAGCTCCGCGTACAGTTCCTCGAAGACGCCCTTCTGGCCGTGCTTCGTCTCGTTCTGCGGCCGTCCCGTGCGCAACGCGTCGGGCAGGTCGTGCCAGAACTTGAACAGACGAGCGTTGAGCATCTCGAGGATGCCGCCGACGTAGCGCGGACTGTTGCGGTCGAGGTACAGGGCTCCCGCCGGAGTGTTGAAGTACTTCGACCCGGGGCCGTCGCCTTCGCGATCGAGGAACTTCATCGCCACCAGCGCGTCGAAGAAGTCGTCGATCGCACGCGGGTGGAGCCCCAACGCCGCGCCCAACTCGGGACCGGTCATGCGCTGCGTGCCCAGGCGCGTGAACACGCCGAATTCGACCGCGGTGAGCAATACCTTCGAGGACCAGAATCCGAACGCGGTCTGCAGGATGGGGCTGGGATCGTGTTGCTGCGGAGTGGACATGCGTGGCGACGGGGTTGCGACGGTCGTTGCCGTCGACGTCGTCCGCGGCGGAGCACACGGTCGTTCCCGACGTCGAAGCGTGCTCACCTTAGCACGGGAGCACGACACCACCATGCGACACGTAGGAACGCCGCGTGATCGTGCGTGATCACCGGACCCCGTTGCGCGGTCGAATGTGACCGCGGTCTCTCGCATGGCGACGGGATCCGCTGATCCCGCCTCTTCAAGGCGCCCAGGTGATGCGCAGTCCGCTCGACATGTCGAACGCTCCGCCCTGAGGCGACGCGCAGAACGTCGGGTCGGAATCGCGGTAGAAGACCTGGTACGTGCGCGTCACACCCACTTGCAGCACGTCGCCTTGCGCGGCGGCGCGTTGCGAGATGCTCGGCTCGCCGACTCCCGGGATCGCCGACGCACCTCCGGCCGCGACGAGCGTCGCGAGTCGCCGTTGTGTGCCACCGACGCACCGCAGTCCGTCGCCGAAGGGAATCGCTGCGAGGGTCGTGTTGCCTTGAACGAACACGCACGTTCCCGTGGGCGTGGTGCCGGAGACACTCAAGCGGAGCGTGTCGCCCGACACGCTCGCGACACCGGTGTCCACGAGGCGAGCACCGGTGCCCGCCGAGTTGCGACAACCCTGCGAGAGGCCGATGTCGCTCGTGTTGCCGCAAGGACAGGCGCCGTCCGATCCGTCACCGACGCAGACCAGCGTCGATTGATCGAGCAACTGGCGCACGACGCCGTTCGGAATCCACTGCGGACCCTGGGAGGCCGTCGACGCGAGGTAGACCGTGCCGTCACGACTGGCCGAAGCTCCGCTCCAAACGTCGCTCGACAAGGTCGAGAAGATCGAGCGCCAGCGCTGGGAACCGTCGCGTTCGTACCGTTGCGCCACGACGCGCAGCGAGTTGTCGTAGCGCCAACCGACGACCGTCGAGCGTCCGAGGGAGTCCACGAAGATCCGGCTACCTCGATCTCCGCCCGCCGGGCCCGAATCCGTGACCGTGCGCCACACCAGGGCTCCGCTCGCGTCGTGCTTCGCCGTCAGGATGTCGCCCACGAGAACCGGGCCGCCCGAAACGAACTGCATGCCGGTCGCGAACACGGCGCCTTGCGCATCCACCGCGACGTCGTCGTACAGAGCTCCGATGCCGATGCTGTAGGCGTGGGTCCAGCGCACGTTGCCGAGCGAGTCGTACGAGCGCAACAACGCCTCCGTCCGACTCGAACTCGTGCCCGCCACGTTCACGTTGCCGGCACCGTCCGTCGCGACGGACGTCGCCATTCCGCCACCGCCTGCTCCGGCGAACGTCCTCGTCCAGAGCACGTTTCCGAGGCCATCGAGGTGCATCGTCCCGAATTGCCCGAACTCGGGGGCCGTCGAGGACGTCGAGTCCCAGCTGCCGACGACGAAGAGCCCTCCGCTGCCGTCGAGCGCGAAATCGGTGGGCGTGTCCGTGAGCGAACCCCCGCCGTCGATCGTGCGCGACCAGCGCCAAGCGCCGTTGGCGTCGAAGCTGACCACCAAGACGTCCACGCCGGTTCCGACCACGGACGCCGTACCGAGGACGTAGGAGTTGCCGGCCGCGTCGACCAACAGCGTGGGGACGAGCCCGCGCGCACCGAGCGTCGGCACGTTCCACGTGGTATTCGACCAAGCCTCGGAGCCAGCGGCGTCGATGCGCACGATGCGCTCGCCGAACAGTTCGCGGATCGCCAGCGTCGCGTACTGGCCTGCGGGATCGACGGCGAACGCGACCTGTTGTCCGGAGTACCCCGTCAGCGCCGAACCGGTGTACGTCGCGAGCACGGCACCCGTCGTCGCGTATCGATGCACGACCGGCTTGGGATTGTCGGCGCCGACGTAGACCAGCTCGGACGTCCACGCCTGCCCCGTCGAATCGACGGCGACGGCACTCGCGTTCGACGAGGGCGCGACGACTTGCCAGCCTACTTGGAGCTGAGCCAGAACCGAACCGGCGGTGAGAATCCAACTGCACGCGAACAGCGAGACGTGACGAGGCGTCATGGGAAACTCCGTGGGGGACCGGGAAAGGCGACGTCCGAACAGGATCCTATCGTGGAGGCCCGCGCCGTGGTGCTGACATGCAGACCTGTCGGCGAGGTCCGCCCTGAACTCGACGACACGACCGCGTCCCGTCCCGGATCACGTGCCGGGTGGAGGGCGCGTCACAAGGACCCCCAAAGCGTGCACATGGTCGAGTGGAACTCGTCACGAACGTGGTGCACGAGGGGTTCCGGGTGACTTCGCCGCGGGCAGGCGCTGCAGCATCGCCAGGTACGTGGCCTGCTTGTACAGGTCACCCAGCGTCGGATAATTGAAGCACGCGCGGTCGAACAACGACGCACCCGCGTCACACAGCATCGCGATCAGGCCGATGTGCACCAGCTCGCTCGCCTGTTCGCCCAGTGCGTGCACGCCCAACAAACGCATGTCGGACTCGCGGAACAAGAGCTTCAAGAACCCGCGCTCGTCCCCGACGATCTTCCCGCGCGCGTTCTGGTCGTAACTCGCGCGCCCCACGACGTAGGGGATGCCCTTGTCGCGCAGCGAGCGCTCCGTTTCGCCCACGGTGCTCACTTCGGGGATCGTGTAGATGCCCGTCGGCAGGATCGGGGCCGACAACTTGTCGTAGACGTCGAACGCGTGACACACGGCGAAGCGCGCCTGCTCCATGCTCGTACCCGCGAGAGCCGGAGCACCGATCACGTCCCCGGCCGCGTAGACGTGCGGCACTTCGGTGCGATAGACCGAGTCGACGGTCAAGAGCCCGCGTTCTCCCACCCGGATGCCGGCGCGCGCCAAATCGAGATCGGCCGTGTTGCTCGTGCGACCCGCCGCGACCAGCACGTCGCTCACGACGAGTTCGGTGCCGGACGAGAGCTCGAGGTGCACGCCGTCGTCGCGCGGATCGCAGGCGGCGACCTTCTCGCGCCAGTGGAACGTCACCCCGGCCTCGACCATCGCCGCGTGGAGGTTCGAGCTCAGGTCCGCGTCGAGGAACGGCAACAGCGCGTCGCGGCCGTCGATCAGGTGCACCTCGACGTCCAAGGCCGCGAACGTGCACGCGTACTCGGATCCGATGACGCCCGCTCCCACGACGGCCAACGAGCTCGGCATCGCGCCGATGTCCAGGATCTCGTTCGAGTCGTGGACGCGCGGATGGTCGAACGGGAACTCGCGCGGCCGCGCGGGCGAGGATCCGGTCGCGATCAGGATCCGGCCCGCGCGCAGACTCGACTCGGTTCCGTCGGGGGCGGTCACCGCGATCGTGTTCGCGTCGAGGAAGCGCGCGCGTCCATGGAAGCGTCGCACGTCGACGGCGTCGAGCTGCGCGTCCATGCGGTCGCGCTCGGAAGCCACGACGCGGCGCTCGTGGAAGGTGAAGTCGGCCAGGCGACGGTCGTCCTTGATCACCATGTCGACGCCCAACAGCTTGCGCGACCGCCAACCGGACATCAGCACGGCGCTCTCGCGCAGGGTCTTGCTCGGGATCGTGCCCGTGTTGATGCCCGCGCCACCGACGCGCGACTCGCGCTCGACGAGGGCGACGCGCTTGCCGAAGACGGCGGCCGCCTGCGCGCCGGCGATGCCCGCGGGTCCACCACCCAAGACGATCAGATCGAAGTCGGTCGAGGTCATGCCGTCATTGTGACGTCGAGCGGGCCGCCGGCGCGCATGCGGCCTGCGATCGCCCAACGGAAAGCCACGAGGACCCCGAACGGAATCGAGCGGACCCGCGCCGAGCCGACGCGGGTCCGTCACGGAACGAGCCGTTCTCGATCGGGTCAGTGTCCGGTCACGCCCCCGAGCAGCGAATCACCGGGTGTCGTCTCCGCGCGAGGCGTCCACTCGCGAGCGTGAGCGGACGCGCGCTCTTGCTCGTCCGGCGTGAGACGCGACGAGATGCGATTGCGCTCCGCGCGCGCGGACGTGTCACCGTTCGTCGTCGCCAAGTCGTACCACGCGCACGCCGTGACCAGGTCGGCCTCGACGCCGCGTCCGTGCTCGTAGGCGAGCCCCAGCTTCGTCTGCGCCGGAGCGAATCCCTGCTCGGCGGCACGGCGCAACCAGTTCACCGCCTCGTTCAAGTTCACCTCGACGCCGCGGCCCTTCGAGTACAGGAGAGCCAAGTCGTACTGAGCGCGAGCGAATCCCTGCTCGGCGCTGCGGTGCAACCACTGCGCGGCCTTCGCGTCGTCGTTCGGGACACCGCGTCCGTGCAAGTACATGGAGCCGATCTCGGCCTGCGCCGCGGACGAGCCTTGCTCCGCGGCACGCGTGAGCCACGTGGCCCCGGCCGCCAGCTCGGCCTCGGTCGGACGACGTGCATTCCCGTTCGTGATCGCGACACCGGTCGTTCCGTCCGTCGACGACGTGTCGGTGGGCGTGAACGAGCCGCGCGTGAGCCGCCAACCCAGGAGGAACTGCGCGGGCACGAAACCCTGATCGGCCGAGCGCTCGAGCCACCCACACGCGACCGCGTCGTCGACGCCGACGCCTTCGCCGCGCACGTAGGCCAGGGCCAATTGATACTGAGCCGAGACGTCGCCGTGGTCGGCGGCCCGGCGGTACCACGTGACGGCGCGATCGGGGTCCTTCGGGACGCCGAGACCTTGCCCGTGGACGTCACCGAGCAGGCACTCGGCGCGTGCGTGACCTTGCGCGGCCGCGCGCTCGAGGAGTTCGCGGGCCGCGGTCGTGTCGCGTTCGACGCCGAGGCCCAGCAAGTAGAGGAGACCGAGGTTGCTCTGGGCTGCCGCGAAACCACCGTCGGCCGCGCGTCGATACCAGATCGCCGCTTCTTCGTACGAACGCGCGACGCCGTCACCCGACGCGTAGAGGAGACCCAAGTTGTTCTGCGCCGCGGCGTGACCTTGCGCGGCCGCACGGCGGTACCACACGGCCGCTTCGGCCGGATCGCGGACGATGCCGCGACCTTCGTCGTGCGCCATGCCGACCAAGTACTGCGCCTGGGCGTCGCCTTGTTCCGCGGCCGGAGTCCACTCGTTCAAGGCGAGCGCTCCGTCGCCGCGCTCGAACGCGGACAGACCGCTCTGCGTCGACGTCGTGCTGTTGCACGCGGTCGCGAGCGCGAGGAAGAACACGACGGGAGCCAGGAGCGAGCGGGACGAAGTCGAGTGGCGGTTCATGTCCACCGCTATCGACCTCGCCACGGAACACCTTGAGATCAAGGGATCGTCGAGAACTCGACCCGTTCCGTCGATGAACGGCGTCGACCGGACCTGCGACAGGATGTCGCAAGTCGATCGTGTGAACCGGGCGTCAGGAAACGATCAAGGAGTGCGGGCCGCGCGCACGTCACGCGGCTTCCAGGCCCTTACGGCCGCTCGTGCCGCCTCGATTTGTCCGGGCGTGAGACTCGGTGCGAGAGCGTCACGGCGATCCGCCGCCGGGTGCTGACCTTGGGACGCGGCGAGCTCGTACCACGTCCACGCCGCGACCGGATCGCGCTCGACGCCACGACCCTGCTCGTAGAGCGCTCCCAGTCGGAGCTGTGCGTCGGCGACGCCCGCGTCGGCCGCGAGGCGCAACCACTTGGACGCTTCGAGCGGATCCCGCGCGACCCCTTCGCCGCGTAGGTAGAGCAGTCCCAAGTTGCTCTGTGCCGCGGGAAGATCTTGATCGGCGGCACGCTGCAGCCAACGCGCGCCCTCGGCGGCGTCCTGGGCGACACCTTGTCCCTGAAGAAACAGGCGCGCGAGGTTCGCCTGGGCGGTCGCGAGACCTTGTTCCGCGGCGCGGCGCAACCAAGCGGCGGCCTCGGCTTCGTCACGCGGAACTCCGTGACCACGCGAGTACAACGTGGCCATCGTGGCTTGCGCCAACGGATGGCCTCGATCGGCGGCGCGTCGCACCCACGTCGCGGCTCGCGCGTGGTCCTTCTCGACACCCTCACCCTCGTAGTAGATCGCTCCCAGCGTGAGCTGTGCGTCCGCATCGCCACCCTCGGCGAGCGTCGTCAGTTGCTCGAGCGACAGCGTCTGCGCGCCGAGTTCTCGAGCTCGTGCCGGAGGAGTCGTCGCCGTGGTGGGGGCACTCTCGACCGGGACGGGTGCCGGCGCGGACACGATTCGAGTGTCACGCGAGTCCACGGCGGGCTTCGGAGTCGGATCGTCGACACGACAAGCCCACGTCAGGGTCGCGAGCACCGCCATGCCGAAAACCGCGGCCCGCGGTCGAGCGTGCGTCGACGACCGGGACGCAGCGTCCGAGTTCGACCGAGGGGTCGAGATCCATGATGCGTAGGGCGGCATGAAGAGCTCCGGCTCGGACGGCGACGTCGACGACGCGTGCCATTCGAACGGCTCGCAGTGTGCGTGTCGAGACCGTCGACCGGATCAAGGTCATGTCAAGTTCTCGCAGCCGTGGCGCGTGAAGTGGCATCGGTCGAACGCGAAACGCGTGGCACTCCGACGATCGTGAACGGGACGATCGTGAACGGCGGAACGAGGACGATTGTGAACGGCAGGACAACGCGAGGCGTGGGACTCGGCCAACTTCACGTCAAGCCCTCGTCGGGTTGACCGTGTCTTCACACGGCGCCCCTACCTTCCTCGCCTCGCATCACGAGTGGGCGCACGGGCAGTCGCCACGCCCCGATCCCCCGACGGTGAGCTGCGAGCGCCGACCGTGCAACCGATCGTTCGCAGTATCCGCCCCCGAACCCGCGCCGCACTGGATCGCGGTGAAGACCCCGCGCGACGACGCGCCCAACCCCGAGAGCCCGAGCCCAACGTGGTGACGTGGAGAACGATCTGCTGGGTCGTGCTGTTCGCGCTCTCGCCGTTCGTGAACGCGGTGAACGCCCAGGACGCGCAACCCGGCTCGCTGCGTGGCGTCGTGTACGACAAGGACTTCGACGTCCCCCTCGCGGCCGTCACCGTCGCGATCGTCGAGACGGGGCAACGCACGCTCACGACCGATCAGGGGAACTTCGTCCTGAATCAGGTCCCTCAGGGCAAGTACACCGTCGTGTTCTCCAAGGAGGGCTATGTCCGCCAAGTGAAGGCGGACGTGCTCGTCCAATCCGGTCGCCTGACCGACCTGGACGCCTCGCTCGCGGGTGAGTTCACCGAGATGGACGAGTTCGTCGTCCAGGACGTGCTCCAACTCGGCGCGGGATCCGAAGCGTCGCTGCTGCGGCAGCGATTCGAGAGCCCCGCACTGCTCGATTCGATCGGCGCGGACTTGATGAGCCGCGCGGGCGCGGGTGACGCCGCCAGTGGCTTGCGCCTCGTCGCGGGCGCCTCGGTGCAGAACGGCAAGTACGCGGTGATCCGCGGGTTGCCCGACCGCTACGTCAGCTCGCAGATGAACGGCATCCGCTTGCCCACGGCCGACGAGGACAAGCGAGCGGTGGAACTCGATCAGTTCCCGTCCGCCGTGATCGAGAGCATCCAAGTCAGCAAGACGTTCACGCCCGATCAACAAGGCGACGCATCGGGCGGCGCGGTCAACGTGCGCCTGAAGGGCATTCCGGACGAGACGACCTTGCAGGTCAAGGCGCAAGTGGGCGCGAACTCGCGGACGATGGGGCGCGACGACTTCCTCACGTTCGACGCGGGCTCTCGCGAGATCCAGTACGGCGCGCTGGGAAGCACGTGGCGCGGCTCGTACGGCGAGAACGAAGGCGACGCGCCGATCGACTACAAGGGCTCGATCTCGGGTGGCACGCGCCACGTGTTCGAGAACGGCGTCAAGGTGGGCGGGTTCGCGAGCGTCTTCTACGAACGCGACAGCGAACATCGACGCGACGGCAAGGACGACTCGCTGTGGGTCGACAACCCCGGCGAGGCGATGACGCCCGAAACGAGTCAGGGCACGCCCTCGGACGGAGACTTCAAGACGTCGCTGTTCGACGTCGACCAGTCGAGCGAGTCGAAGAAGTGGGGCGGTCTCGCGACCTTCGGCGTCGAGTCGGAGAACCACCGCGTCGGACTGACGTACCTGTACACGCGAGTCGACGAGGACACGGCCACGGTCGCCACCGACACGCGCGGCAAGGCCTACTTCTTCCCGGGCTACGACCCGAACGATCCCGACGGTCCCGGCAACAACGGGAACGACATCAGCGCCGCGCCGTACTTGCGGACCGACACGCTCGAGCACAACGAGCGCACGACGCAGACGATCCAGTTGAACGGTCGTCACAAGCTGCCGTTCGAGGGATACGGGATCGGCGACACCATCGTGTTCGGCAAGCCCGAGTTGTCGTGGTCGTTGTCGAACAGCACGGCAAAGCTGGACCAGCCCGACAAGCGACAGTTCGGAGCGCTGTGGCGTCCCGCGTGGTTGGCCACGCCCACGACCCTGATCCCGGCCGTGTGGACGCCCTACAAGCCCTCGGCGAACTTCACGATCGGCAACGCGCAACGCATCTGGAAGTCGATCGAGGAAGAGAGCGACCAGTACGCGGTCGACCTCGAGTTCCCGTTCACGCAGTGGTCGCAGTCACGAGGTTCCCTGAAGCTCGGCGTGTTCCACGACAAGGTCGATCGACGGTTCGACCAGGACACGTTCAGCAACTTCGGTGAAGCGGGCATCAGCTACCAAGCCGATTTCGATCAGCCGTGGAGCGCCGTCTTCGGTCAGCAGAGCCACCCGATCACCGCGTCGGACAACGACGTCGACTATCGCGGCAAGCAGACGGTGTCGGCTTGGTACTCGATGCTGGACGTGCCGCTGAACGACCGCTGGAGCGTGAACGGCGGCGCACGATTCGAGTCGACCGACATCTCGATCCGCAACCTGGCCGAGTCCAACGCCACCTGGTATCCGCCCGGCGCCACGGCGGCCGTCGACCTGAACCCGGGGGACGCCGACGTGGCGTTCGATCAGAGCGACGCGCTTCCCGCCATCGGCGTGGCGTTCAAGGCGAACGACCAACTCACGTTCCGTGGCTCGTACAGCGAGACGATCGCACGTCAGACGTTCAAGGAACTGACGCCGATCCTGCAGTCGGAGTTCCTGGGCGGTCCGGTCTTCATCGGCAACCCCGAGCTGCAGATGAGCGCGCTGAAGAACTACGACCTGCGCGTGGACTACACGCCGTACGAAGGCGGTCTCGTGTCCGCGTCGTGGTTCAAGAAGGACATCGACGATCCGATCGAGTACGTGCAGCGTCTGGCTTCGTTCACGTTCACGACGCCCGTCAACTACCCCAAAGGCACGCTCGAGGGCTACGAACTCGAGGTGCGGCAGAGCCTCGGTCACCTGTGGAAGAGCCTCGAAGGGTTGTCGCTGGGGGCGAACGGCACGTTCATCGATTCCGAAGTGCTCTTGCCCGAGGACGAGGCGGCCGAGTTCGCGTCGCCGCTCCTGCAGGTGCCGATCACGTCGCGCGACATGACCAACGCGCCGGATCACCTCTACAACGTCTTCCTCACGTACGACCACGAGGCGACGAACACGCAACTCGCGTTGTTCTACACGATCCAAGGCGACACGCTCCTCGCGGGCGCGGGACAAGCGCTGGGCAACTTCGTGCCGAGCGTCTACGCCAAGGAATACGGCACGTTGAACTTGAGCGCGTCGAAGGGCTTCGGCGAGCACGTGAAGCTCCAGTTCCAGGTGAAGAACCTGACCGACCCGGCGATCGAGACCGTGTATCGCTCGGAGTACATCGGCGACGACGTGACCAAGTCCTCCTACAAGAAGGGCGTCGAGTACACGCTCGGCTTGACCCTCAGCTTCTGACGCGACACCTCACCGGGCTCGGGAGATCCGAGCGCAATTCCGCACGAACGCGCACCCAAGACATGGACCGGAGATCATGAACGAGACACGACAACACGACGTCACGCGCACCGGCCTCCGAGGCCGGTTGTCGGTGAAACGACCGCGGCGATCGCTGCTCTTGGCGATCGCTCTGGGCTCGCCCCTCGCCTTCGTGTCGACCGGGGCGACGCGCGGTTTCCAAGGCGACGGAGCGACGTCCCAGCCGGGAGGTCCGACGCTCGACGAGACGCGCATGGTCCTCGGCAAATGGATCGAGACGCAGCAGATCATCGCCAAGGAGCGCAACGAGTGGCAGCAAGGGCGAGAGATCCTCGTCGGACGCCTCGAGCTCGTGAAGAAGGAGTTCTCGACGCTCGAGGAGAAGATCGCGCAAGCACAGAAGAGCGTCGACGAGTCCGACGCCAAGCGTCGCGAGTTGGAGGCGCAGAACCTGCAGCTGAAGGCCACCGGCGATCAGCTCGCCTCGGCCGTCACCACGGTGGAGAGCGAGATTCGCCGACTGTTCGCGGCACTTCCCGAGCCGACGCGAGAGAAGCTCCAACCCCTGTTCCAGCGCATCCCGGAAGACGCCGAGACGACTCACGTTTCGATCGCGGAGCGATTCCAGAACGTCCTCGGGATCCTCAACGAGCTGAACAAGGAGAACAACGAGATCACCGTCGGATACGAGGTGCGCAACCTCGCGGACGGCAAGCCCGCCGAAGTCCGAACGATGTACATCGGACTGGCGCAGGCCTACTACGTCAGCGCCGGCGGCGAGGCGGGCATCGGACGTCCGAGCGAAACAGGTTGGCGGTGGGAGCCGTCGAAGGCGATCGCCAACGACGTGCTGACGGCGTTCGACATCATCCAAGGCAAACACACTCCGGCCTTCGTGCCGCTCCCGGTGAACCTCCAATGAAGACACTCAGCGGATTCCTGCTCGTCGCCTGCCTGTCGGTGGTCGCCGTCGCGCAAGACAGTTCCGACAAGGCCGCGAGCGACCGGGCGATGAACCAGATCTCCAGTTCGGCGCAAGCCGAGCTGTCGAAGAGCATCGGCGAACTCGACCAACTGCGACAGCAGATCACGGCCGAGAAGCTGCCCATGTCGCAGGAGCTCACGAGCTTCGAAGAGCGTCTCTCGCAACTGCGTCGCGACTACGAGCGCGTCTCGCGCCAGGTCGACGAGGGCAATCTCGAAACGAGCAACGTCAAGGCGCAGATGAAGGCGCGCCAGGAGGAACTCGCGTACGTCGGGAACCTCCTCGACGAATACGCACGCACGTTCGAGTCCAAGGTCAACGTCAGCGAACTGCAGTACTGCGGCGAGGCCATCGAAACGGCCAAGCAGGCGGCCGAGAACACGACGCTCTCGGCGAACCAGAAGTTCCAGAAGCAGATCTCGTTCGTCGTCTTGTCCGTGAATCGGCTGTTCGACGTCGTGGGGGGCATGCGGTTCCCCGGAGTGGGCGTCGATCTGCAAGGCAACGTGGTGGAAGGGCAGTACGCGATCATCGGCCCCGTGGCGCTGTTCCTGGCGAAGTCGGGTGGTGTCGCGGGTCTGGTCGTCCCTCAATCGGGCTCGACCAAGCCTCTCATCCGCCCGCTCGAAGGTGTGCTGCAGTCGGGGATCGCGACGCTGGTGGAAACCGGCAGCGGCTCGATTCCGCTCGATCCGTCGCGCGGTGGAGCGCTGAAGGCGCTCGTGCAGCGCACGAACATCATCCACGTCTTCGAGAAGGGTGGACCGATCATGTGGCCGCTCCTCGTCGCGTCCGTGCTCGCGTTGGGGACGGTGATCGAACGCCTCTTGTTCCTCATGAGCGAGAAGCGCAAGCGTGACTCGCGGGCACTGGAGACGTTCTTCGCCGCGGTCAAGCACGGCGATCTCGAGTCGGCGCGTTCCGTGGGCAAGGCGTCCCGGTTCTACGTCGTGCGCGCGCTCAACTACGCGATCGAGCACAAGGACGAGTCGCTCGAAGGTGCGCTCGAGCACGCCAAGTCGCTGGAGATGAAGCGCTTCAGCCGCGGGATCCCCATCCTGGACACGGTGATCACGCTGGCGCCGCTCCTGGGTCTCCTGGGTACCGTCACGGGCATGATGGGCTCGTTCTCGCTGATCGGCGGCGAGCTCAACTCTCCCGGCGCGATCACCGGCGGCATCGCCGAAGCGCTGATCGCGACGGCGTTCGGTCTCGGCATCGCCATCACGGCGTTGTTGCCCTTCAACTTCCTCAACGCGCGGATGGACGAAGCCCAGCACGAGCTCGACTCGGCCGCGGCGCAGCTGACGTTGATGATGCAGGCGACGGCCGGTGGTCCCGGGACGACGGCGCCCCACACGCCGAGCAGCGGTCCCGACAAGCAACCGGCGGCTCCCGCTCCCAAGCGCGAGCTCGTCAACACCTGAGGCCATGCCATGCACGGTTCATCCGAAGGACGAGGCAAGGGCAAGAAGGCGCGGATCGAGATCATTCCGCTGATCGACATCATCTTCTTCTTGCTCGCGACGTTCATCATGGTCTCGCTCTCGATGACCAAGAATCAGGGCGTTCAGGTGGCGTTGCCGACCGCGGGTAGCGCCGCGTCGCTCGGCGACCAGCAAGAGATGGAGAAGGCACTCACGCTGAGCGTGAACGAGAAGGGCGACGTCTTCTACAACAAGGAGAAGATCACGATCGCTCAGTTGCCCATGAAGCTCCAGACGTTCAAGGCGACGGCGAAGGACCCCAAGATCCTGATCAACAGCGACCAAGGCGCGGATTTCAAACACGTCGTGGCCGTGCTCGACGAGGTCCGCCGCATCGGGATCGCGAAGGTCGGCATCAACACGGAGAAGAAGTGAAGCTCGCGTGGGCCATGGGCATCGGGTGCGCGCTCCTGTTGCACGCGATCGTGTTGCTCTTCGGTGGGATCCTCTTCCCGAAGGACGAAGGCGGCCCGGGCAAGTACCAGGAAGTCGACCTCTTGTCGGATGCCGAGGACACCAAGAAGGAACTCGAGGAGAAGAAGCCGGAAGACGACCAGGAGGTGCGAGCCGATCAGGAGCAACCTCCGGACGCGGCCGAGATCATCCGCGGCACCGAGGCCGTGCCCAACAACGACGCGCCGGCGCTCGAAGCCGCGAGCCTCGCCGCCATCGAAGCGGCACTGAACGGCGCGGGCGGAGGCGGCGGTGACTTCGCGGAGTCGCTCCAGTTCGCCTCGGGCGGTCGCATCGGCGGCACGGGAAAGGGCGGCGCGCTGGAAGAGAAGATGGACACGGCGTTCAGCCTGGCCGAGATCGATCAGAAGCCGCGCGCCATCTTCCAAGCGTCTCCCACGTACCCCGCCGAGCTGCGCGACAAGAAGGTCGAAGGTTCGGTCAACGTGATCTTCGTCGTCGACGAAAACGGCAAGGTCGTCGATCCGCGCGTGGAGAAGTCCACCCACGCCGCGTTCGAGAAGCCGGCGCTCGAAGCCGTGCGCCAGTGGAAGTTCGAGGCGGCCGTCAAGGCCGGCCAACGCGTCCGATGCAAGATGCGCGTCCCGATTCGATTTCAACCGAGATGACGATCATGAAGTTCTCGCACTCCAAGCTCGTGTGGTCCGTTTTGTTCGCCACCGCGGTCGTGCACGTCTCGCCGTGGGCGGCCGCGTCCACGCCAGCCGCATCCACGACGCCCTCGGTCGCTCCGGGCGCCGCCGCGACACAGGTGTCCGACGGCGACGTTCGTGCGATCTGGAACGACCCGACGTTCCAGAAGCAGTTCATCGGCGCCTACGGCATCGACGCGGACGTCGAGCCGAGGGTGACCCCGGAAGAAGTGGCCATCCTCGAGAAGGTGCGACCGTTCATGGCCGCGGAACTAGGCAAGGCCGAAGAGCTCCTCAAGAAGTCGATGAAGCCCGAGTGCTCCGCCATCCTCGACTTCACGTTGGGCGGCATCCAGTTCCAGCAGGATCGACTGCAGGAAGCGCGCGCGAACTACGACCGTGCCGTCGCCAAGTTCCCGAGCTTCCGTCGTGCGTGGCGCAACTTGGGCCTGATCCACGTGCGCAACGGCGAGTACGACGCGGGCATCCGCTCGTTCGTCCGCATGCTCGAGCTCGGTGGGGGAGACGCGTACGCGTACGGACTCCTCGGGTTCGCCTACGCGGCCAAGCAGGACTTCCAACCCGCCGAGGCCGCGTACCGCAATGCGCTGCTCTTGCAGCCGGACAGCACCGAATGGCGCTTGGGCCTCACGCGATGCGCCTTCAAGCAGAAGAAGTACGAGGACTGCGCGGCGTTGCTCGACGTCCTGATCGCGCGGTATCCGGACAAGCCCGAGTTCTGGATGCTGCAAGCGCACACGTTCCTCGGCATGAAGCAGCCGCTGCGCGCGGCCGAGAACCTGGAGGCGCTCGATCGCCTGGGCAAGTCCACGGTCGACGGCCTTTTCACGCTGGGTGACATCTACCTGACCGAGAACCTGCCCGACTTGTCGGCCGGCGCGTACCGCCGCGCGATGGACGCCGACCCCAAGCAGCCGATCGCTCGCTCGCTGCGCGCCGCCGAGGTGCTCGCCGCACGCAACGCGATTCCGCAAGCGCGCGCCACCACCGCCCACATCCACGAAGTGTGGGGGAGCGGCATCGAGGAGAACGACCGTCGCAAGCTCCTGAAGCTGGAAGCGCGACTCAGCATGGCCGACGGGGGCGGAACCCAAGAGACCGCCGAAGTCCTCGAGGAGATCGTCAAGCTCGATCCGCTCGACGGCGAGGCTCTGATGCTCCTGGGCCAGCACTACGGTCGGCAGAACCAGCCCGATCGCGCGATCCTCTACTACGAGCGCGCCGCGAGCCTGGACGCCTACGAGGTGAACGCCAAGATCCGGCACGCACAGATCCTCGTGGGCCAGGCCCGCTACGGCGAAGCGTTGCCGCTCCTGCGCCGCGCACAGGAGGTGCGGCCGCGCGAGGACATCGCTCGGTACCTCGAGCAAGTGGAGCGCCTCGCCAAGGCTCGCCGCTGAACGACTCGTTCGGGTCGTTCACGACCCTCGACACGACCTTCCTCCCTCGAGACGACCCTCCTCGACAGGACTTTCGACAAGACCGCGCCGGTACGACGTCACGACGTCACGACGTCACGACGACACGCCGGCATCCCGTCACCCCGCACGACGACACGCACGTGGCTCCCGCCGCGCGCGTGTCGTCGCGTCTCGAGCCGCACACACGAGGCCACGGACCGCGAGAGTTGAGCCAAGTCTCGTCCGCTCTTCACCGACCGTTGACGACACGCCCCTATCGTCCCGCCCGACGGATCGAAGGAACCCTTCCTCCGGATCTCCGTGAATCGAACGACTGCGAAGAGACACCTCACCTCCCTAGGACTTGCTCCCATGAACCACTTCCACCTCCGCTCGGCTCTGGCGCTGATCGCCTGCGCCGGCGTCATCGGCACCGCCCAAGCCCAGACCGACGTCCCCGCCGGTCTGCACACCACCTCCGAGACCTGGACCCTGGCCGGATCGCCCTACCGCCTCAAGGGTCAGGTCTACTTCACGAACAACTCCACGCTGACGATCGAAGCCGGCGTCGTCGTGGCCAGCCTGCCCGCCGACCAAGGCAGCCTCGCCATCACGCGCGGCTCGCAGATCTTCGTCAACGGCACCGCGACGAACCCCGTCATCATGACGTCGACGAACGACACGGCGACGTGGGTCGGCGGCGACCCGAAGACGGGCACGTGGCGCGCGGCGTGCAACGAGTGGGGCAACCTCACGATCATGGGCAACGCCTACATCTCGGAGAACGCCATCGGCACGAACACGGCCACGCCGAACGCGGCCAACCGCGCGAACATGGAAGGTCTCACGAACGGTCCGACGACCGACCAATACGGCGGCGGCAACGACGACGACGACAGCGGTTCGATCACGTACCTGTCGCTGCGCTACGGCGGCAAGGTGGTCGGCTTGACCAACGAGCTCAACGGCCTGTCGCTGGGTGGCATCGGTCGCGCGACCGAGATCAACCACGTCGACATCATGAACAACATCGACGACGGCATCGAGATCTGGGGCGGAACGGTCAACCTGAGCCACCTCAACATCTGGAACATCGGCGACGATTCGGTCGACGTCGACCAAGGCTACCGCGGCAAGATGCAGTACGGCCTGATCGTCCAGGGCTACAGCGTCGACGGCGCGCAAGGTTCCGGCGTGGGCGACAACCTGTTCGAGACGGACGGCGCCGAGCAATCCGACTACCAACCGGTCACCACCGCGGTCGTCTACAACTTCACCGTCATCGGTCAACCGACCACGGGCGCGGGCGACCACGGCATGGCGTTCCGCGACAACGCGCGCGTCCAGTACCGCAACTGCATCTTCATGGATCTGGGTGATCGCCTGGTCAGCTTCGACAACGTCGACGGTGACGGCGGCGCGGGCTACGGCTTCAACGGCACGCTCTCGTGGGCCAACACGTGGACGACTCCGTACAACGCCGTTCCGGCGCACGCGAACGATCCGGTCGGTCTGCCGGGCTTCTACGCGGCGCAAGCCTCGGGGAACCTGATCCAGGTCACCGACTGCGTCATGTACAACAACAACTCGACGGCGGCCTACACCGAAGCCAACGCTCGCGGCGTCTTCAACGTCGCCAACAACAACGTGCTGGCCACCGCTTCGCCGATCACTTCGATCACGCGTGGTCCGAACGTTCCCCTCAACGGTGGCGTCCTCAACTTCACCCCGGTCATCGGCCTCGACCCGCGCCCGGCCAACGACGCGCTCACGAGCGTCGGCACGGCTCCGAACGACGGATTCCTCACGGCCGCTCCGTACCGCGGTGGTTTCGCGCCGCGTCAATCGTGGCTCGGCACGTGGACGGCCTCGTACGCGTACGGCTACACGCCGAACGTCGAGCTGGGCACGCCCTACTGCTTCGGTGACGGCGCCGGCACGGCCTGCCCGTGCGGCAACAACTCGGTCGTCGGTGCCAAGCAAGGTTGCATCAACGGTCTCGGCGTCGCGGGTCAGCTGCGCGCGACGGGCGTCGCCAGCATCTCGGCCGACTCGGCGGTCCTGCGCGGGACGAACATCCCGAACGGTCCGGGTCTGTACTTCCAGGCTGCGAACCAACTCGGCGGCGGCAACGGCCTCCTGTTCGGGGACGGTCTGCGTTGCGCCGCCGGTAGCCTGATCCGACTCGGCACGGTCGTCGCCTCGGGCAACACCTCGACGTATCCGACCGGCACGTCGGGTGCGAACAGCATCGCGATCTCGATCAAGGGCTTCAACCTGGCCGGCGACGTGCGCAACTACCAACTCTGGTACCGCGACTCGACCGACACCGGTGGCGGTCCGGGCAGCTTCTGCACGGTCTCCGCGTTCAACTTGACGAACGCGCTGAACGTCACGTGGCAACCGTGATCTGAACCGTAGTGTCGCTCGACGTCGCGGGACGGCGAGCGACACGGTCTTCGAGGTCGAGTCGGCTGGGGGCCGACTCGACCTCGGGGAGTTTCCTGGGCGCGTGGGCCTCCGGTCCACTCGATGCGCCTCGCCCCCGTGCCCGATTCCCCCGCGAGCATCGTTCTCGAGACGACATTCCGATCCACATGACTCATCGACTTCGACTGTTCGTGACATCGATCACCCTGCTGTCTTCGATCGAACTGCTGCCGCTGCAGCCTCTCGAGGCGCAATCGTCCTCTGCGCACGCGCGCAGCGAATCCGTGCGGCCCGCAGCCGCCGACGTGGTCGGTGGCGTGAAGCCGGGCGAGGTGGAACCGGACGACGTGAAACCGAATCGGGACGCGCTGGTGGACGCGGAGCTCGAGGCGTACCGCGTGCAGCTCCTGGACCTCGCGTTCCGCGCCGCGAGCGCCTTCCCGACGTCGCCCCACGTCAAGACCCGCGCGCGACTCCAAGATGCCGTCGTGGGGACGTGCCTCGAGCTACGCCAGGTTCGTCGTGCCGCGGATCTCGTCGAGTCCGTCGACACGTGGCGTCGAGGGTCGTGCTACGCGGATCTGGCCATGTACCTGGCACGCGAGAAGCGTCCCGCGCAGCTGGTGCGCAAGTACGTCGACCTCGCCAAGGCGATCAGCGATCGCGTCGAGGTCGAAGGCGGGCAGGACTGGGCGCGCGACCGCATCCGCGTGAAGATCGCGGGCGCTCATCTCTTGATGGGCGACGTGGCCGCGGCGCGCGAGTTCGGCGTCGTCCCCACGGAGGCCGAAGCCGGCAAGGTGGCGACGTACGCGTCCATGCGGACCTCCGCCGAGGAATTCGACGATCAGATGAAGTCGCTGGGCAAGGTGATCGAGATCGGCGGCCTCGACGCGACCGTCAACGCGCTCGAGGCCTACGCCCAGCTGTACGACCGCTTCTACGCCGACGAAGCCCGTCGCGCGTCGATCGAGCGCACGATCCAGGACTCGTGGGGCAAGTCGCCCGTGCAAGTCCGCTTCGACGTGATGATGAAGCTCGTCGAGTTCGCCCGGGCCCACGGCGACGCGGCGAAGGCCCTCGAGTTGATCGGGATCACGCGTCAACTCGTCGACTCAGTGCGCTGGACGCCGGAGGACCAGATCACGTTGCTCTCGCGTCTCGCGGGCGCGCGCCATCGCTCCGGCGACGCCGCGGGAGCGAAGTCCGATCTCGAGGCCGTTCACGCGATCTACGAGAAGGAGCGGCTCGGCATCCCGCAGTTCGAGCGCGGCATGGCGCTGTGCGTCCTGGCGGAGAACCACCGGGAGTCGGGCGACGTGTCGTCCGCGATCGCGAGCTACGCGCGCGCGATCGACGAGGTCTCGAAGAACCCCAACGCGCGTCCGCGCGCCGAAGTGCTCGTCAGCGTGTGCCGATCGATGGCCAAGTCCGGCACCGAACCGGACGCCGCGCTGCGAGCGCGCCTCGACGCGTGTTTCGCGGGCCTCAAGGACCCGTGGTGATCTGCTGCATGCGCGCGGATGGCTCGAGCGGGTGTGATAGCGCCCGCATCGACGCGTCGCATCGACGCGTCTGACGTCACCGTGATCACGACCGGGTGGTGACGATGACACGACGACGTCGTGATAAGGTCCCCGTCATGTCCATCCTCTCCTACGTCTCGTTCGCTTCCACTGCGTGCGTGTGCGCGGTCGCCTGTGCCCTCGCTTCGGCTTCCTCTCCGCTCACGTCCGGCGCGGCGGAACCGTCCTTGCCTTCGCGCCTCGCGCCCGCGTCCATCTCGACGCTCGCACCGGTCGTCGCGGAGACGCGCGTCTACCGCATCCGACAGACCGTGACGCTGAGTGAGGTTCCCAGCTCCGCCCAGAACGTGCGCCTGTGGGTGCCGATCCCGGGCGACACGGCGTGGCAACACGTGCTCGATCGACGTCTCGTCGAAGCGCCGGTGGGCTGGAAGCTCGAACACCAGCCCGGCTGTGACGCCGAGATGATCGTCGTGAGCGTTCCGGGTCCGGCCGCGTCCTCGCGCTCGCTGAGAGTGGTGGTGGAGACCACGGTGTCGCGCCAATCACCCAAGTTCGACTTGAGCGCACCGATCGAGGGCCCGCTGCAGGCGGCGATGTTCCCGAGCGAGCTGCGACAAGACGCGCCGTTCATGTCGTCGGATCCGGCCGTCCTCGAAATGGCCAAGAAGGCCTGCGCCGACGAGACCGATCCGGCCCGCAAGGTGCTGCGCCTGCTCGACGCGGTCGCCGACACGGCCGACCACTACTCCAAGGATCCGTCCAAGCCCAAGTGCGGCCGCGGATCGGCGCAAGATTGCCTCGTGAACGGCGGAGGCTGCTGCACGGACCTGCACTCGCTGTTCGTCGCGGCGGCGCGCTCGCAGGGCATCCCCGCGCGCATCCAGTTCGGATATCGCCTCAACGCGACCAAGGAGAACACGGAGTACGACCCGAGCTACCGCTGCTGGGTCGAGTTCTTCCTGCCCGGCGGTGGCTGGGTGCCGACGGACATCGTGGTGGCCGACGCGGGTGCGCGCGAGGCTCGCGCGGCGAACTTCGGCACGCTCGACGCTCGTCGCGTGTGGCTGTGGCAAGGTCGTTCGCTCGATCTCGTCCCGCGGCAATCCGGCGCGCCGATCGAGACCATGTCGTGCGGGTGGGCCGAGATCGACGGTGTGCCCGTCGACGTGCTGCCCGCGGCGGACGGTTCGCCCTCGAAGCTCGCGCGCACGATCGTCTTCCAGGACCTGACGCCCAAGGATTCCGCGCCGGTCAAGTGAGGCGCGGTCGACTCCCCGCGCGTGACGCCACGCACGGAACGAACGCAGCGGCCCGTCGCGAGACGAGCCGCTGCGTTCGTGAAGGCGAGCGCGATCGCGTCGAGCGCGAGCCGCGGTCCGGCGTCGGCGTCAGACGGTGACCATCGTGCCGTCGAACTTGCGGAACGTGAAGCCCTGGAAGTCCTCCATGTACGTGGCTCGCTGGTCGCGCAGGATCGAGATGGCGATCTCCTCGCCCAGGCGCAAGGACTCGTATCCATCCGAGCGCCAGTGAACGCCGGCGACGTGGCGTCCGTACGCCACGTTCATCGCGATCTTGTTGAGCTCGCCGCCGATGGTCATCAGCGGTGCGTCCGCACCCGTGTAGGGCACGAGGCCCAGGCCGTCGTCGGTCGGGACCTTGGGGTTCGGCCACGGAGCGTCCGTGTAGAACATCGCCTTGATGATCGTGACGCACGCGCCCGCTACGGTCGCGTGACCCGCGGTGTACGCCGGGTGCGCCGGGCAACCTTCGGGCAGCGCCAACGGCAACAGCGCATTGCCGCCGTACAGCGATTGGATGCGCGCGACGGCCGCGGAACCGAGCACGTCCGAGTGCAACGGATACGGACGGCCGTTCACGAGCTTGTGGTGCACGCGCCCGGCGAACTCCTCGGGGCGCAGTCGGCGGTGGACGTACCACTTCTGATACCACGTCGCCTTCAAGGCGCGCGTCGACACCTCGGTCATGAGGGTCATGTAGTGCGGACCACCGAACGTCGTGAAGCCTTCTTGCATCAACGACAGCAGGTACGGATTGCCCGGATTCGGCGGCACGCCCAGACCGCCGCCCGTGAACGGGTTCGTCGGTTCGGGAGCGGCCATCATCGTGAGCAAGGCCTGGAAGTAGGCTTGGTAGAGCACGTCCATGTGCACCCAGCGCGACAGGTCGCGACCGTTGCGCATGTAGCGCAGCGTCGTGTCGTACGTGTGCTGTTGGATCGGCTTCACGCCGTTCTGCA
>Ga0075163_10001037_pt1 | contig 37011 bp, 21 predicted proteins | sample JI1023141ADNA_FD_71478 | JGI IMG/M metagenome (GOLD analysis project Ga0075163, IMG submission 71478) | Wastewater effluent complex algal communities from Wisconsin, to seasonally profile nutrient transformation and Carbon sequestration -... | ecosystem: Engineered > WWTP > Effluent > Algae...
CGCGCTGACCAGCAGGCCCATCGCCACCTCGGTGTGGTCCATTTGATAGTACTCGCGCTCCTCGAACGCGCCGAAGCCCCACAGGCTCGCCCACACCGTCTTGATCGCGACGTCGAGCGGACGCTTGCCTTTATTAGGATCGCAGGCCGACTTGCCGCCGCTCGAGCCGTCGGGGTCGAGCGCGCAGCCGCTCTCGGAGGTGTAGAGGCCGGCGCCGTTGAACTCGAGGCCGTCCTCGGCGTTCGACGACGAGCGCAGGCGGACCATCCGGTCGTCGGCGCCGAACACGTCGGAGATCTGCCCGCGCAGCGAAGTGAGCAGCGCCGGGTCGACCTTGCCGCGCTGGATCATCGCCGCGCCGAGCGCGAGCAGCCACGACTTGCGAAGCGCAGTATCGCTGCGAAACTCCGGGTCGGCGAGCCAGGTCGTGATCGTGTCGGCGAAGCTCAGGGTCTGCTTCTTGCCGGCGACCACCAGCTCCCAGCTGTTCTCCTTCATGAACTTGAGGTAGTGCGCCCCGGGCACGCCGAGCGCCTGGGTCTGATAGGCGGGGTCGAGCGTCGCGTAGAGCGTGGCGAGGCCGGTGACCTTGCCGCCGAAGCGGCCGACCGCGACGCCGCGCTCGCTCGCGGTCGCGGTCGCGATGTCGAGCACGGGCACGAGGTCGAAGAAGTCGGGGTCGGGCAGGTGCTCGACGGGCGCGCTCGGCCGGTGCGTGGCCCAGAACGCCTCGGCCTCGGCGAGCTCGACCTCGGTGATCGCGTAGATCGCGTCGGAGACGCTGAGCCGGACCAGCTTGTCCTGCTTCGAGGCGAACGCGGTGAACGGGTCGGCGACGAACACGTTGGGGGTGCCGCGACGGGTCGCGAGCACGTTGAGGTGGCTGAGCACGTCCTGGCGCGAGCCGGTGATCACGCCGGCCATCACGCCGGTCAGGTCGCTCGGCGCCGACTCGAGCAGCAGGATGTCCTGCCACCCGAAGGTCCCCGCGGCCCCGGGGATCTGCTCGTTGGTGTAGCTGCGCAGGCGCCCGTACGCGAGGCCCGGCGAGTAGACCTCGAAGCTGAGGTTGTCGTCGCCGCTGACGACGATCGGCACCTTGGGGTCGACCCACGCGGCCGCGGCGGCCTTCTGCGCGTCGTTGTGCGGGACGTAGCCGACGTCGCCGAGGCTCAGGCGGTCCTGGATGTGGCGATAGATGTGATACGCCTCGGCCTCGGTGATCAGCTCCGACGGGTCGGTCGGGGTCTCGACCGTGAACCCGAACCGGATCGGCGCGTCCTCGCCGCTGAACTCGTAGATGTTGCCGGCGAACATCTTGCGGGTGTCGCGGTAATACACGAAGTCGGTGTAATCGGTGTGCTCCCAGTTGGGGAACAGCGGCGAGAAGCCCTCCGACAGCATGCAATAATGCAGGCGATAATTGTTCGCGTCGTTGAACAGCACCGGCACCGGCGCGTCCGGGCTCAGCGGCGCGAGGTACTTGCCGAGCTTGCGCACGTCGGCCCGCTTGGCGTACCCGACGGAGATCGAGTCCCACACCTTCGGGTCCGAGAGGGTATGCACGCACACGTTCTTGCCGGTGCGCAGGCTCGCCGCGCCGCACATGTTGCCGTGCTCGACGCAGCCCGCGTACGGGTCGCCGTAGGCGCCCGCGTCGCAATAACAGCGCAGGTCGACCGGGTCACAGTGGGCCAGCGCGCCGCACGGGTCGCCGTGCTCGGCGCAGGCCGTGGAGTCGCCGCCGGTCGTCGGCTCGGTGTCGGTCGGCTCGCCGGTGGGCCCGGTCGTCGGCCCGGTCGCCTCGGTCGTCTCGGTCGCCTCGCTGGCCTCGGCGGTCGCGCCGACCTCGTCATTACAACCCGGCAGCACACCCGATCCCGACAGCGCCAGCGCGGCCGCCAGCATCCGCCCACGCGTCCGCCCACGCGTCGCCGCCCCCGGTCCATTGGCCTCGCCCGGCGGGCGCGTCACGTGTGCGGTGCTTCGGTGCATGCGGGCGCCCCTTTGCAAGCGAACGACCACCGGCCGCGCGCCGCAACTGACGGAGGATACAGGCTTTGCGCGGCCCTCGTGCGCTTCGCGGGCGTGACATCGCTGTCATGCTCACGACCGGCCCGGGCGCGGCGTTGCCGGTCCCGGAGGCCCCTGCTACGTTGCGCCCACAGTTTTTTTGGTCTTCATCGGAGCTGGGGTCATGCGTACACACAATTGGGGTCCTCTGGCAGTTTCGCTCGCCGCGCTGCTCGCCTGCAGCGTCGACAAGGGCGGGGACGACGGCGAGAGCGGGACGAGCGGCGGCACGGCCGGCAGCGACTCGGTCGGGACCACGAGCGCGGGCTCGGGCTCGGGCGACGAGCCGACGACCGGCTCCACCGGCGAGGGCAACGCCCCCTGCGTCGACACGCCGACGGTGCTCGCGGTCGACGAGGTCTCGACGCTCGGCTTCTCCGCGGAGGAGCTGCTCGCCGGCAAGCTCGGGCCGCGCGCGACGACGCTGCAGTTCGCCAGCGAGCCGACGGTGCTGGACCCGGCGTGGAAGGGCAAGGCGCTGCCGCTGACCGTCGAGCTGCGCCACGAGGGCGGCGAGGTCCGGTTCGTCGACTCCGAGCCGAACCCCGACTACGACGACAGCGGCAACGAGAGCGGCTTCCCTGGCGAATGCATCGACCGCCTGGAGGTCGATGTCACGCTCGACTTCGCCACCGAGGCCGGCGAGCTCGACGAGCAGCGCCCGGGCGTCCTGCGCGCGACCACGGTCGACCGCGCCGACGTCCAGGTCGACCTGCTGCCGCCCGCGCTGACCGGCAGCCTCGACCCGACGACCCTGTACACCGACCCGGCGTGGAAGGTCAGCGCGCTGGTCGTGTACGGCACGTGGAAGGGCGACCAGGCCGGCGGCAGCCTGTTCAACGAGGTCCGCATCGGCGAGGGCGAGGACGGCTCGGTCGGCTTCGGCTCGCTCGCCGGCTGGGGCGACGTGATCGAGGGGCCCTGATATTGATCGGCTGATCAGGGCTCGCCGCGGCGCGCCGCGAGGGCGGCCGCGACGATCATGATCCCGCCGCCGAGCGCGAGCCGTCCGAGGTCCGCGGCCTCGCCGAAGATCGTCAGCGAGGCCGCGACCGCGAGCGGGATCTTGAGGTTGTTGATCACCGCCAGCGCGGCCGGCGGGGCCGTCACCGCGCCGCGGTTCCACAGGAAGAAGCCGAGCCCCGTGGCCACGAGCCCGAGGTACAGCAGCGCCCACGCCTGCGCCGCGCCCACGTCGCCGAGGTCCGACCAGCCGCCGGACAGCGTCGTCGTCAGCGTCGTCACCAGCAGCGCGCCGAGGTACAGCCACCCGAACACCGCCCCGTCGCGCGCCGCCGGGGCCGCGCGGCGCATGCGACGGTAGGCCACCTGCCCGAACGCGAAGCAGAGGTTGCTCGCCTGGATCACCGCGAACGCGGTCCACGCCCCCGACCCGCCGCCGCGAAACTGCAGGACGGCCGCGCCGAGCACCGCGAGCGCCGCGAGCCCGAGGTTGACGGGGTCGAAGCGGCGCGCGTACGCGTCGAGGAGCGCCGAGACGAGGATCGGCGTGGTCACGGTGAACAGCGCGACCTCGTGCGCCGCCGCGAAGCGGAAGCTCGCGATGTACCCGGTGTACATCAGCCCGTACTGCACCGCCCCGAGCCCGACCAGCCGCAGCGCGACATACCGCGGCGGACCTGGCCAGAGGGACAGCTCGCGCCAGCGCAGCAGCGGCACCAGCGGCAGCGCGGCCAGGGCCATCCGCGCCCACGCGACGAGGTTCGGGTCGAGGCCCCCGAGATAATTTTTGATGAGCCCGAACGACGCGGCCCACAGCAGCGTGGCGATCAGCAGCAGGGCCACGCTTCACCTGCAGGCTCGACCGGGCGAGATCTCGACATCGCGCGCGGCAGCGTACGCCCTCCCGCGCGCGCACGGCAACCTCAGCGCGCGAACGGGTCCTTCAGGTCGGAGCCGGACGACGGCGCGACGCGACGCGAGGGCCGGCGCTTGCCCGGCTGCGGCGCCGCGGCAGGCGCCGCGGGGCTCGCGGCGGGCCCGGCCGGCGCGACCGTCCCGGCGCTCGCGGGCGCCGGCGGTGCGGGCGAGGGCGGTGCGGGTGAAGTTGATGCAGCCGCCGCGCTCGCCGTGCTCGCCGCGCCCGGCACGAGCGCCGCGCCGTCCCCCGGCGCCGCCGCGTCGCGCGCCCGCGGGGCCGGCGGGTCGACGCCTTCTTGAGATGTCTCTTGCGACATGTGCATAAAGACAGCCACGGCGCCGCCGATCAGCGCGCCGATCGCGAGGCTGATCAGCACCACCCGCGCGCGCGAGGACGCGGTCGGGCGCGGCGCGGGCAGCGACGGGCGAGCTGGAGGGGGCGCGCGACCGGCCTGCAGCGCGCCGCTGTGCAGGAACTGCGTGCGCCGCTCGGCCGGCTCGTCGGGCTCCGCGGGCGCCCCGTGACCGCGCCCGGTCACCGGCCGCGGCGATGGCAGATTGCGCCCGGTCACCGGCCGCGGCGACTCGTGCGAGCGTCCGGTCACCGGCCGCGCGGGCGGCTGCAGCTTGTTGCCGGTGACCGGCCTGGCGCTGGCGCTGAGCACGTAGTCGAGGGCCTCCTCCATCGCGGCGGCCGACTGGAACCGCTCGTCGGGGTTGTCCTGCAGCGCCTTGCGCAGCATCTTGACGAGCGCGGGCGGGACGCTCCGATCCTCGGCGAGGGAGGTCAGCCCGCCGAGGTCGCGCAGCTTGCCGGTGATCAGGCGCAGCATCAGGGCGGCGATGCTGTAGAGATCGGCGCGCGGGTCGGGCCGCTGCCCGGCGAGGATCTCCGGGGCCATGTAGCCGGGCGTCCCGAGCATCACGCCGGTGATCGTCTGCGGGCCGTTCTCCAGCGCGCGCGGGTCGACGAGCTTGGCGAGCCCGAAGTCGAGGACCTTGATGAAGTCGGGGTCGCCGTCGCGGGTCACGCGGTAGACGTTGCCGGGCTTGATGTCGCGGTGGATGACCCCGCGGCTGTGCGCCTCACCGATCGCGCGGATCACCTGTCGGGCGATGTGCACGACCCGCCGCCACGGCAGCGGCCCCTCGCGCTTGAGCGTGCGCGCCAGGTCCTCGCCCTCGAGGTACTCCATCACGAAGTACATGCGCCCGTCGGCCGTGCGCCCGAAGTCGCTGATGCCGACGACGTTGTCGTGGTGGATGCGGGCCGCCGCGCGCGTCTCGAGGATGAAGCGCGACTCCGTCTCCGTGTCCCCGCGGTACTGCGGGTGCATGATCTTGATCGCCACGCGCTTGCCGAGGCTGATGTGCTCCGCGAGCACCACCTCGCCCATCCCGCCGTCACCGAGGCTGCGCAGCACCTTGTAGCGGCTCTCGAACACGCCGTGCTCGAGCCGCAGGCTCGCGTCGTCGACGGGTGAAAAAACGGGCGGTTCGGGCATGGCCGCAGCGGCGTCACCGTGGGCGTGACGATCGGGTGCGAGGTCGGAGGGAGCGCGGCCGCCGGGTCGGTCGCCCGCGCGTGCCACCGGGGATCTCGCGCACGACCGTCGGCGTTTGGCAAGCCGCGCGGGCGCGCCTGCGCGCGTCCGCTCCGATCCCGCGAAACCGCCGTACGCCCGCGCCCGCCGGCTGCACGGGGCGCCCGCGGCCGCCCCGCCGCGAGCCACGCGGGGCAAACTGCGCTACCGTGCCGGGGTGTCCGCGCTCGCTCGCTGGTTTCGCCTGTGGCCCGGGCTGTGCGCCGCCCTGGTGGCCGCGACGGCCCGCGCCGACACCCTGCAGATCGACCTCCAGGCCAACCCGGAACGCGGGTTCCAGGTCGTGCAGGAGCTGAGCTACGAGGCGATCGTCGTCGGCACCGACGGCTACCGCGCCGACCTGCGCCTGCGCGTCGCGCTGCACAACGCCAGCAACCGCGAGCAGGACGCCGTGCTCAGCCTGGCGCTCCCACGCGACGCGGAGATCCACGCGCTGCAGGTCGCGCGGGACGGGGTCTGGACCCCCGGAAAGGCGGCCGGCATCGCCCCCGAGCCCGGCCGCCGCGACCCCGGCAGCGTGTTCGTCCGGGCGATCGCGCCGACCTCCGAGGGCGACCTCCCCGGCGCCGAGATCGTCGCCTTCAGCCTCGAGCCCGCGACCACCACGCAGGTCGAGCTCCAGCTCAAGGTCCCCGTGCGCCTGCGAGGCGACCGCTGGGAGCTCGAGCTCCCCGGCCGCGGCGACGAGCGCAGCGGCCTCGCCGGCGAGCGCCGCATCCTCGTCAAGCGCACGGATCGCGCCGACCGCACCGACCGCGTCCCCCGCCCCGAACGAACCGGCCCCGCCGAGCCCCCGCCGAGCTTCTGGGTCGACGGCAGCAGCAACGCCGGCCAGCCCTACCTCGTCACGCAGCCGGAGGACCGCAGCGTCGTGTCGTGGCCGCACGAGCGCGGCGCCCGGGCCGACGCCGCGACGCCGCTCGACGCCCACCTCGCCGTGCTGCCCGATGCGCCGGGCGCCCACGCCGGCCGGTTTCGCCTGTCGCTGCGGCTCGGCGCGGCCGCCCCGGCGCGCCCCGACCACGTCGTGATCGTGGTCGACCGCTCGCGCAGCACGGCGCCCGGCATGCACCGCGAGGCGTTCACCGCGGTCGCCGGCCTGTTCGAGGCGCTGCCCGCGAGCCTCACCTTCGACGCGATCAGCTTCGCCCGCAAGGCCCGACCGCTGCTGCCCGAGGGCGCCGCGTGGCCCGGCGTCCGCGACCGCCCCGCGCGCGAGCGGGTCGCCGCGCTGCTCGACGCCGGCGCCCGCGAACAGGGCACCGACCTCGCCGGCGCGCTCGCCCTCGCCGGCCAGCGCATCGCGGCCCGCGGCGCCAAGCGCCCGCTCGTCCTCGTCATCACCGACGGCATGCTCCCGCTCGGCGCCGGCCCGGGCCCGATGGACAAGGTCTTTCGCGACAGCCTCGGCCAGCGCGACATCAAGCCCGAGCTGCTGTTCCTCGTCGACGAGCCGATGCTCGTGCGCCGCGGCATCGCGGCCGACCACCCGATCGCCGTGATCGCCGCCGGCCTCGGCGCGCGCATCAGCCTCGCCAACCTCGCGCAGCACGGCAGCGACAGCAGCGACACCCTCGCCCGCAACATCCTCGGCGCCCCCGGCGTCCTGCGCGACCTGCAGGTCTCGCTGCCGCGACGAGCTGTCCTCGAGGACAGCGTGCCCGCGGGCCTCGTCGCCGGCAACGTGCTCGTGCTCGCGGGCACCTACACCGGCGGCCCGCCGGCGCTGCGGGTCCGCGGCAAGCTCGGCGGTCAGCGGACCGAGCGCAGCCCGCGGCCGGAGCTGATGACCGCGCCCCCGGCCGCGCTGGCCGCGTCGGTGCGCCCCGGCGGCCCGGAGCGGCTCGCGGCGGAGGGCTTCGCGGTGCCGCCGTGGTACGGCCGCAAGTATCAGCGCAGCGCGCGGCTCGACATCACGTGGGCGGGCCGCGGCCGCGTCGACGACCGCGGCCACCTCGACGAGAAGATCTTCCGCCGCTACCTCGGCACGCGCGTGTTCCCGCGGGCCCGCGCCTGTTACAACCAGGCGCTCGGCCGCAACCAGACCCTCGGCGGCCGCGTGCTGTTCGAGTTCGAGGTCGGCAAGGGCGAGGTCATGCTCGCGACCACGGACATCACCGGCCTGAGCGAGCGCGACCCCGGCTTCGAACGCTGCCTGCTCGAGGCCGCGTGGGCGCTCGACATCCCCGCCGGCAAGCTCGACGAGCAGATCTATCGCGTCCGCTACCCGCTCGTGTTCAACCCGCCCCGCACCGGCCGCCCGAGCATGGACGAGGACCCGCTCGGCGCCAGCACCGTCGAGCTCCTGCTCGGCGGACCCCGCGGCTGACCTGCCCATGCACGCATCCCGGTCATCCCACGCATCACGGCGATCGCCCGCCGCGACGCTTCACGCACTCTTCGCGCTGCTGCTCGCGTGCACGCCGACCCCCGCGCCGGTCCAGCAGGCCGCGCCCGCCGACGTCGAGGTCACGCAGTCGACGCTCCCGCCCGCCGAGGCGCTCGCGCAGCTCGCCCGCGAGACCGACGGCAAGGCCCGCCAGCCGCTCTACCGCGCCGTCCGCAACGCGCCCGCCGAGGCCGCGCTGCCGGCCCTGCGCGCCGCGCTCGCCGCCGCGGACCCGGCCCTGCGCGCCGTCGCGGCCCAGGCCGCCAGCCGCCGCGACGACGGTGCCACCCTCGCCCCGGAGCTGATCGCCAACCTCACACACGCCGACCCGGCCGTCCGCGCCTGGACCGCGCGCAGCCTCGGCGCCCTGCGGGTCGGCGACGCCATCGACGCGCTGCGCCGAAACCTCGCCCACGACCACCCCGAGACCCGCGTCAGCGCCCTGCGAGCGATCGCCCGCATCGACATGACCGCCGCCTCCGCGCTGCCCGAGCTCGCCGCCCTGCAGCTCGACCCCGACGCCCGCGTCGCCGGCGTGGCGACCAAGATCTCCCGCGGCATCGCCCCGATCTGGGCCGGCCCCTGAGTTCCTGAACCGGCACGCGCAGAGCCTCCGGCAGCGCCGGCAAATCGTTCGGTCTCGATTCCGCGGACGTGCAAAACCGTCAGAACCTGTTCGCGGGTATTGGCGCATGTTGATCGGCGCATGAAACGTCGCGGTCTCCTGATCCTCTCTGTCCTGGCGCTGCTGCTCGTCGTCCTCGGCGGCACGTGCGTATCGACGTACAACGGCCTCGTGACCCTCGACCAGGCCGTCGAGGGGCAATGGGCGCAGGTCGAGAACGCCTACCAGCGGCGGGCCGATCTGGTCCCGAACCTGGTCCAGACGGTCAAGGGCGCCGCGGCCCACGAGCGCGAGACCCTCGAGGCGATCACCGAGGCGCGCGCTCAGGTCGGCAGCCTCAACCTCGGAGACGTCACCCGCGACGCCGAGAGCCTGCAGCGCTTCCAGGCCGCTCAGGACCAGCTGTCGTCAGCGCTCTCGCGGCTGCTGGTCGTCAGCGAGGCGTATCCGCAGCTCCGGGCCAACGAGAATTTCCTCGCGCTGCAATCGCAGCTCGAGGGCACCGAGAACCGGATCTCCGTCGAACGCCAGCGCTTCAACGAGGCCGCCCGCGCCTTCAACACCCGCCGCGGCACCTTCCCGACCGTCGTGTTCGCGGGGCTCTTCGGGGACCGATTCGCGACCAAGAGCTTCTTCACCGCCAGCGCGGGCGCTGCCCAGGCGCCGAAGGTCGAGTTTTGAGGCGGGCCGGCGAAATGCAGGTACCCGCCGCGATCGGCCGCTGGACCGCAGGCTGCCTGCTGGTCGTCGCATCGCTCGGGGCCGCGGCGGCGACGCCCCCGCCACCCGACTCGATGGTGACCGACCGTGCCGGTGTGCTCTCGCCGGACGTGCGAGCCTCGCTGGCGCGCCGCCTCGGCGAATACGAGGCGCGCAGCGGTCATCAGGTGGTGGTCTGGATCGACCGGAGCAGCGGCGGGGTGCCGATCGAGACCTTCGCCGTCGAGGCATTCGCGGCGTGGAAGATCGGCCGGGCCGGCCTCGACGACGGCCTGGCGATCTTCGCCATGACCGAGGACCGCGCGCTCCGCGTCGAGGTCGGCTACGAGCTCGAGTCCCGCGTCACCGACCTCGTCGCTTCCTCTGTGATCCGTCACACGATGATCCCCCGGATCGAGCGCGGCGAATGGGACGCGGCGATCGAACAGGGCGTCGAGGCCATTGTCGACACGATCGAGGGTCACGCCGGCTCGCTGCCCGCAGGGGACGGCGGCGGCGACCTGCCGGAGACCGGCCTGTGGGGCAAGATCGGCCTCGGCGTGCTCGCGGCGCTGTTCCTGTTGTTCCTGATCACCCACCCGAGACGCGCCATCGGGCTCCTGATCCTGCTCGGACGCACCGGCATCGCGGGCGGTCTCGGCCGCGCAGGCGTCGGAGATCTCGGCGGATTCCGCGGCGGGGGCGGTCGCTCCGGCGGCGGCGGAGCCAGCGGCCGCTGGTGAAAGGCGAAGCGCAATGTTGACCCGGGGACGCCTGCTACGAATGCTCGATGTGCCCGCGATCGAGGCGACGATCGCTCGCGCGGAGGTACGGACCTCGGCGGAGATCCGCGTGTCGCTGGCCCCCTGGTTCTGGGGCGACGTGCGACGGACCGCCGAGCGCGCGTTCCAGCGGCTCGGCATGGCCACCACGCGCGAGCATAACGCCGTGCTGCTGTTCGTGGTGCCCGCGCGGCGCAGCTTCGCGGTGATCGGCGACACGGCGATCCACGCGCGGGTCGGCACGCGCTACTGGGTCGAGATCGTTGAGCGCCTGAGCGCGGCGTTCGCGGGCGAGCAATACACCGAGGGCCTTCGCGCCGCGATCGAGGCCATCGGCGAGCGACTCGCGCGCGAGTTTCCGGCCGACGCCGCCCAAAACCCCGACGAACTGCCGAACACGCTCGCCTGACGCGCCCCGCTCGAGCCCGCAACCGATGCACCGCGCGAGCGGCCGGACCGCCACGATTGCAGGCGTGCTCCGCCGTCGCGGGGATGATACTCGGATCGCCGTAGTACGGCGGGAGGTCGATGTCATGACGAAATTTCGCGGACTGGTGTATGTGAAGCACGGGCGGGTCGGGTCGCGCAGCGAGGGCCCCGACTATTATCTACAGACTTACCGGGAGGACTACCTCCTGCGCTACCAGGAGCGCCCCCCGTGGCAGCCCGACTATAAGCTCGAGTTCCACGGCCGGCGCATGGTCGAGGTCGAGGGCAAGCTCGCCGAGCGCCACACGATCGAGGTGGCGAGCATCACCGACCTCCTCTCGCCGACGATCCCCCGCCCCGACGCGGTCGCGCCGCACCTCGGCGACCCCTTCCCGATCAAGTACGGACAGAGCGTGCACCTCGACGACGCGAAGCTGAAGATCGGCTTCCATACGGTCGCGCAGGAGTCGCGCTGCCCGGTCGGGGTCGTCTGCGTGTGGGAGGGTCAGTGCATCGTCGGGCTGTCCTTGACCAGGGACAGCGGCGAGACCGAGAACTTCACCCTGACGGCCCGCGCAGGCCACCCCGAGCTCGCGGCCGCGGAGGTCTTCGGCCATCGCGTCGAGCTGCACGGCGTCGAGCCGGCGCCGACCAGGGACGAGCCGAGCCCGAAGCACGAGCAGTACCGCCTGAGCGTCGAGATCTCGACGCTGGCCTGACGCCTGCGCTTCGCGTCGTCCGCGACTCGTATGAGTCGGACGATCCTCGAGCGACCGGCGATGAACGGCTTGCGCGAGCGCCCCGCGCGAGCGGCAACGCCTGCGCGTGCCGTCTCGAGCGCGCGCGATAGAGTATGCCCGCATGAGGGACAGCGAGGAGCGCCCTCACGCCCGGTCGAGCGCGGCGAACACCGCCGCGAGCAGCTCCTGCGGCGTCCACGGCTTCGGCAGGAACACCGCCCCGGGCCCGATGTCGCCCGCCTGCGGGTCGCTGAAGCCGCTGGTCAGGACCACGCGGACGTCGGGCCGCAGCCGCCGCAGCGCGCGGTAGACCTCGTCGCCGCGCAGGTGCGGCATCGTCATGTCGAGCAGCACGACCTGGATCTCCGCCTGGCGCTCGGTGAACACCGCGATCGCCTCGCGGCCGTCGCCGGCGACGCACACCGTGAGGCCGGCGCGCTCGAGCACCCGCCGCGCCGCGGTCCGCACCGCCGGCTCGTCGTCGGCGATGAGCACCAGCCCGGCGCGCTGCGGCCCGGGCTCGGGCCGGCGCGGGCCGCCCTGCGCCGTCGGGCTCGCGCTCGGCAGCAGCACGTGGAAGCGGGCGCCACGGCCCGGCGCGCTCTCGACCTGGATCGCGCCGCGATGCCCGCGAAGGATGCCGAGCACCGCCGCCAGCCCGAGCCCGCGACCCGCGAACTTCGTGGTGAAGAACGGGTCGAAGATGCGGGCCTGCGTCGCCTCGTCGAAGCCGGGCCCGGTGTCGGCGACGGTGAGGCACACGTAGCGCCCGCGCTTCAGGCCCGCGTCGGCGTAGCAGCCGACGAGCGCCGCGGGGTCGACGTCGCGGACCGACGTGCGCACCGTGACGAGCCCGGGCTCGTCGCCGAGCGCGTCGCCGGCGTTGGCGATCAGGTTCATGACGACCTGGCGCAGCTGCGGCGCGTCGCCCTCGACGTCCGGCAGGTCGGCGGCCAGCTCGGTGTGCAGCCGGGCCCGCTTCGACAGCACCGCCGCCATCAGGTGCGAGACCTCGCCGATCAGTCGATTGAGCCCGAGGCGCTGGACCACGAACCGACCCTTGCCGGCGTAGGCGAGCATCTGCGCCGTCAGGTCGGCGGCCCGCGTCGCCGCCCGCTGCACGTCGCGCAGCACCGCCTGCGCCGGCGCGTCCGCGGCCAGCTCGGCGCGCGCGAGCCCGACGTTGCCGAGGATCCCCACCAACAAGTTGTTGAAGTCGTGCGCCACCCCGCCCGCCAGCACCCCGAGGCTCTCGAGCTTCTGCGCGTGCAGCATCCGCGCCTCGAGCTGACGCAGCTCGGTCACGTCGCGCACCATCGCCAGCGCGCCGATGAAGCGCCCGTCCTCGTCGAGCAGCGGGCTGGTCGACGCCTGGACCGTCACCCGCGCGCCGTCCTTGCGGCAGAAGCGGTGCTCGTAGCGGTCGTGCACGCCGCCGCGGCGCTCGGCGAACTTCGCCGCGACCAGCGCGTGGTCCTCCGGCGCCACGAAGTCGAGCAGCGGCCGCCCGAGCAGCTCGGCCTCCTCGCGGCCGACGATCTGCGCCATGCGCTGATTGACGAAGGTGGTCCGGTGGGCCGCGTCGACCGTCCACACGCCCTCGTGCGTGGTCGTCACGATCCTGCGGTAGCGCTGCTCGCTGCTGCGCAGCGCCGCGACCAGCCGCGCCGCCGTGGCGACCTCCACGAGCAGCCCCGCGACCGCCTCGAGCCACGTGACGTCGTCCGCGCCGAACTCGCGGTCACCAGAGAATTGCAGCGCGCTCAGGAACCCGATCAGCCGGCCCTCGCTGCGCATCGGCACCGTCGCCGCCGCGCGCAGCCCGACCTGGCGGTAGAAGTTGCTCCCCGGCAAGCGGTCGATCTGCGCCCGACCGGCGACCATCCGCTCGCCGCGCTCGAGCGCCGCGCGCAGCCACCCGAGAGCGTCGAGCGCGTGGCGCTCGAGCCACGTCGGCGGCAGCCCGACGTGCGCCCGCCGCTCGAGCGAGCGCCCGCCCTCGTCGAGCAGCGTCACGCTGACGGCCGAGGCCTCGAGCACCGCGCGGACCTCGGCGCACATGCCCTGAAACGCCTCGTCGGGGCGCGCGTGCGCGGTGTGCAGGTCGGTGGCGATGCGGGCCAGCGCGTGGGCGCGGGCCAGTCCGCGCCGCAGGTGCTGCTCGAGGCGGGCGCGCTCGATGTTCCACCCGGCCCGGCTCGCGAACACGGCGAGGACCGCGTCGAACTGGGCGAGGCCCGGCCGCGGCGCGCGGTCGAACGCGGCGATCAGCCCGATCGCCTGCCCGTCCGCGCCGCGCACCGGCACCCCCGCGTAGCTCTCGATCGCCATCTCGACCAGCATCGCGTCCTCGGGGTAGCGCGCCCGCGCCCCGTACGGGAACAGACACGCCGCTCCGGCCACCGCGTCGGCGCACGGCGTCCCGCGCAGCGCGTACGCCGGCATCTCCGTCGGCCCCCCGGGGCCCCACACCGCCAGCGGATGCACCCACGTGCCCGCCTGGTCGAGCTCGCCGACCAGCGCGTACTCCATCTCGAACGCGAGCGCGAGGCCGCGGGCCAGCGCCGCCAGAAAGCCCACGCCCTCGACCCCCGCGGTGCTCTCCTGCAGGACGCGCAGCGCCCGGGCCAGCGCCTCGTCCTGGCCCGCATCCACCCGCGAAGCATCGCTCACCCGGGGATCATACCAGGCCCGCCCGGCCCTGGCACCGCCGACCAGCCCACGCCCGGCGCAACCGACCGCGATCGGAACGCATAATGTAACCCGCCATCCATAATTTTCATTACTTGTATGTGCCGCGCGTATGGTCGGGGTGCGTGGACCTCGGGTGTTAGATCACGGGCGAATGCGCGGGAGGCGTTTACATTCGTGTGCGCAAATGGCAAGGCTGCGATGTGCTACCCATCCGCCCCCTCACCGCAGCGCTCGTCCTCGCCGTCGTCGCACCCGACGCGCAGGCCAGCGACCGAGCCTCCGCCTCCGCCGCCACACCCCCCGCCGACGCCCGCTGGACCCCGCGCCGCCCCGCCGGTCCGCTGCCCGTCGCCGCGCTCGCGCGTGACCCCGGGCGCGGGGTCCCGTCGCTGTTCTGGTCGCCGACGCCGGTCCCGGCCCGCCCGGGCATGTCGGCGGAGGCCGCCGCCCGCTACCACCTCACGCGCCACCGCGACGTCCACGGCAGCTCGCGCGCCGCGATCGCCGGGGCCCGCCTGCGCTTCGTCCACGACACCGGGCGCGGCGGCATCATCGTCGCGCTGACCCAGCGCGTCGGCGACGTCGACGTGTACCGCGGCGACGTCAAGGTCCTCCTCGACCACGCGCACCGCCTGCTCGCCATCTCCGGCGCCCCGCACCCGGCCGCGCGCCCCGCCAGCGCCCGACCCTTCGCCCTGCCCCCGACCGCGGCCATCGTCGCCGCGCTGCGCGACCTCCATCGCGACGCCGCGGCCGCCCGCGTGGTCCCGACCGGCGTGACCCGGGCCGGCTGGGCCTACTTCGAGCTCGCCGCGGCGAAGGGCGTGCGCCTGCGCCGACCCGCGCGCGTCAAGCCGGTCTACTTCCCCGCCGGCGACGCGCTGGTCCCGGCGCACTTCGTCGAGCTGCAGGTCCAGGGCCGCGCCGGGCTCGAGGCCTATCAGTTCGTGATCGCCGCCGACGACGGGCGCCTGCTGCACCGCCGCGACGCGACCGCCTACGAGTCGTTCCAGTACCGCGTGCACGCCGACGCGGGCGGCGACCACCGACCGTTCGACGGCCCGCTGGAGGACTACACGCCGCACCCGATCGGCAAGCCGATCGGCGGCCCGAAGCTGCCGTCGACGGCCAACCTGATCACGATGGAGGGCTTCAACACCAACCCGGAGGGCGAGCCCGACCCGTGGCTGGCCCCCGGCGCGACCGACACGCGCGGCAACAACGTCGACGCCTACGTCGACCACAAGAACCCGACCGGCCTGCAGATCGATCAGGGCGAGTTTCGCGCGAGCACCACCGCCCCCGGCGTGTTCGACCGCGTCTACGACATCACCAAGGAGCCGCTCGCCAACCAGACGCAGTCGATGGCCGCGATCACGGACCTGTTCTACGTCACCAACTGGATGCACGACTGGTGGTACGACTCGGGCTTCGTCGAGGCGACCGGCAACGCGCAGTCGGACAACTACGAGCGCGGCGGCGCCGGCGGCGACCCGCTGCTCGCCGAGGCCCAGGACGCCGCGCTGGTCGGCACGCGCAACAACGCCAACATGTCGACGCTCGCCGACGGCTCCTCGCCGGTGATGCAGATGTACCTGTGGACGCCGCTGATCCAGACCAAGCTGACGGTCGACCCGCTGGGCCAGAACTTCACCGTCAACGGCGCCGGCTTCGGCCCCAAGAACTACGACCTGACCGCGCCGCTGGTGCTCGTGCAGGACAGCGGCGGCGTGAGCCCGACCGACAGCTGCGAGGCCCCCGTCAACGACATCGCCGGCAAGATCGCGCTCGTCGACCGCGGCAACTGCACCTTCGAGTTCAAGGTCGCCAAGGCCCAGGCCGCCGGCGCCGTCGGCGTGCTGATCGCCAACAACGCCAACGGCGCGTTCACCCCCGGCGCCGACAACAACGTCGTCGACCCGACGATCCCGACCCAGGGCATCACCAAGGCCGACGGCGACGCGCTCAAGGCCGCCCTCGCCCAGCCCCAGACCGCGCACATGGTCGGCTCCTCCACCACCGAGCGCGACGGCACCATCGATAACATGATCGTCGCCCACGAGTGGGGCCACTTCATCCACCACCGCCTCACCGACTGCGGCAACAATCAGTGCCGCGCGCAGAGCGAGGGCTGGGGCGACTTCAACGCCGTCCTCATGGCCATGCGCGAGGGCGACGACCTCCACGGCGTCTACGGCAACTCCCCCTACGCGTCGTTCGACCCGACCGGCTACTTCGGCCTGCGCCGCGTCCCCTACACCGTCGACTTCACGCGCAACGCCTTCAGCCTGCGCCACATCTCCGACGGCGAGGCCCTGCCCAACACCCACCCGCTCGGCCCGACCGGCGGGCCCAACAGCGAGGTCCACAACGCCGGCGAGGTGTGGGCGACGATGATGTGGGAGGCCTACGTCGCGCTCCACGAGGCCCACCCCGAGCTCGAGTTCGAGGAGGTCCACCGCCTGATGGGCGACCACGTCGTCGCCGGCATGATGCTCGCGGTGACCGACCCGACGTTCACGGAGATGCGCGACGGCCTGCTGCTGGCGGCCCACGCCGCCGACCCGGACGACTTCATCGCCATCGCGGAGGCGTTCGCGCGCCGCGGCGCGGGCAGCTGCGCCGTCTCGCCGCCGCGCGCCTCGACCGACTTCATCGGCGTGAAGGAGGACTTCTCGCTGAGCGCGGCCGGCACGATCACCGGCGTGACCCTGTCCGACGACGCGTTCTCCTGCGACGACGACGGCATCATCGACGTCGGCGAGCACGGCACGCTCGCGGTCACGATCTTCAACCACGGCGCCGCGCTCATGCCGCCCGGCGCGACCGTGGAGATCGTCGACCCCGACCCCGCTTTCGTGCTCCCCCAGGGCCCGATCGTCGACCTCGGCGCCATCGACCCGTTCGAGCAGATCGTCGTCCAGCTGCCCATCGAGCTCGACCCCGCCACCGTCGACCACCTCGCGCGCACCGTCACCGTGCGCCTGACCACCCCCAACGGCTGCGAGGAGACGATCGAGACGTTCATCCGCACCGACTTCAACGGCGACGTGCTCCCGGCCTCGTCGAGCGTCGACGACGCCGAGGCGCCCGGCTCCGGGTGGACCACCGGCGGCACCGAGGAGGGCGACGCCGTGTGGGCGCGCCTCGCCGACGTCGACGGCTGGGTGTGGCACGGCGCCGACGTCGGCCGCGTCAGCGACACCTGGCTGGCCTCGCCGACGCTGCTCGCGTCCGACGTCGACCCGCTGGTGATCTCGTTCGACCACGCCTTCAGCTTCGAGTTCTCCGACAACACGTTCTGGGACGGCGGCGTGATCGAGGTGTCGGGCGACGACGGCATGACCTGGCAGGACGTCTCCACGATCACCAACCCCGGCTACAAGGGCGCGATCAAGAGCGCGGCCAACCCGCTCGACAAGCGCATGGCCTTCGTCGACAAGAGCGCCCTCTACCCCGAGCTCGAGCCGCTGGTCCTCGACCTCGGCCTCGTGTTCGCCGGCAAGCCGGTCAAGATCCGCTTCCGCGTCGGCACCGACGCCGCCGCCGGCGCGCCCGGCTGGGACATCGACAACATCGCCGTCGACGGCATCACCAACACGCCGTTCTCGACGTGGATCGCCGACCAGACCGAGGACTGCGTGTTCACCGAGGAGAGCACCGGCACCGGCAGCGACACCGGCGACTCGTCGGGTGACTCGTCCGCCGGGACGACCGCCGGCACCACCGCCGGCACCACCGCGAACGAGACGACGTCGACCAGCACGACCGACGGCGAGACCACGGCCGGCACGACCGTGAACCCCTCCGGCACCACCGACGGCGTGAGCGCCAGCGACACGGGCCCGAACACGACCGGCGACTTCACCACCGGCAGCTTCACCACCGGCACCGCCACCACCGTCACCGGCGGCACCGGCGGCGACGACGGCGTCACGCCGACCGAGGGCGGCCCCGGCGGCGACGACACCGTCAACGGCGACGTCGGCGGCACCACCGAGAGCAGCACCGGCACCGACAGCGCCACCGGCGGCGCGATGGGCGTCGACGACGGCTGCGGCTGCACCGTCGACGAGCAGGGCGGCTGGCTGTGGCAGCTCGCTCCGTGGCTCGGCATCGCGGCCCTGCGCCGCCGCCGTCGCCGCGCCTGAACGACCCGCACCACGACGCGATCACGGCCGCGTCCCGCACTGCGGGGCGCGGCCGCTCGCATATCTATGCTCACAGTCCGCTGAACAGCCCCTCGAACAGCCCGGCGAGCACGTCGAAGGCCCCGCTCACGACCTCGACGCTCGCCCCCGCGGCCTCGCCGATGTCGGCGACCTCGAGCGCCCCGACGACCCCGTCCCCGGCCGACGCCGCGACCGCGAGCCCCGACGCCGCCACGTCGGCGCTGGCGACCGCGACATCGGCCCCCGTCACCGCCTTCGCCGCGACATCGGCCCCCGTCGCCGCGACGTCGATCGACGTCACCGTCACATCGAGCACCCCGCCGACATCGACGTCCGAGTACTGCTCGCGCCGCCCCGCCGACGTCTGCGAGGGCGCGAACAGGACCGTCGCCGCGGTCGCCATCGCCACCGCGCCGACCGCCAGCTCCACCCCACGAGGCTGCTGCGTCGCCGCCCGGACGCGCTCGACCTCGCGATGATCGAACCACACCCCGTGCGCCTCGCACCCGTCGATCTCGACCCCGACGACGCGGCGCCGCACCAGCTCGTCGCCGCACTCCGGGCACCGCAGCGCGGCGTTGCCGACCCCCACCACCGGAAACGCCGCGAGCGGCCCGAGCGGCCCCTCCACGACCCGCCGCGCCGCCGCGACCGGCAACCACGCCCCCTTGCAGTGCTTGCAGGCGCGGGCGTCATACTCCCCGTCCGGGGCGCGCAACCGATGTTCGAGACAACGCGGGCAGGACATCATCGCCTCGCAGCCTACCAGCCGCGCGCGCGCCCGGCCAACGCCGACCGGCGCAGATCCACGCCCGACGCCGAGGTTGACCCGCGCCGCCGCCCGCTCCTAAAGTGCCAGCGATGATCTCGACCTGGGCCGACCTCCAGAGCTACGCGCGCGCCCGCTACCGCCTCGCGCGCGACGAAGCGGACACCTTCGCGCTCATCTTCGCGATCCCCGGCGACCGCACGCAGCAGGTCGTCGTCAGCCACTTCCGTGCGCTCGACCGCGACTTCATCGAGCTGCGCACGCCCGTCTGCCGCGAGACCGAGCTCGACCCCCGCGCCGCCCTGCGCCACAACGCGACCTGCAGCGTCGGCGCCCTCGCCATCCACGAGGGCATGTATTATCTAATTCACCGCGCCCTGCTGCAGACGCTGGACGGCGAGGAATTCGAGCTCCCACTGCAGGCGATGGCGCTGCACGCCGACACGCTCGAGGCCCGCCACACCCGCGGACTCGACGCATTCTGACTCGCCTAACCGAGCGGGCTGCGCGGGGCGAGGAATACACGGTCAGCCTCGGGGGTCCCGCGGTCGTGGCGACGCTCGAGCACCGCCTCGCAGGGCGTTCGTCCGCGGCGAGGGGAGTGCGGTATCCTCGCGCGCCGGGGAGCAAGATGAATCATGACCACGTCTCTGCATGAGTTGGCGCGGACCATCGACGCGGCGATCGAGCGGGCGCCGCTCGGTGACCCGGTGGCGATCTCCCGCAACGATCACTCGGTCCCGGGCAAGCCGCCGCGCGGGCTGCCGCCGGCCCGGCCCAGCTTCTACTGGCGCTTTTTGCTCGACACGCCGACGCGCCGCGATCCCGACGGACGCGAGCGGGTGGTGGTCGACTACTCGCGGGACACCCAGATCCAGGCGACGCTGGAGGCGGACGGGACGATCGCCGTATGGATCCTGTGCCGGCTGTGCCGCGTCGACGCCGACCGCGAGGGGTTCTCGCGGGCGCTGGTCGAGGCGGTCGAGGCCGCCACGGGCCAGGCGACCTTCGTGGTACGCGACGACTTCCTGTATACCCGGGCCGATCTGGTCGATGTCCGTGCGGTGGTCACCGATGGCGCGGCGATCACCGCGGACGAGGTGCTGGGGGCGCTGCAGGACGCCCTGACGCTGTCGGCCGGCCCGCTCGCCGAGTCGCTCGCCGGGCGCTTCGGCGGTTGACCGCGGCATCAGCCCGCCCAGAAGTTCATGATCGGCATCGAGTTCTGGGTTGGCCGGCGACGTCCTGGTCCTCGCCGGCGACCTCTTCCAACCCAACATCGACACCCGGTCGCGGTCCTGGCTCGCCCGCCTCTCCGGCGGCTGAGCGCTCACCCCCACCTGATCCAGCCGAGATAAACCGGGGGCTATGCGGGCGCTCCGCCGCGGTGTACCGTGCGCCCGTCGACGCATGTCCGCCCCCGCGAACCGCTCCGTCATCCGCCCGCGCGTGCTCCCCCGAGCCCGCAAGGTCCAGAAGGTCCCCTTCGTCGAGCTCTACGCCGGCCGCCTGCAGGGCGTCGTCTCGAGCGGCTCGGACGCCGACCGCGTCTACGTCTCGTACTTCGAGGCCCGCACCGGCAACTTCTATTGCAGCACCAACAACAACCGCCCCTGCGGCGGCCTGCGCGGCTCGCCGTGCAAGCACCTGTTGGAGCTGCTCGAGGAGGCCGTCCTGCAGTTCGGCGCCGGCCGGGTCTGCGCCTACCTCGCCCTCGCCGCCGACCCCGAGAAGGTGAGACACAGCCACGAGCTGCTGGCGCACATCAAGGGCGGCCCGCACAAGGTCGAGGCCGGCATGGTCTTCAGTCGCTTCCTCACCTACCTCCAATACGTCAACGTGCCCGCGACCGCCGCTCCGCTGCCGGAGATGGCCTGGTTCGTGCGCTGAGAAATTTTAAAGAACGATGCCGCTGCAGGACCTTCGCACCGCACCCGAGTCCGTGGCGCCGGCCGTCGCGCTGATCGACCGCCTCGACGAGGCGTTGACGACCGGCTTCGGCCGGCTGGCGAGCGCGCAGCTCGAGGCCCTCGCCGCGCTCGCGCGCGGCTTCCACGGCACCCCGCTGGCCGGCGCGCTGCAGACCGCGATCGCCGGCATCGGCCGCTCGGAGTTTTTGGACCGCCACTTCGCGGTGCTCGCCGCGGCCCGCGGCGCCGCGCTCGGGGCCATGCACGACGCGCTGGTCGCCCAGGCCTGCGCCGCGCTCGCGCGCCCGCGCCCCGAGCTCGCCGCAATGCCGGCCGCGCCGACCCAGGCGCCGCCGCCGAGGGTCGCCGTGCTGCTCGAGAGCGTGCGCCAGTGGCTGATGGAGCTGGCGATCGCCGGCTTCGCCAACCTCGAGGTCGGCATGCTGCTGCCGTTCCAGGCCACGCTCGACGCGATCATGGCCGAGCCCGCGCTGGTCCGTCACGCCGCGCTGCTGAGCGGCCTGCTCGACGAGCTGCTGACCGTGTTCCCGGCGCACGGCCCCCCGGACATCCCGCAGCTGCGCTGGGCCGACCTGTGGTCGCGCGCGATGATCCTCGCGCTCGCTCCGCCCGCGCCCGCGACCACGCGCGCGGTCTCCGGGGAGCTGCGGATCTTCGCCACCGACCTGCGCCAGCACAACAACCTCGCCAACCTCGTCGCCTTCGGCGCGCTGCACGAGCCCGGGCGTCCGCCGCAGATCGTCCGCGTCAGCGTGTCGGCGTTCAAGGTCGACGTCCTCCAGGGCGACGACCTCGCCGGGCTGCTCGGCGACATCGCCGCCCGGCTGCTCGCCGCGATCGCCGGCGGCAACGCGCTGAAGATCGACAACATGCCGCTGCTCGCCACCGGCGACCTCGTGTGGCACGACGGCCGCGCGACCGCCCTCGGCAAGCTCAAGCTCGCCGACGAGGCCGCGGCCGTCCTCGGCTCCGCGCCCGCGCTGCGCCCCTGCCTCGAGCCCGCCGACCGCCACCCCGCCTTGATCGAAGAGCTCGTGTACCTCGCCAGCAAGGACTACACCTTCGACCCCAAGGACCCGCGCGTCGTCGGCGTCGGCGGCCGGCTGTTCCCGCTCGCGCACGAGCGCGTACCCGTTAGCGCCGAGCTCGCTCTTGCCGACCTCACCGCCACCGTCGGAGTGGTCGCCCTGCTGCGCTTCGACGGCGGCCAGTGGGCGCTGCAACCCGTGATGATCGACAAGGGCAAGGCCGCGCCGCGCATGGTCGGCGTCGGCCTCCACGCCGCCCGCGCAAAGACCCGCGGCGGCAACCTCGAGACCCTCAAGGAGCGCGCCGGCAAGCTCCTGCGCAAGAAGAGCTGACCATGGCCGCCCGTCGCACCGCCGTCAAAGGTACCGTCCCCGGTACCGCCGCGCCCACGGCCACCCCGGAGACCATCGCCGCGAGCCCGCCCGCCGACACGCCCGAGCTGCGCCAGCGCACGCGCCAGGGCCTGTACTGGCGGCTGCTCTCGGCGCTGTTCGACCAGGGTGAGGCCGCGCCGAACCTCGAGTCGCTCGCGCGCGAGCTGGCGGGCTCGACCGGCGCGCCCGCGGAGCTGCTCGACCCGCGCATCACGATCGACGCGCTCGTGCACCGGTTCCCGAAGCTGCGCCCCGAGCTCTCGCGCCCGCTGCCCGGCTTCGCCCCGCCGCCGGCCGAGGGCGAGGACCCGCCGGAGCCCGAGCCCCCGCTCGACCTCGCGGCCACCGTGCAGCGCGCCCTCGTCGTCTCGAAGCTCCTATTGAATTCATTCGGCCCGAACACCCAGGGCAACAACATCACGGCCCAGCAGTACGGCGCGTGGGCCCGCGACGTCGAGTGGCTCGAGGGCGCGCTCGGCCTGCCGCCGGGCTCCCTGCGCAGCAGCGGCGCCGGCCACTCGGGCGGCGGCGCGCCGACCGGCGGCGGCGGCGAGGCCACGCGCCCGCCGATCGGCGACGAGGAATTGCGGGCCGGCCTCGCCACGCTCGAGGGCGACATGATCCACCGCATGGATCTGCGCGAGGTCTTAAAAGATCCGGTGCTCAGCGAGCGCCTGAGCCCCTCGATGGCGCTCATCGAACAGCTGCTGTGGGACAAGGGCAACCTGTCCGGCCCGGCCCTGCAGAACGCCAAGCGCCTGATCGCCCGCTACGTCGACGAGCTCGCCGGCGTGCTCAAGCTGCAGATGCGCCAGACCATCTCGAAGGTCCAGGACCGGCGCATCCCGCCGCGGCGCGTGTTTCGTAACCTCGACATGAAGCGCACGGTCTGGAAAAACCTGACCAACTGGGACCCCGCCGAGCGCCGCCTCTACGTCGACCGCCTGTTTTATCGCCACACCGGCAAGAAGAGCCTGCCGACCCGCCTGATCATCATCGTCGACCAGTCGGGCTCGATGACCTCGGCGATGGTCCAGACCACGATCCTCGCGTCCATCTTCGCCGCGCTCCCGCGCGTCATCGTCCACCTCGTCGCGTTCGACACCCGCGTCATCGACCTGACCCCGTGGGTGCACGACCCGGTCGAGGCGCTGCTGCGCACCAAGCTCGGCGGCGGCAACGACATGCGCCTCGCGCTCGATCTGGCCGCGCCCTTCATCGACTCGCCGCAGCACACCGCCGTCGTCATCATCTCCGACTTTTATGACGGCAGCGACTTCTTCTCCGTGCTGCGCCAGTGGAAGGAGTCCGGGGTCCACCTGATCCCCGTCGGCTCGCTGCACACGACCGGGTACTTCTCGGTCAGCGCCGACTACCGCGAGAAGTTCAAGGAGCTCGGCGCGCCGATCCTCCACGGCAGCCCCAAGAAGTTGATCGAGCAGATCAAGAAGGTGATGTAGCCGCATGGCCAAGAAAGCCCCCAGCCCGAGCGACACGTCCACTCCGACCCCGACCGCCCCCGCATCCGCCCCCGCGAGCGGTCACAGCGAGACCAAGCTGCGCATGCCGGCCGAGGAGAAGTACGCCGACGAGCTCGCGTACCTGGCCGACCTCGACAAGGAGTCGCGCCCGTTCGCGTGGAAGCTGTCGCCGCGGATGATCCGGACCTTCATCCTCGGCGCCGGCCCGGGCGACAAGTTCGACCGCACGATCTCGCAGAAATTCTTCGGCGACGCCGCGCTGGTCGAGCGCGCGATCGTCACGCTCGCGTCGGACCGCGGCCTGCTGCTGATCGGCGACCCGGGCACCGGCAAGAGCTGGCTGGCCGAGCTGCTCGCCGCGGCGATCTCGGCCAACTCGACGCACGTCGTCCAGGGCACCGCCGGCACCACCGAGGACCACATCAAGTACTCGTGGAACGTGGCGATGGTGATCGCCAGCGGGCAGTCGATGGACTCGATGATCCCGTCGCCGATCATGACCGCGATGACCCGCGGCGAGATGGGCCGCTTCGAGGAGCTGACGCGCTGCGGCTCGGACGTGCAGGACGCGCTGATCTCGATCCTCTCCGAGAAATACATCACGATCCCCGAGCTGCGCGGCGACGCGAGCGTGGTCTACGCCAAGCCCGGCTTCAACATCATCGCCACCGCGAACAGCCGCGACCGCGGCGTCAACGAGCTGTCGACCGCGCTCAAGCGCCGCTTCAACTTCGTGACGATCCCCATCGTCACCAACAAGCGCTCCGAGAAGGAGATCGTGCTGTTCAGGACCCGCGAGCTGATGGCCCGCCACAACATCACCGTCGACGTCCCGCCGACGATGCTCGACATCCTGCTCCAGACCTTCGCCGACCTGCGCGAGGCCACCGCCAACACGGCGTCGGAGGACCAGCGCCTCGAGTCCGCGCTCTCCACCGCCGAGCAGATCGGCGTCGTCGAGGACGCCATGCTCCACAGCAACTTCTTCGGCGACCGCAGCCTCCGCGCGGAGACCCTCGCCCGCTCCGTCGTCGGCACCCTCGTCCGCCGCGTCCCCGAGGACGTGTCCATCCTCAACAAGTTCTGGCACGCCGGCGTCGGCTCCGGCGAGGACGGCCCCAAGCGCCGCAAGAAGGGCGACGACAAGGACGAGAAGCCGACCGCCGCCGCCGCCGGACGCGGCCCCGAGTGGGAAGCCTTCGTCGCCGGCGGCAAGCAGGCGCTCGGCGCGTTCAAGTGAGGAGCCCGCGGTGACCGACGTGGCTGTCCACTTGGGCTCCCCCCTTGATGGTGCGCTGGGCGACCCGGCGCTGGCGGCCCTGCGTCGCCAGCTGGAGGCGGCCGCGGCCGCGTTCGCGGGCGACACGGCGCACCTCGGCGCGCTGCTGCGGGCGATGCTCGACGACGTCGAGCGAGCGACCCGCGAGCCGCTCGAGATCTTCCCGGTCAAGCACCACTCGCCGGCGTCGGCGCTGCACATGCTGCGTCGCCTCCGCGAGCGCCCGCCGAAGGTGATCTTCATGGAGGGCTGCGAGGACCTCGGGGTCGCGCTCGCGGGGCTCGAGCACTGCCGCTTCCCGGTCGCGCTGCAGGCGTTCGCGCCGGAGGCCACCGCGTTCCCGCCCGACTGGACCCCGCTCAACCTCGTCGCGCCGCTGACCGAGTTCTCCGCCGAGTATCAGGCGATCGCGTACTGCCAGCAGAACCCGGGCACCCGCCTGATCTTCGTCGACCGCTCGGTCGACCACGTGTTCCAGTGGACCCCGCGCGGCGCCGCCCCGCCGGGCTCGGAGGCCGGCGACGACGACGGCGATCCGGAGCCCGCGAGCGATCCCGAGTCCGAGACCGAGGCCGGCACCGGCCACACCGCGAACCTCCACGGCGGCGCGGTCGGCCTGCAGATCGGCGACATGCAGCCGACCCTCGACGACTTTATCGAGGTCCTGCTGCGCAACGCCCGGGTCCGGCATTACAGCGAGTGGTGGACGCAATACGTCGAGGGCCCGACCCTCGCCTGCGACCACGCGACCTACCGCCAGGTGTTCTTTCTGATTGGGTCGCTGCTGCGAAGGATCGGGATCTCCGCGGAGGACCGCGCGCGCGACGAGCAGCGCGAGCGCTACATGTGGACCCGCATCCGCGAGCACCTCGCCGCGCTCAAGCTCCAGCCGCAGGACGCGATGTACGTGTGCGGGGCGATCCACGCCGCGAGCCCGATCCCCGAGTTCGGCAGCAAGGGCGCCAATTGGACGATCCCGCCGCGGACCAGCACGCCATGGTTTTATGGCATCGTGCCCTCGAGCTACGCGGCGATCGAGCGCCAGTTCGGTCTGCCCGCCGGCGAGGTCTCGATCGCGCAGTCGATGTGGGACAAGGGCCTGCTCGCCCTCGGCCTCGAGCCGTTCCGCATCAAGTCGAGCAAGCCCGCGGCGAAGCCCGAGGGCGCCGCCGTGGTGCGGCGCGCGAAGGTCCGCGAGGCGCCGATCGTCGCGGCCCCCGTCGCGGTCGCCACGACGGGCGACGCGACCGGCCTGCGCGACTTCCTGACCCGCCCGCCGGCCTTCATCGCCGCGGACGACGAGCAATTGATGCGCTGGTGCATCGACATCGTGCAGCTCGCGCGCAAGCACGGCTACACGGCCTCGACGGCGGACACGATCGCGATCCTGCACACCGCGACGCTGCTGGCGCGGCTGCGCGACCGGCCGCACCCGTCGCCCTACGACTTCCACGACGCGGCGATCACGTGCCTCGAGAAGGACCGCGTGCCGGGCCGCCGCAACGTGCAGCGCCTGTGCCAGATCCTGCTCGGCGGCGACCGCCTCGGGCGCGTCGGCTACGAGTCGCTGCCGCCGCTGGCGCAGGACGTCTACGACCGCCTCACGGTGCTCGGCATCAACCTGAAGTCGAGCCGCATCGAGCGCGCGCTGCTCGACATCCAGGGTCGCCCGGAGCTGCTGGCCGCGTCGGACCTGCTGTGGCGGCTGCGCTACCTCGAGGTCGGCGTGCGGCCGATCATGGGCGAGCGCAGCCTCGGCCACAAGCCGCGCCAGGAGTCGTGGGACATCGAGATCGGCAAGCACCAGGGCGCGCTGATCCAGCTCGGCTACGAGGGTCTGAGCGTCGAGCAGGTGCTCGAGAAGCGGCTCAAGGACCGCGCCTTCGGCGGCGCCGCCACGGCCGCCGTCGCGCTCCAGGCCGCCGAGGACAGCGTGCTGTACCTGCGCAGCGGCCGGCTCACGCGCGAGCTCGGCATGCGCGCGACGGAGCTGCTGCGCGAGGAGGTCGGAGCCAAGGACGCGCCCGACATCTTCCAGCGCGTGCGCGCCCTGGTCCACCACTACCGCACGGTCGGCATCCCGGAGTGGATCAAGGACTTCGTCTCGACCGGTTACCGCCACTACACGACGCTGCTGCCGACCGCGTTCTCCGACCGCGGCACCACGCCGCGCGAGCTCGCGGCGATGCTGGCGTTCATCTTCACGCAGGAGGCGCTGGCCTTCTCGATGGGCTGCGAGCGCAGCCAGCTGGTGATCGCCGTCTCGCAGGCGAGCCCCGAGGACCCGCCGAAGATCGCGCTGTGCTGGGCGGCGCAGTGGATCCTCGGCGAGCGCGCCGAGGCGGCCGTGCGCGACGACTTCCTGCACCTGCTCGGCAGCCCGCTGCTGCTCCCGGCCTTCCCCGAGTACATGGCCGGCTTCCTGCTCGCCCTCGAGTTCACGCCGAGGATCTCGCGCCTCGCCGTCGAGTTCATGAGCCGCGCCTTCGCCCTGCTCCCCGACGAGGTCCTCGTCCCCTGGCTGCCCAAGCTCGTCGTCACCCTGCGCCCGCTCGGCCCGGGCCTCATGCAGACTTTGATAAAAGAGGCCGGGCTCGCGTTCCCGCGCGACATGAAGGGGCTGCCCGCGTGGGAGTTCAGCTGGGAGCGCAGCCTGCCGGCGACGGCGCCCGACCTGTCCCCGGGGACAGACGCGCCGCCGGCCGACCTGGCCCCGGAGACAGGTCCCGCACAATCTACGGAGCTGTCCCCGGGGACAGCCTCGGAGCGCTCGCCCGCGGAGCAGGCGCTCGGCGCGTTGCTGTACGCCGAGCGGGCGACGACCGACGCGCTGGCCGTTCGCCTCGAGCTGCCCGTCACGTGGGCGGTGCCCACGACGGACGCGCCCACGGCGGACAGGCCCGCGAGCGCTCCGGCGCCCCGCCCTGCCGCGGCCGCGCCGGCCGCAGCGGCCGCGCCGGTCGTCGACTCGCCGCTGGCGCGCCTGCTCGCGGCGCACCCGGACGCCCTGCAGGCGCTCGCGGAGCGCCTGCGCGGGCTCGCCTGAGCCTCAGAACACGCGGAACTCGAAGCGGCCGAGGAACGCCGTGATCGGCCCGCCGCAGGTGTACATCGTGTTGTTGTTGTTCCACGAGATCTCGTGGCTGGTGCTCCACGGGGTGAACAGGCGCGCCGCGACGTTGCCGACGTACTGCTTGTACGGGTAGATCATCATCTTCGGGTTGCTGATGTAGTCGGGGTTGGCCGGGTAGATGACGATCCCGTAGCCGTTGCCGAACGAGCCGCCGCAGCCGTTGTTGTTCGCGGTCTTGCCGGTGATCATCAGCTTGTCGCCGGTGTTGAGCGTGATGATGCGGTTGTGGTTGTACGAGTAGTACTGCGAGCCGACGTCGACCGTCGACGTGATGTTGGCCTGCGTCCACACCCCGACCTTGGCCCCCGTCGCCTGGTACACGAGGGTGTTGTTCTGGTCGAACAGCTTGACGCCGACGTTGTTGCCGACCGCGGCGACGCAGGCGTCGAACCAGTCGTTGTTCAGGAGGTTCTCCGCCGCGGTGTTCGTGAACGACAGGCAGAACTCGGTCTTGCACAGGCTCGAGCAGCCGTCGTTGTTGTTGAGGTTGCTGTCGTCGCACTCCTCGCCCGCCTGCACGATGCCGTCGCCGCACACCGGCGTCTTGCAGGTGTTGGTGCACGCGTCGTTGTTGACCTGATTGCCGTCGTCGCACTGCTCGCCGGCCTGCACGAAGCCGTCGCCGCACTTCGCGGTCTGGCACACGTTCGTGCACGTGTCCGTGTTGACCGCGTTGCCGTCGTCGCACTGCTCGCCCGCCTGCACGAAGCCGTCGCCGCACTTCGCGTTCTGGCACACGTTCGTGCACGTGTCCGTGTTGACCGCGTTGCCGTCGTCGCACTGCTCGACGTTCTGGTAGACGTAGCCGTCGCCGCACTTGGCGAGCTTGCACATCGCCACGCACATGTCCGTGTTCGACTGGTTGCCGTCGTCGCACTGCTCGGCGTTGCCGGGCTGCACGAACAGGTCGCCGCACAGCGGCAGCTTGCACGACAGCGTGCACGCGCCGGTGTTGCTGTTGTTCGCGCCGGCGTCGCACTGCTCGCCGGGCTGCTTGAAGCCGTCGCCGCAGGTGGCGAGCTTGCAGACGTTGGTGCACGCGTCGTCGTTGGACTGGTTGCCGTCGTCGCAGGCCTCGCCCGGGCCCTTGTCGCCGTCGCCGCAGACGTTGAGCTTGCACGACGCGAGGCACGACTTGCCGGCGCCGTTGTTGGCCCCGTCGTCGCACTGCTCGACGTTGGCCTGAATCAGGCTGTCGCCGCACACCGCGTTCTTGCAGGTCAGCGTGCACGCGCCGCTGTTGCTGTTGGCGCCGCCCTGGTCGCACTGCTCGCCCTTGCTCATCTGGACCAGGCCGTCGCCGCAGATCGGGGTCTTGCACGCGTCGGTGCAGGCGTCGTCGTTGTTGCCGTTCTTGCCGTCGTCGCACTGCTCGCCGGGGTCGACGACCATGTTGCCGCACTCCTCGAGCTTGCAGCCGGCGGTGCAGCCGTCGCCGCCCTGGCCGTTGCCGTCGTCGCACTGCTCGTCGGGGCCCTTGTCGCCGTCGCCGCAGACGTTGAGCTGACAGTCGGCGTTGCACGCGGCGCCCGGGCCGTTCTCCGCGCCGTTGTCACAGACCTCGGTGCCCTCGCCGGTGTTGTAGATCTTGGCGTCGCCGCAGACGTTGGCCTTGCACTCGGTGGTGCACGCGGCGTTGTCCGCGTTGTCGGCCCCGGCGTCGCACTCCTCGCCGATACCCGGCTGCACGAAGCCGTCGCTGCACACCGCGTTGGTGCACGCCGCCGTGCACGCGTCGGTGTCGATCTTGTTGCCGTCGTCACACTGCTCGGTCGCCGCGACCTTGCCGTCGCCGCAGGTCGACAGCGCGCACTCGTTGGTACAGTCGTCGGCGTCGTCCTGGTTGGCGTCGTCGCAGCCCTCGCCGGGGCCGACCAGGCCGTCGCCGCACTCGGCGTTCGTACAGTCGGCCTTGCAGCTGTTCATGTCGCCGTTGTTGGCCCCGTCGTCGCACTCCTCGCCCGGACCGGGGTCGCCGTCGCCGCAGGTGTTCGGCAGGCACAGCGCGTTGCACGGCTGGCCGGGGCCGTTGTTGGCCCCGTCGTCGCAGACCTCCTCCGGGTCGATCATGCCGTCGCCGCAGAACGGCCCCCCGCCGGTCGTGTCGGTCGTCGTGCCGTCCGTCGTCGTGTCGTCCGTCGTCGACGTGCCGTCCGTCGTCGTCGTGCCGTCCGTCGTGGTGACGTCGACCGTCGTCGTCGGCGGGGTGCTCGTCGTCGTCGGGTCGACGACGCCGGACGAGCTCTCCCCCGTGACCTTGCCCGGCCCGGTGGTGCTGCCCGCGACCTCCGTCGTCCCTCCGCTCGAGCTCGCCGAGTCCGTGCTCGCCGTCTCGCCGCCACCACACGCGCTCAGCCACGTGAGCGCGCAAGACATCCCCACCACCCGTCGATAGTTCTTCATGCCACCAACCATGGCACCATGGTATCGACGCGCGACGCGCGAAGGTGCGACCTCCACGACGCGGCCGCTGTATTGCCCGCGGTCGCTGACGATCTCATATTCGCGCTTGCCGGCGCCGGCCACGCGGCCTCTGTAGATATCGGGATACGTGGTGGCGCGTCGCCTCGCGTTATCCGTGTGTGACGAGCAGCGCCACCGGCAGATCGGCGAATACCTCGGCGAGCGGAAGCTGCGCACCGACACGCGCCGCTCCGGTGCACAGGTCGCGCAGCACGGTGTCCTCGCCGAGCTCGAGCGTCGCCTCGCCCCAGACCTGTCCGATCGGCCAGGCATGGCGTCCGCCGGTCAACGTGTAGCCCAGCCGCGGCGCCGCGCAGATGACCTGCAGATCTCCGAGCCGCCGGCGAAACGCGACGACGTGACGGCCACAAGCGAGCGGCTCGTAGCTGCCCTCGAGGTACAGCGCCGGGTGCTCGCGGCGGTGCACCAGCGCGGCGTGGGCGACGAGCAGCTTGATGCGCCCGTCGAGGTGGGTGTCCAGCAGCTCGCGGGCCCGCGGCGTGCCGACGCGGCCCTGCACGTCCGCGAGCAGCTCGCGGCGCCGCGCGAAGTCGACGGGCCGGCGGTTGTCGGGGTCGACCAGCGAGAGGTCCCACAGCTCGCAGCCCTGATAGGTGTCGGGGACGCCGGGAGCCGCGAGCTTGAGGGCGAGCTGCGCCAGGCCGTTGACCGCGCCGTACGTCGAGATCTTGCGGACCAGCGCGCGCGCCTGCGCGGCGAACCGCGGGTCGGCCAGCAGCTCGTTCACCAGCCTCTGCACGGCCGCGTCGTAGTCGGCGTTCGGCGCGGTCCAGCTCGTGCGCAGCTTGGCCTCCTTCGTCGCCTTGGCCATGTACGCGGCCACCCGCGCGATGAACTCCGCCGGCAGCGGCCCGTCGCCCGCGAGCGCCTCCGCCGGCAGCGCGCCGACGACCGTCTGATACAGCAGATAACCGTCGTTGCGCGTCGGGACCAGCTCGCCGTCGACGGTCGTCTTGTAGCGGCGGGCCATGCGGCTCCACGCCGAGACGGCGCGCCGCCAGTCGTTCGGGACCTCCGAGAGCACGGCCAGGCGCGCGCGCACGTCCTCGCCGCGCTTGGTGTCGTGGGTCGCGGTCGCGGTCATCGTCCGTGGGAAGCGCCGCCGCTGGTTGTGATTGAAGGCGTGGAACTCGTCGACGCCGACGCCGAAGTGGTCCGGGTCGCAGCCGACCTCGTTGAGGCCGACGAGGCGGTGATAGCGGTAGAGCGCGGTGTCCTCGACGCCCTTGGCGATCACCGGGCCGGTGAGCTGGGCGAAGCGCATCGCGAACTCGACGACGGCCGCGCGCGCGCCGGGGTCGGCGGGGAGCCGGCGCAGCAGCAGCAGGTCGCGCAGGAACGCGAACACGCTGGCGTCGACGTCGGCCTGGCGGTGGCGCGCCTCGGCGATCGCTCGGTCGATGTGCGCGGTGTCCTCGGGGGTGCGCGCGCCGTCGGGGCGGACGTAGCTGCGATAGACCGGGAACGCGGCGATCGTCGCGACGATCGCGCGGGTCAGGCTGACGCGCGTGAAGTCGCGGGAGCGGCGGTCGGCCTGGGCGATGCGCTCGAGCCGGTGCGCGAGCATGTGGACCTCGCTCGACAGCGACGCGCGAAGGATCGCCAGGCGCGAGGCGTGGGCCAGCTCCGGGTAGGCCGCCGGCATGTCGGCGAAGCGCCCATAAAAACCCGACAGCCGCGGCCCGGACTCCGGCGCGACCCACAGGCCGTTCACGGCGCTCAGGAAGTCGTAGCCGGTGGTGCCGTCGATGTCCCAGTCCGTCGGCAGCTGCTCGCCCGGCCCGAGGATCTTCTCGATCACGAGCCAGACCGGCCCGGGCGCCCTGCGCCGGCACTCGGCCTGTAGCGCCGCGAAGTAGGCCGCCGGCTCGTACAGGCCATCGGTGTGATCGAGGCGCAGGCCGGTGATGCGGCCCTCCTCGACGTATTTCAAAACGAGCGCGTGGGCGGCCGCGAACACGGCCGGGTCCTCCATCTTGATCGCCGCCAGCTCGTTGACGTCGAAGAAGCGGCGGTAGTTGATCTCCTCGGTGGCGACGCGCCAGAAGCTGAGGCGATAGACCTGCTCGTGCAGGACCGCCTCGAGCGCGTCGAAGCTGCGCGGCCGGCCCGGGGTCCCGACGAGCGCGGCGAGCTCGGCGTCGACGGCCGCCGCGATCGGCTCGTGCCCGGCCAGGAGCTGCTGCAGGCGCCGCTTGATCACGTCCTTCTCGCGGGCCCGGGCCTCGCGCCCGGCGACCGGCGTGCTCGCCTCGCCGCCCAGGTGATCGATCGCCGTGAGGATGCTGTGCAGCTCGGCCAGCGCCGGGTCGTCCGCGGGCAGCTCCACGCGCGCGAGCGCCGGCGCGAGCACCCGCGGCAGGCTCCTGATCGCCAGCGGCAGGCGGCGCTCGTAGTATGCGACGAAGAACGAACCGCCGTCGCGCACGACCCTCAGCTCGCCGTCCTCGAGCGCCTCGCCGAACTGCTTGCCGAGCACCGGCAGCAGCAGCTTGCCGCGCATGCCGGGTTTGGGCGGGTCCCACTCGATGTCGAAGTGGTCGGCGTACAGCGAGGCCATGCCGTTCTCGAGCACGTCGAGCCACCAGCGGTTCTCGCCGCTGCCGATGCCCATGTGGTTCGGCACGATGTCGAGGACGTGGCCCATGCCGCGCGCGCGCAGGTCGTCGGTCCAGCGCAGATACTCGGTCTCGTCGCCGAGCTCGGGGCCGAGCCGGCCGTGGTCGACGATGTTGTAGCCATGGGTGCTGCCGCGCTCGGCGTGCAGGTACGGCGAGGTGTACACGGCGGCGACGCCGAGGCTTTGCAAATAGTCGGTAATTTCGCGGGCCGCGGCGAAGCCGAAGCCGGCGTGCAATTGCAGGCGGTAGGTCGAGGCCGGGGCGGTCACGGTTCGCCTCCTGCGGCGTAGATCGCCGCGCGCGCGGCGGGCAGGCCGAGCTCGGCGCCGCCGGACTGAAGTTGCATCGTCCACGCCGGCTGGCGCAGCGCCGCTGGCGGGCGCAGATCGGGCGCGTCGCCGAGGTCGAGCACCAGCAGCCGCTGCTCGCCGTCGTGCCAGCGGCGGACCCACAGCCGCGTCGCGCCGTCGGTCCCCGCGGTCAGCTCCGCCCGCTCGCTCGTGCGCAGCACGTGGTCGCCGCGGCGCATGTGCAACAACAGGCGGTGCAGCTCGAGCACCTCGCGGTGCGGCGAGGTCTCGCGCTCGTCCCAGCGCAACTGCGAGGCGCGCCAGGTCGCCTCGGCCTGCGGGTCGGGGATATGGTCGCGGCGATTCGGGTCCGCGAACGCGGCGAACTCCTTGAACTCGGCGCGGCGCCCGGCCGTGACCTTCGCGCCGAGCGACGGCGGGTGGTCGGTGAAGTACAGCCACGGCGTGCTCGCGGCCCACTCCTGGCCCATCCACAGCAGCGGGGTCATCGGCAGGAACAGCAGCAGCGTCGTCATCGCGCACACCCGGTCCAGCGGCGCGAGCGCGTGCAGCCGCTCGCCGAGCGCCCGGTTGCCGACCTGATCGTGGTTTTGCAGGCAGTACACGAACGCGGTCGCCGGCATCGCGTCGGCCGGGGCCCCGCGCGGGCGCCCGGTCAGCTTCCAGCTCTGGCCCTCGTAATAGAAGCCGCGCGTGATGCAGCGGGCGAGCTGCGCCAGCGAGGGCTTGTATTCGTCGTAGTAGCCGCCCTGCTCGTTCGTCAACAGCACGTGGACGATGTGGTGAAAGTCGTCGGCCCACACGCCGTCGAGGCCGGCCTCGGTGACGAGGCGCGGGTCGTTGGTCTCGTCCTCGGCGATGACGATCTTGCCGCCGGCGACCGCCCGCGCCTGGGTGACTATTTCGCCGAGGATCCGCCGCGCCGGGGCGTCGTAGATCGCGTGGGTCGCGTCGAGCCGGAGCCCGTCGAAGCGGAACGACTCGAGCCAGTGGCGGACGTTGTCGAGCACGAGCCGCCGCATCGCCGGCGCCGAGAAGTCGAGCGCCTGACCCCACGGGGTCGGATACCTGTCCGTGAAGTAACCCGGGCTGTAGCTGCCGAGGTAATTGCCCTCGGGACCGAAATGGTTGTAGACGACGTCGAGCAGCACGTTCATGCCGAGCAGGTGCGCGGCGTCGACGAGCGCGCGCAGGTCGTCGGGTCCGCCGTAGGCGGCGTGCGGCGCGAAGTGGCCGACGCCGTCGTAGCCCCAGCCGCGGCGCCCGGAGAAGCTCGACACCGGCATCACCTCGATCGCGGTGACGCCGAGCGCGGCGAGCTCGGCGAGCCGCGCGGTCGCGGCCGCGAAGGTGCCCTCCGGCGTGAAGGTGCCGACGTGCAATTCATAGATGACGCACTCCGAGAGCGGCCGCGGGCGCCAGTCGGTCGCGCGGAACACGTGCGCCGCGACCACGACCTCGGCCGGACCGTGGACCCCGAACGGCAGGCTGCGCGCGTACGGGTCGGGCACGATCGCGTCGTCCAGGCGGATGTTGTAGAGCGTCCCGACCGGGACCGGCAGCAGGCCCTCGAACACGCCGCCCGCCTCCGCCGTCAGCGCGTGCTCCTCCGCGACGACCGGCGCGCCGCCGTCGTCCGGCCGCGCGTAGGTCACGACGGCCACGCGCGACGCGACGGTGGTCCACACGCGAAAGCGCACCGAGCCGCCCTCGACGAACGCGCCCAAACTACGCCGGTCGCCGACCTCGGGCACGGGATCGCGGTGCTCGACGCCCCGCAGCAGCTTGAGGCTGCGGGGGATCATCGCGGTCGCCTCGCCGGCCGCGACCTGGCCGCCGGCGTCGTCGTCGGCGGTGTCGATCAGGACCTCCCACGCGGCGTGGCCGGCCTGCAGCGCGGGCAGCACGAATTCGAGCGCCCGGTCGCTGGCGTTGAGGACGAGCAGCAGGTCGTCGTCGGCGATCGGGCGCCCGAGGTCGTCGACGTCGTCGACGCCGCGGCCGGCGAGGAACATCGCCAGGCTCTCGGTGACCGGGTTGTTCCAGTCCTCGTCGGTCATCTCGGCGCCGTCGGCCCGCAGCCACATGATGTCGCGGACCTCGCTGCCGCGGATCTTCCTGCCCTTGAAGAACTTGGCCCGCTGCAGCGCGGGGTGCCGGCGATACACGCGGATCACCTTCTGCGTGAACGCCAGCAGCGCGCGGCGCTCGTCGTCGAGCTCCCAGTCGTACCAGCTGATCGCGTTGTCCTGGCAATAGGCGTTGTTGTTGCCGCCCTGCGTGCGACCGATCTCGTCGCCGCCCGCGAGCATCGGCGTGCCCTGCGACAGCAGCAGCGTGGCCAGCAGGTTGCGCTGCTGCCGGCGCCGCAGCGCCAGCACCCCGGGGTCGTCCGTCGGGCCCTCGGCGCCGCAGTTCCACGAGCGGTTGTGGTCGTCGCCGTCGCGGTTGCCCTCGCCGTTGGCCTCGTTGTGCTTCTGATCGTAGGTGACGAGGTCGGCGAGCGTGAAGCCGTCGTGCGCCGTGACGAAGTTGACGCTCGAGTACGGGTTGCGGCCGTCGTTCTGGTAGAGGTCGCTGCTGCCGCTGAGGCGGTAGCCGACCTCGCCGGCGACGCCGCCCTCGCCGCGCCAGAACGCGCGCATGGTGTCGCGATACTTGCCGTTCCACTCGGCCCAGCGGACCGGGAAGTTGCCGACGTGATAGCCGCCCTCGCCGACGTCCCACGGCTCGGCGATCAGCTTGACCTGGCTGATGACGGGGTCCTGGTGGATGATGGTGAAGAACGACGACAGCTGGTCGACCTCGTAGAGCCCGCGCGCCAGCGCGGCCGCGAGGTCGAAGCGAAACCCGTCGACGTGCATCTCCAGCACCCAGTAGCGCAGCGAGTCCATGATCAGCTGCAGCGTCTGCGGGTGGCGGACGTTGAGGCTGTTGCCGCAGCCGGTGTAATCGTGGTAGTAGCGCGGGTCGCCGTGGACCAGGCGATAATACGTCGGGTTGTCGATGCCGCGGAAGCTGAAGGTCGGGCCGTAATGGTTGCCCTCCGCGGTATGGTTGTAGACGACGTCGAGGATCACCTCGATGCCGGCGGCGTGCAGGGTGCGGACCATCGCCTTGAACTGCTGGACCTCGTCGGCGAGCCCGGCGCCGCAGCGGTAGCGCACGTCCGGCGCGAAGAAGCCGATCGTGTTGTAGCCCCAATAATTGCGCAGGCCGCGGTCGAGGAGGAGCTTGTCGTCGACGAACTGGTGGACCGGCAGCAGCTCGACGGCGTTGACGCCGAGCTCGGTGAGGTGGCGAATAATCGGCGGGCTGGCGAGGCCGGCGTAGGTCCCGCGCAGCTCGGGCGGGACCTCCGGGTGGCGCATCGTCAGGCCCTTGACGTGCGTCTCGTAGATGATCAGCCGGTTCATCGCCATGTTCGGCGAGCGGTCGTCGCCCCAGTCGAAGGCCGGGTCGATGACGACGCCGAGCGGCACGCCCCGGCTCTCGCGCGGATTGATGACCA
>Ga0075163_10001038_pt1 | contig 36997 bp, 32 predicted proteins | sample JI1023141ADNA_FD_71478 | JGI IMG/M metagenome (GOLD analysis project Ga0075163, IMG submission 71478) | Wastewater effluent complex algal communities from Wisconsin, to seasonally profile nutrient transformation and Carbon sequestration -... | ecosystem: Engineered > WWTP > Effluent > Algae...
ATTTCTGTAGCTGGTTTATGACCGATAGCTATGAACAACCCATCCGTTGGAATAGTGCTAATAACGCCCGTTTGTATGTTTTTTAATTTAACAGCGGTTACCCTTTTAGGGTTGTCTAATCCCATAACCTCTTCAACTACACTATCCCAAACAACGGCTATTTTAGGGTTTTTAAATAATTTATCTTGCATCATTTTTTCAGCACGTAACTTAGATTTTCGATGAATCAAAATTACTTTTTTAGCGTGCTGGGTTAAATATAAAGATTCCTCAACCGCTGTATTTCCCCCTCCTACCACACAAACAGTTTTATTTTTAAAGAAAAAACCATCGCAAGTTGCACAAGCCGATACCCCAAAGCCCTGATACTTATGTTCACTCTCCAATCCCAACCAACGGGCTTGTGCGCCCGTGCAAATAATAATCGCATCAGCAGAATAGTACGCCCCACTATCGGTTTTTACCTTGAAGGGCCTTACATTAAAATCAATCTCGGTTACCAAATCTTCAATAATCTTGGTTCCCACATGTTCTGCTTGAGCACGCATTTCTTGCATTAACCAGGGCCCCTGGATGGTTTGAGAAAAACCGGGATAATTCTCCACATCAGTCGTAATGGTCATCTGCCCGCCCGGTTGCATTCCGGTTAACATAATAGGGTGGCGGTTGGCACGTGCTGCATAAATTGCAGCTGTCAAACCCGCCGGGCCAGAGCCGATAATCAAAATATTAGTGTGGGTGTATGTTTTTGTTCCATCAGTCATAATCTATCGCCAGTGAGAGTGAATTACACGTTAGAGTCTATCATAACAAATAATTAACTTGCCTTGGTAACCCAATACAAAATCTTATCTATTGATGGTAGTTGTACCAGGATAATCCTTATTATAATAAAAACAACCTCTTCCTGTGATCAGATGTTGATTAAATCATAAGATACACTTAGGTTGTTGTTATATTATTTTTAAATATCTTTTCTTATTAATCACTTATATTATTTACTTATTATGCAATCCAGTTATAAAAAATTAGATTATTTTATAAAAAAATCCAGACCAATTCAAAACGGTTAGGAAATGGGGGAAGAGGATGCAACAAGCACCTAAACACAAATTAGACGGCATCGACCTGCAAATTCTTGAAGAATTGCAAAATAATGGTAAAATCACGAATGTTGAGTTATCTCAGCGGGTTGGTATATCAGCCCCCCCTTGTCTGCGCCGAGTGAACCATTTGGAGGATGCAGGATACATTAAGAGTTATCATGCGGAGTTAAGTGCCAATTTATTGGGATATCATGTGACTATTTTTGCCCAAGTTAGCCTTGCTAAACATGGGGAAACCAATTTGCAAATTTTTGAACAATTAGTAAGGACTTGGCCAATGGTCCGTGAATGCCACATGTTGGCTGGCGAAACGGACTTTTTGCTTAAAATTATTGCCCCAGATTGGGAAGCTTATCAGCAGTTCTTAACAACACAATTGACAGCTGCTGTCAACGTAACACATGTCAAATCATCCCTTGCCATTCGTAATAGCAAACACGAACCTGGGATACCTTTTGATTTATTACGACAAACCAAGAATAACGCCGCCTAAAAACTGAATCTGTTTTCCCAAACCACGAATCGCTAAATTTTCTTAGGGATCAGCTATGTCTTTGGTGATTCCGCCATTACAGGAAGCTAAACTGTTCTATTTTTTCACTTTCTTATTCTACTTCAAGTAACAAGAGTTATTTTGCTATATAGCCTATATAAATAAGAAAATAGGCAGCATTTGTTATTTGAATGCTATTTTCTCAATGCTATAGGATTTCGACCCGCCTGGTGTTGTCACTTCGACTGTTGTATCTACTTGTTTGCCAATCAACGCTCTGGCTAAAGGAGCACTAATGGACAATCGGCCATTTTTAATATCTGCTTCATCCTGGCCAACAATTTGATACTTAATTTTCTCGTCAGTATCCTCATCAATCAAGGTAACGATAGCCCCAAAAACGACCTGGTTACCAGATAATTTCGAAACATCTATAACATCGGCCCGAGCAATTTTATCCTCTAATTCCCCTACCCTGCCTTCAATAAAACTTTGCCGTTCCCGAGCCGCATGATATTCTGCATTTTCTGATAAATCACCATGCTCCCTTGCTTCGGCAATCGCTTTAATAACAGCTGGCCTTTCAGTTGTTTTCAGATATCTCAGCTCCTCTGATAAGCGAGTATAACCGTCAATCGTCATGGGGATTTTGGACATGTACAAACCTCTTTATCAAATAAATAAGGGGTAATTTTTATAACAAATTCATATTATAGTCACGTATTTTTTTTAAGCGTTGCTGCAAGCTGCAGACATCAAGACTACTTTGCTGCAATGCACGGATGGCTGAAACAGCCGCTGACGCGCCAGCTATAGTTGTACAATAAGGGATGCGCAAATGCAACGCGGTCTGTCTCGTTAGGAAGCTATCTCTCTTGGTTTGAGGTCCTTCTGTAGTATTGAATACTAAGTGTACCTTACCATTTTTCATGGTGTCAATGATATCTGGACGCCCTTCCAAAACTTTATTCACCACTTCCACCTGCAGCCCCTTTTTTTCCAAGAAAGAAGCGGTTCCTCGGGTCGCAAGAATAGTAAAACCCATGGTAATTAATTGACGGCAAGCAGATAAAATTGCCAGTTTGTCTTTGTCGCCGACTGATACAAATACGTTTCCGTTCAGTGGCAGTAACGTTCCGGCTGCTAATTGCGCTTTGGCAAATGCTTTGCCAAAATCTTCATCGATCCCCATCACTTCCCCGGTGGATTTCATTTCGGGCCCTAAAATGATATCTGTTCCAGGGAACCGAGAGAATGGGAAAACTGCCTCTTTAATAGCAATATAGGGAAGTTTTTGGGACTTCAGGCCGAAGCTTGCCAAAGACTCGCCAATCATCACTCGAGCGGCAACTTTAGCTAACGGAATGCCCGTGGCTTTTGCTACAAAAGGAACCGTCCTACTTGCACGTGGATTAACTTCTAATACATAAATTTGCGAATCTTTGATGGCAAATTGCACGTTCATCAAACCTACCACTCCTAATTCTTTGGCAAGTAGTATCGTCTGTCTTTTTAATTCATCCAACACAGGGACTGTTAGTGAATATCCGGGCAAGGAACAGGCAGCATCACCCGAATGAACACCCGCTTCTTCAATATGTTCCATAATACCGGCAATAAAGACATCTTTTTTATCGGCGATCGCGTCAACATCCACCTCAATAGCATTTTGCAAGTATGAATCCAATTGCACAGGATTATCCCCCGAAACTTGGATGGCATGGGTGATATAATGTTGTAATCCAGCCTGATCCTGAACAATTTCCATAGCCCTTCCCCCCAAAACATAAGAAGGGCGCATAATAATCGGGAAACCGATTTCTTGGCCAACCCTTAGAGCTTCTTCCATGGTGGTAGCAGTCCCATTTTGCGGCTGATGCAACCGTATTTTTGTAAGAAGCTGGCCAAAACGTTTGCGATCCTCCGCTAAATCAATCATATCAAAAGAGGTTCCTAAAATTGGAATACCTGCTTTATCAAGAAATTCTGCTAAACGCAGTGGTGTTTGCCCGCCGAACTGCACAATCACGCCCAGAAGCTGCCCTTGTTGTTTTTCTAGGTAAATAATTTCAAAAACATCTTCTGGTGTCAGCGGTTCAAAATACAAACGATCCGATGTATCATAATCGGTTGAAACAGTTTCCGGGTTACAATTAACCATGATTGTTTCAATGCCAGCCTCCCTTAAAGCATAAGCCGCATGCACACAACAGTAATCAAATTCAATTCCCTGCCCGATCCGGTTAGGGCCGCTTCCTAAAATAATAACTTTTTTACGGGACGAAGGTTTTGCTTCGCATACCCGAAGCCCCTGACGAATTCCTTGATAAGTGGAATACATATAAGAGGTGTTGGATGAAAATTCTGCGGCACAGGTATCAATCCGTTTATAAACCGGATTGATTTTTAAGTTTCTCCTCATATCCGTAATATCTTGTTCAGTAACTTTCGTCAGTTTTGCAAGCCTTTTATCTGAAAAACCATTTTCTTTTATTCGGTTAAAGGCAGCTGCTTCCCTAGGCAACCCTTCCTGAATGATTTTATTTTCTTCTGCAACAATTTCAGCAATTTGTGAGATAACCCAACGATCATATTTGCAGATGCTGCGAATTTCCTCAATCGACATACCCATCCGTAATGCTTGTGCAATAATCAAAAGCCGATCCGGTGTAGGCCGCGATAAGGCTTTTTGCAGACTAAGTTTATCATCGCCACCAGGAATGGCTATTTCATCAAAGCCGGACAATCCCGTTTCTAAAGAACGCAAAGCTTTTTGGATGGATTCTTTAAAAGATCGTCCTATCGCCATCACTTCACCCACAGATTTCATTGATGTGCCCAGAATAGGCTCCGTTCCAGGAAATTTTTCAAAAGCAAATCTGGGTACCTTCGTTACAATATAATCAATGGTTGGCTCAAAAGAGGCGGGGGTAGTTTGGGTAATATCATTTTTTAACTCGTGCAGAGTATAACCAACAGCCAGCTTAGCAGCAATTTTTGCAATCGGGAATCCGGTGGCCTTGGAGGCAAGGGCTGATGACCTGGAAACACGTGGGTTCATTTCAATCACCAGCATGCGGCCGTTATCAGGGTTGATCGCAAACTGAACATTTGAACCGCCGGTGTCTACCCCAATTGCCCGAAGAATGGCAATCGATGCATTGCGCATGCGTTGATATTCTTTATCGGTTAAAGTCAACGCAGGGGCGATGGTGATGCTATCACCCGTATGTACCCCCATCGGATCAATATTTTCAATAGAGCAGACAATGATGCAATTATCTGCCCTATCGCGCACCACCTCCATTTCGAATTCTTTCCAGCCAACAATTGACTCTTCCACCAACACTTGTTGAACCGGGGAAGCTGCAAGACCGCCCCGAACAATTTGTTCATATTCTTCCCGGTTATAAGCAATCCCGCCCCCTGTGCCACCCAAAGTAAAAGAAGGACGGATGACCGCTGGCAATCCTATTTTTTGAACGGCTATTTGTGCATCTTCCATATTCCGAACAATTTCGCTGCGGGGGGTTTCAAGGCCTATATTTTGAACCGCCTGCCTAAATAATAAACGATCTTCAGCCATATCAATCGCTTCGGCTTTAGCCCCGATCATTTCCACTTTAAATTTATCTAAAACGCCGGTTTGATGCAGTTTCATCGCAAGGTTTAAAGCTGTCTGCCCCCCCATCGTAGGTAATAAAGCTTGCGGACGCTCTTGCTCAATAATTTTCGTTATGATTTCTACAGTCAACGGCTCAATATAAGTTGCATCCGCCAGTTCTGGATCCGTCATAATTGTTGCGGGATTTGAGTTGACCAAAATAACTCGGTACCCCTCTTGTTTCAAAGCTTTACAAGCTTGCACCCCGGAATAATCAAATTCGCAAGCCTGCCCGATAATAATAGGGCCAGCGCCAATGATCATGATTGATTGGATATCTGTTCTTTTGGGCATAATATGAAACGCTCCCGTTAATAGCTTTATTAAATTTTCGTATCACATATCAACGTTGATTAAATTGACGATACTGATGGATCAATTCAATAAATTGAGTGAATAAATAGCGGCTGTCATGGGGACCTGGTGAAGATTCCGGGTGATATTGAACAGAAAAAACCGGTCTATTCTCAAATTGCATCCCTTCAACAGATTGATCAAATAAGGAACGGTGGGTGATTTTGACATGGGAAGGAAGGGTTTCGGCCATCACTGCAAAACCGTGATTTTGGCTGGTAATTTCTACTTTGCCATTCAATAGATTTTGTACAGGATGGTTTGCTCCCCGATGACCTGAAGGCATTTTCTGGGTTTGACCGTTTACCGCGATTGCCAACAATTGGTGCCCTAGACATATGCCAAAGATGGGTATCCCGCTATCAATTAACTTTTGAAGGATCGGCACGGCATATTGGCCTGTAACAACCGGATTGCCTGGGCCATTTGATAAAAATATCCCGTCCGGCTTAAGCTTAAGGATATTTTCTGCAGAAGTTTGGCAGGGAACAACCGTTACGCGACAGCCATAATCAACCAAACAACGCAAGATATTGCGCTTAATCCCATAATCAATCGCTACAATATGATAGGGTTGAAATCGTACCTGGTTAGCATTTTCATCCCAATTACCGCTGCCTTCCCTCCATTCATATGGTTGAGAACAGGTTACGTGCAAAGCCAGGTCAGCAGCATCGATATCTGGCCAATTTTTAAGTTTGTCTAACAACTGGTTGATGTGTATTTGTTCTGGCAAGATATTCCCGATTAACGCTTTAACCGCTTTTCCCTGGCGGATATAATGGGTTAGATACCGGCTATCGACATCGGCAACTGCCACCAGATTTTCCTCAATTAACCATTCATTTAAGCTTTTTTGGGCACGCCAATTTGAAAAATGCCCGGATTGGGCCGCAAAAATACAGCCGCTGGCGAAAGACTTCCTTGATTCAGCATCCTCCGAATTTGTGCCCACAATGCCAATATGAGGAAAGGTAAAATTAATAATCTGCCGGGCGTAGGAAGGATCCGTAAGTATCTCTTGATAACCGGTGATAGAGGTATTGAAACATAATTCACCGATTTCTGTTTTTCTGGCTCCCATTCCTGTGCCCAAAATGGTTGTCCCATCTTCTAAAAGAATAATGCCAACGGAATGATCTTGCCTCTTGGAAAGAATAGATTCAGGAGAATTTAAAGTGAATGGTTGCATATCAGCCCTCACCAGCAATGGGTTTGAAGATTTCCAAACGGCATTTTTTATCTGCCGCATACAGATATTTACAATTTTTTAGGCAGCAATTAGGACATTGGTGATATCTTGGCTTTGACGTCAAGTGAACTTTTTTGTCAAAACCAGTGATTGACTAATTTATTTGACTTCCCCGATAAAGTTAATTACCCTTAAATGCCTATATTATTTGAAGTTAGTGGCCTGATAAAAACCAAGTATTTCTTTGGTTTTTATTTGCAGTGGAATCACCCCCTTTTAAACCAACAAAATAAAAAATGAGCTTTGCGAAATTTCGGTGTTTTAAGCGGTCAGTCAGTCTTTAAAAAAATATTAAACGACCCCTTGATGACTTCCCCTATAAAAGGAGGCAATGGTTTCAGTTGATATTATGTTAACCCTATCAACATCAAAAGCGGATGAAAAACTGATGAGTCTACCCTTACGCGAACGGTTTTCCGAAGAATTAAAAAGTTCGATAAAACAGAAAGAACCAAAAAAAACTTTAATCATTCGTCTAATCATTGCAGGCCTTAAAGAGAATGACATCGGTGCCAGTGGCAAAGGCAATATGCAAGGGATCGACGACTCAGAGATTACCGCTATGTTACAGAAAATGATTAAGCAAAGACGCGACAGTATTACACTTTACCAGCAAGGCAATAGACAGGATCTTGCAGACCAAGAACAGGAAGAAATAAATATTATTTCAACTTATTTACCAAAGCAATTAAGTGATCAGGAACTACAACAAGTTTTACAGCAGTTGGTTCAAACCCTTAACGTTACCAGCACCAAAGATTTTGGTAAAGTGATGGCATCACTCAAAACTCAATACATTGGTCGGGTGGATATGGGTAAAGCGGGCGCTTTGTTAAAACAACTTTTTTAAATTGTTTGTTGAATGGCTGATTTTAGCAATTTTCTTGAACAAATCAAACAAGTTCCTATTGTTCCCTTTATTGAGCGCTGGGTTAAATTAAAACGCCAGGGACAGAATTTTATTGGGTTGTGTCCGTTTCATCAAGAAAAGAGCCCTTCTTTTAGTGTCAATGGAAACAAAGGTTTTTTTTATTGTTTTGGTTGTGGCACAAGCGGCAGCATTATCGACTTTGTCATGCGCCAAGATAATATTGACTTTAACCAAGCCACCCAAAAAATTGCTGATTTGTACGGTATACCTTTACCCGATAGACGAGATTCACCTCTTATCGCCCCTCAAAAAAGAATTTATGCAGCCTTAGAAGCAGCCACCCAATTTTTTATCAAGCAACTGCAAGAAAAAACCGGAAAAAAAGCCTTAGAATATTTGTTAAAGCGAGGGTTGCTAAAAGAAAGCATTGATCATTTCCGCTTAGGTTGGGCTGATGATCAGCGACAAGCCCTTCAACGACATTTATTATTGCAAGGTTTTGATGAACCTCTTCTCTTAGAAGCAGGCCTTATTTTAAAATCTGATAACAGCACCGCCAGCTACGACCGGTTTCGGGGACGAGTTATGTATCCGATCGTTGATCGGCAACAACGGGTTGTAGGCTTCGGCGGCAGGATACTTGATAATCCCGAAAACATGCCTATCTCTTCTTTCACGGCACCCAAATATTTAAACTCCCCAGAGACTTCTGTTTTTCATAAGGGACAGATTTTGTATGGGGAAGTTTTTATTGCGAAAGCCGCCCGCGAGAAGAGACGGGCGATTGTCGTTGAAGGCTATATGGATGTGATTGCCTTACACCAAGCAGGTTTTCAAGAAACAGTAGCGCCCTTAGGTACCGCTATTAACGAACAACAAATTGAAAAATTATGGCAATATGTGGATGAACCTATCATTTGCTTTGATGGTGACCAAGCCGGATTAAGGGCAGCTTCCAGGATTATCGAGCGTGTTTTGCCTATTTTAAAACCCTCTAAATCAATTTTAATAGCGACAATGCCCTCAAATTATGATCCCGATACGCTGCTTCAAACTCATGGAAATGAATCCTTCCAACAGGTTTTAAATCAAGCAAGGCCTTTAGATCAGTTTATTTGGGATGTGGAAATGGCCGCAGAAAAAATTGATACGCCGGAACGCTGGTCAGGCTTCAAAAAAAGGTTACTTGATCGTATTTCTATTATTACTTATAAGGATATTGGGGAAGATTATCGGCGTCGCTATCAGCTGAAGATTGCTGATTATCAACAGAAATTTGCTCCCCAAGCTTTTTTTAAAAAGGGAAAATATAAACAATCCGCTGGATCGGCTGAATCTCAGTTACGTGATGGCGAAGCGCCAAGAAAAAACCCTCTTTCTATTGAGCATGCTGACTATAATAAAATACTACGCGTGATTGCCCTTCTGTTAGAAAGACCGGTTCTCGTGAATAGTTACGCGGAACAACTAAGCTCTATTCAAGATTTATTCTTGTTATCTTCTTTAGCAATACGCATTAGGACATTTTTCTCTGATGCAGTAGATTATTTAATCAATCACGATGTTTCCGATCAACACAAAACAAGTGATTTCCTTCGTTTAAAAGGATATCAGGATATTTTAGATGATATTATAAGACGCAAACAGTTTTTGTTACCACTTCCTAAGGAAATATCTGACAGTTTTTTTGATAATCAGTTCCATGAGGCCTTACAAAAGCTTGAAGAAAGTTTGGATAAATTTGCTTTAAACTTAAAATCTGATAAAAAGTAACGTTTATGCAATAAAAATCTTGAAATTTGTATAAATTTCAAGATATTAGCATCATTCGTTATAGTCTTATTAAAGAATTGCTTAACCCAAACGAACATTTCGCAGTTTATAATAATATAACCTGTGCAGGTTTATAACTGAAAGAGGCAACATATGGCGATTAAATCCTCGAAAATATCTGAATCCGAGGACATCCAGCAAGAGGAACCAGTTGATAATATTGTTTCCGGTGATTTGCCTCCCACAATTAAAAAAATGATCGGTCGCGCCAAAGAACGCGGCTATGTAACCTATGACGAACTGAATAAAGCATTACCTGCGGAAAAAGTTTCTTCTGAACAAATTGAAGATACGATGTCTCTCATTAATGAAATGGGAATTAACATCGTTGATGAAGAGATTATCGACGAAGAGGCCAAGCCTGAAAGCGCAGAAACATCCGAAGAAGAACCTACGGAAGCTGTCGAAGAAGCGGGTGTTGGCGGCCGCATTGACGATCCGGTACGATTATATCTGCGAGAGATGGGTGGCGTCGAGCTCTTATCACGAGAAGGCGAAATTGCTATTGCAAAAAGGATAGAAGCTGGCCGAGATATGATGATTTACGGCATTTGTGAAAATCCCTTAACATTTGAAGCAATTGCCGCATGGCATGATGGCCTGATGAGCGGGGAATTGCTTTTACGGGATATTATTGATCTTGATGCAAGTTACGATACCAACTTGCCCGAAGATGAAAAAGGCTTGTTTTTGCCGGAAGCAACTTTTGTTCTCCCCTCTTCGCAAGGCCCTAAAGATAACCAAGCGGTTTCTGAAGAACCCTCTGAACAAAAAAGAAAAAAATCTGCTGTAAAAAACGCGAAAGAGGAAACAGCCGCTTCATCAGAAGAAGAAACCGAACAACCCACCTTATCGGGGGTTGAAGAAGAGCTGGATGAAGACAATCCGGAGAATGTTTCTTTAGCGGCTATGGAACAAAAATTGTTGCCAGGGATTTTAGAAACTTTTGAAAAAATCAGCAAATTATCTAAGAAGCAAAATCAATTACAAGCTGCTCGCCTTTCCCAAGCCTTAACAGGTGAAGTCAATTCCAAGCAATCAGACCAGCGCCATGAAAAACTAAAAAAAGAATTAGCTGGTTTGATGTCACCTATCCACTTAAATAATTCGTGTTTAGAGCAGTTGATTCAACAATTATATGATCTAAATAAACGCCTGGTAATGGCCGAGGGTAAATTGTTGCGGGTTGCCCAAAAAGCCTCACTTAAACGTGAGGATTTTATTAAACATTACTATGGCCAAGAACTAAATCCAAATTGGTTTGATTATTTATCTAAATTGACTTCCAAGAATTGGAAGATCCTTATTAGCAAGCATAAGGCTGAAGTTCAGGTTATCCGCGATGAAATTGTAACGATTGCCAAAACATGTAAGTTACCGATCAATGATTTCAGGCGTATTGCGAATACCGTCCAAAAGGGCGAAAAAGAAGCAACTCGTGCTAAAAAAGAAATGATAGAAGCCAATTTACGCTTGGTTATTTCTATTGCAAAAAAATATACCAACCGCGGCCTGCAATTCCTTGATCTTATTCAAGAAGGTAATATTGGCTTGATGAAAGCCGTTGATAAATTCGAGTATCGCCGTGGTTATAAATTTTCAACCTATGCCACTTGGTGGATCAGGCAGGCGATTACCCGCTCTATTGCAGATCAAGCCAGAACCATCCGTATCCCTGTTCATATGATCGAAACCATTAATAAATTGGTAAGGACATCCCGCCAAATGCTTCACGAAATGGGTCGCGAACCAACCCCGGAAGAACTGGCGGAAAAACTATTGATGCCATTGGAAAAGGTCCGCAAAGTTTTAAAAATTGCCAAGGAACCTATCAGTTTGGAAACACCCATTGGAGATGAAGAAGATAGTCATTTAGGCGATTTCATCGAAGATAAAAATGCCATTGTACCCCTTGATGCAGCCATCCAGGCTAATCTCCGAGAAACAACAACAAGGGTGTTGGCAAGTTTAACGCCTCGTGAAGAACGGGTCTTGCGTATGCGTTTTGGAATTGGTATGAATACAGACCACACTTTGGAAGAAGTAGGTCAGCAGTTTTCTGTTACCCGGGAACGCATTCGGCAAATTGAAGCGAAAGCTTTAAGAAAGCTGAAGCATCCCAGCCGAAGCCGAAAATTGCGTAGCTTTCTGGATAATTGATCTATGGGCCTGTAGTTTAGTTGGTAGAACCCGCCGCTCATAACGGTGTAGTCGCAGGTTCGAGTCCTGCCGGGCCCACCATTTTTGGTTTTATTTTAAAGTGAATTTGATTTTACTATAAACAATAATCTTCGTTGTTTTTTAAAATTTTTAATCATGCAAAATTCTTGGGCTGATGTTGATCGCTTTATTACGGATCACTTGCTTGATTCTGACCCGATTCTGGAAAACGTCCTGCAAAATAGCCTGAAGAAAGGATTACCTTCTATCCATGTGGCACCCAACCAAGGAAAATTGTTACATATATTGGCATTAAGCTGTCAGGCAAAAAATATTTTAGAAATTGGCACCCTGGGTGCTTACAGCTCAATCTGGTTGGCCAGGGCTTTGCCTGCCGATGGTTCTAACCTTAGAAGCCAATCCCCATCATGCCCACACTGCTGCTGAAAATATCAAATCCGCTGGTCTATCCCATCTGATCCATATCAAGATTGGCCGAGCGTTAGACATTTTACCAACGCTTGCAAGCCCAGGGCACCCTTCCTTTGATTTTATTTTCATTGATGCGGATAAACCAAACAACTCTCAATATTTCCAGTGGGCCCTTCGCTTGTCACATCCCGGCAGCATTATCGTTATTGATAATGTTATTCGTAACGGCCGAATTATTGACTCCAATAATCAAGACCCCAGTGTACAAGGAACGCGGGACTTATATCAGATACTGGGTCGCGAAAAGAAGGTCACTGCCACCGCTGTGCAAACAGTTGGCAGTAAAGGGTATGATGGCTTTGTTATCATGCGCGTCAAGCGGTAAGACTGATATTCTTAATTTGGTGATCGTAATTTTTCATCATCCATCATCCGTTGGGAAATGGTGCGGCTGGAAAGCAGAAAAATGGATAGCAAAAAAACAATTGCAGCCACAATGGTTGGATACCAGAGACCAGCATGGATATCTCCCGTCCGGGAAATTAAAGCAGTTGCCACAAAGGGCATAAACCCGCCAAACCAACCGCTGCCAATATGATAGGTAACGGAAAGAGATGTATACCGGATACGTGCCGGAAAAATATCTACCAAGAAAGCCCCAACAGGCGCGTAAACCAAAGCAACACAAATCATTAAAAATGATAAAATGCTCATTACCCCTAAATAATTAATTTGTTGGTAATCGATAGCGGTTGGATAGCCTGCCTGCTTTAAAAGATTATTCCATTGATCCGCCTCAAAAGAATAAATCTCTTGGGAACCCCCGATACGTAACGTTAGAATTCTGGCGTTATCCGATATTACACTGCTTTTTTCATAAGAAATTCCGCGAGCGTTCAGAAACTTTACAGCTTCCTCACACTCCGTTGCACAAGAAGGATTGGTACGTAACACAATTGGAAAATACTGTTCTGCCTTGACTAAAGCGGGGTTGATGTATTGGCTAAGTTTTTCAAAAGCGGGCATCAGAGTGATGGCAGGGATACAAAAACCCGCCAGTAAAATAATTTTCCTGCCAAATTTGTCTGAAAGCCAGCCGAACAAAGGAAAGAAAGGGATTGCAACAATTTGGGCACCGCCAACTAGCAGGTAACTAGTGACCATGTCTAATTTCATGCTATTTTGCAGAAAAATTAACGCATAAAATTGGGCTGCATAACAAATAGCACCCTGACCTGCCGTTACCACTAATGCCAAAAGCAAATAATATCTATTAGCAGGGTTTAAAAAACTTTCTTTTAAAGGCCGCGTTGATAATTGTCCTTGCTGCTGCATTTTCTTAAAAATGGGAGATTCTTTTAGTTTCAAACGGATATAAATAGAAATACCCAACAAAATAAGGGAAAACAAAAAAGGGATCCGCCAACCCCAAGACTTAAAATCATCAGCTGTCATCAATTGTCGGCAGGTTAAAATAACCACCAAAGAAATTAAAAATCCAAGGGTCGCGGTCGTTTGGATCCAACTGGTATAAAAGCCTCGACGATAGGGTGAAACATGTTCCGCTACATAGATGGCAGCGCCCCCATACTCCCCCCCTAATGCTAGTCCCTGCATTAATCTTAATAGCACCAAAATGATTGGGGCAAGGATCCCAATATCTTCATAGGTTGGCATAACTCCAATCAATGCAGTTGATACCCCCATTGTGATGATGGTTGCTAGGAAAGCAACCTTTCGGCCAATCTTATCGCCGATGTAACCAAAAACCGCCCCGCCAAGCGGCCGTACCACAAAACCTGCTCCAAAAACCGCCAAAGTAATCAGAAGCGATGATAAGGGATCGTCGGATGGAAAAAATAATTGCCCTAAAAAAACGGCTAAACTGCCATATAAAAAGAAATCATACCATTCAAAAACCGCGCCTAAAGAAGCAGCTATAATTGCCCGTCGAGGTATCTTAGGCGAGAGAGAGGGCATTTTTTCCATTTTACCTCGATTTAGATTAAAATTTACAAAATTCAAAGAAAACCATTTTATCCAACATAAACAGGGATAACAATTTTGTAAATATTTCACTAAGGCAAAGGAAGTATATCACGGGATTCAATCTTTTGAATGAGACGACTATTCAAAGGGAGGGTGCCAAGTCTTTTGATTATCTGCCTTCCCGGTACCATGCCATGAAGCTTGCACTAATACCCAGCAAAATTAATAAATAGGGGGACAAAATATTCGTCTGATCGACACCCACCACTTGATAATTATCGCGCGCCCGAAAACCAAACCAATTCTTGCCGCCGCTATCTCTATTTTTTGGGACAATTTGCCAATTAAAATCCGGATATTCACTTAAACGGATGATCACCCCTGTGGTTTGATCAATAATGGGTTTTAATAACTGGGGTGTTGAAATAATATCGCTAAATTCTTGTGATTCCGATAGACCATTTGCCACTAATACAGAAAATTTCTGATCGGTTATCCGGTATAATCCCGGTAATGAAGCAGGAAGACGTAGCAAGGCTTTGCCGTCAGCACCAGGAGTTATAAGGTGAGTGGTTTTATTTTCATCCGGACCCGTTACGTCAATATTCAAGGAGTCGTTTTTTAGGGAACGCCGGACAATTTCTAAATTTCCGTCAACAATTTTACCCGTCAGGGATTCTTCCTCCAAGTCTGGTTCTTTCATTAACCAATGGGCCAGGCGACGCAATAATTCCGCTTGCGGCCCCCCACCCTCGAAACCGCGGGACCAAAGCCAAATATGGTCGCTCATTAATTGGGCGACCCGCCCTTTCCCCACCCTTCTGACCACCAACAATGGCTTATTTTGTTCTCCCGACATTAGCACATCGCCTGAAGGGACATTCACCTCCACTTGCCGGAACCAACGGCCCCAAACTGTTTTTTGTCCATTTGTTTCACCTAGACCCGCGGTAATAGGGTGGCGGCGGCCAAGTTCTGTAATGGTTGGCATGAACCCTTTTTCAAACAATTTACCGGTGGGCACCCCTGGTAATATTTTACCAAGCGGTGAGGTTGATAACCCTATTTGCGTGGCATATTGCGCCCCCGATGTCTCAAACAGCGCCCCGCCTTCTTGCACATATTTCACAATGTTATCGAAATAACTGCGCGGCAATAATCCCTGGCGATAATAACGATCAAAAATAATGAGATCAAAATCCTTTAAACTCTTATCGAACAATTCCTGGGTAGGGAAAGGAATAAGCGACAATTCGTTGGAGGGAGTATTATCTTGAACCTCTGGGGGACGTAAAATGGTGAAATGGATTAAATCCACTGCCGGGTCAGATTTTAATAAATTCCGCCATACCCGTTCTCCTGGATATGGTTCGCCCGACACTAATAATACTCTTAATCTATCGCGAATACCGTTGATTGTTAAGGCAGTTTTGTTGTTAATTATTGTTAATTCCTGGTCAATCGGGTCAACAGATAATTCGATGACATTCTGACCAATTTGATCAATGTTGATCGCAATTGGTTGATCGATGCCGCTTTGGATAAGGATATCATTAGCAGCTAAATTGTTTTGGCGTAAATGCAGTTTAATGGGGCCTTGTGAATTGCTGGGAAAATCATCTACCCGAACAATCAAGGTAATTTGCTGATCTACAATACTGAAAGCGGGAGCATCAATAATTTTTAAGCGCCGGTCTTTTTCCCCAGGTTTACCGGTTAATAACAGATGAAGTGGCACTGGTAGGTTTAATTCTTGTAATTTTTTGATGTCATGAACCTGGCCATCACTGATGACAACAACGCCCGCTAATTTAGATAGTGTTATATCCTGCAATAATTGCTGTAAAGCGCCGCCAATTAAAGTGCTGGAAAGATATTGGTTTCCCAATTCCCGCAAATTGACCACTTTCAGTTCTATCAACCCTTGGCTCTGCTCTAAAATCCTTTTAATTGCCTGTTCCGTTTGGGTAGGACGATCTGCCAATCCCTGACTTCCGGAATCATCTACCAAAACAATCGCTGTGCTTGCTTGGGCTAGTCTTTTTTCTTCAATAGATTGTGGATTAGCCAAAGCCAGCAAGAAAAATAAGGCTGCCACCCCACGCCACCAAACACCTTTTTGCCGTTTGTATAATGCAAAACCAAGAAAAACTACCCAGCTTCCCGCAAGGATATATAGAAATATATCAGGAATAAGCGGCCAAAATGCTACATGAAAAGATTCTTGAACAGCCGGTGTCATTTTTTACCTAATCTTTCCAAAATCGCTGGAACATGGATTTGATCGGATTTATATTGTCCGGTGAGGGTGTATAATATCAAATTCACCCCAAATCGGAAGGACATTTCCCGTTGTTTATCGCCACCCGGAACTACCCGGAACATGGGTCGGCCATTTTCATCATAAGCCCATGCCGCTGCCCAATCAGCCCCCCCGATAATAACTGAGGAAACACCATCATTTGCTATGTTTTCGTCACGCTCAACCCAAATAGATTGGCTACGCCATCTTCCGGGAAAATCGCTTAGTAAATAGAACGTTTTGCCTAACACATGATCTTTCGGAATAATTTTTAAGGGTGGGATATCTAAACCTATCGCAATTTGCTGCAACCGCTGTTGCGCTGGCGTTTCCCCAATAGATGCAACCCCTTGATCCCGGGTGTCAAAAACAATCATCCCACCGGTACGTAAATATTGATTTAAACGGCGACGGGCATTTTCACTGGGAATAGGATGTTCTGCCACAACCGGCCAGTATATAAAGGGATAAAAAGACAATTCATCTTTTTCAGGATCAATAGCCACAGGGTCTCCCAAAACAACCGACGTTCTGCTGTTAACAATAGCCGACAAGGTTGCTAATCCACGCTGACTGGTACGGTCGATTTCGGTAATACCGCTTTTGATGTAGGCCAGACGTGTGATTTTGGTTAAATCAATAATTGTTTTATCGCTCAAACCCGTCATACGCGGAACGGTTTGCGTATATCCTGGGGTAGAAATCAGTCCAAATCCAACCATTATCAAGGCGAATAATGATAATTGCGCTGGTATCCTTCGATTTATTCCTGGCCTTAGAACTGCTAAAGAAACCAACAAGTCCAGTAAGAACAACAAACAAACAAGGGTCAGTAAATAGGGCTTAAAATCTATGCTTTCTTGTTGGGCCGATATTGCCTCTGCAGCCATTCCCTCAATTGTTGGTAAAATTCTATATTGCTGCACGGCAGAACCCAAATTTAACGCCCGTTGAACATTTTGCCGTCCGTAAAAACCTGGCGGATGCTGCCAATCAATTTTTGCTTCATTAAAAACCTCAGGACTAGCTGATAACACCTGAGCAGACGGGATAGTTAAATTACCCCACCCATCTAAAACCTGGCGGGGGGGCAAGGTTTCCATGGTTATTACCACTCCACCCGTACCGGTTGAAACATCTAAAATTTTTTGTAACATTTGGACAAAAAGGCCCGACAAAGCAAAGTTTGACCAATCGGGATTAGCGGTCGTGTGTACCAAAATAATCCGTCCCTTACCCATGATTTCCTGGGTAATTAAAGGGGTTCCATCTTCTAATCTTGCCCAAGTTTTAGAGGTTAGCTGGGTATCCGGCTCTGCCAATACTTGGCGTAGAACCACTATATCTTGAGGAACAACAAGACCTTGGAAGGGACTATTGTTTGGAAAGGGTGCTAATCTCGCTGGCGATGACCATGATAATGCTCCCCCTAAACTACGATCCCGCGCCCTTAATCTGACTGGCAGAAGACTATCGGCGTTCTGTGCCAATCTAGGGCCCGCAAAACGCAGTAAAGTACCACCATTTTTAATCCATTCAGACATGTTTTGTTCGTCAGAGGGGTTAAGTTTCCCCACATCTACCAGAATCAGTAATGATAAAGGCCGATCTAGAAGTTTACTGATTTCTTCAGCAATCCTTACCTCACTATATGGGCTTAAAGCTTTTTGAACATAATAGGTATCGGATAACAAGGGTTGGCTTGCTGAAAGCGCCCCGGTCGATAAAATTCCGACTGGCTTAATTTTTGATTGGTCATCAATTAATAAGGTAGCCCCTGCCTGAGATTGTCCCGCCACAACAATTCGTTGCAAACGGTTTCTAAGCTCACTCGGTAAACCTACTGTGATCACCGCTTGATTATTGTCGGCAAATTCTCCCGTTTCGCTAAAAAGCACCGAAGCTTGGTTATCATAACCAACGATTTTGACATTGGCATTCGCTTCAACAGAAGGACGGATAACAACCACATTCATACTATCCGCTGAAAATTCTGCTTTTTGGATTAATAGCGGTAAATTTTCCTGGTTGGGTATAAAGAAATGCACCTCCCCCAGTTTGATCAAATAATCAGCAAATGCCTGATCAACACTATCTTCCTGATGAACATTTAAAAGGCCATTGCTATACCAAAAAATATTGGGCGTTCCTTTATAGGCAATCTGCTCTAGAGTGGTCTTAACTTTTTGCCGCTCGACGAACCAAGATTGGGGCTGTAGCGTATTTAAAAAAGTTTTGGCCTGAACGGCCGAAAAAAAAGACGGGCTAAACCCTTGGTCAATCGACGCGGTAGGGATTAATAATACTTCTTTCTGCTCCTGTTCCGCCTTTACTAAAAGATCATAAATTTTCTGGCGATAGTCATTCCAGGAAGTCGCTATCGACCAATCATTATCCACAATAACAATCACTGGGCCAGTTTGTTTAAATAGTTGCCGATTCTTCCAAATCGGCTGGGACAGGCCAATAATAAAAAACCCTGCTATCAGTAACCTAAGCAGTAATAACCACCAAGGAGTTTGTGCTGAAGTTTTTTCCTGTTTATCTAAACCCAACAGAAAAATAAGCGCAGGAAAACGAAGGTAACGGGGCCTAGGTGGCAGAAAACGCATAAGCCACCACAAAACAGGCAACGAAATCAGCCCAACTAACACCCACGGGTATAAAAAACTAATATTTTCCAGGCCAAACATCTGTTCTAGCTTTTCCCTTGTTTATTCAACAACCCATATAAGGCGATTAAAGTGGAAACTGCCGGTTTATTGGTATGGCTATGTAAAAAACTCCACCCTAAAGAACGGCAGGTATTTTCTAATTCCAAGCGGTGGGCAAGCAAGCGATGCCGGTAAAGGGCACGTATAGATTGGGTTTTTTCAATCAGAATTTTTTGATTATTCTCAAGTCCTTGGAACAGGATCCGGCCTTGCCAATCAAATTCTTCTTCAGCTGGATCCAAGATTTGTAACAAACATCCTTGCCCGCTTCGTTTGGCAAAATTAAGGATATTTTGTTGGAAAATTGCCGTGGGAAGAAAAAAATCACTGATCATGACCAAGCGGCTATTACTGGATAAAGCGTCGATATTGGGAATAGAATCAGATGGCGCCATCCGCTGAGTAATCAGATGGGCCGCCATGAGATTAACAGTAGAACGGGCAGATGAGGGCATCATTTCACTCCCTATCAATCCAACCCTCTCCCCTGCTTTCGTCAATAAAATAACCAAGGCCAATAGCAAAATTTCTGCCCGGTACATTTTTTCTGGCCAAGCAGCATCCGAAGAAAACCGCATGGATAAAGAATGGTCACACCATAACCAGACAGTCTGGGGAATTTCCCATTCCCGTTGTTTAATATAAACTTGATCGCTTCTAGCTGAACGGCGCCAATCGATTGAACGGGCTGCATCCTCTTGCTGATATTGGCGGTATTGCCAAAATTCTTCGCCAGAACCCGCGCGGTGCCGACCATGGATGCCCTGGGCCACCACATCAGCCACCCGTTGCGCCGATAAAACAAGCGATGGCAATGTAGCCGCTATATCCTGGGCCTGTTCTTTTATTTCCAGCGATTGGACAGGATTAGCCATTAATTCTCAATCCGCTGACATAAGATATCAATGATCTGGTCAAGGCCCATTCCATCAGAACGAGCCGTAAAATTTAAGGCCATCCGATGGCGGAGGATGGGTTTTGCTAAAGCTATAATATCTTCAAAATTGGGTGCATATCTCCCCTCCAGCAAGGCTCGGGCACGGCAAGCCAACATTAAAGCCTGGGTGGCACGCGGTCCTGGCCCCCAGGCAACATATTTCTTAATTTCCTCAATATTGCTGCTATCGGGGCGCCCGTTACGGACAATATTCAAAATTGTTTCCACCAACTGGTCTCCGACGGGTATTTGCCTTACCAGGCGTTGGGCTTCCAATAAATCATCCGCACTCAAAACCTGTTGGGCCGGGGCTTCGCTCGCACCTGTGGTGGCTAATAACATTAATTTTTCTGCTGCGCGGTCTGGGTAATTAATATCAACCTGCAATAGAAACCTGTCCAATTGAGCCTCAGGTAACGGGTAAGTCCCCTCTTGCTCAATAGGATTTTGGGTTGCCATGACATGAAACGGTTTCGGCAATTCATGATATAATCCCGCTACAGAAATCCTTTTTTCCTGCATCGCTTGCAATAAAGCTGATTGTGTCCTGGGACTGGCTCGGTTAATTTCGTCTGCCATAAGTAATTGGGCAAAAACCGGGCCCGGCACAAAACGAAAACTTTTTTCACCAGTGGGTGATTGATCTAAAATTTCTGAACCTAAAATATCTGCCGGCATTAAATCAGGGGTACATTGGATACGTTTTTCTTGCAGACCTAAAACTTTTCCCAACGTTTCAACCAATTTGGTTTTGGCCAAACCCGGCAACCCAATCAATAATAAATGCCCGCCGGAAAGAATGCTGATCATTGATTCTTCAATAACCCGCGATTGCCCAAAAATGACCTTTGATACGGCCAGCTTGGCCTGCTGAATTTTTTGACTTACCGTATCAACAGATTTAGTCACGGTTTGATTATTGTTAGCGCTATTTACAGAAATTGTCATTTGATTATCCATCTATGCCGTATCACTCGTTTCAATAAGAATTTTTAAAGAAAAATTTTATCAATTACTATCATCATACAGGAAAAATGATAAAATTACCAAGCTGCTTTTCGTATATCATACAATTAACGATACAGAAGCGCATCGCCATAATTAAAGAATGGCTTGTTCAAATATAATATGAAATATTAGAGTGCTACATTTTGCATCTCATAAATTTTGTCTCAGAGAGCGTATAAACATACCATGATGCGGTTATTATTAACAATTCTTCTGCCTTTCTTATTGCCTATCTTAATTTTTCTTGTTTATGCGGTTTACCAGAATCGTAAAAATCCCGATAAGCCAGTAATGATTCCTTGGGGCTGGTTATTTGTTCTAGGGGGCGCTTTGGCAGGGATAACTATTATTGCCTTTGAATTAACCAATCAGAGCGCCAAAGATGTCAACTACCAACCATCACGCTTAATTGATGGTCAAATTATCCCAGGAACATTAACCCCTAAAGATGAAGCCCATGAAATAAGATGAGTTTTCTAAAAAACCAGGCTTTAGGCAAAAACTTGTTGAAGCAAGCATGGATGAATAACGCTTCAACGAAACGGGTAATTGATTGTTTTGTAGAAAATCAGGTACCTTTTCGGTTTGTTGGCGGTTGTGTGCGGGATGGCATTTTAAAACGTCCGGTTAAAGATATTGATATTTGTACCCCTTTATTGCCCCACGCCATTATCTCCTTATTTCGTGACCATGATTTTGCTGTTTATGAAACCGGGTTGAAGCATGGTACAGTAACTATTGTAAGCAATCATCAAGCCTTTGAAATCACTACGTTGAGGCAGGATATAGAACCCGATGGGCGCAGGGCCTTAGTTGCGTTTACAGATAATTGGCAGGCGGACGCCGCCAGGCGCGATTTTACATTTAATGCTTTATCCCTAACGGCAGCAGGTGAATTGTTTGATTATTTTCATGGGGTAGACGATTTACTAGCAGGCATTGTCCGTTTTATCGGAAACCCTCTTGATCGGATTAAGGAAGACCATTTAAGAATCCTTCGTTTATTCCGTTTCCAGTCCTATTATGGCAAGAACCCTTTGGCACCTGAAACATTAGAATTGGTTAGCCAGCAGGCTAATCTGATTACTAAACTTTCCGGCGAACGAATTAGGCAGGAATTCTTAAAGATTTTATCCGCCTATAGCCCTTACCCTACATTATTGGATATGAATAAAACAAAAGTGTTACAACAATTCTTGCCATTTTTCTTAAATTTAGAAACATTGGAATCTCTACTTTTTATCGAAAGTAGCTTTTTAAATAAAAAAATGAGCCTAAAAATTGACCCGCTTAGGCGTTTAGCCGCTTTGTTAGCGTCAGCCTCAGAAAAAGATTATGTGCAAACTTCTAAGATCTTAAAATTCTCCAGACAGGAACAAAAACAATTATTAAGTTATTACCACCACACCGGCAAAATTCGGACTGTTGAGCCATTGATCATACGGCAATTTTTATATGATCACGGCCCTGAAATCTCTCAAGATCTCCTACTGCTTCAAGAAGCAGTAGGTTTGTGCACGAAATCTACCACTTTGAAAAGCATTTTAAACGACATTGAACTATATGATAAAACTTACAAAATATGGGAAAACCCTACATTCCCTATTAAGGGAGATGATGTCCTAAAACTGAATATCAGGGAAGGGACGGAAATTGGCCGCCTATTAGATATGGTCAAAAAATGGTGGCGGCAAAACGACTTTAGGCCTAATCATACCGCATGTATAGAATATGTAAAAGGTTTGATTGCTGGCGGTAAGTAGCCAAAGAAAAATATTTTTATGGCCAAGATACCAAAGGTGGTAATGACATCAAAATAGCTTCGACATTTCCGTCAGTTTTTAAGCCAAAAATGGTCCCCCGATCGTACAGTAAGTTAAACTCTACATATCGCCCACGCCTTATTAACTGTTCTTGCCGATGCTTTTCTTCCCATTCGAAATCCATCAATTTTTCAATTATATCACTGTAAACCTCAAGAAAACCAGTCCCGACATCTTTAGTAAAAGCAAAGTCTTGTTCTGGGTTGCCAGTGTTTAAATAATCATAAAAAATTCCGCCCGCCCCGCGCGCCTCGGAACGGTGTTTAATAAAAAAATAATCATCACACGCTTTTTTAAAGCGGGCATAGTAATCCTTATTATGGCGATTGCATATTTTTTCTAAAACTTCATGAAAACGTTGAATTTCCGGCTGATTAATTGTAAAATCCGCTATCATGGGAGTAATATCCGCCCCACCCCCAAACCAGGTTTTGCCCGAGGTAACAATCATGCGGGTATTCATATGAACTGTGGGAATTAATGGGGAATGTGGGTGAATAACAACACTAACCCCGCTTGCCCAAAACTTACCGTCCTTTTCTGCCCCTGGAATTTGCTTGCGAAAATCTTCCGAAAACAATCCGTAAACAGCTGAAAAATTAACACCTGCTTTTTCAAATAAATGTCCCTTCAAAATTCGCATTTCACCACCACCAGCCGCTGCCCCAGGGGGTAATAAGGGATCTGTGCGTTTCCAAATTTTGGCGGTAAATTTCTGCGATTTTTTTTGAGCATTCAAGTTTTTTTCTATCGATTGGCTTTCATAACTTTCGATTCTATGACAAATCTTCTGCTGCAATTCTTGAAACCAACGTGAAGATTTTTCCTGATACTGCTGATAATTTTCTGGCATATCACACTCCTTATTTAGGGAATTTTTTGGTTTGCCTCAAAGCTTCACTTAATACAATGCCTGCGGCAATGGCCACATTCATGGAACGCATCATCGGCATCATCGGAATATAAACACGGGCAAAAGCTTGACGATGCAATTCCTCTGGTACACCTTGGCTTTCTTGTCCAACGATCAGTAAATCATCACTGGTATAGCGGAATTCATCATAACGTTCTTCACCCTTGGTCGTTAACAAAACCAATCGGTTTGGGCGTGACAACATCAGTTTTTCGTATTCTTGCCAAGAACGGTAGCGATAGACTTTTTCAGGATTAAAATAATCTAAGGCAGTTTGTTTTAACCGGCGGACGTCCCATATAAAACCTAATGGCTCAATAATATCGGTTTCAACGCCTAAACACGCTGTTAAACGCAGCATTGCACCTGTGTTTTGTGCCATATCAGGTTGAAAAATAATTAATCGCATTTTATTTATTATTACCTATTGTTTCAAGATATAGTAGGCATCTATTAGAAAAGCTTTTGCCATTGATGCAAAATGCGGCTGTTTGACGCATATTTAGCGAATGACCACCCGAACTTCAACAACTTCTAATAATTAAATGGTCTGTCAGATAAAATTTTTGTTGAGAACATCGCTATATCAGGTATAAGCAGAGATGATAGATTTTTAATAAATTCTTTTGAATAAAAAGCGCTGTTATCAAGCGGAGCGTCAAGAATGGTAGAAAAAAAAACGTCAGATAAGATTGAAAATAAAGAAAACCCTTCAAGGCGGGATTTTCTTGTTTTAGCCGCCACCGCCACCGCTGCAGTCGGTGTTGGTGCTGTTGCCGTGCCGTTTATTCAGCAAATGAACCCCGCCCGTGATGTGCTGGCTTTATCATCCATAGAAATTGATATTTCAAAAATTGCAGTTGGGCAAAGCATTACCGTTAAATGGCGTGGAAAACCTGTTTTTATTCGCCACCGTACACCAGAGGAAATTGCATCTGCTGAAAGCGTCAATATTAAGGATCTCCCTGACCCACAAGCAGATAAAGACCGGGTAAAGAAACCTGAATGGCTAATTGTTGTAGGCATTTGTACCCATCTTGGCTGCGTTCCAAGTGGTCAAAAAATTGGTGATAATCGGGGTGCATTTGGCGGGTGGTATTGCCCTTGCCACGGTTCGCAATATGATACATCTGGTAGAATCAAAGAAGGGCCAGCACCGTTAAATTTACCGGTCCCGGCATATGAATTTATTAATGATAAGATTGTTCGCATAGGCTAAGGAAAATTAGCATGAGTGTGGTATTTAAAAATCGCTTGGTTCGTTGGATTGACCATCGTCTTCCTATTTTCAGCACGATGCATCATGAATTATACGAATATCCTGTTCCCAGAAATTTGAATTACTTTTGGAACTTCGGTTTCCTTGCAGGTTTTATGCTGATGGTCATGATTGCCACCGGCATTGTTTTAGCCATGCACTATACTGCCAATACCTTGTTAGCTTTTGACAGCGTTGAAAAAATTATGCGCGATGTGAATTATGGATGGCTGATCCGTTATATTCATATGAATGGCGCCTCGATGTTTTTTATCTTGGTATATATCCACATTTTCCGTGGGATGTATTACGGGTCATTTAAAGCACCGCGTGAATTATTATGGATGTTAGGGGTGGTCATATTCTTCCTCATGATAATGACGGCATTTATTGGGTATGTACTGCCTTGGGGACAAATGAGTTATTGGGGGGCCACCGTCATCACGAACCTGTTTTCTGCTATCCCGTTGGTGGGCGATGACATTGTGACTTGGTTGTGGGGTGGTTTTTCAGTTGATAACCCTACCCTTAATCGTTTTTATGCTCTACACTACTTATTGCCCTTTGTTATTTTAGGCGTGGTTTTCCTGCATGTTTTGGCGCTTCATCGCTTTGGCTCAAATAACCCCTTAGGAATTGATTTGAAGAGACCCCAAGATAACATCTCTTTTCATCCCTACTACACGATGAAAGACTTGTTTAGTTTGGGGATTTTCTTAATTATTTTCAGTTATTTTATCTTTTTTAACCCTAATTACTTAGGTCATCCCGATAATTATATTCCAGCAGATCCTTTAGTGACACCCGCGCACATTGTGCCGGAATGGTATTTCCTACCCTTTTATGCCATTTTACGTGCAATCCCTTCCAAATTGGGCGGGGTTTTAATGATGGGTGGAGCCATTGGGATTCTATTCTTATTGCCTTGGCTTGACCGCTCCCCTATTCGCAGCGGAAAATTCAGGCCCATCTTCAAATGGTGTTTCGCTTTATTTGTCCTGAATGGTTTTGTTTTGGGGTATTGCGGTGCTAATCCACCGGAGGGTAATTTTATTCTGATCTCCCGCATTTCAACAGCCTTCTATTTCGGCTATTTCATTATCTTGTTGCCTTTGATCAGCTTGATTGAAAAGCCCAAGCCATTACCCAGCAGCATAAACCAGCCCATTTACCAGACAGATACCCCTGCTTCTAAAAACAGTTGAGGATAGCGCATAATGTTTCAATCTTTTTTCAAACTACCTTTTACGGTCATGTTATTAGCGGGTAGCCTGACATTGAATACGGCCTTGGCTGAAAGCAATGGGGAAGGTATTCCTAAGCAAGATTGGAGTTTTACGAGGTTATTTGGAACTTTTGATCGGGCGGCGCAACAACGCGGGTTACAGGTGTTTCGTGAGGTTTGCTCTGCTTGCCATTCGGCGTCTAAACTTTCTTACCGTAATTTACAAGAGCTTGGTTTTTCTGCAGACCAGGTCAAGGCAATTGCCGCCCAAGATCAAATGACTGATGGCCCGAATGATGAAGGGGAATTTTTTGAACGCCCAGGCCTTCCCAGTGATTTTTTTAAGGCGCCCTTTGCTAATGAACAAGCCTCACGCGCCAATAATAACGGCGCTTACCCACCTGATCTCTCTTTAATTGTTAAAGCTAGGGAAGGTGGTGCGAATTATCTCTATGCGCTATTAACAGGTTATGACACCCCCCCTGCTGGTGTTACCGTACCTGAAGGCAGATATTATAATCGCTATTTCGCAGGCCACCAGATATCCATGCCTCCACCTTTTTCAGCCCCTGGTTTAGTTACCTATAGTGATGGAACCGAGGCTAGCATTGAACAAATGGCAAAAGATGTTACTGTTTTCTTAGCTTGGGCCGCTGAACCAGAATTAGAACACCGGAAAAGACTGGGGCTTCAGGTTATTATTTTCTTAAGTGTTTTAACGATTATTTTGTATGCCGCGAAGAGACGTGTTTGGGCTCGTTTAAAATAAATAACTGATCTATTTCCTTTGTTTTATTAATAGAAAAACGGGTTTAAACAAACCCGTTTTAGCATTATGTGACAACTTCAATATTATACAAGACGTTAGACATTGAAGCGGAAATGGAAAATATCACCATCCTGCGTCATATATTCCTTGCCCTCCAAGCGCATCTTGCCAGCTTCCTTTACTTGGGATTCGCCACCATAATTAACATAATCAGCATAAGAAATTGTTTCTGCCCGAATAAAACCTTTCTCAAAATCGCTATGGATAACTCCAGCCGCCTGGGGTGCTTTTGTACCACGCCTAACTGTCCAGGCATGTGCTTCTTTAGGACCGATCGTAAAGAATGTGAGCAGGTTTAATAGGCGAAAACCTGCTTTAATAACCTGATCTAACCCCGTTTCTTGCAAACCCATACTACGCAAATAATCTAAGCGTTCCTCTTGATCTTGCAAGAGAGACAGCTGGGCCTCAATTTCTGCCGAAATCACCACAGACAAGGCCTGTTCCGCTGCGGCATACTTAACGACCCTTTCGGAATATAGATTCCCTTTTGCGGCAGATGATTCATCTACATTGCACACATAAACAATCGGTTTTGCTGTAATCAACTGCAACTGACTGAAATATGCGATATCATTTGCTAGCACCTTAAAAGTTCGGGCTGCATGGCCAGCTTGGATATGTTGCAAGATGGTTTCAAAGAAGGCATAGAATTTTTTTGCCTCCACATCCCCCACGCGGGCTTTTTTAGCAAGCGCTTCTTTTCTTTTTTCTAAACTTTCTAAATCCGATAATAACAATTCTGTATTGATGATTTCTATATCACGGATGGGGTCAACCGTGCCTTCCACATGGGTAATCTCCCCCTCAAAACAACGTACAACATGGCAAATGGCATCTACGCTGCGGATATGGCCTAGAAATTGGTTGCCTAACCCCTCCCCTTGGCTAGCACCCTTTACTAAACCGGCTATGTCCACAAACTCTAATTGCGTCGGAATAATCTTTGCCGATTTAGCCAGTTGCGCCAATTTATGTAACCGGGAATCAGGAACCCCAACCCTGCCAATATTTGATTCGATGGTACAAAACGGATAATTTGCCGCTTGGGCTGCAGCCGAACTGGTCAGCGCGTTGAAAAGGGTTGATTTGCCTACGTTTGGCAAACCGACGATACCGCAATTGAACCCCATATTTATTTTCCTTCAAAAATGATCATTCAGTCTGTGGAAAGTGGCTTGGATAAAAGTTTCTTTGTTTGGGATAGTTTATTCATGAAACCATTTGCATCCCCCGACATTAAAACTGTTATATGTTCGGCTATATCTTTAATCAAGGATGCTAGGGAATCTTGCTCGTTTTTTGTAAAATTTGATAATACATAGGAATGAACCAAATCTTTCCTCCCAGGATGGCCGATGCCGATGCGAATGCGCCAATAATTTTCTCCTAAATGCGCGTCAATAGAACGCAATCCATTATGCCCGGCATTGCCCCCACCTTGCTTAACCTTGATTTTACCTTGCGGTAAATCCAGTTCATCATAAAAAACTAATAAATTTTCTGGGGATACTTTATAAAATTGGCAGGCCGCTGCTAAGCATTCGCCCGATTTATTCATATAGGTTTGCGGCTTTATAACCATCGCCTTTTCTGTGCCAATCATGCCGTCATAAAGCCACCCTTTAAACTTCATTTTACCCCCAGAAAAAGCATAGCGGCGGATGATTTCATCCACCGCTATAAACCCAATATTATGCCGATTGAGACGATGAGTTGGTTCAGGATTACCTAATCCGGCCAAAATCAGCATTGGATTGTTACTTTTTCTCACCAGCCGGTTTGGCGGCACCCGCATCCGGGGCTGCTGCACTTGCAGCTGAAGCAGCTGCGGCTTGATCAGCCGTTGCCTTATCAGCTTCCGCATCGCCCTTCAAAGCGCTTGGTGCGGCGATGGTCGCAATGGTAAAGTCGCGATCGGCAATGGCCGGTATCACATTTTTATCCAACTGGATTTTACTAATATGAATGCTATCCCCAATTTCTAATCCACTTAAATCAATGGTTATAACGTTAGGAATATTTTCTGGTGAACAAATTAGCTCGACTTGATGGAGCACGATATTCAATACGCCACCTCGTTTAATTCCAGGCGATTGTGTTTCGTTGATGAATTGCACCGGAACGTTCACATGAATTTTGCTATTCTTGGAAATTCGCATAAAATCAGCGTGCAGCGGAATATCGGTGACGGGATGCAATTGAACATCCTTTGGCAAAACACGTACCGTTTTATTGCCTATTTTCAAATCAAACAAGGTTGCAAAAAAACCTGTCTTATGTAAAGACCTCTTTAATTCCGCTGGATCAAGAGAAATAAGATCCGTTTCCTGCTTATTTCCGTAAACGACCCCTGGCACCCTACCAGCACGACGAATAGCGCGTGCCGCACCCTTGCCCATCTCTTCACGGCTTTCTACCTTTAATATTTGCACTTCTGACATCCGATTAATCTCCTTACGCATAAAACCCTTAGGTCCGGGCGAATTGATACCTTATTCTATTTTAAATTTCAATAGGCTATTGTCTCTTTATTCCTCTAACAGAAAAAAAAGAACCTCAAAGCGTCAGCCATCATTAGTCAAATAAGCTAGATACGGACCTTTCTTCACTGATCCGTCGAATAGCCTCAGCAATTAGAGGAGCCAAGGTCAACTGATGAATATTGTTAATTGATTGCGTTGCTTCTGTTGCCTGGATTGTATCGGTAATCATCATTAAATCAATAGGTGAATTATTAATTTTTGCTAATGCTCCCCCCGATAAGACTCCATGGGTAATATAAACACTGACAGATATAGCACCATGCTCACGCAAGGCAATCGAGGCATTGCAAATAGTTCCAGCCGAGTCAACAATATCATCAATAATAATGCAACGCTTACCTTTTACGTCGCCAATCACGTTCATAACCTCTGAAATGCCTGCGGCTTCACGTCTTTTATCGATGATAGCAAGATCGGCATTGATACGCCTGGCAATTGTTCTGGCCCTTAAAACGCCACCTACATCCGGCGAAACGATTGTAATACCATCCGTACCATAGCGCATTTGGATATCTTTGCTTAAAACGGGTGCTGGCAATAAATTATCGGTGGGAATATCAAAAAAACCCTGGATCTGTCCGGCATGTAAATCGACGGTTAACACCCTGTTAGCCCCTGCAACAGTGATAAGGTTAGCAACAAGTTTCGCCGAAATAGGCGTACGCGGGCCTGACTTCCTATCCTGGCGGCCATACCCATAATAAGGGATGACGGCTGTAATACGTTTGGCAGACCCACGTTTCAAGGCATCCATAATGATCAGTAATTCCATTAAATTATCATTGGTTGGATACGAAGTGGATTGAATAACGAATACATCTTCCCCACGTACATTTTCTAATATTTCAACAAATATTTCCATATCAGCAAATCTTCTGATACTGGCATTTGTTAGAGGGATATTCAGCTGTGCCGAGATTGCTGTTGCCAAAACGCGGTTACTATTTCCTGCAATTATTTTCATGGGGGGCCAGATTAATAAGAATGTTGGTCAATTTCTACCTTAAGCTTTTGATAAGCAATCAATACAGCAAGAAGAAAAAATGTAAATATGATTCAACAATCATTTATTTCAATTTCATTTTTTGCTTAATAATGACCTTTATCGCACCGCGTCAAAAAAACATTTCTGTCTCTCTCAAAAAATCTTTGGTTGACAGTATCAGGTAATTTTTCAACAATACTCGCCAGAAACAAGGGATGTTTTTACTGCCAATTTCAAGGAATTGATACAAATTTCCCTAACTATCCCATTCTATATTTAGGTATTGGTCACCATCAAAACGGGGTTTATGTCCTATGCGTATTGAAGAAGAAATTAAACTCGATTTTAAAGATGTCCTGATTCGCCCGAAGCGCAGCACTTTAAGATCGCGCGCAGAGGTCAATTTAAACCGGAAGTATAATTTTAGGCATACTGATAAAACATGGGAGGGTGTTCCCATTATTGCGGCTAATATGGATCATACCGGCACATTCTCTGTAGGCAATGCTTTGGCTAAACATCATTTAATGACAGCTATAGATAAGTTTATGACCGTTGAGGAATGGCAAAAATTTTCCCAAAAGAATCCAGAAACCTTAAATTATGTTTTTATCAGTTCCGGGATCAAACAAGATGATTTTGATAAATTAAAAATCATTATGCGACACGCGGATCTGCCTTTCATTTGTTTGGATGTTGCCAATGGTTATTCCCAATATTTCGTTGATTTCGTTAGAAAAACCAGGGATGCGTTCCCTTCAAAAATCATCATGGCAGGGAATGTGGTAACTGGTGAAATGACCGAGGAATTAATCCTTTCAGGAGCTGACATTGTCAAAGTTGGCATAGGTCCTGGATCAGTATGCACAACCCGAAAAAAAACAGGGGTCGGGTATCCGCAAATTTCAGCGGTAATCGAATGTGCCGACGCCGCGCATGGGTTAAAGGGCTTGGTATGTTCGGACGGTGGTTGTACCGTTCCTGGGGATGTGGCAAAAGCATTTGCGGCCGGCGCAGACTTTGTGATGCTTGGGGGGATGCTTGCTGGGCATGATGAATGTAGTGGTGATATTTTCATCGATAAAGGCAAAAAATTTAAAAGATTTTATGGCATGAGTTCCAGTGAAGCGATGAACAAGCACCATGGTAAAGTTGAAGAATACCGGTCAAGCGAAGGAAAATCCGTTAACATCCCTTACCGCGGCACCATCGAAAATACGGTCTTTGATATTATGGGGGGATTACGCTCAACCTGCACCTATGTTGGTGCACAGCAGCTCAAGGAATTATCAAAACGTACGACGTTTATTCGCGTTACCCAGCAAATCAATGAAATATATTCAACTTACCAAATCGGCGATTGAACAATTAAGCCCTACCGTTTAATCCAGACAACTATCATGGCTGCCAGCTATTCGAGCTTTGACCAGTAGTTACTTCTCAGCTGTGGGCTTATTTGCATGAATGAAAAAGCTGTGGATCAATTGATCCCCGACCTGAATATTTAATTTGTCACTGACCCCACCATTAATTTCCAAAACGGCAATTACCAATTTCGGCGAAACAATCAGATTATCAGACTGCGGGATAACCCTTTTGCTAATACCAACAATTTTACCTTGTTGATCAATAAACAACATATCTAAGGACAAATAGGTATTTCTCATCCACATCCCAATCACCTGAGGTGTTTCAAAAAGAAAAAGCATCCCCTCATCAACAGGCATGGTCCTACGAAACATTAACCCCTGTTGACGCTGCTGGGGAGTAGCTGCAATTTCAACAGTCAATGTCTGTTCTTTACCACCGCCTGATTTTATAATAAGCAGTTCTTTATTGAAAGTAATTTGGGTATACCCTATTTGGGGATAAAATATTCCCAAAACACTTAAGATAAAAAGAGTTACTAACCCAAATAATGTTTTTTTTCTCATAAAACTTCTTGAATCCTTCATTGAACAAATTTTTATCATTTTTAACTGGCTGCACGATTTTTACCTCAATATCTGTTGAGCAAACGAAAGCTAAATTTTTCTATGCCACCAATTGCCATAACTGTTATAGTATATTAGAGTATTTTTGTTAACAGACCATTTATCTGGAATTTACAAAAAATATTTCATTAGGTTGGAGTTGCCATATAATGTCAGCCTTCAAAAAAACCACTGCGATTATTAGTCTCGTTTTTGTCAGTAGCTTTGCACTCATTTCTTATGCCGTCACTCCTAAGTCAGTAGATGATATCATTAAGGAGCGGCAAAACTTAATGAAAACTTTTGGCCAAAGCGGCCGGCAATTAAACGAGTTAATTGGTAAAGACAATCAAGCCGCCTTACTAATCCTTGAAAGCTTACAGAAAACCTCAAAATTGTTGCCCAATTACTTCCCACAAGACACAGGGAACCCACCCTATCAAACGACTGCTAGTCCAACTATTTGGAAAAATTGGGATGATTTTGTAGCCAGTGCCAACATTTTCACTGCAGAAATAGATAAAATCGCTGCTTTCCTGCAAGCTGGTAACGTTGCCGCTGCCCAAGAGCAGTTGGGAAATTTATCTAAGGTAGGGTGCGGAACATGCCATAGTAAATTTCGTTTGTCAAAACGTTAGAAAGCAGATAGAAAAGCCATTGACTTTTATAAGCAATCGCGCTTTATAGTGTCTTTTTATCAATATGATTGTTATCAGTTTTATTACTAGCTATGTTGAAGGAACGCTATTATGAAAAAAGATATTCATCCGGACTATCATGAGATTACGGTCATTACGACGGATGGGAAAAGCCACAAGACAAAAACCACCTGGGGCAAAGCTGGTGATACCATGCGTTTGGAAATTGATCCCAAATCCCATCCGGCATGGACAGGCGTTCATCGTTTGATCGATAGCGGCGGACAATTGGCTAAATTTAACAAAAAATTCCAAAATTTGGGCTTAAAGAAAACGGGTTCAGAGAAATAATAAGTGGTTCTTCATACTCTAAGACCATTGCTGCCAACCAGTAGTCGTTGTCGTTTCTTAGATATGTTCTAAAAGCGACCGAATTGAAAACCCCTTCATTTGTAGGGGTTTTTTCTTGCCCCTTGAAATGCTTTTCAACAATTCCCACATCAGTTTAGTGCGTATAGGCACATGGGTTTCAGCTGATGCTGATACTCACTATACATGATATCAACCGTGGCGATTGCATGTAGGACTTTTAAGTATACGGCTAATCGTTCCATATTGCTCATTGGAGGATATGTTATGAATAATTTTGATTTAACACCGCTTTTCCGCTCAACCATTGGTTTTGACCGGTTTTCTCAATTGCTTGGAAATATGACAAATTCTGAGGATAACGCCTTTTCTTATCCACCCTATAACATTGAAAGGATAGGAGAGGAAAATTACCGGATAACTATGGCAGTTGCCGGTTTTTCAGAAGATGAAATCCAAATTACAGCTAAAGAAAATTCTTTAATTGTAGTGGGTAAAAGTCATAAATCAGAAGAACCGAAGCAATACTTATACCGCGGTATTGCCGGACGTTCTTTTGAAAGACGATTTGAGTTAGCGGATTATATCCAGGTTGATTCGGCGTGCATTGATAATGGCTTGTTACATATTGAGTTAATCCGTCAAGTGCCTGAATCAGCAAAACCAAGGAACATTAAAATCAGTAGCGTTTCTCCGTCTTCTAAGCATGAAAAAACAGCTGGACAAATTGGGAATCAAGCCGCTTAAGACATCCAATTGATTTTCATCTATTTATAAGAACAGTGCCGCCATTTGATATATGGCGGCACTGTCTTTTCCAGGGAAGCATCATCACTATCATATAAATCTAAGGCCTTGTGAGTTGGATATAAATCATGCCTTCTCACAATTCTTATCGTAGGAGCAAAAGGTTAAAGAAAAATTAATTTTTCTAAAATGACTTACTTAAATAATTTATCCACTGTTTGGTGATGACGTTGCTTTTTAGCAATCAGGTTTTGTATGAGTACAATCCCTTCTTGAAATTTCTTGATATATTCTTCAAGCTCTTTCACGGAAAGGCCTTCCAGTTGCAACGGTGCTAATGGCCGCAAGATATCATCATCCATCTCTACCACTCTTTTTTGCTTTAAATAAAATTGTTGCGTATAATATAGTTCAACTTTCTTTCAATCTAACCCAGAAATGTTCCTTCTACAATGCCCCCTACCCCACAAATGCTAGCCATTGCACATGATCCCCGTTCTGCTACAGGAAATATGCGTCTTAGCCCTTTTCCTATTCCCACCCTCTTGCCAGACGAAATCCTAATAAAAATTGCCTATGCCGGTGTTAATAGGCCCGATCTTCTGCAGCGCCAAGGTCTATATCCTGCCCCCTCCGGCCATTCCCCTATTTTAGGACTGGAGGTTAGCGGTTGGGTAGAAAAGATTGGGTCTGCCGTAACCGGCTGGCAGCTGGGCCAGAAAATATGCGCCCTAACCAATGGGGGTGGTTATGCGGAATACTGCACAGTTCCTGCTGGGCAATGCTTACCTGTTCTCCCTTCTCTCTCTTTGCCGGAAGCCGCAGCTATTCCCGAAACTTTTTTTACATCTTGGCACAATTTGGTTGAACGCGGACACCTAAAAGCGGGCAATGAAGTATTAATTCATGGCGGCAGCGGCGGGGTTGGCAGCGCGGCTATTCAGTTAGGCCGATATTTGGGCGCGCGGGTATTCACAACCGCGTCGACAACAATGAAATGCCAGTTTGCCGAAGAATTAGGCGCAGTTAAAGCCCTTAATTATTTAGAGGAAGATTTTCTTTCACTCAAAAATCATACCGTTGAACAACAGGGTTTTGATATCATTTTGGATATGGTGGGGGGAAAATATTTTGAAAAAAATCTGCAATTATTAAAACATGAAGGCAAGTTGGTGCAGATTGCAACCCAACAAGGATCTTCGGTTTCCTTGGATTTACGGCAAGTCATGCTAAAACGGTTAACTATTACCGGTTCAACCCTGCGTTCTCAATCCAGCGAAGCAAAGGCAAGGATAGCACAAGGATTTTTTGATGTTGCCAAAGTTGCCTTAGCATACCGCCAAATCTTGCCTTTTATCTATCAAATATTTTCTTTGGCCGATGCTCAGCAAGCACATAATTTAATGGCAAAAGGGGAGATGATGGGAAAAATTATTTTAGCCGTTTCGAAATAATAGACAGCAAAAGGCCTTTATTTCTTTTTCCTATCACATTTTTCTTCACTGCCGCGTTTTTATGAAGAACCTAAAGCCTTCTTCAACAGCTCATTTAAAATAGATGGATTGGCCTTCCCGCCAGATGATTTCATTACCTGCCCAACGAAGAACCCAAACAATTTATCTTTTCCACTTTTGTATTCAGCCACTTTATCGGCATTTTGTTGTAACACCGTTTTGATAACCTCGTTGATTGCACTTGTGTCCGTTACTTGCTTTAGGCCACGCTCTTCAACAATTTGTTGCGGCGATTTACCGGTTTCTGTCATTTCCACAAAAACTTCTTTAGCCATTTTTCCAGACAACACCCCTTCGCTGATTAAATCCACAAGCCCCCCTAAATGATCCGCGGTAATCGGTGATTGGGCAATTGTTTTGCCAATTTTATTTAAATATCCGAATAATTCTCCGCTTAACCAATTGGCCGATAATTTCGTATCACGATTTTTTACTTTTGCTAATTTTTCATAATATTCAGCAATTTCCTGTTCGCTAACCAATATATCCGCATCATAAGCTGACAAGCCATATTGCTGCATGAACCGTTGTTTTTTCGCATCAGGTAATTCAATCAAGGAGTCCCGAATGCGTTTAACCTCAGCTGGATCAAGAATTAACGGCATTAGATCGGGATCAGGAAAATATCTATAATCCGGCGCATGTTCTTTGGAACGCATGGTTCTGGTAACGCCTTTATTGGCATCAAACAACCGGGTCTCTTGGTCGATCTTGCCCCCAGCTTCCAGAATTTCGATCTGGCGGTGTGCTTCATAATCAATGGCTTGCTGGGCAAACCTGATGGAATTGACATTCTTAATTTCGCATCTCGTACCTAAGGGTTGACCCTGATGACGAACAGAAACATTGATATCACACCGCATTGACCCTTGTTCCATGTTACCATCGCAAGTATTTAAATACCGCATGATGGAACGCAATTTTTTTAAATAGGCAGCAACCTCTTCCGCGGTACGCAAATCTGGTTCGCTGACAATTTCCATCAAGGCAATCCCTGCCCTGTTCAAATCCACATAGGTTTTGCGGGGATTTTGGTCATGGATGCTTTTCCCTGCATCCTGT
>Ga0075163_10001039_pt1 | contig 36965 bp, 36 predicted proteins | sample JI1023141ADNA_FD_71478 | JGI IMG/M metagenome (GOLD analysis project Ga0075163, IMG submission 71478) | Wastewater effluent complex algal communities from Wisconsin, to seasonally profile nutrient transformation and Carbon sequestration -... | ecosystem: Engineered > WWTP > Effluent > Algae...
TTACAAAGAAGGAAGAACTCCTTTGCATACATTACGCGCAGATATTGATTACGCTATTGCTGAAGCACACACGTCTTATGGCCGCATAGGTATAAAAGTATGGATTTGTCGTGGTGAGATTTTTGGGAAACGCGATCTTTCTCCAAACGCAGGCTTATTAAAAGATAAAGGAACTGGCTCTGCCGGAGGAAACGACCGAGGTGACAGAAGGGATGATCGTCCTAAATTTGCTGGCAAAAAAAGAACCACTAAAAGAGATGATAAATAGTGAAAAGAGCTTGGCTCGTCACTAATTTAAAAACAAGATAATATTACAAGTCATGTTACAACCGAAAAGAACAAAATATAGAAAATCGCATAAAATGAAAATGAAAGGGATCGCAAAACGCGGTCACGAATTAGCTTTCGGTTCATTTGGAATTAAAGCGATGGACGAAGCACGCGTTACTTCACGTCAGATTGAAGCAGCTCGTATCGCGATCACACGTTTCATGAAACGTGAAGGTCAAGTATGGATTCGTATTTTCCCTGATCGTCCGGTTACTTCAAAACCTGCAGAGGTACGTATGGGTAAAGGTAAAGGAGCCCCTGAATATTGGATGGCTCCGGTAAAAGCTGGCCGTATTTTGTTTGAAGCCGAGGGTGTGCCTTTGGAGACTGCAAAAGAAGCTTTACGTTTGGCCGCTCAAAAACTACCAATCGTTACTAAATTCATAGTTCGCAGGGACTACACAGAAACGAGCGCATAATATTAACAACCCCATTCTTTTTTAATTAAACCGTTACTTTGATTAAAAAATTATAAAAAGGCGCTTGCGCCGAACTAATAAAAAAACAACGGAGTAGGGGAAGCCCGCTTCATATTTTAAACAAAAAATGGAAAATAAGGAAATAAAAGGTTTATCTGATCAGGATTTAAATGAGAGGATAAAAGAGGAAAAAGCGGCTTTAAACAAAATGACTTTAAACCACGCTATTTCTCCTGTTGAAAATCCGGCTCTAATACGCGCTAACCGCAGAAATGTGGCAAAAATGTTAACTGAAGCGAATAGCCGTAAAAAAGCATCCAAAAAATAATTGCTTTAATCATGGAAAGAAATTTAAGAAAAGAAAAAACCGGTGTTGTAAAAAGTAACAAAATGGACAAAAGTATTGTCGTTTCTGTTATGCGTAAGGTAAAGCACCCTAAGTACGGTAAATTCCTTAACAAAACAAGTCACTTCGTTGCACACGATGAAAAAAACGAGTGTAGTATTGGTGATACTGTAAAGATTGCAGAAACCCGTCCTTTGAGTAAAACGAAGAACTGGCGCCTTGTTGAAATAGTAGAAAAAGTAAAATAATTTAGTATTATCCTGGTATTTGCCCGGAGTAAATAAAACTTAAAATGATACAAACAGAATCAAGATTAACCGTAGCAGATAATAGTGGTGCTAAAGAAGTACTAGTGATCCGCGTATTGGGAGGCACCAAAAAACGTTATGCATCTATTGGCGACAAAGTGGTAGTCACAGTGAAACATGCCATGCCCAGTGGAAACGTGAAAAAAGGCACAGTTAGCAAAGCGGTAATTGTTAGAACTAAAAAGGAAATCAGGCGTCAGGATGGATCTTATATCCGTTTTGATGATAACGCTGCGGTTTTATTAAATACTACGGATGAAATTCGTGGTACACGTATCTTCGGACCGGTTGCACGTGAATTGCGTGACAAACAGTTTATGAAAATCATTTCATTGGCTCCGGAAGTATTATAAATAATTAGATTAAAGAAAAGATGTCTAAGATAAAATTAAAAAAAGGCGATACCGTAAAGGTGATTTCCGGCGAGAGCAGGGGTCAGCAAGGTAAAATCGTTACCATAGACCCGAAGAAAATGCGGGCAATTGTTGAAGGTGTAAATATGATTAGCAAAAGCGAAAAGCCAAATGCGAAAAACACCAATGGGGGTATAGTTAAAAAAGAAGGTTCAATCCATATCTCAAACCTTATGTTTGTTGAAGGTGGTAAAACCGTTCGTTTAGGTCGTAAATTAAATGAGAAAACTCAAAAAATCGAGCGCATCTCTTCAAAAACAAAGGAGGCAGTTAAATAATGGCAACAACAACCTATCAACCTCGTTTAAAAGGTAAATACAAAAACGAAATTGTAGCGGCCCTACAAAAACAATTTCAGTACACATCGTCCATGCAAGTTCCAAAACTTGAAAAAATCTGTATCAATCAGGGTGTGGGGGACGCGGTATCTGATAAGAAGTTAATTGAGTCCGCAGTGAAAGAAATGACTACCATTACCGGTCAAAAAGCTGTTCCCACCCACTCAACCAAAGATATTTCCAACTTTAAATTACGTAAAGGTGTTGCTGTAGGTGTACGTGTTACGTTACGTGGCGACAAAATGTATGAATTCCTGGACAGGCTGATTGCTTCGGCGCTTCCTCGTATCCGTGACTTTAAAGGTGTTAATGATAAGGGTTTTGATGGTCGTGGTAATTACACATTTGGTGTTACCGAGCAAATTATTTTTCCTGAGATCGATATTGATAAAGTGAGTAAAATTTCAGGTATGGATATCACATTTGTAACTTCAGCAAATACCGACAAAGAAGCACACGCTCTATTAACTGAATTTGGAATTCCATTTAAAAAGAAACAAGCATAAGAAATGGCAAAAGAGTCAATGAAGGCCCGCGAGGTCAAACGTAAAAAATTAGTAGAAAAATACGCAGCAAAGCGTGAGGAGCTAAAAAAAGCTGGCGATTCTGTTGGTTTGCAAAAATTACCACGTAACTCTTCAAAGGTGCGTATGCGTAACCGTTGTAACTTAACCGGGCGGCCACGTGGATATATGCGTGCATTCGGCGTAAGCCGTGTGACCTTCCGCGATATGGTTCTTTTCGGACTCATACCGGGGTTAACTAAATCCAGCTGGTAGTTTTTTGGAAATGTTCCGATGAGCGGAACAAACCAGCTGAATAATAAAAAAATATTGCAGGGATTGGTAATTAGTTGTATATTTGCCCCCTCAAAAAAATAAAATAATTGTTTCATATAATTATTTCGCTCTGGCGGAATAACATATAAACTTAAAAAAATGACAGATACAGTATCAGATTACCTGACGCGGGTAAGAAATGCCATCAAAGCTAATCACCGCATCGTAGAAGTTCCGGCTTCTAACCTCAAAAAAGAAATCACCAAGATTCTTTTCGAAAAAGGTTACATTTTGAACTACAAGTTCGAAGAAACCACAAACAAACAAGGAGTTATTAAAATAGCCTTAAAGTATCACCCCGTTACTAAACTATCTGCAATCCGTTCTCTGGACCGTGTGTCTAGCCCAGGTTTGCGTAAGTATTCAGGTGTAGCAGAAATGCCACGTGTATTAAACGGATTGGGTATTGCCATTGTTTCCACTTCTAAAGGTGTTATCACCGACAAAGAGGCAAAGAAACTGAATGTTGGTGGTGAGGTTTTATGTTATATTTCATAATTAAAGGAGGAAAATTAACATGTCACGTATAGGAAAATCCCCAATCGCATTACCAAAAGGAGTAGAGGTAAACATCAATAACGGTTTAGTAACCGTAAAAGGTGCAAAAGGTACTTTGAGTCAAAAAGTTGACACAGATATTAATGTCGCTGTAGAAGGTGAAAATGTTGTAGTTACTCGCCCTACAGATCAAAAGCGCCACAGGGCGCTGCATGGTTTGTACCGCTCTTTAATTGCTAACATGGTTAAAGGTGTTAGTGAAGGTTATAAAACAGAGCAGGAACTGGTAGGTGTAGGTTACCGTGCTTCTAACAAAGGACAGTTGCTTGAATTATCCCTTGGATACTCACATAACATCACCTTTGAATTGCCATCTGAAATAAAAGTTACTACAACCGCTGAGAAAGGCCAGAATCCAAAAATTATTATGGAAAGTGCTGATAAACAGCTTATAGGAATGGTGGCTGCTAAAATCCGTAGTTTACGTAAACCTGAGCCTTATAAAGGAAAAGGTATTAAGTTTGCCGGTGAGCAGCTAAGAAGGAAAGCTGGTAAATCAGCTTCCAAAAAATAATTAAATAAATTAATTCATCTTTAAAAAACTGGAAAGATGGCAGTTACAAAACAAGAAAGAAGAGAAAAAATTAAATTAAAACTCCGCAAGACCATTAAAGGAACTACGGGCACACCACGTTTAACCGTGTACCGCAGTAATTCTGAAATTTATGCGCAGTTGATTGATGATAAAGGCGGAAAAACATTATTAGCAGTTGGTTCTGTTGATAAATCCATCCAGTCAAATAAGGTTACCAAAATTGAAAAAGCAAAATTGGTAGGGAAGTTAATTGCTGAAAAAGCTGTTGCAAATGGAATCACTTCTGTGGTTTTTGACCGTAACGGGTTTTTATACCACGGCAGAATTAAATCGTTGGCAGAAGGTGCCCGCGAAGGAGGTTTAAAATTCTAATAATACGGGAAAATGTCAAAAGAAGTAGTAAAGCGCGTTAAATCAAGCGATATAGAATTAAAAGATAAATTAGTTGCTATCCAACGTGTAACTAAGGTTACAAAGGGTGGACGTCACTTTAGTTTTTCAGCTATTGTGGTAGTTGGTAACGAAAAAGGTGTTATTGGACAAGGCCTGGGTAAAGCAAATGAAGTTACTGATGCTATTACCAAAGGTATTGAAGACGCTAAGAAAAGTTTGGTGAAAGTACCTGTGTTAAACGGAACTGTACCTCATGCTCAGGAAGGTAAATTTGGCGGCGCCCGAGTTTTCTTAAAGCCAGCCGCTCATGGTACCGGTGTAATTGCTGGTGGTGCGATGCGTGCTGTTTTAGAAAGCGTAGGCGTTACCGATGTACTTGCTAAATCAAAAGGATCAAGTAACCCACACAACGTGGTTAAAGCTACTTTAGATGCTTTAATGAAGATGCGCGACCCCATTACAGTTGCTCAACAACGTGGTATTACATTATTAAGGGTGTTTAACGGTTAAAAATTGTAACAATGGGAAAAGTAAAATTGACTTTAGTAAAAAGCACCGCTAAACGCAGTCCGGCGCAAAAAGCTACGTTAGTAGCCTTAGGTTTAGGAAAAACAAATAGTTCTGTGGAAAAAGAAACTAATCCGGCCATTGATGGCATGATTAACAAATTAAAACACGTATTAAAAATCGAAAATATTTAACCAATGAATTTAAGTGATTTAAAACCAGCAAAAGGCTCAGTTAGAACCAACTTTCGTCGTGGTCGTGGGCAAGGTTCAGGTGGTGGTGGTACCGCTACACGTGGTCATAAAGGGGCTCAATCCCGTTCCGGCTATTCTTCTAAACGCGGTTTTGAAGGCGGTCAAATGCCATTACAACGTCGTTTGCCAAAATTTGGTTTCAAAAATATTAACCGTATTGAACATCACGGGATTAACCTGGATTCGATCCAGAGTTTGATTGACAGAACTAAGGTTACTGAGATTAACCTTGAAGTGTTGATTAAAAATGGAATGGCTCATAAAAACGACTTAGTTAAAATCATGGGTCGCGGTGAGTTAAAATCAAAAGTAGACATCAAGATCCACGCATTTACAGCTACCGCCAAGAAAGCGGTTGAAGAAAAAGGTGGAACTATAACCGAATTAAAATAATATATGAAGCGTTTTATAGATACACTTCGAAACATCTGGACGATAGAAGAACTGAGGGGGCGTATATTGGTTACGCTGGGCCTTGTTCTGGTTTATCGCCTTGGATCCTACGTGGTTCTTCCTGGTGTCAATGTAGACGCTTTGAATGCGGCTAGTAACTCTAATGAAGCCGGTGGAATCGTTGGATTGATCAATATGTTCGCTGGTGGAGCGTTTTTACGCGCCTCCATTTTCGGGCTTGGAATTATGCCTTACATTACGGCTTCTATCATTATTCAGTTATTGGGTATGGCAGTTCCCTATTTTCAGAAAATGCAGAGAGAAGGGGAGAGTGGTCGCAAAAAAATCAATCAGTATACACGTTTTTTGACAATAGCAGTAACAGCTGTTCAGGCTCCCGGGTATATCGCCTCTATTAAATCAACTGCTCCTGATGCTTTTCCTGATATGACCAGTTTCTGGTGGATTCAGTCTATTTTTATCCTGGTTACAGGTACTATGTTTGTTATGTGGTTGGGTGAAAGGATTACCGATAAAGGTTTAGGAAATGGTATATCTCTGATCATTATGATCGGTATCATTTCCAGATTGCCGTTCGCCTTCCTATCCGAAATAAAATCAAGAACTGCCGGAAATGGGGGATTAATTATTTTCTTGATTGAAATCGTTATTCTTTTATTGGTTATAGTCGGGTGTATACTTTTAGTGCAAGGTACCCGAAGGATACCGGTCCAGTTTGCGAAAAAAATCGTTGGTAATAAACAGTATGGTGGTGTTCGTCAATACATACCTTTAAAGGTGAATGCCGCTGGGGTTATGCCAATAATATTCGCGCAAGCAATTATGTTTATTCCAGCCGCCATATCTGGTTTCTCTGGTGGATCGGGTGGTATTTTCCAACAACGTTATGGCTTTTGGTATAATTTCATTTTTGCCGTTTTAATTATTCTTTTTACGTACTTCTATACAGCTATTATGGTGAATCCAAATCAGTTGGCGGATGATATGAAACGAAATGGCGGGTTCATTCCTGGCGTAAAGCCCGGTAAGAAAACTGCTGAATTTATTGATCAGGTTATGAGTCGTATTACTCTGCCAGGGTCTATTTTCCTGGCCGGTGTTGCAATTATGCCTGCTTTCGCACAAAAATTGGGGATCAACAGTGCATTTGCTGATTTTTATGGTGGTACTTCGTTGTTGATTCTTGTAGGTGTTGTATTGGATACGCTTCAGCAGATAGAAACATATTTATTAAACCGTCATTATGATGGGTTGATGAAATCCGGAAGGATAAAAGGAAGAGGCGCTAATGCCATGATGGTACAACAAGGTTAATTTCATTAAATGGCTAAACAATCTAATATTGAAATTGACGGAACGATAATTGAGGCTTTAAGTAATGCAATGTTCAGGGCTGAGTTGGAGAACGGACATGTTGTTACGGCGCATATTTCGGGTAAAATGAGAATGCACTATATAAAGATTTTACCTGGGGATAAAGTGAAATTAGAAATGAGCCCCTACGATTTAACAAAAGCTAGAATTACTTTTAGGTACAAATAAATTAGAATTTAGAGTTTAAAAAAAAAGAAATGAAAGTTAGAGCATCCATAAAGAAAAGAAGTGTTGACTGTAAAATAGTTCGACGCAAAGGAAAATTGTACGTAATAAACAAAAAAAATCCGAAATTTAAACAGAGACAGAAGTAATTTTGTGTTTGTAGAAAACATTTTTAATAATTTTATTTAATAAGATGGCACGTATAGCTGGTATAGATTTACCTAAAAACAAAAGAGGCGTAATTGGCTTAACCTATATTTTTGGTATTGGTAAGAGCAGGGCTGCTAAGATTCTTGGCGAAGCAGGCATTCACCAGGATAAAAAAGTAAGTGAATGGAATGACGATGAGCAGAATGCGATTCGTAATCTGATCAACAATAACTTTAAAATTGAAGGTGCGTTACGCTCTGAAATTCAGTTGAACATTAAACGTTTAACCGATATCAACAGCTACCGTGGAATTCGTCACCGTAACAGTTTGCCTGTTCGTGGTCAGCGTTCAAAAACTAACGCCCGTACCCGTAAAGGTAAACGTAAGACAATTGCCAATAAGAAAATGGCTACCAAATAATAATTAATTCAATCAGTTATAATTAAAAAATGGCAAAACAACCAACCGCTGCGAATAACGCAAAAGCAACTCAGCGTAAACGCACAGTAAAGGTAGAAGCAATTGGCGAGGCTCATATTAGTGCTACGTTCAATAATATCATTATCTCTTTAACCAACATTTCGGGTCAGGTTATTTCGTGGAGCAGTGCTGGTAAAATGGGTTTCAGAGGCTCGAAGAAGAACACTCCTTATGCAGCTCAGATGGCGGCGCAGGATTGTAGCAAAGTAGCTTTTGAGGCAGGCTTACGTAAGGTAAAAGTGTATGTAAAAGGACCAGGTGGTGGAAGAGAGAGTGCAATCAGGACCATCGCATCTTCCGGGATAGAGGTTTCCGAGATCATGGATATTACACCAATGCCGCATAACGGATGTCGTCCTCCAAAACGTCGTAGAGTATAATAATAAATAAAGCCGGTCACGCCTTTTGGTGTGATTTGGAGTTGATCATCTATAGGATTTTCAACTTAAATAATAAACCGGTGAAGTCATAAATTATCTTCACCACTAAAAAAAACAATTATTTAAAATGGCAAGGTACACAGGTCCTAAATCAAAAATCGCCCGTAGGTTCAGAGAACCTATATTTGGGGCAGACAAAGCACTGGAAAAAAAGAATTATCCTCCAGGGCAACACGGAAATACAAAAAAGCGTGCTAAACAATCAGAGTACGCTATACAGTTAATGGAGAAGCAAAAAGCTAAATATACTTATGGTATTTTAGAAAAACAGTTTGCCCGTACTTTTGACAAAGCTGCACGTTCACACGGTATTACAGGTGAGGTTCTCTTACAATTAATTGAAAGCCGGTTAGATAATGTAGTGTACCGTTTAGGGATTGCTCCCACCCGTCGTGGCGCGCGTCAATTAGTTTCGCACGCTCATATTACGGTTAACGGTAATGTAGTAAATATCGCTTCATACTCTCTTAAACCAGGAGATGTTGTTGGGGTTCGCGAGAAATCAAAATCTCTTGAAATTATTACAAATTCATTATCTGGTGCTGTTAACAAACACGCCTGGTTAGATTTTGATAGGTCAACTTTGAGTGGTAAATTCATTTCCCGCCCAGAACGTTCTCAAATTCCTGAAAACATTAAGGAACAGCTGATCGTCGAGTTGTACTCTAAATAATAAAATAATTTAATAAACTTATATAAGCTAAAGATATGGCAATTTTAAATTTCGTAAAACCTGATAAGGTTATTATGATTAACTCAACCGAAACAACAGGCCAATTTGAGTTTAGACCACTTGAGCCAGGTTTTGGTATCACCATCGGAAACTCTTTACGTCGTATTTTATTGTCGTCGTTAGAGGGGTATGCTATCACGAGCTTAAAAATTGAAGGGGTTGATCACGAATTCTCAACCATAAAAGGTATTGTTGAAGATGTAACTGAAATTGTCCTGAACCTTAAACAGGTTCGCTTTAAAAAGCAATTAGATAATCACGATAACGAAAAAATTACTGTTCACTTTGCAGGTAGCGAAAAATTTACTGCAGGCGATATAGGAAAATATGTAAATGGGTTTCAGATTCTTAATCCTGATCTGGTAATTTTCAACTGCGATCCTAATGTTCGACTCAAAATGGAGTTAACCGTTGAGCGTGGCCGTGGTTATGTTCCTGCTGAAGAGAATAAAACAAACAGTGCGCCAATCGGAACAATCTTTATTGATTCAATTTATACGCCAATCAAAAATGTTAAATATACGATTGAAAATTATCGTGTTGAGCAAAAAACGGATTACGAGCGTTTGATCATGGATATTGTAACGGATGGTTCTATCCATCCAAAGGACGCTTTAAAAGAAGCTGCTAAAATCCTGATCTTCCACTTTATGCTATTTTCTGATGAGAAAATTACCTTAGACGCAGAAGAAAAACGTAATGAGGAGGAATTTGATGAAACCAGCCTTCATATGCGTCAATTACTGAAGACCAAACTTGTAGATATGGATCTTTCAGTTCGGGCGTTAAACTGCTTGAAAGCTGCAGACGTTGAAACTTTGGGCGAGCTTGTTTCTTTCAACAAAAATGACCTGTTGAAATTCAGAAATTTTGGTAAAAAATCGTTAACTGAATTGGAAGATTTAGTGCAAGCTAAAACTTTACAATTCGGGATGAATGTTGCAAAATATAAACTAGATAAAGACTAAATCAAAATTAAAAATAAAAATTTCAGAAGTTAGATTTTGAATTTTACTTTTTAATGTTTAATCAAAAATTAAAATGAGACACGGAGATAAAATAAATAATTTAGGAAGGAAAACAGCACACCGTCATGCGTTGTTGATGAACCTTGCCTGTGCGCTAATTGAGAATAAGCGTATTTTTACAACCCTGGCTAAAGCTAAAGCCTTGCGTGTATATGTTGAGCCAATTATTACTAAAAGCAAAGACGATAGCACTCATAGTCGCCGTATGGCTTTTAGCTACTTGAAAAATAAAGAAGCAGTTACAGCTTTGTTTAAAGATGTTGCTGGAAAGGTTGCAGATCGAAAAGGTGGTTATACTCGTATTATTAAAACCGGAAACCGTCAGGGAGATGCTGCTGAAATGGCGATGATTGAGTTAGTTGATTTTAACGAGATATACAATGCAGGTGGTAAACCTTCTGAAGCTGCAAAAGCTAAAACTACACGAAGGAGCCGTGGTTCTAAAAAAGCAAGCACTACTACAACCAAGGGTAAAACTGCTGAAAAAACGGAAGCGCCTGAGGGCGAATAAGTAATAAACTTTTGATAAAACTATAACCCGTGTAGAAATTTCTGCGCGGGTTTTTTGTTTAATACAGGTAGCAATCCTTCAACTTCCAATTATTAGCCTAATATTTGTAACAGAATTATCTGTAAAGTGTTACAAATCCTTTCATGTCTTTTGAATTTCCGTTTGCATCGCTGGCCTTTATTTTCCACGCATATACCTCGCTTTTACATTCAACACCGTTTAGCGTGCCGTCCCAGCCAGTTAAGAAGTCAGTGGTTCCGAAGACTTTTTCGCCCCAACGATTATAAATCTTGAGGTCATACTTCGTAACGCCAATACCTTTTGGTTGAAATGTATCATTCCGGTTATCTCCATTCGGAGTAAATGCAGTTGGCACATAAATATCGAACGCACTATTTATGGTTATTGTTTTAACTACTGTGTCTGCGCATCCCCAGATATTTTTTACCACCAGGCTTACAGGGTAAGTCCCGGCGGTTTCAAAAAAGAAGGAAGCATTTTGCGTATTAAGTTTGTAATGATCATTATTAATAAAAAACCAGTTAAATTCACTGAGTTGATTGCCCAGGGAGGTGCTTGTAAAGGAAATTTCGTCAGTGTTTTCAACGATTGACTCTGGTGTGTAAGTGAAGTCTGCTAAGGGTGTTGAAAAAGTCTCAACCGCGAACGTACTTGTGTTTGAGCAGCCTTGTACATTCATAAACGTAGCTTTGAAGATGGTGGTTCCTGGTTTTTGAATGCAGTAACTAAAAGTATTGCTGGAAAAAAACTGATTACCGACTTGCCACGCAGTACTCACAATGGGAAAACCATCGCTGGGTTTAATTGTGAAGTTTGAACAAAACGGTGTGCAGTATCTAGTCGTTTCACTTAAAAGCACTCCCTTTGGGAGAGGTATTATGTTGATCCACGCGGTGGTAAAGGCGCTACACCCAAATATGTTGGTAGCAGTTAAGCTATACGTTCCACTCATTGACAGGTTGTTAGCCTGCAATAACACATCTTTATCCGTTGATGCAAAATTATACGGTCCTTTCCAAACATAACTAATTCCTCCGCTACCCTGTAAACTAATGGTGGAATTGAGGCATACGGTTGATGTAGTTGTTATGATCGGAATAGGTAATGGAGTAACAGAAAGCGTGGCCAAGGCTGATGCTGTACATGAGTTGGCACTGGTTCCGGTAACGACATAAATTCCTGAAGAATTGTCAGTTGCCGGGTTTACAGTTGCACCGGGTAATGAAGAAGTGTAATTGTAACCTCCTGGTCCAGACCACGAATAACCCGAGCCTCCGTTGGCAATAAGGATCGCCATACTACCGAAACATACCGTTGTGCTTGTCACTGATATAGTTGGATTAGGAAGTACTAAGACCGTTGTGTTAGCTGATGCCTGGCAGTTATTAATATCTGTGAGTGTTAAACTGTAAACACCTGAGTAGGCTGGAAGTGCCGGACTACGGGTGGGCGCCTGGAGGGTACTGTTAAACGCTGCTGGTCCTATCCATAAATAGGATGCGCCTGTGTTCGCGGTAAGTTGTAAATTGCCACCGCTGCAAACAGGTAAGTGACCTGCTATGACTATCGGTAAAGGATTAATAGTAATTGTTTGCGTCGTACTAACGGTACAAGGGCCTGTTGTAGCGGTGAGGCTGTAGGTTCCACCATTGGACACTGAGGCATTGGGGATACTTATTGTTTGCTGGTTGCTGGAGAAAGTCCCAGGGCCACTCCACAGATAAATGTTTCCGCCAGTACCAGTTAAAACTAAGTTCGATCCCGCGCATAGCACCGGGTAATTGGGAGTGATGCCGATCGTAGGCGCAGGTACTACAAGAGCCGTTGCTGAACTAGTGGCGCTACATCCAGCAGCACTGACCACGGTTAAATTATAAACGCCACTCATTAATGTGTTAGAGTTAGCAATGGCAGGGTTTTGCAAATTCGAAGTAAACGAGTTGGGCCCCACCCATAATACAGTAGACCCCACTGGTGAATTCGAAAATAAACCGAGTGTTTGATTAACGCAAACAGTACCTGCGCTGATACTAATCGTCGGTGTCGGATTTACGAGGGCGGTATGTGTGGCGGTGGCAGAACAGTTGTTGATCGCAGTAAGCGTGAGAGAATATATGCCACTATTACTTACTGAAGCCCCACTCACAATTGGGTTTTGTATGTTTGATGAAAAACTGTTTGGACCTGACCACTGATAGAGTAGGCCAGTATTTGCTGTAAAAGAGAGTGCTTGTCCAACACAAATAGGAGTGTTACTGGATAGCGTAATTGTTGGTAATGCTTTTAGCGCGATTGTTGCTGTGGCGGTTGATGAGCAGCCTAACAGCTCACCTGAAACAGTATAATTACTTGTCGAAAGTGGAGTGTCTGAAAAAGTGTTGCCAGTTACACCTGTATTCCAGGTATAACTGCTTGCGCCAAGTGCGGTAAGCGTGCCTGTTTCTTGAGGACAAATAGAAATACTGGATACTGTGATGGTGGGGTTGTTAATAATACTTACGTTAATGGAACCAATTACAGTACAATTATTGGCGTCAGAACTTGTAACGCTAAAACTATGATTACCAGCGTTTAAGGGGCTAACGGTATAGATGTTGCTTGTAGGTCCCGCCGTCCATGTATAGTTATACCCAGGTCCCGGTATGCCACCGGAATTAATAGCAGTAAATGAAATGATTGAACCCAGGCAGGCGGTCGGCGAACTTGATGCAATGTTAAGAGTTGTACCCGGCGGTTGAGTAATAAGAAAATTGGCGATAATGGAACACGACGTGGCCACATCTACTACACTAACCGTATAAGCTCCGGCGCTGAGTCCCGACGCAATGCTATTAGTTTGCGTTACGACTCCATCATTCCATAAATAACTGTAGGTTCCTGTACCTCCCGATAATGAGATGGAAGCAGTGCCGGTATTTATCCCATAACATGTCAGGCTGCTGGTGGATGAGACTGTCCCAGTTAAAGGTGGTGGATTTACAAAACTGGTAGTAGCAGTAAAAATACAGGTTCCGCTATTGTCAGTGGCAATAACGGAATAAATGCCCGGTGATAAGAAGCTGGCTATAGATCCGGACTGTGCAGATGGGGTCCATGTGTAGGAGTAAGGGGGCGTTCCAGCGAGCGGGATAAAGGTGGCAGAGCCTGGACTTACGCAGGTGATGGATGATGTTAAGAGTGAAGCGGTTGTTGTGGGAATAGTTATCGGAAGCGTCACCGTATCTGTGCCGCAGTCATAAAAAAAAATTAATTGCGTGCTATATGTTCCAGGTGAAGGGAAGGTATGGATAGGTGCAAATAGGGTTGACGTATTTGCTGGTCCGGAAACAGGATCCCCGAATAACCACTGTATACTTGTTACAGAATAATCAGTTGCCGGGCAATTTACAGTTATTGTAGGTGCAGTGAAAGATGCTGTAAGACAACTGATGGCAGTGTTTATGGTGTGTGTAAAAGCCGGTACCGGAGGCTTTGGTGAGGGCATGTTGAAAAAACTGGTTACAAAATTTGGTAAACCATAGTAAGAAGATCCCGGTAAAATGCTCAATCCGGAAATAACAAGATTACATGCCGCACCCGCTAAATTAGGATTGTTGATTGTAATCAATGAACCAAGGGACCATCGGGCTCCATATATTTTCCCGTCCATAGCGAGTTGGAGGCTGCCAGGATAAAGGTTGCCGAAAGTAGAAGTCACCGTGTAGGCTGAAGCGACAATGGCAGTATTGGAACCCGCACACAAATCCCACTGAATAATATCGTTTTGATAGTTTCCGCTTATAGGATTTGAGCCGTAAAACTTTGTACCGTCAGGAGAAAACTCGCAACCATAGGGGTAGATATAATAGCTATAAACATTGGGTGTATTTGGATTAAGTGCCAATGAATTAGAAATTACTCCGGTTGTATTGTTAAAATCATAGATTTCGAATGGAGAAGAGTTTGTTCCGGTATTGTTGTAATAGTAATTTGACATTGCCACCCCAAGTTTCTTTCCGTTTGGCGAAACTTTCATGCAGCCATAATCATTAGTGCCACTGTTGGAGTAGGTTGAAGCAGCTGAAACGACGGGGGCCATACTTACGCCCGCGGCCGTAACCAGATAAGAACGAAAATGGTTAGTATTACTGAGGTTGCTAAAATAATCCCAATCCCGTATAATTACCCATACATCTATTCCATTACAATGTTTAACAGCGGTAAGTTTTTCTGAAGATGGAAATGGGTAAATACTAACATTTTTTGAGGTGATTGAGCCATTACCAGCAGCGAGGGTCATGTCGACCGTAGAATAATTAAAACCGTTGGTTCCGCCCGAACCATCGACCGTAAAAATAAAGTAAATATTGTTGCTACCGGGTTGCTTTACAATGATGCTTGATTGTGAAGGGTTATTGCTTCCAAGTAACCCTGTACCATTAGCCATTGGCGCATGTGTGGCATCCCAAACGGTAAGCCCGTCAGTGTAAAACAAGAGATTACCAGCAGCGTCTGAAATTGATGAACATCCCTCAGACGCCCATATAACGCCATTAGTAAGTACGGTCGGCGGACTGGTCATAAAATCTAACCCAGCTTCGATCCCGAAGTACCATTTTGATGTTTCGTTTTGCGAAAACAAAAAAGTGTTTAACGCAACGAATAGGATTGTCCAATATCTGTTTAAAGTTCCCCTCATTTAAAAGCCAGGTGAAACGCTCTTTTATTGAAGAAGTTGTATGGTATTAATGTGATCATTACAGGCAAATACATAATTAATTATTCGCGTGTTTTTAAGATAAAGATAAGTTAAGAAAACTATCTACGCTAACTCTAAGTTATAAATAAAATTGGAGATAAGGACAATAATTTATGCGCAATTGTTTGTTAATCAATAAACTATAAAGAAAACCGGAGCTTAACCTTTTTCATTTTGCAGATTTTGTCTTCTACTATGAAATCCAAAACGGTTATCTGCATGAGGGCAACACCTTCAGGGGCACGACGGTTGCCGGTATGTTAGCTAAACCCATCGCCGGGTTTAAGCTGGATGATACAGGTTTAAATGTCGCTAAGTAAAAACGCATCTCTCTGTCGAATCCCTCTTTCAGTAAGTTCCAGATTTACGCATTCTATCGCTGGGTCATGCTCAAAAAACAACGTCCACTTATTTTCGAGGGCTTTATTTAAAAGTTTCTCCTTTTCTTTAAGTGTTTCAAGTGGACGAGTGTCGTAACCCATTACATAAGGAATCGGAATGTGTGCGGCACTCGGAATAAGATCTGCTAAAAAGGCTACGGTTGACCCTTTGTAGTTTATAATTGGCAACATCATTGCTTCTGTGTGGCCATTCACTTCCATAAATCGGAGTCCGGGTAATAATTCGGTGTCCTCGTTTATAAAATTCAGTTGGCCACTTTCTTTAATGGGCAATATGTTTTCTTTCAGGAAACTGGCCTTTTCTCTTGGATTTGGGTGAATAGCCCATTCACAGTGTTTTTCATTGCAATAGTATTTTGCGTTCTTAAACGCGGGTTCTGTTTTTGTTCTATCGGCATTGTATTTAATACTTCCTCCACAATGATCAAAGTGTAGGTGTGTTAATACCATATCCGTAATATCATCAGAACTAAAACCATATCTATTGAGCGACTTTTCCAAAGTGTCGTTGCCGTGAAGGTAATAGTAACTGAAAAATTTTTGGTCTTGTTTATTTCCCATGCCATTATCCACTAAAATTAAACGATTGCCATCTTCAATCAGTAAACAACGCATTGCCCAGCTACACATATTGTTTTCATCCGCGGGGTTTAATTTGTTCCAAATGCTTTTAGGCACTACGCCAAACATAGCACCTCCATCTAATTTGAAATGTCCGGTATTTATTGAGTATAAATTCATAGAAAACAATTTAAAGTAGGTGAAATATGTGAGTGAAGGTAACAATTATAAGTAAAAAACCCACCTGAAACTCAGGTGGGTTTTTTAACTAGCATCAAATTTATATTAGCGGGAGATGATTATTTTTCTGACTACCTTTTCCGTTTTGTTGGAGACTTCAATAAAATAAATGCCGTCGGGTCTTCCCTCCATGTTGATGTCTATCATATTATTGGAAACATTTTCCAGGTTATCGGCGGATATTTGTTGTCCTAACGCATTCATTATTTTAACAGTCAAATTGTCTTCTTTCGGTAAAGTAAATAAAAGGTGAAATATACCGTTGTTTGGATTTGGCATGACAGTAATGTTGGAAGCAAAAACAGACGTGTTTTCTTCAACTCCAAGCAATGTTCGGCATGTTACCTGAGGCAGCATGGCAAGTTGTATTTTAGAACTCTTTAAGTAACGCAAGGTTCGCCAATTATTAATCACATTTAATAATACCCAACTGCTCGAGTCGTTGGTGAGGTTTGTTTTTGTGTTGCTAAATATGTTTATCGAGTCGAGTGGGGACGTAAAAGGTGTTTCAACCGCAACAAAGAATCCAGGACTGTTCGGTGTAATAGAAACCAGCGGCGTAAAATCAAATTTGAACGGGATGATTCTTGAAGTAGCAAAGGTATAATTTGGTGTGCCACAATATTTAATCGTGTTTGTTTTCGTGGTAGCCGCAATTTTTTTCAAACTATCAGTTCTTATCGCCATCTGATTGGACGGTCCTGTGCCAACAGCGCCACCGTATATTTTACAGGCAATTTGTGTTCCTGGCGTTGCCGCCGAAGATTTAGTGCCTTTGGAATCAAAAAGAACAATAACACTATTTACCTGTGGATATGGAATATTGCTGTATGTAGAGGCCGGAAAGAACTGAGCAAACTCCTTGTCCTGATAGCAGTTAGTGCCAGTTAGATAACCCCTGTTTGCGCCTTGGCAGTTTAAATTTAAAGTGCTGCTCGGTGCAGAATAAGTGGTAAGGGTATCAATGTTTTTTATCATTTCAAGTGTATCGAGACACAATGGCTGTACCGGGCAGGTGGTGACCGATGAAACAACCAACGAGTAGGTCGCGATATTAACTGTGTTGGTCGCCGTTAAATATAAAGTATAGGTGCCTGGTCCTCCAAATGTAATAGCAGGGTTAGGTACCAAATCATTTGGATAAAAGTTGGCAGCTGGAGCGCTGTTCCATTGATAAGTTGGCGGGGGCCAGCCTGTAGTGGAATTATTGGGCGTAAAGGGAGTGCCCACACACGGAACGCCAACAACATTAAACAGTGGATTTGGTGCAGTTGGCGGCAATATTGGGGCTACGCAAAGGTTGTGTGTTCCAAGTTGATTGCGATAAGTGCATTGACTCATACTTGTTTGAATACGGGTTGTTTGATCTGGTGTAAACATGTATTTGCAACCTTCATCGGTATCATCCATAAAGTTCATGGTCATTTCCCCATTTGGACTAAGATTTGGCCCACACCGATCAACATTCGCGGGTTGAATCGGACAACCGGTATTAGGGGATTTAGACCACGGGGTATCGCCACAATAATCGGTAAGGCAATTGCCGTCTCCCCATATATTTCGTAAACCCAACCAGTGGCCAATTTCGCGGGTGGCTGTGCGACCTTTATTACCTGCAACAATCGTGCCCACGTCGCCAATTTTCTTTGTCCATACCCAAACACCGTCATCCTGATTGGTGCCGCCAGGAGTTGGTACACCCGCATTAGTCGTGCCGGCAGGCCAGGTTGCAAAACCGTTTATTGTAACGGTTGCTGGTTTGTCGCTTATCCAAATATTCAGATATTTTAGCGGATCCCACACGGCATTGACACTTGGTTTAACCACGGTATTGATATAATTTACAATATTTAGTGTCGGTGTGTTGGGATTCTGCCAGCCTTGAGTGGCTGCGTTAATACGATGAATACCCCTTTCCTGAAGAGCCACTCCATTAGGATCTTTTGTAGCCCGGCAAAATTGAACACCGGTATTTGAGATCAGGTTTGCAAACGGTTGTGGAACATTCGTGTAATTTAAACCTGTTCCCGCATAATCGTTATTTAAAATAACAAACTGCGATTTAATTTGATTTGAATCAATATTCGGATAGGTACCTAGAGTTTCACCAAAATGTATTACGTGTACAATAACAGGAATAGTGTGATTAACGGCTGCCGTTTTACCAGCGGCTTTTTTGAATTTTTCAACTTCACCATTAAACCAATCGTTCCATTCTTGAGATGGAACCTCCGTTCCGCTTTGTTTAGAGAGATAGTCTTTAGATTGGTTGTCCTGCGCTGTTAAAAACAACGACCCCAATAATCCTAAACAAATTAGCTGTAATTTTTTGAACATAGTTTTGAAATTTGATTTGTAATAAAAGTATAAAAAATAAAGTATAAAAAAAAATATTTAACTAGGCCAAAGTACCTATTCAATCAGTGTTTAAAGTTAATTAATATTTAAAAAGTCTTGCGAATTTAAGTAGTAAGCTTTTGCTTCCGACTTTCTCAAAATCAATAGTAGCTTTTGTTTCCGGCCAAACTCCTTCCAGAATTTTTATTTGACCTTTTCCAAATTTCTCATGCATTACAAAATCTTGCTCCCGCAGAGATTTGTTTAGCGCAACATCGACCGGTGGAGAAGAGGAAGTAGTAAGCCTTGAGTTTAAGCTAATCAGTTTTTTTGGTTTCTGATTGAAGTTGATACCTGCATTCGATTTTTGAAATTCATTTACCGTATCTAATCCTCGGTCAGTCCTGTTGCTGCCTGCATAATCGTTTCTGAATTTATCAAAAAGGTTGTTTGCAAATGGATTCGATTCAGGTTCTTCGGGAAATTCAATAAACTTGTCATCAATTTCGTCGATGAAACGACTGGGTTCACAATAGGTTACATTACCAAAGCGATACCTCATCGTAGCGTAACTTAATACAGCCTGCTTTTCAGCACGCGTTACCGCTACGTAAAACAGCCTCCGTTCTTCTTCCAGGTCGCTTCTACTATTCAGTGAGAGCTGCGATGGGAACAGATTTTCTTCAAGGCCCACAATGTACACATACGGAAATTCGAGTCCCTTTGCAGCGTGGATGGTCATAAGGCTTACCTTATCGCCATTCTCATCTTTCTCGTCTTCTTTATCTACGCTGGTAAGTAAAGTAATTTCCTGCATAAATTCGTCCAGCGTTTTTAAACTATCGTCAGTTTGTGTTACAAACAAGTCTGACTCATCCTTTGGTAAAGTGGCTTTAATCACTTCGTTTAATTCATTTTCCTGCGGTGTTCTTTGTTGCTCGGTAAAATCCTTGATTCCATTAAGCAACTCCTGAATGTTCTCGTATCGGCTAACCCCCTCCGGTGTTTTGTCAGAATATAGTTCTTTTACTATACCACTGGTAACGGCGATGTGATTGGCCAGTTCAAAAGCGTCCTTGTAGGGCAACAATAAACTATACGATTTAATTTGAGTTACGAAATCGTTTATTTTAGAAGCAATACCCGAATTAATGCCTAATCCCGAACTTCCAGTTCCAATAGTATTAAAATCTTTTAAATTACTGATAACGGTAAACATACTTACATCGTGCTCAGCCGCTGCAACGGTTATTTTATCAATTGTTGTTTGTCCAATACCCCTCGCCGGGTAGTTAATGATCCGGCGCAAGCTCTCATCATCCTGGTTATTAATGGTCAACCTGAAATAAGCTAAAACGTCTTTAATCTCCTTGCGTTGGTAAAAGCTAATGCCGCCGTAAATCTTATAATTAATATTTAATTTTCTAAGAGCTTCCTCAAAGGCACGCGATTGCGCGTTGGTACGGTACAAGATCGCGAAATCACTGTTCATTGCCTGTTCATTATTTTTGGTCTCAAAAATATTGTTGGCAATTTTCTGTCCTTCTTCATTATCCGTACTTGCTTTGAAGACTTTTATTTTTTGCCCTTCTTCATTATTGGTGAATACATTTTTTTTGAATTGATCTTTATTATTAGCAATAATGTGGTTGGCGGCTTCCACGATATTTTTAGTACTACGGTAATTTTGTTCCAGTTTAAACGTTTTAAGGTCGGGATAATCTTTCTCGAAATTTAGAATGTTTTGGATATTGGCGCCTCTGAACGCGTAAATACTCTGAGCGTCGTCACCAACAACACAGATGTTTTGAAATTTAGCGGCCAGTTGCTTCACAATTACATATTGCGAGAAGTTGGTATCCTGATACTCATCCACCAAAATATACCTGAATTTATCCTGATATTTTAGAAGTACATCGGGAAAGTCGCGCAACAGGATGTTGGTTTGGTAAAGTAGGTCATCAAAGTCCATTGCCCCGGTTTTAAAATTCCTTTTTTGGTAAGCCGCGTATATCTGGCCCAGCAATGGTTTCCTGCTACTTTGATCTTCCGCCTGTGTAATGGGATTATTTTGGTATTGTTGCGCCGAGATTAGTTTGTTTTTGGCATCGCTGATGCGGTTGAGAACAAGCGAAGGTTTATAAATCTTATCGTCTAAATTAAACTGTTTTAGAATTTCCTTTATAACACTTTTACTGTCATCCGTATCATAAATTGTGAAATTATTAGGATACCCTAGTTTAGCGGCCTCAATTCTTAAAATTTTGGCGAAAATACTGTGAAAGGTACCCATCCATAAGTTTTTTGCCTCGCTGGGACCAACAATCTTGGCTATCCGCGCTTTCATTTCCTTTGCCGCTTTATTGGTGAAAGTAAGCGCAAGGATGTTAAACGAATCTACCCCTTTTTCCATCAGGTGGGCAATCCGGTAGGTCAATACACGTGTTTTACCAGAGCCAGCTCCCGCAATAATCATTACCGGCCCCTCCGTTGCCGTTGCAGCAGAGCGCTGAACGGGATTAAGTTCATCTAAAAAATGATTCATTGCATAAATTTCAGGATATTTTGCGCGTATTTACTTATTCATTTTTAGAAGATTTAAACAATCGGTTTCTGTAAAACGCGTCCCGGTAGTAAGAGGGTGTTAATCTTAAATTAGCCGTGCAGTCAAAAAACTGTATTGAGGCAAATTTTGGCTGACGAAAAAAGGAAAATCTATTTAGATTTGCTACGCTGCATCATATTTTGACCATTGCTTTGTCCTCGGGCACCTGCGCCTGTTTTTGTTTTAAATATTTCAAACCTGGCCGGTTCAGCTTTCACATTCCAAGTATTGTTTTTTTCATTAATGTCAGCCGTTTCTTTGTAAGGATCTAATACAATGGAAGCCACTTTACTCTTTAAAAAAGTTTTGGTGACCTCTTTTTCATTTTTACGCCAGATATAAGCTCCTATTCGTTCAATTTCTTTTGTCCCATCTTCGTAGTTAAACTGTATAATTAAAGGTGTAACAAGTCCCCCTTTATTAGTGAATTTTATTTCGTAGATGTATTTGCCGTGGTATTTGGAATAAAGAGAATCAGGCATTTCTTCCATATTCTCGTTGATGTTCTTCACCTCTTTTATCATGGTTTGGCTGGGTTTGTAATGATAGTAGAAGTCGCGCAGGGTGGTATCGGATTCAATAAGCGGTTTAATCCCCGCCTCACGATTCCTTTGTACCGTTATGTTTTCAAGATCCTGTGCCTTAAAATCCGGGGTAAAAACGGTGTCCATTTTTACTGGTACTTTTTGTCCTTTGTTTACAGAGTATATTTTTACCGTATCTAACGACACGTCTACTGGTTCTATGTCATAAAACCAGCCTCTCCAGAACCAATCCAGATCTACAGCGCTCGCATCTTCCATACTTCTGAAAAAATCAGCGGGTTCAGGATGTTTAAATGCCCAGCGGGTACAATAGTTTTTGAAAGCGAAATCAAAAAGTTCGCGCCCCATAACGGTTTCTCTTAAAATGTTTAGCGCGGTAGCTGGTTTTCCATAAGCATTGGCACCGAAATTAAAAATATTTTCGCTGTTGGTCATAATTGGTTCCAACTGGTTTTTCGGTAAACGCATATAATTCACAATTTTATTAGCCGGACCTCTTTGCGACGGATAATTGGCGTCAAATTCCTTTTCGGTGAGAAATTGAACAAATGTGTTCATCCCTTCATCCATCCAGCTCCATTGACGTTCGTCACTGTTAATAATCATTGGGAAAAAATTATGCCCCACTTCATGAATGATTACCAGAATCATGCCGTTTTTAGTACCCTCCGTATATGTCCCGTCTTTTTCGGTACGGCCAAAATTAAAACAGATCATCGGGTATTCCATTCCGTTGGCAGCTTCAATACTTTGAGCCACTGGATAAGGATAGGCGATGGTGTATTTCGAATAAGTTTTAATGGTATGGGCTACAACTTTGGTGGAATATTTACGGTATAGCCCATAAGCTTCTTTGCCGTAAAAGCTCATACACATTACTTTTTTTCCTTCGCACTGCACAGGCATGGCATCCCAAATGTATTTGCGGGAACTGCCCCAGGCAAAATCACGTACGCTGTCGGCTTTAAAGATCCATGTTTTAGTGGCAGTTATATTTTTGTTCTTTTCCGCGCTCTTAGCATCTTCCAAAAGACCTATTTCAAAAGGTTCCTTAGCAGTCTGGGCTTTTTGCCATCTAGCGAATTGAGCCGGTGTTAATACTTGCTGGTAGTTTTGACATTCCCCGGTTGAACAAACCAGATGGTCCGCAGGAACGGTCATTTTTACCTTAAAGTTGCCAAACGCCAAGGCAAATTCCCCTCTGCCAGTAAATTGTTTATTTTGCCAACCCTGAAAATCACTGTAGACACACATGCGGGGGTACCACTGCGTCAGGGTAAACAAATAATTCCCGTCATCCGGAAAATACTCGTAACCACCACGTCCTCCATATTGCAGGCGGTTAATCATTTTGTAATGCCATTTTATTTTGAACTTCACCTTCGTTTTTGGTGCTATTGCCTTCGGAAAATCAATTCGCATCATGGAACCGTTTACCGTGTATTTTAAATTTTTGCCCAATTCATCGGTTACCGCGTCGATCTTATCGCCCAAGCCTGCGAGATTTTCGGCAGTGGTCAGCGATTTAATGGATTGGTCTGTTAAAGGATCGTTTATTTTATTTTCATCAAAATAGTTTACCTCATTTTTTGGGTCGTGCTGATTTTCGTCCAACTGCAACCACAGGTAACTCAATACATCGGGTGAATTGTTGTGATAGGTTACAGTTTCTGTACCAGATACAGTCAGGTTTTTCTCATCAAGAGTTACATCGATATCATAGTCCGCGCGCTGCTGCCAGTATCTTGCACCGGGAGCGCCTGATGCGGCTCTACAATCATTAGGTGTTGGTAAAATAGTTCCCAGTTGTTCAAATTTATTGCCGTGATTAGATTGCGGATTATTTTGAATGTTCTGACCAACGATGGTTGAAGAAAAAATTAAAAAAGCTCCATAAAGCGTTCTATACATATTTTTAGGGCTATTAAACCAATTGCGCATACGATGAAAAGTTTGTAATTATTGAATGACCATTTTGATAAGGAAGTTAAAAGTAAAGAAAAAACAATAACAATTAAAACAATAATGAGTTGTCCAACTTCAAGACCAAGGTTAAAATACAGGAGTGGCAATAAAACATTTTGCCCGGTACCCAGCATCGACTTTAACAAATAAGAAAAACCCAGACCGTGAATAAGGCCAAAAAAACAAATGATCAAAAACAAAATGCGTTTGGTTTGATGAGTGGGCGGCACTTTTCTGGAAATAATTAAATTATATAAAGCCGACATTAAAATACTCAATGCAATCAAAAACTCGATAAAAGACTGGGGTAAACGAATCTGGCTTATTGTACTAGCGATTAGGGAAACAGAATGTCCTAGTGTAAATCCGGATATCAAAATTACCAGAGGTTTCCACTGTTTAAAAGGGTAGGTGAATACCAACAACGAAACAAAAAGTATATGATCATAACCGTTTAAATCTGTTATATGTTCAATACCGGTTGAAAACCACAGCCAAAATGCGTCCATTTTATTAAATTCGCGGAAATAGTCCTTTATTTAGTTGCAAGATAATAAAATGAAATATATTTTGAGTGTTTGCCTGTTATTGGTTTTTTCGTTTAAGCACCCATTTTATTTGGGTTTAACCGAGCTAACGTATAATGCGAAGCAGAAGTCTATGCAATGCGCTGTTAAATTGTTCACTAACGATTTGGAGGCGGCGCTCAGAAAAATAAACAAACGTTCGGTTGATCTCATAAATATTAAAGATACGACGGATACGGAAAATATATTAGAAACATATTTGCAAAAACGGTTCATCCTAAAAATAAACGGTAAACTTAAAACCTTTGTTTTTATCGGGTTTGAAAGGGAGGAGGAAGCGATCTGGATGTACCTTGAATATGCTAATTGCGATTTGCCAAAAAAAGTGGAAATACAAAATACACTTTTGTTTGACTACATAGATACACAAACAAATATTGTACACCTGGAAGTGATGGGGACCAAAAAAAGTCTTAAATCTTCTAATCCTGATAAGGATTTTATCTTCGATTTCAGATAATTTATCGAAAAAAACTTAAAAAAACAACAAAATTTCTTAATTGTTAATAACTTCAACACCCTAAAGGCATCCTTAGGTTTGGTTTTTTGATAAAAAAAACAATCTTTGCAAAGTTCAAAAAATTGAAAAAGTTAATTAGCATATTATCAATCACTTGCGTTACATTTCTTAATGTAAACGCTTCCACTATCCCTGGCGATGACAAAAAGGCCAAGGCTAATAAGGAAAGAGAGGATACAAGTTGTATTGTTATCAACGATAACAATCTGAACGAGCTGGAGGAGGAAACTCCCGATACGAGTCTTATTTTATTTCCCAGCCACGATTTATACGCCAGTTGGGATACGATTGCCGCCCACCCATATAATTTTAACGATGCTTTTAAGAGCGATAGCGTAACAATTACGCTTACCGAAGAGGGAGACGGTGGATTCGTACTACCTTACAAAGGTGGACTTACCAGTCTTTTTGGTTGGAGAAAGTATCGCCCCCACTATGGCACCGATATTGACCTGGAAACAGGGGATCAGGTCGTAGCCTCTTTTGACGGAATGGTTCGGGTTGCAAAATACTACCATGGTTACGGTAACTGTGTCATTATTCGCCACAAAAATGGGCTCGAAACTGTTTACGCGCATTTATCTAAAATTCTTGTGGAGTCAGGACAAATGGTTACTGCTGGTTCTTTAGTTGGTTTAGGTGGAAACACAGGGCATTCGTATGGTAGCCATCTTCATTTTGAGATTCGCTACCTGGGCCAGGCGTTGGACACTCAGGATTTTATCGATTTTGAAAAAGGCGAATTAAAATCAAATTATTTTACACTTAGGAAATGCGATGTTGAGAATAAATATGATCTCAGGGCTTTGCACAACCGCCATAGACGCGATGTGGGTTTTGCCAGAGGAAATTATAAGAAAGGTTCTTTTAAGGGTGTTAAGGTTCACAAAGTAAGGTCGGGCGATAATTTAGGAAGAATCGCAAAAAGGTACGGCACTACCGTTAAGTCGTTATGTCGTAAAAACGGGATTAAACCGACCTCAAAACTCAGATTAGGGCAAAAACTTAAAGTCTAATCTCACAACCTGGTAAAAGGATTTTGAGTTTTTCAAGATCCTCGGTTGTTAAATTATTTCCCCTTAAATCAAGTAACGTTAAATTTTCGAGTTGACAAATGCTGTCCGGTATTTTCCTTAATTTATTACCCCTTAAGGAAATAACCCGCAGTTTATAAGCCTTGTAGATATCAAAAGGGATTTCTGTGAGGTGATTATTTTCAATGATTAATACTTCAAGATTCTGTAAACGTTCAAAGTGCCGTGTCAGATAATAGGTGTTGGTGTTGGAAAGGTTTAAATAATACAGAGATTTTAACTTAAAAAGTTGTTTAGGAAAACTATCCATCACACAATTTTCAATGCTCACATCTTTCAGATTTTTAAGGAAATGTAATGTTGAAGGTAGTTTTAACGTGTCATCCGTATTTCCAAATTTAAAACTCTGTAGTTTGTTAAGATAAGCTATTTGCGCAGGAACACTGTCAATAAGTGTGTGTTGTAATTCCAAGTAATGTAAATTCGAAAAAGGCTTAAGATTTTGCGGAAAAGTTTTTAGTTTATTATTGTAAGAGGCAAAATAAACAAGATTATAAAGGGCCTCAAAGTTTTTAGGATATTCGGTTAATTCGTTTGTACTCAGTTTTAATGCCTGTAAATCAGTTATTTTAGACAGTTTTTCGTAAAGTTTAGGGTCAATTTTTTGATAACTGAGGTCTATTTTATAGACTTTTTTTTCAATTTTTAGCGCTTCCTTCAGGTCGGTATAAGTCATACTTCCGAAAGGTCCGTATTTATCAAATTCATTTTGTCCCTTGGTAAAAAACGACCAAAGAAATAAAACTATTATTAACTTGTTGTGCAAATTTAAAGGTTTTAGGGATTAGTGAAAATTATTAAAAATTTTCCAGCTGGCCTCATAAGCTTTGTAAAGTTCTTTTTGATCAAGACGCCAGTCTAGTTGGTTATCCGAAACAAATATTTCCAGATTTTCTGTAGCGATGTTTCCGGTTAAATCGTCTGCTGCCATCGGGCAGCCACCAAAACCGTGTATGGCAACATCAAAACTCCTGCAGCCACTGGCATAAGCAGCTTTTATTTTTTCAGCACTTTTTTCCTGAGTAGAGTGGAGGTGGGCACCTAACTCCACGTTTTTTAATTCGGGTACCAGAGCTGAAAACAAACTGGTAATTGTTTCAGGTGTTGAGGAGCCGGTAGTGTCTGCCAACGCCAAGTGATGGATACCCAGTTTATTCAGTTTTCTACACCAGTCCATGGCAATACCTTCGTTCCAGGCGTCACCATAGGGGTTTCCAAATGCCATTGAAATGTACACAAGGAGTTTTTTGTTGTTTTTTTGGCATAGAGCCTGAATTTCTTCAACCCGTTTTAACGATTCGGTGATACTTGCATTTGTATTTCGTTGTTGGAATGTCTCTGAAATCGAAAAAGGAAACCCCAGGTAGGTAATTTCATCAAAATCACAGGCATTCTCAGCACCGCGGGCATTTGCAATAATGGCTAATAGCTTACTTTTTGTACCAGATAGATCCAGCTTTCCAAGCACAGATGCGGTGTCCTGCATTTGAGGGATGGACTTGGGACTGACAAAACTTCCAAAATCAATGGTATCGAAACCCACTTTCAGCAGTTGGTTAATATACTCGGCCTTCAGATCGCTCGGTATTTGTTGTTTAATGCCCTGCATGGCATCACGTGGACACTCGGTTACTTTAATCATGTCAAATTTTTATTAATGCCTTATTTATATCTTTTATCAATTTAGGCCCATGATAAATAAAGCCGGTGTAAAGTTGCAACAGATCGGCACCTGCCTCTAGTTTTTCGAGGGCGTCGGCAGCGCTGTGAATCCCGCCAACTCCGATTACAGGAAAAGCATTCCGTGAATTTTGTTTTAAATACCTGATCACCTCAGTACTTCTTTTTGTCAAAGGTTTCCCGCTTAAACCACCCATTCCTATGCGCTCAATTTCAGCGGGACTATAATCCAGACCATTGCGACCAATAGTTGTATTTGTTGCAATAATACCGGCAATACCAGTTTCTTTTACAATCGCAATGATGTCGTCTAATTGAGTATTTGTTAAATCTGGCGCTATTTTTAACAAAATAGGCTTTGGCTTTTGTTTTCCATTATTTAATGCCTGAAGCGTGTTTAAAAGAAGTGTAAGTGGCTGCTTTTCCTGAAGTTCCCGGAGGTTAGGCGTGTTTGGTGACGAAACATTTACGACAAAATAATCCACCACCTCAAACAATTCATTAAAACAAGTAACATAATCGTCCACGGCCTTTTCATTTGGTGTAGTTTTATTTTTTCCAATGTTACCGCCAATCATTATGCTTTTGTCAGTTCTGTTCCTGAGTCGCGCAGCGACGGCTTTAACACCATCATTATTAAAGCCCATTCTATTGATAAGTGCTTCGTTTCGCTTTAACCGAAATAAACGTGGCGTTTCGTTGCCAGGCTGCGGTTTAGGGGTTACCGTCCCTATCTCTATGAAACCAAACCCAATTTTGCCAAGTTGGTTAAAAGCGAGGGCATTTTTGTCGAGTCCGGCGGCCAGGCCAACCGGGTTTTTAAAGGTTAATTCAAATACCTTTCGTTTAAGGGAAGGGTGTTTTATGGAATAAACTGCGCTTAAAAACGAAGAAATGCCCGGAAATCTAATAAGCGAAAAGGTGGTGTGGTGGGCTTTTTCGGGGTTTAACAGAAAAAGCAATTTTTTAAAAAATTGATACATAATTTTGCACCATAAATTTAACGGAAATCCCGCAGGAAAAAATGAACATTTTACTTGTTAATAAAAAAAAGTAAAAAATTGTGTTTTTTTGTATTTTGATCTAAAAAAATGTATTTTTGTCCCGTTAAATTTTAAACATTAAACCAACCAAAATGAAAAAAGTATTATCAATCATTGCTGTTGCTGCTTTGTCAACTGCCTTTGTATCTTGCGGTCCATCTAAAGAAGAAATGGAAAAACGCGAAAAAGAAAAATCTGATTCAATCGCTGCTGTAGAAAAAGCTAAGCAAGATTCTATCGCCGCTGTTGAAGCTGAAAACGCTAAAATGGCTGAAGAAGCTATGGCTGCTGAAAAGATGAAAGCTGACTCTATCCGTATGGCTGATTCTTTAGCTAAACTTAAAGGTGGTAAAAAACACTAATCATTTAATTGATACTGAAAAGCCGCTGCACTGTTGTAGCGGCTTTTTTATTTTATCAATAGGTGAAATGCCTCAATTAACCGGTAAGTGGCTAAACTATCCATGCCGCAATATGCCACGAGTTGACTCCTGATTTTTTGTTTTTCACTTTCATCAGCTTCCGTTCGGAACATTTCGTAGCGCGCCATTGCTTCAAGGCCTGAAGTTATATCAGAATAGTCAATATCCACCAAGAGGTGGTTGGATACCATTTTAAGTGAGAAATTGCTTTTAAAATCCGAATGGTAGTAGTACAAGTTTAAAAACACCTCAAACACATCAACAAGTTTTGTTTTTAATTCTTGCAAATCTTTCCCCAGATCGGTAAAATGTTTGGCCAGGTTGTCAATCGCAATAACTTCCATGGTTTTGTCGTACACTAAGAGAGTAGCGTAGTCGTTCGAAATGTTAAGCAAGTTTTCAGCAAATTGCCGGCGTTCGTCGGTTTCATTGCCGGTAAAAAAGTGTTTTTCATGAACCCCATCATAAAAACAAACCAAAAACGGGATCTGTTCAAATGGTTTTGTACCCTTTAATTGCGGTATGGCCGGATTCCATATCTCCATATCCATGGCTGCCATGGGTTGTCTGATTTTGGAAAGAAAATCCGCTATTTTTTCCGTTTCTTTTAATGGGCGGCCTGTTAGAAAGACATTTTTAATTTTAATGTGTAAGTCCTTTTCGAAATGCTCGTCCTTTAGCTGACCAATGTTTTTTATACCCGTACCATGTAAATCAAATAATTTGTCTTTGTTTACTAATGGGAGGTTAAAAATGCTGTTATCATTTAGTTCATTTTTCCAGCAAGAACCAAAAAAATCGCATACATAGGGTTTAAAACACTGCTTGCCGATGGGAATGTTTGGAATAGTATTTTGTTCCAACAATTCATGGGCGTTTCTAATCCGATGTTCGAAAAAAGAAAAATTTTCTTCCGCTTTTAGTTTTATACTCCTCTTTTTAAACAACTTTTTTAGATCAATTTCTTCATCAAGCACGTAATCCGAATTGAGGGTTACTAAAAAAAGATCCTCAAAACCTGGTAATGTATTTTTTAAGACATAATATTGTAGGCAGGCGTCTTTTATGTATGTTTCAGAGACCCTGATTGAACTTTTTACCTCATAGGCGGTGTATTTTTCATCCTGTAATGTAAGGACATCAACCATTATTAAAACCCCGTTAAATACGAAGGTAGCTTCGTAAATTACAGGCGCTTTTTCCAGGATCAGTGAAGCAGTTGATTCAATAGCCTGTGCGGCATTTTTGGTTAGTTTTGAAACATCTGTTCCGTTTGGAAACAATTGTTGGCCCAAAAAACCAACATCATGACCGCGTTTAAAAGTCAGCTGTTTATCAATATCTGTCTTGTCTCTTAAATAAGGATGTTTCTTATATAGAAAGAACGCCTTTGCACATTGGTCAAATTTTAGGAAAGAGGTTTTACTGATTGAATAAGGTGCGTTCATAAAGCAGGAATTAAAATTACACAATTAATCAGGACCCACCTCAAAATTTGAAATACTCAAGCTCATGAACGTTTTTTAATTCTTAAACAATGCGTAATTTAGAAGCCTTAATCTAAATTTTATGTCAACAACTCCTGAAGGCCGTCAAATAATATTCAGTATGGTAAATGTATCCAAGATACATCCGCCGCAAAAACAGGTTTTAAAGGATATTTATATCTCGTTTTACTATGGTGCCAAAATTGGTGTTTTGGGTTTAAACGGGTCAGGGAAATCCTCTTTGCTGCGAATTATTGCGGGCATGGATAAAGACTATATTGGAGAAATTCATCAATCGCCGGGATATTCTATTGGCATGTTGGAGCAAGAGCCAAAACTGGACGAAAACAAAACGGTGATCGAAATAGTAAGAGAAGGGGTTCAAAAGTATGTGGATATTCTGAATGAGTTCGAAGAAGTGAACAATAAATTTGGCGAGGAGGAAATCCTAAACGATCCCGACAAAATGGACCGTTTAATTAATCGCCAGGCCCAATTGCAGGAGCAAATTGATCAACACGATCTTTGGAATCTCGATAATCGGTTAGAACGTTCCATGGATGCTTTGCGTTGTCCGGATTCAGACGCAAGTGTTAAATTTTTGTCAGGAGGAGAACGTCGTCGCGTGGCATTGTGTCGCCTTCTTTTACAAGAACCAGATATTTTATTATTAGATGAGCCCACTAACCACTTAGATGCAGAAAGTGTGGATTGGTTGGAACAACATTTGCAGCAATACAAAGGAACAATTATTGCTGTAACTCACGATCGGTATTTTTTGGACAACGTGGCCGGTTGGATTCTGGAGTTGGACAGGGGTGAGGGAATACCCTGGAAGGGTAATTACAGCAGTTGGCTGGAGCAAAAAGGAGCTCGTTTGAAACAAGAGGAAAAAACGGAAAGTAAACGTCAGAAAATATTGGCCCGTGAGTTGGATTGGGTTCGTCAAGGGGTTAAAGGGCGCGGTGTAAAACAAAAAGCGCGTTTAAATAACTATGAAAAGATGATGAATGAGGATACCAAGAGTAAGGAAGAAAACCTGGAAATTTTTATTCCTAACGGACCTCGTTTGGGTAACGAAGTCATAGAAGCACATAATGTTTCCAAAGGATTTGGCGACAGGTTGTTGTATGAAGGACTTAACTTTAAACTTCCACCCGCTGGTATTGTTGGAATAATTGGTCCGAACGGAGCTGGTAAAACCACCTTATTCCGCATGATTATGAATGAAGAAAAACCCAATGGGGGTGATTTTAAAGTAGGACCAACTGTAAAATTGAGTTACGTGGATCAAAACCATAAGGAAATGGATCCGAACAAAACGGTGTATGATGTAATAAGCGGAGGACTCGATAACATTACGTTAGGCGGTAAACCTATGAATTCAAGGGCTTACATTTCGCGGTTTAATTTTGCCGGGTCAGATCAGGGAAAAAAAGTGAGTGTTTTATCGGGTGGAGAGCGGAACAGGCTTCATCTGGCGATGGCGTTAAAAGAGGAAGGAAATGTTCTCTTATTGGACGAACCTACCAATGACCTTGACGTAAATACGCTGCGGGCTTTGGAAGAAGGCCTTGAAAATTTTGCTGGATGCGCTGTAATTATTAGCCACGACCGTTGGTTTTTAGATCGTGTATGTACACATATCCTTGCTTTTGAGGGCGATAGTTCGGTGTATTGGTTCGAAGGAGGATACAGTGAATATGAAGAAAATAGAAAAAAGCGCCTGGGTAATGTAGAACCAAAGAGACCGCGTTACAAAAAATTAGCGGTTTAACCGCAAATTTAGAATTGATTTAAAAAAATTAATTTATATATTTAGTCACTAACTAAAACAAATCTTATGATTCATTTTAACGTTTCCAAAATTTTAATTCCTGTTGATTTTAGCGAAACTTCATCCATCGCGATTAAACATGGCGCTTATATGGCAAAGCTTACCGGCTCAAGCCTTCACTTATTGCACGTTATTAACGCACACTACGTGTCTCAGGATATTTTTCTACCGGTAGTGAATATTCAGGATCAAGATAAAATTCAAAGCATTGCGACCGAAAAGTTGAACCAACTGAAGGCAGATATTAAAGCTGAATTTAATATTGACGCCAGTAGTATTATCAAAGTGGGCCCGCCAAGCAATGAAATCAGCAAAGTGGCGAAAGAACTCAATATTTCGTTGATTGTAATGGGTACCCATGGTTATTCGCCCCTGGAAGAACTCGTTATAGGAAGCACTGCGCTCAAGGTAATTACCAAATCGCCCTGCCCTACTATGGCAATGAGTAATGCTGCTAAACATAAAGGCTATAAAAAAATTCTTATTCCTATCGATACAAGCGGGAACTCGAGGCAAAAAGTAAATTATACCCTCGAGTTAGCTAAAAAATTTAATTCTACCGTCCAGGCCATAGCACTGTTAACTGGCAGTGAGGAATCAGAAAAACCCGCTATGGAATTAATTCTGCATCAAATTGAGAAATTGGCCGCCGAAAAAGGGGTGAAATACGAATCAGAAGTGATTTGTGATGTTAAAAACAGAGCCACTACGACTGTTAATCAAATTGAAAAAGCGGGAGCTGATTTGGTTATTATTATGACCGATCAGGATGCCGAACTGAGTGGTTTTTTCCTCGGGCCGTATTCTCAACAGGTTATTCACTTAAGTAAAGTGCCTGTTTTAGCCATAAAACCGGAAGATCTTTACGTAAATGATGCGTCTATCCTTTCCGGAACAGGAGGGATATAATGAATAAATTTCAATAGTGAATTAACCGGGTAATAAAGAATTAACCCGGTTTTTTTATGAAAAGTCCGAAACACATTCATTTCATACAATTCACAAATTGTTAAAAAAATGGAGATGTTGCCATGTTATATTTGTATACTTAGGCTAAATTTGCAACTCAATTATTTTAATCGATTCTAATACCTTTCAAATGCTAACTCAACCAGAACATATCAAATGCCTTATAATTGGATCTGGCCCCGCTGGATATACGGCAGCTATTTACGCTGCACGAGCAGATCTTAAACCTGTTTTATATACCGGGTTAGTACCAGGTGGGCAGTTAACTGAGACTACCGAGGTGGATAATTTTCCCGGTTACCCGAAAGGTGTTACAGGGCCGGTTTTAATGGAAGACTTGAAAGCGCAGGCCGAACGTTTTGGCACACAGGTGCGTTTCGGAATGGTGACTAAGGCCGAACTCAACTCTTCTCCAAAAAGGATTTGGGTGGACGATACCACAGAAATAACCGCGGATACAGTAATTATTTCTACTGGAGCCAGCGCTAAATGGCTTGGACTTCCTAATGAAACAAGATTAAGAATGAATGCGGGTGGTGTGAGTGCCTGCGCCGTTTGTGATGGGTTTTTCTTCAAAGGACAGGATGTGGCCATTATCGGTGCTGGAGATACCGCAGCAGAAGAGGCGACTTACCTGTCAAAGCTTTGCAAAAAAGTATACATGATTGTGCGCAAAGACGAAATGCGTGCCAGTAAAGCTATGCAACATCGGGTGCAAAATACACCAAATATTGAGATACTTTGGAACAGTGAAACTGCGGACATTTTAGGCAAAGAAACCGTTGAAGGGGTAGTGGTCAAAAATAATAAAACCGGAGAAAATCGGACACTTGACGTAACGGGCTTTTTCGTTGCTATTGGTCACAAACCGAATACCGATATTTTTAAAGGTCAGTTAACCATGGATGAATTAGGCTATCTTCAAGTGCTGCCAGGTAGCACAAAAACCAACATTACCGGCGTTTTTGCGGTAGGTGACTGTGCGGATAAAACATACCGGCAAGCTGTAACAGCTGCGGGTAGCGGTTGCATGGGTGCGTTGGATGCTGAGAGGTATCTCGCTTCTCAGGGGATTCATTAATTCTTCAATTAAAATCACATAAATAACTTAAAATGCCATCTTTTTTTGATGGTATTTTTTTTACCCAAAAAAAATTAAAAATGCCTCACTTTTTCTATGATGCAGAATTAATTTCTTAAGTTTATAACTATTATTCTAAAAGCATGAGGCCACTGATCTGTTTAATTTTTCTTTGTCCGGTATTAATTTTTTCCCAGCAACAAACAAAATATCAGGGACTGCTCTGGAAGATCAGCGGAAAGGGCATTAAAAAACCATCTTACCTTTACGGTACAATGCACGTGAGTAATCGCGTTGCTTATTATTTATCAGAACAGTTTTTTGATGCTCTTAAAAATGTAGAGGTAGTTGGCTTGGAAACTAACCCGGGCGAGTGGCTCGAAAATATGGAAAAAACTGGTGAATTGAGCCAGTTGAGCCAATTCAGGGGTACTGATTATTATGGAAGAGATTTCTACAAATCAACATTTTCGGCCTCTTTTCCTGAGAAAAGAATGCTGCAAGGAGTATTAAGTTACGACCCCGATATTATTGACGGTTTGTTGTACCGACAAAATAAAACAAAAGAAAATTTTGAGGAAAACACGTACATCGATCTCTTCATATTTCAAACCGCTTCAAAGTTGAATAAAGAAGTTATCAGTCTCGAAGATTTTACCCAGTCCGAAATACAGGCTCGTCTATCGGCCTTGCCAGATGATGATGCAGAGGAAACGGAAGGTAGTTATAAGGATTACTATTCTGGAGGGCAAAGAATTGAAGACGCTTACCGGGATGGAAATCTGGATCTTCTGGACAGTTTGAGTAAATTGTCCAGCTCCAAAAACACACAGCGTTATTTGATAGACAATAGAAATGTTTTTTTTGCAAATACGATTGACTCTGTGTTAAAAACCAAATCGCTGTTCAGTGGAGTGGGTGCCGCTCACCTTCCTGGCGAAAATGGGGTGATAGAATTATTAAGGAAACGTGGTTATACGGTAGAGCCAGTTGAGGCTACAATCTCCAAAAAAAGTAACGCGCTGCGTGAAGAGATGGATTTGAAAGTAAAACCGGTAATTTTAAAAAAACAAACTGTAAGCGATTCTGTTTTTTCTGTAAATCTGCCTGGAAAACTTTCAACCATTGTCAATATTGAGAGCTTAAAATATTATATCTATGCAGATATGGTTAACGGTAGTTTTTATACGATCGTGCGATTAAAATACCTCGGCCCCTTGTTCAATATTACTTCAAAACAGATGATGCAAAAAATTGACAGCCTTTTGTTTGAATATGTACCTGGAAAAATAATTTCTAAAAGAGAGGTGATGTCTTCCACTGGTATTAAAGGCATCGAATTAGTTAATAGAACACGCAAAGGGGATGAGCAACACTATCAGATTTTTTTTACGGATCTCGAAATGATTATGTTTAAATTGGGAGGTAAACATCAATATGCCACCGGTCAGGAAGCAAAACAGTTTTTTAACTCCATACAGTTTACCTCCAAACCCGAAAATAACATCGAATTTTCTCCCGAAACCAAGGGGTTTAGTGTTAAGCTTCCTGCTAACTACACCTATGCTAAAAATGATGGGGCTTCAGTGATTGGTCTCGTGGAAGACCTACACGCCTATACAAAAAAAAACAACGAGTTTATGGGTGTAAAGCACGCGGTATATAATGATTTTAATTATCTGGAGGAAGATACGTTTGAGTTGAATCAATTCTCGAAAAATATATTGGTTAATTATGATTTTAAACAATCCACCTTTTCTGAAAATAGAACTGAACTTGGATTTCCTTGTGTCCGCTTTTCAGGGAAGAATAAAAACAACACAAATTTTTACGGTAAATTATTTATAAAGGGAGTTCATTATTATTTTGTTTACTTCATTTCCGGAAAAACAAGTTCGTTTGATAACGATTTTTTTAAGTCGTTTGAGCTAATGGACTATCAAATTGTTAATCCGCTAAAACAAGTAACGGATGATGAACTTCATTTCAAGGTTCAGGATGAAGTGTCCGATAACGCGCTCAGTCGGTTTAACGAACTATATGCTAAGGCTTACAAGCAGGCAATTGCAGTTAAAAATAATCAGGCACCAAAGAATAGTGATTTTGATTTTAATACCAAAACCAAGTTTTATTACTCACCATCCAGTAATGAATATGTAAATATCATCTACGAGAAGTATAACGACTACGACTACCGTGATGCCAAAATGTTGGATGAGCGCATCACCAAAGGGCTCTCTAAAAACACGGGGATGCGTGTCGACGATAAAACAACAAGTTTTGTTGATAGCAGTTA
>Ga0075163_10001040_pt1 | contig 36881 bp, 35 predicted proteins | sample JI1023141ADNA_FD_71478 | JGI IMG/M metagenome (GOLD analysis project Ga0075163, IMG submission 71478) | Wastewater effluent complex algal communities from Wisconsin, to seasonally profile nutrient transformation and Carbon sequestration -... | ecosystem: Engineered > WWTP > Effluent > Algae...
CGTGTTCGACATGGGCGGTGGCACCTTCGACATCTCGATCCTCGAGGTCGGCGACAAGGTGGTCGAGGTCATCTCGACCAACGGCGACACCCACCTCGGCGGCGACGACATCGACAACCGCGTCATGGACTGGCTGATCGCCGAGTTCAAGAAGGACTCGGGCATCGACGTCTCGAAGGACAAGATGGTCCTGCAGCGCCTCAAGGAGGCCGCCGAGAAGGCCAAGATCGAGCTGTCGAACGTGCAGGAGACCGAGATCAACCTGCCGTACCTCACCGCCGACGCCACCGGGCCCAAGCACCTGGTCAAGCGCCTGGCCCGCCCGGCCTTCGAGCGGATGATCGACGACATCGTCGCGCGCGCGATGGAGCCGTGCAAGAAGGCGCTGGCCGACGCCGGCAAGAAGGCGGCGGACATCCACGAGGTGGTGCTGGTCGGCGGCTCGACCCGCATCCCGATGGTGCAGCAGAAGGTCAAGGACTTCTTCGGCAAGGAGCCCAACCGCTCGGTCAACCCCGACGAGGTCGTGGCGCTCGGCGCCGCGGTCCAGGGCGGCGTCCTCACCGGCGACGTCAAGGACATCCTGCTGCTCGACGTGACCCCGCTGTCGCTGGCGATCGAGACCTACGGCGGCGTCGCCACCGTGCTCATCCCGCGCAACACCACGATCCCGACGCGCAAGGCCGAGACCTTCTCGACCGCGTCGGACAACCAGACCACCGTCGAGGTCCACGTCACCCAGGGCGAGCGCCCGATGTCGAAGGACAACAAGACGCTCGGCAAGTTCCAGCTCGGCGGCATCCCGCCGGCCCCGCGCGGCGTGCCGCAGATCGAGGTGTCGTTCGACATCGACGCCAACGGCATCCTCAACGTCACCGCCAAGGACAAGGCGACCGGCGCCGAGCGCAACATCCAGATCACCGCGTCGGGCGGTCTGTCCGAGGCCGACATCAAGCGCGCCGTCGAGGAGGCCGCCAGCCACGAGGCCGAGGACAAGGCTCGCAAGGAGGCGATCGAGGCCCGCAACCAGCTCGACTCGCTGCTCTACGGCACCCGCAAGCTGGTCAAGGAGAACGAGGCCAAGCTGTCGGACGCCGAGAAGCTGATGGCCGAGGAGGAGTTCAAGAAGGCCGACCAGGTCCTCGAGGACAACCGCGAGCCCACCCAGCCCGAGGCGCTGCGCGCCGCGTTCGAGTCGCTCCAGGCCGTCGCGCACAAGATCGCCGAGTCGATGTACAAGCAGGCCGGCGGACCGGCGGGCGGCGAGGCCGGCCCCGACGCTGGTGCGGCGCCGGGCGGCGGCGACGACGTGATCGACGCCGACTTCACCGACAAGACCTGAACGACCCCTGTCAGGCCCTCGACGCCCCCGGCTCATCTCCGGGGGCGTCGGCGTTCCGGAACGGTTGCGCGATCGCACATCGCCGGCGCGCGGCGACGAGGGTCTGGGCAGTTGGCCGGCGGCCGCGGTCGTGGCGCGGCCCATGCAATCGGAGCGGGCATGCGTGCCCTCCCTCGCGTCGCGTGGTCGCGGTTGTTGCCGCTGGTGGTCGCGGCGTGCTTCTCGGCCGATCCCGAGGACACCGGCGACGGCGGCGGCGGTGGCTGCGGCGGCGGCGCGCGCGGCGTGCTTGACCAGGGCAGCTTCGCCACCAGCGACTGTCCGACCGGCGTGACGCTCCCCGGCGAGCCATCCTGCCTCGAGGATCTGGCCTTCGCCGCCGGGGCGCGGGCGCGGCTGCGCTTCGCCGCCGACGACTGGGAGGCGGTCATCACCGGCGCCTCGTCGACGGCGCCCGGGGTGGTCCGCATCGACCGGGTCGCGGCCGATCCCGAGCACGCGGCGGCGGAGATCGACGTGACCGCGGTGGCCGCTGGCGCGGCGATCGTGCAGGTGGATGAGGCCACCGGGCCGATCGATCAGCTCGCGATCCGCGTGGCGCCGGTGGCCGCCGTCACCCTGACCGTGCCGCGCAAGCTCCTCGTCGGCGGCGCCGTCGCGGTCGGCGGCAGCGTCACCGACGCCAGCGGCGCGGCGCTGATCGGCCGCGGCGCGTACGGGTTGACCGCCGACGCGGGGCTGGAGATCACGCCGGCGCCGCTGGGGACGGCGGGGCTGCTGCTGGGGCGCGGGCCGGACTACGTGATCCGCGCGACCGCGCTCGGCGATCACCTGCTCACGACGACGCCGGCGACCGCCGGCGAACTGCGGATGACGGCGATCGCGGCGACCGCGCTCGGCGAGCTCCGGCTGTCGGCCTCGCCGTTCCAGCTCGACGCAGGACGGGGCGACGCGTGGGCGGCGGTGACGGTCGGCGCGACCGACGAGGTCGGCGACGCGGTCGTCGGGATCCCGTGCGCGTGGCGTGCGTCGCGGCCGGTGTGGTTCGAGCCGCTGGCGCCGCAGGCCGACGCGGTGCTCGTGCGATCGCCGCTCGCGACGCCGGTCGACGTCACCTGCTTCCTCGATGGGACGCCGCGGGCGACCGTGACGATCCGGTGAGCCGGGGGCGCAACCGCGGCGACGGTGTGCTGTCATGGCACCGTGCCGACGTGTCGCGCGTGGTGGCTCGGTTCGCTGGTCCTCGCCCTGGGCTGCGGTCGCGCCGCGCCTGGGCCTGCGCGGCCGGGCCCGGCGCCCGGTGTCGCGGCGCCGCGGGCCGCGCTCGTCAGCGGCGCGTCGGTCGTGGTGCCGACCGGGTGGCGGCTGGTCGACGGACCGGTGGCGCGCGTCGACGATGCGGCCGGCGCGGCGGCGGTGTGGATCGTCGAGCGCTCCGAGGCCGAGCCCGCCGTCGCGGCGGCGGCGGCCTGGCGCGCGGCGTTCGCGGCGACCGCCCCCCCGGCGGACGCGGTCGACGAGCTGGCGCCCGACGACGGCTGGGACGCCGCGGCGACGGTCACCTTCGCCGCCCCCGGCGCGGCGGCGCGGGCCGAGGTCCGCCGGCGCGGGCCGAGTACGTTCGTGGCGCTGGTCGCGGCGGGCGCGGCCGACGCGCCGACCCGCGCGGCGATCGACGCGCTGGTGGCCTCGCTGCGCGGGCCCGGGATGGTCGACGAGGTGCTTTCCGGACCGGCGCGCGCCCCTGACGCGGCGACCCGGGCCGCGCTCGACCGCTTCATCGACGACGCGCGCGTGCAGCTCGCCGTGCCGGGCGCGGCGGTCGCGGTCACGCTCGACGGCGCGGTGGTCTACGAGCACGTCGTCGGCGTGCGCCGGCTGGGCGACGCCGCGCCGATCACCGTCGACACCCGGTTCTTGCTGGCGTCGGTGACCAAGCCGCTGACCACGTTCATGGAGGCGGCGCTGGTCGACGCCGGCGTGGTGCGCTGGGACCAGCCGGTCGCGGCGATCTGGCCCGGGTTCGCGGTCGGCGACGCGGCGCTGACCGCGCAGCTGCGGCTGTGGCACCTGAGCTGCGCGTGCAGCGGCATCCCGGCGCGCGATCTCGACAACATCTTCGAGGCTGACGTCGGACCCGAGGCGCGGATGGCGACGCTGCGCGAGCAGGCGCCGACCGCGCCGCTCGGCACCAGCTACCAGTACTCGAACCTGATGGTGGCGGCCGGCGGCTACGCGGCGGCGCACGCGGCGGCGCCGACGCTCGGGCTGGGCGACGCCTACGATCAGGCGATGCAGCGCGCGGTGTTCGCGCCGATCGCGATGACCCGCACGACGTTCGACTGGGCGGCGGTGGCGGCCGACGATCACGCCAGCCCGCACGCGCTCGGCCTCGACGGCGTGGCCCGGGCGCTGCCCGACGACGTCGAGCGCGGCACCCGCGACATCCGCCCCGCCGGCGGCGCGTGGTCGACGCTGCGCGACCTGGCGCGGTTCGCCGCCACCGAGGCGCAGGGCGGGGTGACGCCCGAGGGCCGTCGGGTCGTGTCGGTCGCCAACCTCGGCGAGCGGCGTCGCCTGCGGATCCACGACGGCGATGGACCCGACAGCGGCTACGGGCTGGGCCTCGGCGTCGACCGCTACCACGGCCTGCCGATCCTCAGCCACCACGGTGGCGCGTTCGGCTTTGGCACGACGCTGCTGGTGCTGCCGGCGCAGCGGGTCGGCATCGTCGTCCTCACCAACGTGCGCAACGGCGGCGGCTACGCGCAGCTGCCGTTCAACCACGTCGTCGAGCGCGCGCTGTACGAGGCGCTGTTCGCCGACGCGCAGCCGCGCGCCGCGGCGCTGCTCGCGTACCTGGTGCGGGCCCGCGCCGCCGCCGACGCCGCGGCCGGCGCGGGCGTCGAGCGCGCGCCGCCGGCGACCTGGACCGCCGCGCTCGCGGGCACCTACGCCGACCCGCACCTCGGCCGGGTCACGCTCACCGCCGACGGCTGGTTCGACGCCGGCGAGTGGCGGAGCCGCTTCGGCCGTCGGGTCGCGCCCGACGGCGCCGTGGCGCTGGTGATGCTCGACCCGCCGTTCGCTGGCGCGGCGCTGCCGCTGGTCGGCGACGCCGCGGCGCCGGCGATCGTCATCCCCGACGCGACCACCGCCTACCAGCTCACGCGGGTCGGCCCCTGATCACGATCTGGCCTGGCGTCGCGGCGCGGTGCACAATCGCAGCGATGTCGCTCCGCCTCGTCTCGCTGGTCGCGCTGGCGTGCGCCGCGTGCGCCGAGCTCGGCGTCGTCGGCGACGGCACGACGGTGTCGGTGGGCGCGGCGTCCGACGGCTTCCTCGTCGACGGCGCCGAGCTGGCCGACCAGGGCGTCGGCTACGTCGTGCCGGCGCGCTGGCGCGCCCGCGGCAGCCAGTGGGGCACCGACGAGCTGGTCGGCCTGATCGAGCGCACCGGCGCGCGCCTCGCGGGCGAGCTCGCCGGCGCTCGGCTGGGCGTCGCCGACCTGTCGCGGGCCGGCGGTGGGCTCGGCCCGCACCACCGCTCGCACCAGACCGGGCGCGACGTCGACCTGCTGTTCTTCGTCACCGATCGCCGCGGCCGCCCGGTGATGCTCGAGGAGATGCGCCACTTCGGCGAGGACGGCACGACCGTCGACGGCGGCCCGCCGTTGCGCTTCGACGTGCCGCGCACCTGGGCGCTGGTGCGGGCGCTGGTCACCGATCCCGACGTGGCGATCGATCACCTGTTCATCTACGCGCCGTTGCGCTCGATGCTGCTCGATCACGCGCGCGCGACGGGCGAGCCCGAGGCGCTGGTGGCGTGGGCCGGCGAGCTGCTGAGCCAGCCCGGCGACTCGGCGCCGCACGACGACCACCTGCACGTGCGCATCCGCTGCCCGCGCGGCGACGGCGCCTGCCAGGACGGCGGTCGCCCGCGGATCAAGAAGCCGGCGGCGCGCGTGCCGGTGCGGCTCGTCGAGCAGCTCACCGCGCGGCCGATCGTCGGCGCGCCGTGGCTGCACGGCCCGCGCTGGTAGCCGCCGCCGCGAATCCTCAGCTGAGGGGGGCTCGGCGACGAGCCCCCTGGAACTCAGCTCAGCTCGCGGTCGGGCGGACGCTCTGCACGAGGCGATCGAACATCCGGCGCAGGCCGCTGCGATCCTCGGCGCGCGCCGTCGATAGGATCACGCTGACCACGCGGTCGCCGACGATCACCAGCGCGTGACGGACGTAGCGGCGGTTGGCCTCGTACTCGAGCTCGGGCGTGCGGCTGTCCTGCTGCGCGGTGACCCGTACGCCCAGCCGATCGAGCCGCTCGCGCAGCGCCGCTATCGCCTTGGGTGGGTCCGATGAGCAGAACACCGCGTCGGGCTCGGTCCGGCAGCCCGGCACGATCGGATCGATCGTGATGAGCACGCGCGCGCGCGGCTGCGACCGCGACAGCGTCAGCAGCACGTGCGGGTAGGCGCTCTGGTCGCTCGCGCGCCAGCCGCGCGGCACCTCGATGCGCACGCCGTCGTCGGTCGACGTGAAGGCGTCGCCGTCGAGGTCGGCGCGCGCGGTGGTCGCCAGCGCGGCGAGCGCCGTCAGCGCGGCGAGGTGCATCGCGACCCGCATCGACGTCGACAGTAGCGCGCGCGCGGTGCGGCGACCGGTTCTCCGTCGAGGAATCGCGACGCCGCGGCGCTGCGATCACTGAACAGAGTTGCAGATGAATACTTGACTCTTTTGCTCTGCGTATTGTTGACCGACTACATTCACGCGAATACAGTGACGATACTTCAAGGGGACGATAGGTCTTCTTCGACGGCAAACGATCGCTCCTCTCGAAGTCTCAGGCAGCGCGCACCGGGGACCACGCGCCTGCCACCGCACGGGTCCCGCGTCGCTTCGCACCTCCACCACCGACCACCATGAGCCGCACCCTCGACACCTCCACCGACCCCACGCTGTGGGCGCTCGGCGGACCGCGCCTCGCCATCGAGGACGGCGCGCTGGTGCTGGGCGGTGGCAGCGTGGCCGCCGAGGCGATCACCCAGCGGCGCCGGCGTCCAGGCGCGGGCACCGACGCGCCGCCACCCAGCGATCACCTGACCGAGGCCGACCTCCGCACGATCGAGGACACCTACGCCGACGGCATCACCGCCGTGCAGGTGGTCGAGGTGTTCGTCAGCCGCGGCATCCGCTTCTCCGAGGCGACCTTCCGCAAGTACGTGCAGCAGGGCCTCCTGCCGCGCAGCCGGCGGGTCGGCCGCAAGGGCAAGAACAAGGGCTCGCTCGGGCTGTACCCGGCCAAGACCGTCCGCCGCATCGACCACGTCAAGCGGCTGATGGGCGAGGGCTACACGATCGAGCAGATCCAGGCCCAGTTCCTCCAGTTCACCGACCTGGTGGAGAACGTGTCCGAGGCGATCGACATGCTGTTCGACCGCCTCGACGAAGACCTGGCGGCGCCGGAGCTGGCGGCGCCGGCGCGGCGCGGCCTGGCCAAGGACATGGCCGAGGCCCGCCGCCTCGGCCACGACCTGGTCGAGCGGCTGACCGCGCTGACCCAGCGCGCGCTCGCGCCGCGGGCCGCCGAGCTGCGTAAGGCCGGGGCCGCCGACGACGCCGAAGACCTGCTGTGACCACCGCGCTGGCCGAGGGGGCCGCGCTGCTTGCTGCGAACCGAAGGAGAACGCCGATGATCGACAACGAGGACAACCAGGGGAAGCGCCGTTTCGCCCGCGGCAGCCTCGCGCCGGCGATGGGGCCGCTCCGCGCGGTGGCCGCCGAGGCCGCCGACGCGCTCGACGACGAGGACCTCGACGACGAGGACCTCGACGACGAGGAGCTGGCGGCCGATGACGCCGAGGACGCCGAGGACACCGACGACGCGGCCGTGACCGTGACCGCCGACGGCGAGGTGCCGGAGCTGTCGCGCAAGGTCCGCCGCCGTCGCCGCCGCACGCGGCCGCGGTCCAAGACCATCGCGATGAAGCGCCTGACCCGCGAGGAGCTGCGCCAGGGCGCGCTGATGTACCCGCCGGTCGACGAGCCGCGCCCGCGCACCCGCGCCGAGTGCAAGGAAGAGCTGCGGCCGTGCCCGTGGGTGGCCTGCAAGTTCCACCTGTACCTGGACGTCAATCCGGAGACCGGGTCGATCAAGATCAACTTCCCCGAGCTCGAGCCGTGGGATCTGCCCCACACCTGCTCGCTCGACATCGCCGAGCGCGGCGGCATCACGCTCGAGGAGGTCGGCGAGATCATGAACCTGACCCGCGAGCGCATCCGCCAGGTCGAGGTCCGCGGCCTGCTCAAGCTGAAGATGGCGTCGCCGTCGCCCGAGGAGATCGGCGCCGCGCTGATCCGCCGCCCGGGTCAGTGACGCGGCCTCGGTCGCGAACCGATCCCGGCGCAGCTTGACCCCCTCGCCTGGCACCTGCTAGGCACGGCCACGTCGCACCCCCGGCGACGCGAGGTGGCCGTCATGCATCGTTCTCTCCCCTCGGATTCAATCCCCGGCGCCGTCACCGTGCGGCGCGCCCTGGTGTCGGTGTCGGACAAGCGCGGCGTCGTCGCGCTCGCGCAGGCGCTCGCCGCGCGCGGCGTCGAGATCCTGTCGACCGGCGGCACCGCCAGCGCCCTCGCGGCGGCCGGCGTGCCGGTCGTGCAGGTGTCGACGTGGACCGGCGCGCCCGAGATCCTCGACGGCCGCGTCAAGACGCTGCACCCGAAGGTCCACGGCGGCCTGCTCGGTCGGCCGATCCCGTCGCACCAGGCCGAGATGGCCGCCCACGGCATCGAGGCGATCGATCTGGTGGTCGTGAACCTGTACCCGTTCGAGGCGGCGATCGCGCGGCCCGACGTGACGTACGGCGACGCCATCGAGAACATCGACATCGGCGGCCCGGCGATGCTGCGCTCGGCGGCCAAGAACCACGAGCGCGTCGCGGTCGTCGTCGACCCCGACGACTACGCCGGCGTGCTGGCCGACCTCGAGGCCACCGGCGGCGCGACCACCGCGACCCGGCGGCTGGCGCTGGCGCGCAAGGTCTACGCGCACACCGCGGCCTACGACGGCGCGATCGCCGCGTACCTGTCGGCGGTGCCCGACGACGCGCTGACCCGGCCGGCCGAGGCGCCGCCGCGCGCGCCGTACCCCGGCACGCTCACCGTGCAGTGGCACAAGCAGTACGACCTGCGCTACGGCGAGAACCCGCACCAGTCGGCGGCGTTCTACGCCGACGCGCGCTCGCCGCTGCCGCGCACGCCGGCGACGCGGCCGAGCCTGGCCACCGCCGAGGTGCTCGGCGGCAAGCAGCTCTCCTACAACAACCTGCTCGATCTCGACGCCGCGCTCGGGCTGGCGCTCGAGTTCGCCGGCGACGCGCGCCCGGCGGCGATCGTCGTCAAGCACAACAACCCGTGCGGCGTCGCGCTCGGCGACACGCCCGCCAAGGCCTACGCCCGCGCCCGCGCCGCCGATCCGGTCAGCGCGTTCGGCGGCATCGTCGCGGTGACCCGCACGGTCGACGCCGAGCTGGCGGCGCTCCTGGCCGAGACCTTCCTCGAGTGCGTGATCGCCCCCGGCTACTCCGAGGAGGCGCGCGCGGTGCTGGCCGGCAAGAAGAACCTGCGGCTGGTCGCGGCCGGCGGCACCTGGGCGGTCGACACCGCGACGGTGGCGAGCGTCCGCACGATCGCCGGCGGCGCGCTGGTGCAGACCGTCGACGCCGCCTGGGTCGACGTGGCCGGCGCCCGCGTGGTGACCGCGCGCGCGCCCGAGGCCGCCGAGCTCGCCGATCTCGCGTTCGCGTGGCGGGTCGGCAAGCACGTGAAGTCCAACGCCATCGTGTTCGCCAAGGACGGCGTGACGCTGGCGATCGGCGCCGGCCAGATGAGCCGGGTCGACTCGGTGAAGATCTGCGAGCGCAAGGCCGGCGACGCGCTGCGTGGCAGCGCGGTGGCGTCCGACGCGTTCTTCCCGTTCCGCGACGGGCTCGACGTGCTGGCCGCGGCCGGCGCCCGCGCCGTCGCGCAGCCCGGCGGCTCGGTGCGCGACGACGAGGTCATCGCCGCCGCCGACGAGCACGGCCTGGCCATGGTGTTCACCGGGACCCGGCATTTCAGACATTGAGCCACTACACGTTGAGGGTCTGTCGCCAGACCCTCCCCCCGCCGGGGGCAAGCCCCGACGGGGCCCCCCACCCGAGACGGCTGTGCGCCTGACCGCCGGGCGACGCGTGACGGCCGGGCGGCCTGCGCGGCGTGAACCAGAACCTCGACCCGTGATGGGCGGCCTGCGCGACCTGAACCAGAACTCTCGGAGCTCCTCATGAAGATCCTCGTCGTCGGCAGTGGTGGTCGTGAGCACGCGCTGGTGTGGCGGCTGGGGCAGGGCGGGCACGCGGTGATCGCGGCGCCGGGCAACCCGGGCATCGCGCGGCTCGCCGAGTGCGTCGCGGTCGCGGTCGGCGATCTCGACGGGCTGGTGGCGCTGGCCACCGCGCGGGCGGTCGACCTCGTGGTGGTCGGCCCCGAGGCGCCGCTGGTGGCCGGCCTCGCCGATCGGCTGCGCGCCGCCGGCGTCGCGACGTTCGGCCCCGGCGCCGACGGCGCGGTGCTCGAGGGCAGCAAGGCCTGGAGCAAGCAGTTCTTCGCGCGCCACGGCATCCGCACCGCGCGGTTCTTCGTGGTCGAGGACGTCGCGGCGGCCGACGCGGCGATCGCCGAGCTCGGCGGCGCGTGCGTGGTCAAGGCCGACGGCCTGTGCGCCGGCAAGGGCGTCGTCGTCGCCAAGGACGGCGACGAGGCGCGGGCCGCGGCGCGGGCGATGCTCGACGGCCGCTTCGGCGCGGCCGGCCAGCGGCTGGTGATCGAGCAGAAGATCCGCGGCCGCGAGGTGTCGCTCCTGGCGCTCACCGACGGCGCGCGCCTCGAGGTGCTGGCGCCGGCCGAGGATCACAAGACGCTCGAGGACGGCGATCGCGGGCCCAACACCGGCGGCATGGGCACGGTCAGCCCCGCGTGGGTGGCCGACGCGGTGGTGGCGCGCGCCACCGCCGAGATCCTCGTGCCCACCGTGCGCGGCCTGGCCGCCGAGGGCATCGACTACCGCGGCGTGCTCTACGCCGGGCTGATGGTCGAGCCCGACGGCACGCCGTGGATCATCGAGTACAACTGCCGCTTCGGCGATCCCGAGACCCAGCCGGTGATGGCGCGCCTCGAGGGCGACCTCGGCGCGGTGCTGCGCGGCGCGGCGCAAGGCGCGATGCCGGCCGACGCGATCCGCTGGAGCCCGCGGACCGCGGTGTGCGTCGTGGTGGCCGCCGCCGGCTACCCGGACGCGCCGCGCACCGGCGATCCGATCACCGGCCTCGACGGCCTCGACGGCGACGACCTGCACGTGTTCCACGCGGGCACCGCGATCAAGGACGGCGCGCTGGTCTCGGCCGGCGGCCGCGTGCTCGGCGTGACCGCGCTCGGCGCCGACGTCGAGGCCGCGCGGACCCGGGCCTACGGCGCGATCGATCGCATCGGCCTGGCTGGCAAGCAGCTGCGCACCGACATCGGCCGCCGCGCCTGATCATCACGCCGGCCCGTCACGCCGGGGCGTCACGCCGGGTGCATCGCCAGCGCCGCGCGCAGGTGCGCCGCCGCGTCGTCGTCGAACGCCACCAGCACCACCCGCGACGGGCGCGGATCGGACGGCAGCTCGGCGGCCAGCGTCGCGCACGCGACCTGCGCGGCGCGCGCCGGCGGATAGCCGTAGATGCCGGTGCTGATCGCCGGGAACGCGATCGACTCGAGCTGGTGGCCGCGCGCGAGCTCGAGCGCGCGGCGGTAGCAGCTGGCCAGACGCTCGCGCTCCTGGTTGCCGCCGCCCTGCCACTTCGGCCCGACGGTGTGGATGACGAACCGCGCCGGCAGCCGGAAGCCCGGCGTCAGCTTGGCGTCGCCCACCGGGCAGCCGCCGAGCAGCCGGCACGCGTGGAGCAGCTCTGGGCCCGCCGCGCGGTGGATCGCGCCATCGACGCCGCCGCCGCCGAGCAGGCTGGTGTTGGCCGCGTTGACGATGGCGTCGACCGCCAGGGTGGTGATGTCGCCTCGCCAGACCTCGACGCGTGTCATGGTGTTACTGTTACAATAACTAGCGAGCGCTGCCAAGCACGATCGAGCGGGTTCCGCTAGCCAGCCGCGGTGCCGGCGCGCCGGCGGCGCCGGAGCACGAGGTACATCGTGACGATCAGCACCACGCCGAGCGCGTCGAGCGGGACGTCGATGGTGGTCGGGACGTGGACGATCGTCGCGCGCACCTCCGCGGCGTCGGCGCTGGGCGCGAAGTACACCTCGTCGGTGCCGCGCCGGGGCGAGCTGTCGTCGATGAACACCGTCACGAACCGGCGGCCCAGGTTGAGCGCCGGCGGCAGCTCGAGCGGCCGCGCGAACTGGGTGCGCGCGGTCCACGGCGTGGCGCCCATCGTGGCCGCCACCCGGGCGTCGTCGGCGAACACCACGCGCAGCGTGCGCGCCGGCGCGGCGTCGCCCGCCGGCGGCGGGGCCGGCTCGCGGTACGGGTAGTACGGCCGCTCGGTCGCGAACGTCATCGTCACCGCGCGCGTCGCCACGTCGTAGCCCGGCGCGGCCGGCTGATCGGTCGCGACCACGAACGCCGTCAGCTTCCAGTGGTCGGTCACGTACCGCTCGAGCCACGCGGTGAGCGCCGGCGTCGCCTCGAAGCCGTGGGCCGCCAGCCACGCGGCCAGCGCCTGGGGATCGTCGGCCTCGAGCGTCGACGCGTCGAAGCCGGCGACCTGCGCGGTCGCCAGCACCCGGACCGCGTTCGGCCCCGCGGTCGCGACCATCGGCGCGTGGTCGGCCTTGTCGTGCGACGCGAGGCAGCTCGCCGCCCAGCTCGTGACCCCGAGCTGGTACCCGCTGCGATCGATCACGCGCTCGGGACCCAGCGCCTCGGCGATCGCCGCGAACACCCCGGCGTCGACCTCGCCGAGCGTCGGCATGGTCGGGGTCGGGACCAGGAAGCCGAAGCGGGGGCCGGTGGCATGGAACGCCGCGCGGCGGATGAAGGTCTCGACGTGGGTGCGGGCGTCCCACGCGATGATCGCCTCCTCTTCGGCGATCTGCACCGTGGTCCCGGGCGGTGGCGCGGTGGCGCATGCCGCGGCGCGCTCGACGCGAGCGACGGCGAGCAGGGCGAGCAGCAGGCTGAGCGCGGCGCGGGGTCTCATCCGACGCTGAGACACCGCGTCGGCCGCGGTCGTTGGGTCGGTCGCCTACCGCTTCTTCCAGCGCAGCAGCTCGATCGGATTGTCGGCGTAGCCGGAGTCGCGCAGCGCCTGCTCCTTGGGCGAGTCGAACAGCGTGTGGATCATCAGGTCGTCGACGTCGACGACGCCGATGGTGCCGCGGTCGACGGTGAGGGCGCCGACGTGGCGCGGGAACAAGATCAGGTCGCCGGGCGCGGGGAACGGCACCGCCACGCCGTTGCGATCGCGGTAGACGCCGTCGTCGGCGAGCGCGCCGGTGGCCAGCACCTTGGCGTGCTGCTTGAGCGAGCCGGTCCAGCCGTAGGGGACAGCGAAGCCGGCGCGGCGCGCGGCGTAGACCATCAGGTCGGCGCAGTCGGAGCCCTCGAGGCGCTCGCTCTGGTGCGCCTTGTCGCTGGGGCCGGCCGACGCCCAGATGTACGGCTGGCCCATCATCTCGGTCAGGTAGCCGATGAAGGTGTCGTCCTTGCGCAGCGTGACGCGGTGGACGTCGTCGGTGAGGCCGCCGGCCGCGCGGGCGCGGCGCGCGTCGATCCCGGGGCTGGCGACGACGCGATCGCCCTGGGTCGCGGTGAGCTGGTAGCGCATCGTGCCCAGGCCGTGGCCGTGATCGGGGGTCAGCGTCGGATGGACGTCGGCGGCGATCGCGCCACCGCGCGCGTCGAGCGGCGTCGCGGCGTACGGGATGCGCTCGTAGCGGAAGTTGCCCGAGGCGGTGTTCGACAGGTTGGCCTCGGTCGGCTCGATCTTGGCCCAGGCCAGCGCGACCGCCGGCGCCTCGGCCAGCGGCCGCGGCGCGAACGTCTTCTTCTTCCAGGTCAGGCGCGGCGCGTCCGAGTAGATCGTGCGCGCGCCGCCGTCGTCGACCTCGAGCACGGCGTAGAGCGTGACGTCCTCGCCGGCCTTGGCCCGCTTGGGCGTCGCGTCGGCGGCGCCGCTGGCCCCGACCCGCGACGCGATGCCGACCGCGATCACCTGGCCGCGCGCGTCGGCCCGGCCGATGGCGGCGGTGGGCGCGGGACGCGCCGCGGCGGGACGCGCGGCGGAGGATGGGGCCGCGGCCGGGGCGCCGCTCGCGCCGGGCGTCGGCTGGCCGCGGGCCTCGCCGCGACACGCGAGGGCAGCGACCGCCAACACCAGCGTCAGGCGACCGGACATCATGGAGATACGACGCACGAGCGTGGCGATTGTTTCATCGACCGCGGCGGCGCGCACGACCGAATTGACAGCGCGCGACCGCCGTGGCAACTGTGGAGCTTCAACCCGGAGCCCCGCATGTCGACCAAGCCCGCCTCGATGATCGTCGTCCGCACTCGCAAGTGCCCGACGATTGTCGTCGGCCAGGATGGCTACGACATGGGGCTACAGCGCTGACGCGACGCACGTCGCTTCGGTGACCCCGGTCGGCCGCCCTGGCCCGACCGCCCCGTGTCGGTGACCCGACGTCCGCGCCGCGTGCGCGTGCCGTCCTGGCGCTCCGTCACCGCGCCCGTCGTGGCGCTCTGTCTTCCTCTCGCTGCGTGGCCTTCCGGCCGCGCTCCTGGGTGTGTCATGTCGGTTGCTGATCCCGGTTCCAGAGCCTCGTTCGAATCCCTCCTGTCATGGTCCGCGGCGCCCGGCCGCGAGCTCGCGCGCCGCGCGTGGCCGATCGCCGTCTCGACGCTCAGCTACAGCGCGATGAGCCTGGTCGGCGCGGCGTTCGTCGCGCGCGTCGGCGCCGCCGAGGTCGCCGGCGTCGGCCTCGCCTCGGTCGCCGCGTTCGCGATCCTGTGCTTCGCCATCGGCGCCTTGCGCGGCGCCAAGACGCTCGTCGCGCAGGCGCTCGGCGCCGGTCGCCCCGAGGACGCCGATCGCTACCTCGGCGTCGCGATCCTGTTCGCGCTCGGCTGGGGCGTCACCACCGTGGTGCTGGCCCAGGCGCTGGCGCCGCTGCTCGCGCTGCTCGCCAGCGATCACGCCCAGGGCCACCACGCCGCCACCTACCTGCGCATCCGCGCGCTGGCGGCGCCGCTGGTGCTGGTCACCGTCGCGATGCGCGAGACCCGCTGGGCCGAGGGCGACGCCCAGACCCCGATGCGCGCGACGATCGCCGGCAACCTGGCCAACGTGCTCGGCGACGTGGCGCTGATCGTCGGCCTCGGCTGGGGCGTCACCGGCGCGGCGATCGCGTCGGTGGTCGGCAGCGCCGTCGAGTGCGGCGTGCTGGCCGGCGCGCTGTGGCCGCGGGTGAAGCGCGCGCGCTGGCGGCCGGCCTACGCGCGGGCGATCTGGCAGCAAGGCGCACCGACCGGCGTGCAGTTCCTCCTCGAGGTCGGGGCGTTCTTCGCGCTGTCCTTGGTGGTGGCGCGCATGGGCGCGGCTGACGGCGCGGCCCACCAGCTGGTGCTGCAGCTCACCCACGTGTCGTTCCTCCCCGCGCACGCGCTGGCCGAGGCCGCCAGCGTGCTGGTCGGGCAGGCGATCGGCGCCGGCCGCTTCGACCTGGTGCGGCCGGTGGCGCGGCGCGCGTTCGTGCTCGGCGGCATCTACACCGCGATCTGCACGGTGGCGTTCGTCGCGTTCGCCGATCCGATCGCGCGGCTGCTCGGCGCCGACGACGGCGCGGTGCTGGTGGTGACCCGCGCGCTGATCCGGATGTCGGCGCTGTTCCTGGTGGCCGACGCGGCGAACGTGATCGCCCGCGGGCTCCTGCGCGGCGTCGGCGACGCGGTCTACCCCGCGGTGGTCGGCGTGATCACCTCGTGGGTGGTCACGCCGCCGCTCGCCGCGGTGCTCGGCCTCGGCCTCGGCTGGGGCGTGCGCGGCGGCTGGCTCGGGCTGACGATCGAGATCGTCGTCGGCGCGGCGATCCTGTGCCACCGGCTGATGACCGAGCGGTGGCGCGCCGCGGCGGTCACCACCCGGGCCCGGACGCTGGCGGTCGGCGCCGCGGCCGCGGCGACCGGTTAGGTCCTGAAAGTAGAAAGTCGAACTTTCTACTTTCGGATGCGCGGCCGCCTGACGTAGGGTGCCGTTCGTGGCCCGGTCCCGCGTTCGTTCCGCTCCCCCGACCCAACCTGGGCGCGGTGACCGGGCCACGGTTGTCTCTCCCGACGGCAGCGCCCCGGCGCTGCGCGCGACGCCCGCGCTGGTGCGCATCTCCGACCTGGCCACCCAGGCCGGCGTGCCCGCGGCGACCATCAAGCACTACATGCGCGAGGGCCTGCTGCCCCGGCCGACCACGCGCACCAGCCGCAACATGGCGTACTACGACCCGCAGCTCGCGGCGCGGGTGCGCACGATCAAGGATCTGCAGACCCGGCGCTTCCTGCCGCTCAAGCTGATCCACGAGATCATGGAGCCGGCCCCGAGCGCGGCGGTCCGCGCCGACGCCGAGGCCGCGTTGCGCGAGCACCTCGGCGAGCTCGAGCCCGCGATCCGCGCCGGCACCTCCGACGCGCAGGCCCGCCGCGGCCGCGACCACGTCGGGCAGACCCGCGCCGAGGTGCTGGCCGCGCTCGACATCAGCGCGGGCGAGCTCGACGACCTCGCCGCCAAGGGGCTGGTCAGCCCGGCCGCCGACGGCCGCTACGTCGACGCCGACCTCGAGCTGTTGCAGGTCATCGACGAGACCCGCCGGCAGGGCATGGGCGATCTGTTCCCGATGCCGATCCTCGAGCCGTACGCCGCCGCGGTGCGGGCGCTGATCCGCACCGAGCTCGAGCTGTTCCGCGCGCGGGTGCTCGCCGGCGGCAAGCTGCCGCCGCGCCCGCTCGACGCGGTCGCCCGCGACGCGACCCGCCTCGGCGAGCGCCTGATCGTCGCGATGCGCGCCAAGCTGGTGATCGGCGAGCTGCACGCGATGGCGCAGCCGCCGGCCCCGGCCCCCGCCGCATCGCCGCGCACCACGCCCCGTTCCCCTCGACGTTCGACCGCCGCGCCCCGGAGGCACCGATGACCCGCTTCACCCTCGTCCCGTTGTTCCTCGGCCTGGTCGGGCTCGCCGCGTGCGGCGGTGGTGGCGATGACGCCGCCGACGTGGACGCGCCGCCCGCGGGCGGCGACGGTGGCGTCGACGCACCGCTCGCCACCGATGGCGCGCTGCCGATCGACGCGCCCGGCACCAGCCCCGACGCGCCCCCGAGCGCCCGCGACCCCGGCACGCCAGGCACGTTCCGCTCGCTGGCCACCGCCAGCGTCACCATCCCGGTGGCCGGCGGCTCGATCACCGGCACCGTGTGCGCGCCATCGCTCGACGGCACCACCCCGGCGCCGGGCCCGTTCCCGCTGGTCGTCATCTCGCCGGGCTTCCAGCTGGCGCGCGCGCAGTACCGCATCTACTGCGATCACCTGGCGAGCTGGGGCTACGTCGTCGTCACCCGCGACTACGCGAGCAGCGGCAACCACCAGGCCAAGGCCGCCGAGGTCGGCCGGGTGATCGACTGGGCGCTCGGCACCGCGTCGGGCCTCGCCGCGCGCATCGACGCCACCAAGATCGGCGTCGCCGGCCACTCGCTGGGCGGCAAGGTCAGCATCAACGCGGCGATCCTCGACAGCCGGATCAAGGCGGTGGTCGGCTGGGATCCCGTCGATGCCTTGCCGCCGTTCGGCAACGACGGCTCGCTGTCGGTCGCGCCCGAGCTGATGGGCGGCCTGACGGTGCCGCTGGCGGTGCTCGGCGAGACCACCGACTCGTCGGGCGGGCTCGGCGGCATGTCCTGCGCGCCGGCGGCCGACAACTACACCCAGTTCTACAACAGCGCGTGCAACGCGCCGACCGCGCTCGAGGTCACGATCGGCCAGGCCGATCACATGGACTGGATCGGCGACCGCGCCAGCTGCGGCCTCGCGTGCATCGCCTGCCAGAACGGCCAGACGACCGAGGACACCGTGCACACGCTGACCTTCCGCGTGACCACCGCCTGGTTCGAGCGGCACCTGCGCGGCGACGCCTCGGTCGCGTCGTACCTCGCGGCGCCGGGCATCGGCACGCCGACGACGCTGCGCAGCGGCGGGCCCGCCTGCTTCCAGTGATCGCCGGGACGCGCGCGCGCCTTCTGCGGCACTGTCGTACCCGCGTGATACAGACCGCGCGATGATCGAACTCGCGCGATCGGTGACCTCCGCGGCCTTGTCGGCGCGTCCGCCTCGCACCGTGTCGCCGAGCGTGCGCCGCGCCCAGCCCGCGGATCTGCCGGCGCTGACCCGGCTGGTCAACCGCGCCCACGCGATCGAGGCGTTCTTCGTCGACGGCGAGCGCGTCGATCAGGCCGAGGTGGCGGCGCTGCGCGAGCGCGGCCACTTCCTGGTGCTCGACGGCGACGCCGGCGACCTCGCGGCGGCCATCTACGTCTGCATCGACGGCGCCCGCGGCACGATCGGCCTGCTGTCGGTCGCGCCCGATCACCAGGGCCGGGGCCTGGGCCGGCGGCTGGTCGCGGTGGCCGAGGCGCTGTGCGCCGCGGTCGGCTGCGTCGACGTCGAGCTGGCGGTGGTCAACCTGCGCCAGGAGCTGGGCTCGTGGTACCGCAGCCAGGGCTACCGCGAGATCGGCACCGCGCCGTACGACCAGCGCCCGGTGAAGCAGCCCTGCCACTTCGTCCGCATGCAGAAGGCGCTGGCGTAAGCGCCGCCCGCGGGGCCGGGGGCAGGTCGCGCGTCGCGCGGGGCGCGGGCCCCGCGGCGATCGAGTATCCTGGCCGCCATGCGGCTGGCTCGAGCGCTCGTGTTGTCCTCGCTGATCGCGGCTTGCAGCGATGACGTCGGGCTGCCCGACGCGCGCACGCCGATCGACGCCGCCGCGCCCGGCCAGATCTCGCTGACCTGGACGCTGAGCCACGCCGGCGCGCCGCAGACCTGCGCCTCGGTCGGCGCGACGTCGATCTCGGCCGACGTCGTCCCGGTCGGCGCGGCGTTCGGCGAGGCGGCGCTGTGGAGCTGCGCCAGCGGCAGCGGCACCACCGGCATGCTGGCCCCCGGTCGCTACGATCTCCGGGTGTCGGTCACCGGCGGCGGCACCCTCGATGGCCCCGAGTTCGTCCGCGACATCGAGGTCAAGCCCGGCCAGCTCACGCCGGTCGGCCCGGTCGCCTTCGACGTCGAGCCGACCGGCACGCTGGCGTTCCGCATCACCACGCCGACCACCGGCAACTGCACCGACCTGGCGCAGCAGGGCGCCGGCATCACCGCCACGACCATCGAGCTGCGCGACAGCGCCGGCGCCTGCGTGCCGACCACGTTCGCGATCGCCGCGGGCGCGACCCAGCCGGCCGGCACCTACGCCAGCGACTGCGCCGGCGCCAGCTACGCCTGCATCGCCGGCGATCAGGACATCACCGCGATGATGGTCGCGGCCGGCCAGCACTCGATGGTGATGACCGGGCGCATCGGCACCGCGCCGTGCTGGACCCGCACCGCCGCCTTCGCGCAGCGCGCCGGCGGCCTGACCTCGACGCTCAACCCGCAGACGCTGGCGCTGGCGCCGATGGTGCCCGGCTGTCCGATGCCCTGACGTCGCCTCGGTTGTAGACTGGCGCCGCATGACCGCGGCCAGCCATTACCTACCCAACCTGCGCGACGTCTTCTTCAACCTGTTCGAGGTGCTCGGCATCGACCGCGGCGTCCTCGGCGCCGGGCCGTTCGCGTCGTTCGACGCCGACACCGCCCGCGCGTCGCTCGAGGGCCTGGCCGAGTTCTGCACCACGACGTGGTCGCGGTCGTTCGTCGAGGGTGACCAGCAGGGCGTCGCGTTCGACGGCGCCGGCGCGGTGACCTTGCCCAAGGGCTTCACCGCCGCGCTCGAGGCCTACTACCGGGACGGCTGGAACAAGCTCGAGCTGCCCGAGCACCTCGGCGGCTACGGCGCGCCGCCGTCGGTCGCGTGGGCCGCCTTCGAGCTGCTCAGCGGCGCCAACCCGGCCCTGACCTTCTACCTGCTCGGCAACTTCCACGCGAAGGTCGTCGACGAGCTCGGCACCGACGATCAGAAGCGGCGCTACCTGCAGAACATCCTCGACAAGCACTGGGGCGGCACGATGGTGCTGACCGAGCCCGACGCCGGCTCGGACGTCGGCGCCGGCACCACCAAGGCCACCCACGTCGCCGGCGACGAGTACCTGCTCGAGGGCGTCAAGCGGTTCATCACCAACGGCGACTTCGATCAGCCGGACAACATCGTCCACCTCGTGCTGGCCCGCCCCGAGGGCGCGCCCCCGGGCACCAAGGGCCTGGGCATGTTCCTGGTGCCGAAGTTCTGGGTCGAGGCCGACGGCTCGCTGGGCGCGCGCAACGGCGCGGTGGTGACCAACGTCGAGCACAAGATGGGCATCAAGGGCTCGGCGACCTGCGAGCTGACGCTCGGCGCGACGACGCCGTGCCGCGGCCTCCTGGTCGGCGGCGTCCGCGACGGCATCGCCCAGATGTTCCACGTCATCGAGTACGCGCGCATGGGCGTCGCCACCAAGTCGATGGCCGCGCTGTCGACCGCGTACGGCAACGCGCTGGCCTACACCCGGCTGCGCAAGCAGGGCGCCGACCTGGCCCGCGCCGCCGACAAGGCTGCGCCGCGGGTCGAGATCATCCGCCACCCCGACGTGCGCCGGATGCTGATGCTGCAGAAGGCGTTCGCCGAGGGCCTGCGCGCGCTGATCCTCTACACCGCCCACGTCCAGGACCAGGTCGTCATCGCCGGCGGCTACGGCAGCGAGGCGGCCAAGCCGCACGACGCGCGCAACGACCTGCTCTTGCCGCTGTGCAAGGGCTACGCGTCGGAGAAGGTCTACGAGCTGCTCGCGGTGAGCCTGCAGTGCTTCGGCGGCTCGGGCTACTGCAGCGACTACCCCATCGAGCAGTACATCCGCGATCAGAAGATCGACACGCTCTACGAGGGCACGACCCACATCCAGGCGCTCGACCTGTTCTTCCGCAAGGTCGGCCGCGACCGCGGGGCCACGCTGCAGGCGGTCATGGGCGACATCGCCAAGGACCTCGCCGCGCTGCCGCCGGAGCTGGCCACCGAGGGCGCGGCGCTCAAGCGCGCGGTCGACGACGTCGGCGCGATCTTCATGGGCATGATGGGCAAGCTGGGCCAGTCGCCGTACCACGTCGGCCTGCACGGCAACCGCATCCTGTTCGCGCTGGCCGAGGTGATCATCGGCTGGCGGCTGCTGGTGAACGCCAAGGTGGCGCTGGCCGCCCAGGCCGGCGCCGCCGAGCGCGACCGGCCGTTCTACGCCGGCAAGGTCGCGGCGGCGCGCTTCTTCGCGCGCGAGGTGCTGCCGGCGATCACCGCGTCGCGCAAGATCATCGAGGGCGGCGACCTGGGCCTGATGGAGCTGTCCGACGACGCGTGGTGAGCCGTCGGGGATCGCGGCGGCGCGCTGACCTCCCCCGGCCATGACCGGCCGCTACCCGACGCCGGGCGCGCGATCGGCCAAGCTGGGGCGATGCGCTCGCCGACCTCGACCCATCCCGACCTGGCGTGTCCGAGCACGCGCCGGGGCCCGCGGATCGCGGCGCCGCGGCGACCGCGGGAGGAGGGCACCTCGACCCGGCGCGGCCGCGTCGCCGCGCCGCGGCCCGCCGTGAACGTGCCGGCCCTGGCGGCCGGCATGGCCCACGACTTCAACAACCTGCTGACGGTGATCGCGCTGACCACCGAGCACCTGCTCGAGCCCGGGCTCGATCCCGCCGAGCGCCCGGCGCTGGCCGGGCAGATCCAGGACGCGTGCGCCCGCGGCCGGCTGCTGACCCGACAGCTCGCCGAGGTCGGTCGTCCGGTGGCCGCGCCGCGCGCGGTGACCCGGCTCGCCGACGAGCTGCACCGCATCCACCCGCTGCTGATGCGCACCGCGGGGCCACGGGTCGCGGTGGTGCTCGACCTCGCGGTCGCGGGCCGGGTCGAGATCGACGTCGGGCAGCTCGGGCAGGTGTTGATCAACCTGGTCGCCAACGCCCGCGACGCGATGCCCGAGGGCGGTCGCGTCACGATCGGCACCCGCGCGGTCGACCCGGCCGAGATCGCGCGGCGGCGCCCGGCGGCGGCCGGCGTCGCGCTCGTCGCGCTCACCGTCGCCGACGGTGGCACCGGCATGGCGGCCGACACGCTGGCCCACGCGCTCGATCCGTTCTTCACCACCAAGCCCGACGGTCGCGGCACCGGCCTGGGCCTCGCGATGGTGCGCACCATCGCCGAGGATCACGGCGGCTTCGTCGACGTCGCGTCGCGGCCCGGCAGCGGCACCCGCGTGACCGTCTACGTGCCGCTGGCCAGCCCCGCGCGGTGACGATCACCCGCGAGGGCGGGCGCGCCGCGCCGCGACCTCGTCGGGGTGCGCGGCGCACCAGGCGGTGAGCGGCAGGTCGCTGCTGCTCGCGAGATAGCGCAGCAGCAGGCACGGATCGTCGGCGCGGGCGCGCGCGCCGAGGACGTGGCCAGCGGCGCGCAGGATCGGCGCCGCCGCCTCGGCCAGCCGCGCCGCCGGCGGTGCGTCGCCGGGCGCGGCCAGCGCGAGCGCGACCGCCGCGTGGACGCGGACGTCGACCAGCTCCTGCCCGTCGTCGATGAGCGCGAGCAGGCGCGCGCGGGCGGCGTCGTCGGCGGCCGCGCAGGTTGCGAGCTCATCGGCCTGGGCGCGGCGCTCCCACGGGTGCTGCTCGCGATCGTCGAGGCATGCCGCGAGCTCGGCGGGCGATCGCGCCGGGCGATCGCGCGGCGCCGGGGCCACGCGGAACGCGACGAGGTCGAGCAGCCCACCGGCGACGCGGCGCACCAGCGACTCGTCGTGGTGGAGCAGGTCCGCCGGCCACGGCAGCGGCAGCCGGTCGGGCGCGAGGACGGTCAGCCCCTGGACGAGGGTCAGCGCTTCCACCGTGGATGACCACCGCGCGGGGGCGCGGGCCGCGAGTCGCCGCGCGACGCGGTCGAGGTTCGCGAACCACGCCACCGGCAGTCGATACTCGCGGGCCTCGCCGAGGTACGCCACGCGCTCGAGCCCGCCGAGTGCGTGGTCGGCGACCAGGATGGCGACGTGATCGGCGAAGTCGGGGGCGTCGGTGGTGGCCGCCGCGAGCAGGTCGTCGACGACGTCGGCGCTCGCGCAGGCGATCAGGTGCACGGCGTCGGTGCTGAACTCGAGTTCGTCGCGCCAGTCACTGCCGGTCCGGATCCAGGAAGCGTAGTGCCGGCTCGCGACGATCGCGGCGCTGCAGGCCTCGCAGCGACCGCCGGTGGCCTCGCCGCACGGCGCGCACACGTCGCGGCCGCATCCGGGGCAGCCGAACCAGGCATCCGAGGATGGGATCAACAGGCGACGCCCCGGGATGAAGGTGAGGACGCAGCGGCACCGTGCACAGCAGTGCGCCGTCATGCGCGTTCGACGATCGCGCGCAGAAGCGGGGCGACCGCGGCGGCGACCCGGGCGCAGCCGCCGGGCGCCAGGCTGACCGCGTAGCTGGTCTCGAGCTCGATGCCGGCGAAGCGCAGGCCGGGGCGGGCGTCGCGCATGGCGGTGCACAGCGCGGGGATGGTGCCGCCGTAGGGCTGGTTGGCGCGCACGTCGAAGCCGGCGGCGGTCAGCCCGGCGATCAGCCGCTCGGCGAGCGGCGCCTCGAACGGGTGCGCCGGGTCGTAGAGGACGCCGAGGTCGTAGGTGCGGTTGGCGGGATCGAGCGCGGGATCGAAGCTGTGCGACGAGAACTGCACGCACGCGCCGTGGGTCGCGAGCTGCAGGTCGATCGCGTCGGACACCGCGGCCCAGTACGGCGCGTGATAGGCGGCGATGCGCGCCGCGCGAGCGGCGTCGTCGAGGTCGGCGTTGCCGGGCACCGGCTCGCCGTAGCTGACCCGCGGGATGACGTCGGGGTGATCGGCCGGGCGGTTGAGATCGACCCACATCCGCGAGTAGGTGCCGGCGTGGACGTCGAGGCCAAGGCGCACGCCGACGCCGGCGATGATCGCGTGGGCGCCGGGATCCCAGCTGGCCTGGCCGCGCAGCACGTCGCCGTCGACGCCGAGGTCGACGCCCGGCGGCAGCGACCAGTCGGCGTGCTCGCAGGTGAGCACCAGCCCGATCATCGCGGCCTCGCGTCGGCCAAGGTCGTGCGCTCGATGACCTCCAGGAAGTCGGGCCGTGCCGGGCGGCGCCGCAGCGCCAGCTCGAGCCAGCTCGCGACGAAGTGCGCGAGGTCGACGTAGTAGCGCGGGTCGTCGACGCCGCGGAACCCGACCAGCACCGCGCGCTGGTAGCCGGTGGCCTTCTTGTGCGCGGTGTACAGCTCCCAGCGCAGCGCGCCGTCGCTCGCCGCGATCAGCCGCTCGCCGAGCCACAAGGTCGCGTCGATCGCCAGGCCGCTCCACGCCGCGGTGCCGATCGCGTCGGGGCCGACCGCGGCGGCGGCGGCGACCAGCCACGCGCCGAGCCGCGCGCTCGCGTCCGCGGCGCCGAGATCGACGCCGTGCTGTGCGGCGAGCGCGGTCAGCGCCCGCACCCGCGCGTCCTTGGCGTCGACCAGCGCGGCGTAGGCGCGCGCGGCGTCGTCGCGGGTGGCGTCCCTGGCCTCGCCGAGAAGCGGGATCGCCAGCGGCTGCCAGCCGGCGAAGTCGATGGAACTCCCGAGCATCGCCCCGTTCTTACAACAGCCCAGAACCCGCGGCGACCTCGTGCGTGGAAAGCCCCATGAGCCTCTCCCGCCGCCTCGCCCACCGCCTCGCCGCCGCCGTCCTCGCCACCTCGACCGCGTTCGTCGCGCCGGCGCTCGCCAAGCCGGTCGACGCCGATCAGGTGATGATCGCCGATCCCCAGCCGTCGTTCTCGGCGATCGCGGCCACGGTGGCCGGGATGGTGGGCGACGAGACGATCAACCAGCTGGTCGCGGCCAAGGCGCTCGACCTGGTCAACGTCATGTGGGAGGACACCGGCCGCTGGGAGGGCAGCTCGGTCGGCCCCAACATCAGCGACGTGACCATCGAGGTCGAGGCCGCGCCCGGCGAGACCTACCTGATGCCGGTCATCCGCAACAGCAACTTCAGCGACAAGACCGCCGACGTGCGCATGGATCGCATCTTCGTGCCGGTCGGCAACCACACGGGCGGCAAGCTGAAGACGATCGCGCTGACCGAGCTGCTGGCCAAGCCGGGTCGCTACCTGTCCAAGGCCGACGCCGGCAAGATCAAGGGCGGCTCGCTCCTGGCCAAGCGCGACGGCCACGCGCTGGTGAGCGCGCAGCACGCGTTCCTGCCGGTGCCCAAGAGCGGCAAGGTCAACTTCTGGCCGGTGATCTTCAACTACCAGTCGTACCAGGACAACCCGGCGGTGCTGACCATCCTGGTCACCCGCCAGGGCACCAGCATGACGATCATCGACAACAACCGCGACTCGCCCGCCGGCGGCAGCTGGGGCCAGCGGCTGTACTTCAACCAGGACGGCGAGAAGGCGCCGCTCATCGCCGAGCGCCTGAAGGACGTCCAGGCCAAGGGCCACACCGCCAACGGCGAGGCCGCGGCGTCGCTCGGCGAGGACGCCAACCTGCTGATGCTGATCCAGGTGCCGCTCAAGCAGAAGGAGCAGCCGCGGCGGATGGCGATGGCCGCCGAGGGCGCGTACTACGAGGACGACGCGCCGATGGCGGCGCCCCCGGCGATGGCCGGCGGTGACGGCATGGCGATGGCCACCGGCGGCGCCCGGGCCCGCGACATCGACACCGCGGTGATCGGCCACGGCGACACCACCGGGCCGTACACCGAGCTCGACGGCAAGACCATCGAGCGCGACCCGCGGTTCCCGGTCCGCGTGACCGTGCAGTTCTACCAGGCCACCGCCACCGGCGGCGTCGTCGCCGCCGACATCGATCGCATGGCGACGCAGATCGACAAGGTCTACGCCAAGGGCGACTACGTCGGCTCGCTGGTGGTGCCGGGCCCGAAGGACAAGCTGCGCCCGACCAACTGGAGCGGCGACGGCAACGCCCACTTCCTCGGGCTGTGGGAGCGGTGGATGAACTGGGGCGGGCCGCCGACCCAGCTCAAGGCGAAGTAGCGGCGCGCGGGATCGCGGTGAGGACGTTGGGCACGTCCCACGCGGTGTGGTTGGAGTCGTCTTCCCAGTACCCGGTCTCGTAGCTGCCGAGCCGCACCCAGCGGTCGGCGCCGCGCCCCGCGACCAGCGTGGCCTCGGGGCCGCCCTCGGCGTAGAGCGCGCCGGCCAGGTCGAGGCCCGGCGTGGTCAGCGCGGTAGCCAGGTCGGCCATGCGGAACGGCGCGCGGGTGTGCAGCAGCACCAGCCGGCCCGCGCGATCGACGCCGAAGCCGGCGGCCGAGTAGCGCTTGTCGTCGGCCCAGGCCAGCGCCTCGCCGGCGCAGCCCAGCAGCCGGTAGCTCTGGATCTGGCCGCGGTAGCGCGCGCGCACCGCCGCGGCGTCGACGCCGGGGCAGTCGCGGCCGATCACCTGCACCGGCGGATCGCCGGGCGCGATCGGATCGAACAGCAGCCAGCCGCCGTAGCGCGGGTTGTCGCGATCGCGATCGACGTGGGCGCCGTCGCGCAGGTGTCCCAGGCCGCGGTGATCGTCGCCGAACATGCCGGCGTTGACCGCGGCGATCGCGCCGACCTCGTCGGCCCAGCGCGCCACTGGCCGCGGCGCGCCGTCGCGCGACGCCATGATCAACTTCACCTGGTGCCGCGCGAGATCGACCCGCACCACGTCGAGGCACGGCTCGACGCCGGGCAGCGCGGTCGGCGCGGCGAGCCGGTGCCGCTCGCCGGTCACCCCCGGCGCCAGCGCGTGGACCTGGCCGTCGCACGGCGGCGCGGCGGCGCTCGGCGGGGCGGCGTCGGTGCGCGCGACGGCGGCGTCGGTGGGCGCCGCCGTCGGCGAGGGTGGGGGCGGGCTGGTGCCGCGGCCGCAGGTGGCCACGGCGGTCAGCGCGATCAGGCCAGCCGGCATCGCGGCGCGCGTCGGCGCGAAGCTCATCGCCGGCGGCAACGCGCGGCGGTCGCGGCTCATTCCCGCGCGCTCGCGATCGCGTGCCACCAGGCCGTCGCCACCGCCGCGGGATCGTCGGCCTGCCACCACGCGCGGATCGCCGCCACCGCGTCGGCGCCGGCGGCGATCGCCGCCGCGACCCGGGCCGGCCCGTCGATGCCGCCGACCGCGACCAGCGTCCCGGCGACCTGGGGCCGCGCGGCGGTCAGCGCCGCCGGCCCGAGCGGCGCGCCCATGCCGGCCTTCGACGGCGTCGCCCAGATCGGGCCGAGCTGGACCAGCGCGACGTCGACGGCGAGGTCGGGGCGATGCCGCGACACGCCGATGGCGAGCCTCGGCGCCGCCGCGCGCGCCGCCGCGATCGGCAGGCCGGCCTCCGGCAGGTGGACGCCGTCGGCGTCGACCGCCAGCGCGACGTCGAGCCGATCGTTGATCCACAGCGCCGCGCCGGCCGCGCGGGTCGCCGCGCGCAGCTCGACCGCCGCCGCGTACAGCGCCGCGCCGCCGAGGTGCTTGGCGCGCAGCTGCACCGCCAGCGCGCCCGGCGGCAGCGCCGCCGCGATCGCCGCGACCCGCGCCGTCAGCGCCGGGCCCGCGCACAGCGCCAGGTCGGTGATCGCGACCAGGGCCGGCCGCACTACTCGATCAGCCCGACCACCGGCGACGACGCGTTGGCGTAGGCCTTCATCGCCATCCGCCCGGCCAGGAACGCCTTGCGCCCGGCGTCGACGCCGAGCCGCATCGCCTCGGCCATCAGCACCGGGCGCTTGGCCGCGGCGATGCCGGTGTTCATCAGCACCGCGGTGGCGCCCAGCTCCATCGCGACCGCCGCGTCCGACGCGGTGCCGACGCCGGCGTCGACGATCACCGGCGCGCCGACCTCGTCGATGATGATCTTCAGGTTGTGCGGGTTGCGGATGCCCAGGCCCGAGCCGATCGGCGCGGCCAGCGGCATCACCGCCGGGCAGCCGGCGTCGATCAGCCGCTTGCACGTGATGAGATCGTCGCCGCAGTACGGCAGGACGGTGAAGCCCTCCTTGACCAGGATGCGCGCGGCCTCGACGGTGGCGGCGTTGTCGGGGAACAGCGTCTTGGGATCGCCGATGACCTCGAGCTTGACGAAGTCGTCCATGCCCAGCTCGCGCGCCAGGTGGCAGGTGCGCACCGCGTCGTCGACCGTGTAGCAGCCGGCGGTGTTCGGCAGGAGCGCCAGCCGGCTGCGGTCGATGGCGTCGAGCAGGTTGGGGCCCTTGCCGGACAGGTCGACCCGGCGCAGCGCGACGGTGACCATCTCGGCGCCGGAGGCCGCGATCGCGGCGCGGGTCTCATCGAGCGACGCGAACTTGCCGGTGCCGATGATGATGCGCGAGTGGAAGGTGCGACCGGCGAGGGTCCAGGTGTCGGTGGCGATGTCGGTCATGATCGGGCTCGGTGATGGGGGGCGGAGACGGAGACGGAGACGAGATCGGGCACGGGCACGGGCACGGGCACGGGCACGGGGGAGACGGGATCAGCCGCCGCCGACGAAGGTCACCAGCTCGAGGTGATCGCCGGCGGCGAGGACGGTGGCGGCGTGCTGGGCGCGCGGCACGACGGCCTTGTTGCGCTCGACCGCGACCCGGCGGCCGCCGAGGCCCAGCTCGTCGAGCAAGGCGGTGATGGTGGCGCCGGCGGCGATGGTGCGGGCGGTGCCGTTGACGACGACGTCGATCGTGGCCACGCGCGCACGCTACCGCGAAAGTCCCGGACCCGCTACGCGGCGCGGCGGCGCCGGGCCAGCAGCCGGGCCGGGGTGTCGCCCGGCGTCGCCACGACGACGCGCGCGCCGTGGCGCGCCAGCAGCGAGCGGGCCGCGCTCAGCTCGCGGCGGTGATCGTGGGTCATGATCGCCGCGACGGTCTTGCCGATCGGCGTCTGGCCGACCGCGGCGAACTCCGGCGTCGCCGGCACCACCACGGTCAGCGAGCTGGCCCGCCGCCGCACCCGCGCGAACGCCTTGCTCACGCGGTCCTCGTCGTCGAGCACGCCGGCCAGGTCCGACAGCACGACGACGTGGTCGGGGCGGACGTCGGCGACGGCGCGCTCGAGCGCCTGGGCCAGGCCGGCCGAGCGGCGGCCGGCGACGTGCTCGTCGCGGTACGGCAGCTCGATGCCGCGCAGCCGGCAGAACAGCCGCAGCGGCGCCATCTGCGGATCGGCGCCCTCGGACAGGTGCACCCGCGACCACCACCACGGCGGCGCCAGCGACTTCTGCGCGCCCAGCCCCTCGATCAGCTTCTGCACCAGCCGCAGCATCGCGCCGAGGTCGTAGAGCACGCCGTCGGGGCCGGCCTGGATCTGGCCCCAGCGCGGATCGTCCATCGCCGGCACGTGGCGCAGGCGCACGTCGAGCGCCTCCTGGTGGGCCAGGTAGTTGGCGACCGCCGCGACCAGCTCGCCGGCGGTGAGATCGGTGAGGTCCTCGTCGACGACGGTGGCGGCGTCGAGCAGGCGATCGACCAGCTGCAGCCAGTGGTGGTGGCCGGCGCCGGGCTTGAGCTCGAGCACCGGCCGGGTGTCGAAGGTGACCAGCCCGACCCGATCGCCGCCGTCGAGCGCGGCCTGGGCGATGCCCGACGCGGCGTCGATGGCCCAGTCGAGCGCGGTCTTGCCGCGCGGCCCGCTGCGCATCGCCGCGCCGACGTCGACGCACAGCGCGTGGGTCGCGACCAGCTCGTTGTCGAGGTCGCGCACCATCAGCTTGCCGCGCCGCGCGGTGGCCTTCCACGCGATGTACTTGAACGGATCGCCGTGGGCGTGCTCGCGCAGCTCGCGCAGCTCGCCGGCCAGGCCGCGCCGGCGCACCCGGTGCTGGCCGACCTGATCGCTGTGGCTGCCGGCCGCGACGCGCAGCGCCGGCGCCACCGCGGCGCGCCGCCGCGGGAACACCTTGATCGCGATCGGGTTGGGGAAGTACGCGTGGACCTCGAACAGCCCGAGCAGATCGCCCAGCACCAGCACCGCGCCGTGGAACACCTGGTAGCCGGCGGTGGCCGGGCGCACCTCGGTGGTGTGCTCGATCTGGTGGCCGGGCGGCACCGACGCGACCGCGCACGGCGCGACCTCGAGGCCGGGGTTGGCCAGCACCTTGGTCGCCAGCACCCGCAGCATCCGGCTGCCGTGGTTGCGGTAGGCGAGGTGCAGCTCGAACGGGCGATCGGGCGCCAGCGCACCGCCGGGCTGATCGCCGGGCGGCACCCACCACGACAGCTCGATCTTCTTGCGGCGGAGCAGCACCGCGGTCGGGAAGAACGCCAGGTACGCCGCGGCCAGCGCGACCAGCACGGTGCCGCCCATCGCGACCAGCGGCGGCGCGCCGCGGAACGCGCCGACCAGCACCATCAGCGCCGCGGCCGACAGCACCAGCTTGCCGCGGGTGGCGAGCGACGGGATCATCGGCGCGGCGTCTTGTACCCGACCTTGGCCAGCGCCTCGGTCACGACCCCCGCACCGGTGCCGCCCTCGAGCTCGGCGTCGGGGGTCATCAGGATGCGGTGGGCCAGCACCAGCGGCGCGAGCTGGCGGATGTCGTCGGGCAGCGCGTAGTCGCGGCCGCGCAACAGCGCCAGCGCCTTGCACGCGTGGAGCAGCGCCAGCGCCGCGCGCGGCGACGCGCCCAGGTACACCCGGCCGTGGCTGCGCGTGAACTGGGTCAGCGCCAGCACGTAGTCGAGCAGCTCCTCGGCGACGAACACCTCCTGGGCGAGCGCCTGCAGCTTCAGCACCTCGCCCGGGCCGACCACCGGCCGCACCGGCGGCGGCGGCTTGTCGTAGGTCTGGAGCATGCGCTTCTCGTCGGCGAGATCGGGGTAGGTCATGCGCAGCTTGATCAAGAAGCGATCGACCTGCGCCTCGGGCAACGGGTAGGTGCCCTCCTGCTCGATCGGGTTCTGGGTCGCCAGCACGATGAACGGCGCGCCCAGGCTCTTGGTCTCGCCCTCGATCGTGACCTGCTGCTCCTGCATCGCCTCGAGCAGCGCCGACTGGGTCTTGGCCGGCGCGCGGTTGATCTCGTCGCCGAGCAGCACGTTGGTGAACACCGGGCCTTCGCGCAAGACGAAGGTGTTGGTGCGCATGTCGAGGATGTACGTGCCGGTGATGTCCGACGGCAGCAGGTCCGGCGTGAACTGCACGCGGCGGAAGTTCATCGACAAGGTCTGGGCGAACGCCTTGACCAGCGTGGTCTTGGCGACGCCGGGGTTGCCCTCGATCAGCACGTGGCCGCGCGCGACCAGCGCGGTGAGGATGGCCTCGGTGACGGCCGGCGGGCCGATGAAGGCCTTGCCGACCTCGTCGAGGATGGTGCGGCCGATGGTGCCGACCGAGGCGAGCTGTTCGGAGGTGATGGTGGAGGGCATTCAGGCTTCCGGGGCACGGGCGTCGAGCGGCGGCTCGCCCAGGTGGCGGTACAAGGTGGCGGCGTCGTCGTAGAGGTCGGTGAGCTCGCGTTCGCCGAGGCGGCCGCGGGTCCAGGGCGCCGCGGCGTGGATGCGGGTCGGCAGCGCGCGCAGCTTGGGCACCAGCCGCGCGACCACCGCGGCGGCGTCGCGGCCGGCGCGATCGGCGACCCGGCTGATCAGCTCGCGCTCGGGCAGCTGGTACAGCGGATCGACGTGCTCGACCGCGCGGGCCAGCGCGACGTTGACCGAGTCGCGCAGCACCGCGGCCGGGATCAGGAAGTTCTTGCCGCCGGCGTCGTGCTCGGCGACCACCCGGCTGGCGCGATCGCGGCGCTCGCGACGGCGCGGCCCCAGCCACGCGCCGTCGATCACCCGGCGCCGCCACGGCGGCATCGCCACCAGCGCCAGCGCCGCCAGCGCCACCGCGACCAGCGCGCCGATCACCCGCATCGCGATCGGCGTCAGCAGCCACTCGTTGCGGCCCTCGAGCCAGCGGTTGATGTCGGCCAGGTTGCGGCCGAACGGCGTCAGGTTGGCGTCGTCGATGAACGGCCGCGGCTCGCCGTACATCGGCACGTCGCCGCGCAAGAGGATCACCCGGCGGGCGCGGCCGCCGCGATCGAGCCAGCGCAGCATGTTGACGGCGAGGTTCAGGTTGCCGGGGAACTGCAGCATCCGGTTGATCAGGATGCTGGGGTCGGACACCACGACGAAGCGCCCGGTGCCGCGCTCGCCGGCCACCACCACCGCGCCGCGCGCGCCGCCGAAGCCGATGATCGGCGTGGCGCCGGTGACCTCGGACAGCACGGCCGGGTGGTTGGTGACGACCTCGGCGACGCCGCGGGTGAGCGGGTGGCCGCTGGCCAGCGGCGTCGCGATCGGCGCGTACATCCGCGACCGGTAGTAGCGGTCGGCCTCGGCGGTGTTGACCTCGGCGCGCAACAGCCCCAGCCGCGACAGCGCCGCCGCGCTGTCGCCGAAATCGTCGGCGACGATCGCGTGGCCGCCGGCCTGCACGAACGCCGCGAGGTTCGACGGCTCGACCCGCTGCAGCGGGTACACCAGCACCAGGATGTCGCGCTCGTCGAGGTCGCCCCACTCGAGCGCGCCGACCGGGATGACCTCGTAGCCGAGGCCGGCGGCGACCTTGGTGAAGGTGGCCAGGCCGTTCCACGCCTTGCTCCCCGGATCGTAGTCGCCGAGCGCGGCGGCGGTGCCCGACGGCGGCTCGTCGGCGCGGGCCGCGGCGGCGCCGCGGCCGAGCGCCAGCGCGATCACCAGCGTCGCGACGAGGCGCGCGCTCACCGCATCTCCTGGCGCAGCGCCGCGGCCGCCGTGGCCAGCGCGCCGAGCGCGACGTTGATCGGCGCCGGCGGCGGCACCGCCAGGAGCGCGTAGTAGCCCTCGTCGACGGTGTGGACCAGCACGTCGAGCCCGCGGTTCTCGATCACGAAGTACTGCGCGCCGCCGAAGTGCTTGGTGCCGAGCAGCGCCTCGACGTTGGCGAGGATCACGCCGTAGTGCGCGGTCAGGAGCGCCAGCTCGTGCGGATCGCCGCTGCCGAAATGATCGACCAGCTCGCCGTCGGACGCGGCGAACGCGCCGCCGATCGCGCCCGGGGTGTCGGCCACCGCGCGCGCCAGGATGCGGGCGAACGGCGTCACCGCCGCGCCTCGACGGCGCCGGGCTCGCCGAGCGCGCGGTTGAGCGCCGCGTCGTCGATGACGGTGGCGCGGTGGGCCCGGGCCAGGTCGCTCGACCAGTGGCCCCAGTACTCGAGCCGCGCCGCCGGGAACAGCTTCGCGCCCAGCTCGGCCTCGGTCATCGGCGCCGGGATCCGGTAGTCGACGAACAGCACCATGTCCCAGCCCCACGGCGTGCGCACCGGCGCGGCGATCTGCCCCGGCGTGGTGACGCTGAACAGCGCGCGCCGGTAGTCGTCCTGCAGGCAGCAGTCGCGCTCGCTCGGCGCGCCGGTGCCGACCTCGTAGGCGAGCGTCGGATCGACGGACCGCACCGCCGCCGGCAGGGCCGCCTCGAGGTCGGCCAGGAACAGATCGCCGCGGCTCCCGATGGCCTGGGCCAGCGCCTCGATCGCGCGCTGCGCGGCTTGCTCCCGGGGCCCGCCGCGATCGGCCTTGGCCACCTTGACCCGCGCGAACGCCGACACCCGGCTCTCGCTGCGGTTCAGGCGCACGCGGTTCTTCTCGAAGATCGGCCCGCGGAAGCTCGCGGGCAGGTCTTCCCAGCGCTGGATCTTGGCGCTCAGCTCGACGTCGATCAGCCGGGTCGCGGCGGCGTCGCGCACCGTCGCCGCCACCTCGGGATCGCGGTCGAGGCCGCGGGCGAGCGCCGCGCCGGCCAAGAGCTCGAGCCCCACGCAGTCGTCGAGCGCGGTGGCGCGGTCGACGTGGCGACCGGCGACCTGGGCCGCGACGCAGGAGCCGTAGACCGGGCGGCCGTCGACGCGCGCGACGATCGGATCGTCGGGGCCCGCTGGGCGCGCGGTCAGGTCGAGCGGGCCGGCCGCCGGCGCCGGGCGCGCGCCGCCGCCGCCGCCACACGCGCCGGCCCACACGGCCACCAACGAGATCGCCCTGCGCATGGCGGCGCCTAGTCGCGCTGCACCAGGGCCAGGCGCGCCATCTCCTTGCCGACGGTGATCACCGCCAGGCCGATCATCATGACGATCAGCGACGCGACGTAGTCGCGCCGGGCCAGGTAGTCGATCGCCTCCTTGAAGAAGAACATGCTCCCGCCGATCAAGGCGAGGGCCAGCACCTCGAAGAAGTAGCGCCGCACGGGGTGCTCCGAGCCTAGCGTGAATGGGCGCGGGCTGCCATCGGCGGCGGCGCCATCGCGCTCACCCGCGCCGCATGTAGACCAGCACGCCCATCAGGATCAGCGCCGCCGCGACCGCCAGGTGGAAGCGCAGCCGCGGCCGCCCCGACTTGGCCTGGCTGCGCAGGATGCCGAGGTCGGTGACCAGCTCGCGATCGCCGGTGCGGTGCGGCTTGAGCGCGCCGAGGAACACGTGCAGGTACACCACCAGCCATAGCGCCAGCACGGTCACGTTGAGCAAGGTCGACATCGACGCGACCCGCCCGGGGTACATCTGCTGCATGAACGCGTTGATCGCCGGGTCGAAGTTGACCCAGTAGATGCCGAGCAGCGGACACACCACCGACAGCGCGGTCAGGGTCCAGTAGACGCGCTCGCGGCGGCGCCAGCGATCGGCGCGCGGCTCGGTCGACGACGCCAGCGGGCGCGCCGAGCGCGGCGTCGCCGGCTCGTGGAACGCCATGAAGTACGAGCCGGCCAGCAGGTACGCGACGACGCCGAGCGCGACGACGAAGAACCGCACCGGCCCGAACAGGTGCGCGGCGGCGATCGCCGGGTTGAGCGAGATCGGCGCCAGCAGCGTCGACGGGAACCCGCCGAGCAGCAGCAGCTCCGAGCGCACCGCGATGCCGGCGCCCAGCACCAGCAGCGGCAGCAGCGCGACCACCAGCGTCGCGGTGCCGCGCAGCGCGCCGATCTGCACCGACGGGATGATCACCAGCGACAGCCAGACGTTGGCGCCCAACGTCAGCGCGACGACGTCGGCGAAGCGGCGCCAGCGGCGCTCGGGGACCGGCTCGGCGGCGGCGTCCACGCGGTGACGGTAGCACTGGCCGCCGGTGCTCGCAGTGTGTAGTGTGCGCGCGATGTCGCCTCCGCTCGTGGTCACGATCGACGGCCCCGCCGGTGCCGGCAAGTCCACCGTCGCCCGCCGGCTGGCGCGCCGCCTCGGCTACCGCCTGCTCGACACCGGCGCGATCTACCGCGCGGTCGCCATCACCGCGCTGGCGCGCGGCGTCGATCTGGACGACGAGCCGGCGCTCGGCGCGATCGCCGCCGGGCTGGCGATCGACTTCGCCTTCGAGGGCGACGTCAACCACGTGTTCGTCGATGGCGCCGACGTCACCGCCGCGATCCGCACGCCCGAGGCCTCCAAGGCCGCGTCGCTGGTGTCGCGCCACCCGGCGGTGCGCGCCGGGCTCTTGGCGCTGCAGCGCCGCCTGGGCGGTGGCGGCGGGGTGGTGGTCGAGGGCCGCGACACCGGCACGGTGGTGTTCCCCCAGGCCGGCGCGAAGTTCTTCCTGACCGCCTCGGACGAGGAGCGCGCGCGGCGCCGGCAGCTCGAGCTCGAGGCCAGCGGTGGCGCGGTGCCGCCGTTCGAGCACACGCTGCGCGAGATCCGCGAGCGCGACGACCGCGACGCCAGCCGCGACGTCGCGCCGATGGTGGCCGCCGACGACGCGGTGATCGTCGACTCGTCGACCGCCAGCCTCGATGAGGTGATCGAGCAGATCGCCGCCGAGGTGGCGCGGCGGGTCGGGTAGGGACGGGGAGGGAGTGGGAGAGGGAGACGGGCACGGGCACGGGCACGGGCACGGGCACGGGGGCAGAGACGGAGACGGGCACGGGCACGGGCACGGGCACGGGCACGGGGGCGGAGACGGAGACGGGCAGGGGCACGCTAGAATCGGCGAGGGGCGGGCAACCAGGCGTTGACTTTGGGGGGGGCCGCTAGTACTCCTTCGCCCCTGCGCCGGGACAGCCCTGCGTAAATTCGTCTGAGGAGCCACTTTTCATCATGGTTGACGCTGCCACGTTTCAGGACGACGACTTCGCCGCGCTGTTCGCCGAGAGCATCGCGCAGGAGAATGCCAAGGAGGGCGAGATCCTCCGTGGCACGGTGATCTCGGTCGGCAAGGACTTCGCGATCGTCGACATCGGCTACAAGTCCGAGGGTCAGGTCGCGCTCGAGGAGTTCCGCGGCGCAGACGGCACCATCACGGTGGCCGCCGGCGATCAGGTGGACGTCCTCCTCGAGAGCCGCGAGAACGACGCCGGCATGTGCGTCCTCTCGAAGGAGAAGGCCGACCGCTTCAAGGTGTGGGACGAGATCAGCGCCGCGTGCGAGCGCGACGAGCTGATCGAGGGCACCATCACCACGCGCGTGAAGGGCGGCCTGTCGGTCACCATCCGCGGCGGCGTGAAGGCGTTCCTCCCCGGCTCGCAGGTCGATCTCCGCCCGGTGCGGAACCTCGACGCGTTCCTGGGCCAGGCCTTCAAGTTCAAGGTCATCAAGTTCAACAAGAAGCGCGGCAACATCGTGCTGTCGCGCCGCGTGCTCCTCGAGAAGGAGCGCGCCGCGTTGAAGGAGTCGACGCTCGAGCGCCTGAAGGAAGGCCAGATCGTCGAGGGCATCGTCAAGAACCTCACCGAGTACGGTGCGTTCATCGACCTCGGCGGCATCGACGGCCTCCTCCACATCACCGACATGAGCTGGGGCCGGGTCAACCACCCGTCCGAGCTGTTCCAGGTCGGCGACCACGTCCGCGTGAAGGTGTTGAAGTTCAACGCCGACACCGAGCGCGTCAGCCTCGGCCTGAAGCAGATCACCGAGGATCCGTGGAGCCGGGCGGCCGAGAAGTTCGTGCCGGGCACCGTCGTCCGCGGCAAGGTGGTCTCGCTCAAGGACTACGGCGCCTTCATCGAGCTCGAGGAGGGCATCGAGGGCCTGGTCCACATCTCCGAGATGTCGTGGACCCGCCGGGTCAAGCACCCGTCGAAGATGGTCGCCGTGGGCGACATGGTCGAGGCGGTCGTGCTCGACGTCGACGTCAAGCAGAACCGCATCTCGCTCGGCATGAAGCAGCTCGAGCCGAACCCCTACGAGCAGCTCACCGAGAAGTACCCGCCGGGTACCGTGGTCAAGGGCAAGGTCCGCAACATCGCGGACTTCGGTATCTTCGTCGAGATCGAGGAAGGCATCGACGGCCTGGTCCACATCAGCGACATGTCGTGGACCCAGCG
>Ga0075163_10001042_pt1 | contig 36869 bp, 32 predicted proteins | sample JI1023141ADNA_FD_71478 | JGI IMG/M metagenome (GOLD analysis project Ga0075163, IMG submission 71478) | Wastewater effluent complex algal communities from Wisconsin, to seasonally profile nutrient transformation and Carbon sequestration -... | ecosystem: Engineered > WWTP > Effluent > Algae...
CAGTTGTTCATTCAGGGCGAACTGATCGGTGGTTGCGACATCACGCTGGAGCTGCATCAGGCCGGTGAGCTGGCGCGCATTACCGCTGAAGCGCAGAAGGTGTCCTGAGCATGACCGAGCCCGCACGGTTGGACGGACAGGTTTTTCTTGTCGTGGGCGCGCATGGTGGCTTGGGTTCCGAAGCGGCACGTGCGGCGGCCCGTGAGGGCGCGACGGTGGTCTTGCTGGGGCGTCGCGTGCCCAAGTTGAATCAGGTCTACGACCAACTCGTGGCCGATGGTTCACCGCAGCCAGCGATTTATCCGCTGGATCTGGAAGGCGCCAGTCCTGCGGACTACGAGCAGCTTTCGGACACGCTGCGGCGTGAGTTCGGGCGACTCGATGGCGTGCTCATTTCGGCGGCGGAGTGCAAGGGGCTGTCGTCAATCGAGAACAGCGATCCCATGGATCTGGTGCGCGCCGTGCACGTCAACCTGACCGCGCCGATGCTCTTGCTGCAGGCGCTGTTGCCCTTGCAGCGCGAGAGTCCATCGGGCTCTCGAATCGTGTTGGTGCTGGAAGACGATGCGCGTGTCCAGCACGCGTTCTGGGGTGGTTATGGTGTGGCGAAGGCAGGCTTGGGCGCACTGTTGAAGATTCTTGCCGAGGAGTTGGATGGTGGTGCTGTGAAGCTCACCGGCATGCTGCCAGGACCGATGCGAACCAACCTGCGTTCGCGGGTATTTTTTGCCGAGGACCCGGGGCAATGGCCAGCGCCATCCCATTACGCAGTGCAGTGCGTAGCCATGCTGTCGGGACAGGATGCGACGCCACATGGGCAAGTCTGGATTGCCGGCGCATGAGCATCCTTTCGGCGGCGATTCTGCTGTTCCTGATTCTGGACCCGCTAGGCAACATTCCGGTGTTTCTCAGCTTGCTCAAGCCTTTGCCCGCCGCGCGGCGCAACTGGGTGTTGGGACGCGAGTTGCTGATTGCGCTGATCGTGCTGCTGGTTTTTCTGTGGGCAGGTCAGTACATCCTGGCGGCCATGCATCTGCGTCAGGAGTCGGTCTCGATTGCGGGCGGCATCGTGTTGTTCCTGATCGGCATCCGCATGATCTTTCCCACTGCAGAGGGAATTTTTGGTGACGTTCCTGAAGGCGAGCCCTTCATCGTGCCAATGGCCATTCCACTGGTCGCAGGTCCGTCCGGCATGGCAGCGGTGATGTTGATGGGCAATTCCGAGCCCGGTCGTCTGTGGGACTTCAGCTTGGCTCTGGGCATGGCTTGGGTCGCCACGGCGCTGATCCTGTTTTCCGCAACGTCGCTCTACAAGTTGCTCGGTCGACGGGTTCTGGTGGCGGTCGAGCGATTGATGGGCATGCTGCTGGTGGCCTTGTCCGTGCAGATGTTCCTGGACGGCATTGCGGCCTACCTCGCTAGTCCCAATGCCGCCAGCATGATGGGCTGACGCAGGGCGTCAAGCCGGAATTGTGGGCGGGGCGGTCAGCCTCCCTGCGGCGGCGCCTCGAACTGGGTGAATCGTCTGTTGCGCGCGGTGGCCTCGTGTTCGGCAGTACTGTTGGCGAATTCGCGGTCGCCTTCGGGCCAGCCGGCCAGGTGACGTTCGATCAATGGCAGGAGCGCGTCGATGTGATTCTGGCCCGCGTTTAGCGCCGGAATGTAGCGCAGGCTTTCGCCGCCGGCACCCGCGAAGGTGTCTGCGTTCTGCATGGCGATTTCTTCCAGTGTTTCCAGGCAGTCGACGGCGAAACCCGGGCAGACCACATCAAGCTTCCGTACTCCCTGGGTGGCGAGCTGCCCAACCGTTTCATCCGTGTAAGGCCGCAACCATTCTTCGCGGCCCACACGCGATTGAAAGCTGAGCGACCATGCGGAGCGGGGCAGTCCCAGTCGCTCGGTGATGGCTCTGGCGCTGGCCTGACAATGACAGAAGTAAGGATCGCCGGCCTGGAAATAGCGCTTGGGTATCCCGTGAAAGGAGAACAGCAAGTGATCGCCGCGTCCGTGCTGGTCCCAATGTTCCCGAATCGACCGAGAAACCGCCGCCGCCCAACTGGGCTCATTGAAATAGTCATTGACGAAACGCAGCTCTGGCAGCCAGCGTTCGCCCATCAGCGCGGTCGCGATCGCATCGAACACGCTGGCGGTCGTGGTGGCGGAGTATTGAGGGTACAGCGGCAGCACCAGCAGGCGGCGGACTCCCGCGGCGCGCAGTTCACTTAGCGTGGCAGAAATGGACGGATTTCCGTAGCGCATCGCTGTACGCACCAAAATGGGGCGATGGGTCTCGTCAAACGACGCCTGCAACCCGGCGGCCAACGCATTGCTGAGACTTAGCAGTGGAGAGCCTTCGGTGGTCCAAACCTGACTGTACGCATGAGCGGAGCGACGTGCGCGAAAAGGCAGGATCACGCCGTGCAGCAGTGGCAGCCAGAACAAGCGGGGCAGTTCGATGACGCGGGGGTCGCTGAGGAACTCCGCCAAGTAGCGTCGTACCTCTCGAGGTCTTGGTGCGTCCGGTGTGCCGAGGTTCACTAACAGAACCCCGCAGCGGCTCGCGCCGTCGTGACGAAAATTGGGCTGTCCTTGGAAAGGCATAGGTCTTCCAGATGGGGGATCGGGCAAGGCTTTGATTTGACGAGACTCGCTGCTATTCTCCGCCGTAGCGCCGTCAGAGCGCAGTGACGAATAACCTGAATTTCGAACAAGGATAGCGGCCATGAGAGCTGCCATGTGCCGGATTTTGGCTGGGTTAGCGGTCAGCGCGATAGTGGTCGCGATGCCGCTGCGTGCCGATCCGGTTGCCTACACCTCCGGGTTGGATACCTCAACAGGCGTTGACACGCTTTATCGCGTCGACCTCGCCACGGGACAGGCGACACGTGTCGGCGCAATCGGTTTTGTCGATGTCGAGGGTTTGGCGTTTCATCCGGATGGCAACCTCTATGGTGTTGCTGACGGGTCTGCAGATGGCGGTGCACTGACTGACCTGCTGATCCGGATCAACACGACAACCGGCGCGGGCGCATTGGTGGCACCCTTGGCCGGATTGGCGAATCAGGGAACCGGACTGGGGCAGCTGGATTATGGACTGGCGACGACCTGTGACGGTCGCATGTGGTTGTCGTCAGATACCCTCGGCACGGTTTGGCAGGTTGACCGCGACTCTGGTTCGGTAATCCCTCTTCTGACCGGAGGCCCGCGACTTTCCGGGCTCGCATCGCGCAACAACGAGTTGTTCGGTATTGGTGTCGAGAATGATGAAGGGTTGTACCGGATCGATCTAGGCACCAAGACGGCACAGCGACTTGGCTCACTTGCACTGGCTGACAAGGTTTACGACGCAGGCCTGGATTTTTCTGCGGATGGTCGATTGTGGGCCACCTTGGATTACCTGACTCCTCCTGATGGCGCCGCACTGGTCTTGCGCAACGATATTGCGCTGTTGGATTCAAGCGTGGGTACGGCCACCACGCGACTTGTCGTGCGCGGTGTGGGTGAAGGCCTCAACACGGTCCAGATGGAAGGTTTGGCAATCGTGCCGCCGGTTTGCGCTGCGGGCGTTACGCCGACGGCCGTGCCGGGAGTGTCTCGTCTTGGATTGCTCGCTCTCGTCTTGGCGATGCTGGCGTCTTTGGCGTGGGCAATCAACCGGCGTTGAGTGCGTCAAGGGGCAAAGTGCGGCACAGTCTGGTTGCTGACTTCCGACTCATTGGGTGTTCACTTGGGGCTGTCGATACTCCTTGGGTATTGGTCCTCCACTGTTTGATTGTTTGGGAGTGAGCACATGCGCGTCTATCGATCCTTTTTCTGCCTGGTGCTGTCGCTGGTATCCGTGATGGCATGGGCTGCGCCGGATCCAGAGACGCGGATCAAGAACAGCAATCGCGTGCTCGACGAGGTTATGCAGACGCCCGAGCACCGCATCCCGCAACGCATGTTGCGCGATGCCTACGCGGTGGCGGTGATTCCCGATGTGGTCAAGGCTGGGCTCATTGTTGGAGGTCGACGCGGGCGCGGTGTCATCGCTATCCGCGGTGCGGATGGCGCATGGAGCAATCCCAGTTTTCTGACCCTGACTGGCGGCAGCATTGGATTTCAGGCTGGCGTTCAATCGACGGACGTCGTCCTCGTGTTCCGCTCGCAGCGTGGCGTGGATTCGATCGTCAATGGCAAGTTCACCCTTGGCGCGGATGCATCGGTCGCTGCAGGGCCCGTTGGACGTACTGCGCAAGCGGCCACAGATGCGGATCTGAAAGCAGAGATCTACTCGTACTCGCGTGCACGTGGGCTGTTTGCGGGTGTTGCGCTGGACGGCGCAGTGCTGGCCATCGATCACCGTGCCAATCAGAACACGTACGGACGCAATGTCACCCCTCGCGCGATCTTCGAGGGACGCGTCAGCAGTTCGCCTGCGGTGGCGGTTGACCTGCGGGACCGTTTGGAAGAGTACAGCCAGCCCTGATCTGGCCCGTCCCTGCCGACAGGCTGGCTGGCCCATGGCATAATCCTTGGCTTGGCACAAATCCCGAGTGCCGCTGTCAAGCTGAGGATCTTTCATGTTGGATTTCCTGATCGCCCCCGCCTTCGCACAAGACGCTGCCGCGCAACCCTCGCCGATGCAGCCCCTCATCATGCTGGGCATTTTTTTTGCCGTGTTTTTCTTTCTGGTGATTCGTCCCCAGATGAAACGTGCCAAAGAGCACCGCAACATGGTGGCTGCGCTAGCAAAGGGTGACGAAGTCATCACCAGTGGTGGCGTGCTCGGCCGGATTGAGGACGTCGGCGAGTCGTTCATCACTGTCGAGGTCGCAGACGGTGTCCGTCTGAAATTGCAACGCCAGGCGATCACCGCGGTTCTGCCGAAGGGCACGCTGAAGTCGATTTGACTTCTTCGAGCGGTCCTGCGTTCGCCGCGTAGGGCTTGAATATCCGCGCAAAGGCGCCATCCAGTGTGCGTTGCCGTGCGCAATGACTGTTGTTCAGCAGACCTTCTGGCGGCTCGGCGATAGACGAGCCACCTTCACTTTCCCAGATCTAATGTCGGAATCGGATTCCGGCGAGGTGCCCGTTCATGCTTGAGTTCGCGCGCTGGAAATACGCCCTGATGGCGATACTGATCGCTGTATCCGGGTTGTATGCCCTTCCCAACGTTTTTCCCCAGGACCCGGCCGTTCAAGTAACCGCTGGTCGCAATGGTGACATCGACGGTGCGCTCGTCGAGCGTATTCGAGGCGCGCTGGAGTCCGCGGGCCAGTCGTTCCGTAGTGTCGAGATCGAGCAAGGCGCAGTCTTGGTGCGGCTCGATTCGGTTGACGCGCAGAGCAAAGTCGCGAAAGTGGTTGAGGAAACCGTTGGCGACGAATTCGTCGTGGCGCTGAACCTCGCTTCGACGGTGCCCGCCTGGTTGGACGCCATCGGTGGCCGGTCGATGGTGCTGGGCTTGGACCTGCAAGGTGGTGTGCACTTCTTGATGGAGGTCGACGAACAGGCGGCGATTGAAAAGCGGCTGGATGGCATGGTCGATGACATCCGTGCTTTGCTGCGGGAAAAGTCGCTTCACTACACCGCGGTCAATCGTGTTGGTGAGGCCATCGACATCACCCTCCGTGACCCCGCTGAGCGCGACGCGTCGGCTGCGGCGGTTCAGGCCGCGATGCCCGGCATGGTGATGACCAATGATGCAGCCAACGCCAACAAGCTTTCAGCGACGATGAAGCCGGAACAGCGAGTTGCACTGCTGGACGGTGCGTTGGAACAGAACATGGTTACCTTGCGCAACCGAATCAACGAGTTGGCTGTCGCCGAACCGATTGTGCAACGACAGGGCAGCACGCGAATTGTTGTGCAGTTGCCCGGCATCCAGGACACAGCTAAGGCCAAGAAGATCATTGGCGCAACCGCCACCCTGGAATACCGGGCTGTGGCAGAAGGCGACGCACTTGCCGCACGGGATACCGGCCGGGTCCCGCCGGATGCGCGTCTCTACTATCGCCGTGAAAAAGGCGTCGATGGCCGCCCCGTTCCGATACTGCTGAAAAAGTCGGTGATCGCGTCGGGTGACCAGCTCACGGGGGCTACTTCGGGCATGGATCCGCAGTCCGGAACCCCGAAGGTGGATGTGACGCTGAATCCAATGGGCGGACAGCGCATGTTCGAGTTCAGTCGAGAAAACGTCGGCAAGCCCATGGCAGTTGTTTTTGTCGAACGTACAACGGAAACACGGATCGTTGATGGTCAGAAGGTGCAAACCTCGCGCACGGTCGAAGAGGTGATTAACGTTGCGACGGTGCGTGACGTCTTGGGGCGCCAGTTCCAGACCACCGGTTTGGATAGTCCCGAAGAGGCGGCACAGCTTGCTCTGCTTCTGCGCGCAGGTTCTCTTGCTGCACCGATGCAGATTGCGGAAGAGCGCATCATCGGGCCAAGTCTCGGTGCGGAGAACATTCGTGCAGGCGTCAATGCCGTGACGTATTCCTTCATCTTCGTGCTGGTCTTCTTTGTCGTCTATTACAAGATGTTCGGCCTGATCACCAACCTCGCACTGTTCATCAACTTGTTGATGGTTGTCGCGGTGATGTCGATTCTGGGTGCCACCCTGACGCTTCCGGGCTTGGCGGGTATCGCCTTGACCGTGGGCATGTCGGTCGATGCCAACGTGCTGATCAATGAGCGTATCCGCGAGGAACTGCGCGCTGGCAATACACCGTTGACCAGCATCGCCAATGGCTACACCAAGGCGGCTGGGACCATCGCCGATGCCAACATCACCGCCGTGCTGGCCGGTATCGCGCTGTTCGCATTCGGCACCGGCCCGGTCAAGGGTTTTGCGGTCACCCTGATCGTCGGCATTCTCACGTCGATGTACAGCGCGGTGTCTGCATCGCGCGGCATCGCTTCGCTCATCTATGGCAGCCGTCGCAAGCTGTCCGGTCTCTCGATCTAAGGCGATCTGGTCATGAATCTGTTTCCGTATGACAGCCGTTTCGATTTCATGCGTCTGCGTGCCTACTCGCTGGGCGTGGCGCTGATGTTGCTGGTGATCGCCGTCGTGGCGATGGGCACTCGCGGCTTCAACTTTGCATTGGATTTCACCGGTGGAACGGTCGCCGAACTGCGCTTCGAGCAGCCGGTTGATGTCGATGCCGCACGCAGCAAGTTGGATGAAGCCGGTTACGACAGTGCACAGGTGCAGACTTTCGGTGCCGCCAACGTCATCCTGATTCGACTGCAACCGGTCGACGGTCAGCAGAATGCCGCGCAAACGGGCGGCGCGGTACTGGAATTGCTCAGTGAACCTGGCAATCCGGGTGTGGTCATTCGCAGTGATTTTGTCGGTCCGCAGATCGGCAAGGAACTGGCCGAGAATGGCGTGTATGCATTGCTGTTGGTGGTGGTCGGCTTCCTCGTCTACATTTCGCTGCGATTCGAATGGAAGTTCGCGGTAGCGGCGATCATTGCGACCCTGCATGACGTGGTCATCGCGATTGGCTGGTTTGCCCTGAGCGGACACGAATTCGACCTAAACGTGCTGGCCGGTATCCTGTCTGTGATGGGTTATTCGATCAATGACACCATCGTGGTATTTGATCGCGTGCGTGAGAACTTCCGCACCTTGCGTGTTGGTCCAGCTGAGGTATTGAACCGCTCGGTCAATCAGACACTGTCTCGAACCATCATCACGTCATTCGTTGCCTTGCTGACCGTGCTGGCGCTTTACTTTTTTGGCGGAGAGTCGCTGCGCGGCATGGCGGAGTCGCAGATCATTGGTATCGTCATCGGTACCTTGTCGTCGATCTTCGTCGCCTGTCCCCTGTTGATGTGGCTCGGCGTGACCAAGCAGGACCTTATGCCGAAGGCACGCGACGAAGCGGAGCTTGCACGTCGGCCCTGATCTGCCGCGATGTTTCCCAAACAAAAAGGCACCCGACTGGGTGCCTTTTTGTTTTTGCCGCCAGTGAGGATCAATCGCAGGCGGTGGCGTAGCCGCTGCTGACGATGGTCTTCTGCACTGCCTCAGTGAGCTTGAGGTTGCCCGCTACAATCTGGCCGTTCTTGAACATGTCCTGGCCGCCACGGTAGTCGCAACAACGCCCACCCGCTTCGCGAACCAGCAGGACGCCCGCTGCGATATCCCAAGGCATGACACCTGCCTCGAAGTAGGCATCGGCGCGGCCGCTGGCGACATAGGCGAGGTCCAGCGCCGCAGAGCCGGTACGCCGAACATCTTCGGCCTCTTGCAAGAGCGCGGCGAGGCACTCCAATTGTTTGCCCGCACGGCTGCGTTGACGCGGTGCGAAGCCCGTCACCAGCATTGCCCCTTGCAGCTCGTTGCGTTGAGCAATGCGGATGCGGCGTTCGTTGAGCTGTGCTCCAGAACCTTTCACCGCGCTGAAAATCTCGTTGCGCATGGGGTCATAGACGACGCCAAGGACAGGCTCCTGCTGGTCAAGCAGGGCGATGGAAACGCAGAAATGCGGGATTCCATGCAGGAAATTGCTGGTGCCGTCCAGCGGGTCGATGACCCAGGTGTAGCGCGACTTGCCCGTTTGTCCTGACTCTTCGGCGAGGAATGCATGATCGGGAAACGCCCGTTTCAGCTCCTTGATGATCTCGACTTCGGCCGCCTTGTCGACTTCGCTGGCATAATCCTGTTTGGCTTTCTCGACGACGTTCAGGCCGTCGATGCGACCGACGTGACGAAGGATGATGTCTCCGGCACGGCGCGCGGCCTTGACCACGACATTCAGCGCGGGCTTCTGCATACGGACTCTCGCAAATAGGAAAAGAACGCCACACGACGCGTTGGCCGCAGGCTGGGGCGCGGAGTTTACCTTAATCACAGCGATAGACCGAGCCGGACTGTCTGCGGTTTCAGGCAAGGTTTGTCGAATCAAATGCTCAGGAAGTGGCATGTCGGCACTTGACGCGATTCATATCATCCTCGTGGGGACCCAGCATCCAGGGAATATCGGTGCCGCCGCCAGAGCCATGAAAACCATGGGTTTGACTCATCTGAAACTGGTGCAGCCACAGCGCTTCCCCGACCGGGAGGCCTACGCGATGGCGGCGGGTGCGGATGACGTACTGGAACAGGCCGAGCGTTTCGAGACCTTAGCCGACGCCATGAGCGATTGCGGCTTTGCCTTGGGCTGTACGGCACGTCGCCGTGGTGTGTCGTTGCCCGAATATCGACCGCGCGAAGCTTCCGGAAGAATGTTGGCGGAAGGTCGACAGCGGCCGGTTGCACTGATCTTCGGTCGTGAGCGCACCGGCCTGACCAACGAGGAGCTGCAGCGCTGCCATGCGGCGGTGCATATTCCAGCCAACCCCGCCTATTCCTCGCTGAACATCGCTGCGGCGGTGCAGGTCCTCTGCTACGAGTTGCATGTGCAGGCGTTGGACAACAGTCCTGAGGCGTCGAGACCGAGCTCAACCGCGGAGTCCGCCATCGAAGGCGAAGTGGCTGTTTCGTCGCCGCGCTATGAATCCGATGATCCGCCCGCAAACCAGGCGCAATTGGAGCGGTTCTTTACCCACCTCGATGCCACACTGCATGCGATTGATTTTCACAAAGGCCGTGCGCCTGAGGTGGTGATGCAGCGTCTGCGGCGCCTGACTATGCGCGCCACACCGGATGAGCGTGAGCTGCGGATATTGCACGGCATTCTGGCTGATGCCGAGCGCATGGCGATGCTGGCATCGCGATCATCCGGCAAATGATGGACGCTTGTATCGTGTGGTTCCGGCCGTGTCTTTCGGCCTATGTCTGTCGTCTGCTGCCATGCAACACTGTCGTCCTTGACTAACTTGGGAATTGGACATGCGACTGATTGCGACTCTGTGCTTGCTGTTTTCGCTGGGCTGCAGCGTGGCGTCTGCGAAGGACCAGGAGCCGCATCAGATCAGTCTGGATGCGCGCTTTGATGCGATTCGGGCGGAGATCGTCCGAGAGGTCGAACGTGGTGATCTTTACCGGGAAATCAGCAGTGCCGAGCAAACCTCCCTGTTCGATCAGTTGACCCAGTTGGATGCCTTGATCAAGGCGGGGCAGATGGCTGATCCCGCCGGTCGACAGTCCGCCGAGCAGTTGCAGGCGAGCATCAATGCCTTGTTGGCACGGGTCGCTGAGGACAGCAAGCTGGTGTGCCGCCGTGAGCGTGGATTGGGTAGCAATATCCCGACCCGAGTGTGCATGACGGTCGCCGCGCGTCGGCGTCAGGAAGAGGCGGCATCGAAGGACGATGTCCGTCGTCAGATGGATAGCCCAGGAGGCTCTGGTCGCTGATTGGCAGGCGTGACCGGCTAGTGCTCGACACCTGACGAAACTGTCAGCTCATCGGCATGCAGGAGCGCCGCTTCCATCGCGATTGCGGTCCCTTTGGCTTGCAGATCAATGGATAGACAGGCGGCGTTGCTGTGGTGAATGGCCTGCTCCGGCAGCCAGGGCACATGCATGAAGCCACCTCGACAGGACAGCGCCGGTGAGCATCGCAAGTGGTGCATCAACATGTAAAACACCGCATTGCAGACATAGCTGCCCGCGCTGAACGAGAGCTCGGCGGGCACGCCCGCCGACTGGCACGCCGCCCGCATTCGTTTGACAGGTAGTGAGGTGAAGTACGCGCTGGGCCCCGCGGCGACGACGGGCGAGTCAATGGGCTGCTGACCGGCGTTGTCGGCAATCCTGGCGTCAATCAGGTTGATAGCCACGCGCTCAAACGACAAACGACTGCGACCGCCCGCTTGTCCTACGCACAGCACGAGAGCAGGTCGCAGCCCATCGACGGCGTCGCAGAGCAGCTCTCCGGCGCGTGCAAACTCCACCGGCAGGCACAAGGGTTCCACGCGGTGCCCGGCAATCCGCTCGCCACCCAGCTCCCTGAGCAGCCACTGCGATGGGTTGACGGTTTCGCCGCCGAAAGGCTCAAAACCCGTCAGCAGGATTCGGCGCCTCGGCATCAGCTACTCTGCGGCAGTACTTGCGTGGTGACCGCGACGAAGTGCGCCGCGCTGCCCGCCAGCACAAACAGGTGCCAGATTGCATGCGAATAGGGCAATCGCTCGTTGTGGTAGAACACGGTGCCCACGGTGTAGGCCAAGCCGCCAGCCAACAGCCAGATCAGCGCGTCAACGGAGAGGTTTTCCATCATTGGCTGTGCGGCAATCACGACCAGCCAGCCCATGGCGATATACATCAGCGTGGAAAGGCGTGGAAAGCGTCCCGTGAAGAACAGTTTGAACACCACGCCCAACACCGCCAGCGACCAGATCACCGCAAACAGCGTCCAGCCCCAGTTGCCTCTCAGCCCGATCAGCGTGAACGGCGTATAGGTGCCTGCGATCAGCAGAAAAATGGCGCAATGGTCAAAGACCTTGAGTTTGGCCTTGATGCGCTCGTGGCGGAACGCGTGGTAGAGCGTTGACGCGGTGTACAGCAGCAATAGCGTCGTGACGAACACCGATGCGCTGACCACTTGCCAAGTATCCCCATAGATGGTCGCCAATGTGATCAGGACGGCACCACCAATGGCGCTGGCCAGAGCACCTACCCCATGGGTCAGTGCATTCAGTAGTTCCTCGCGATGGATTGCCGCGGTCGTCATGCCGGATGCTCGAATGTAAGGCTCGCCAAGCATAACGGCTTACGCCCCCTCCACTGTGCAGAGGGCGTTCGGAAGATGCTCTTCAAGCATGAGGCGAGTTGCTTGCAAAGCGCCTTGAGAAGTCAAATAGGCTAATGAAATCAATGCGGTGAATGGCTTCTTGCCGATCCTGGGAGGAGGGCAACACTCCGGAGTGCGAGTTGCTGGAGCACAGCTCGGGTTCAGTCGATCTCGCGTTGAAGTTCCCGGCCCCATGCTTCCAGCGCATCCAGCAAGCGGTGTGGCTCGCTGTCCGCGACATGTTGTCTGCGCAACTCGGTGATGCTGTCGAAGTAGCTCTGGATCGAGTACTCGGATAGACCACTGTCCGTGGTCAGGCGTTGCCTCCGGTACGCGGTCCACGCATCGCGTTGGGTGGGCGACAAAGAATCAGGCGCATTGCGGGCCAGATAGCGCGGCCACAATGCGAGCAGCCGTGGATCGCGGAACTCGGGTGTCATGTTGATCAGTCTCTGCAGGCGCTGATGTCTGATCGCAAGGCACTGCTGCCTGTCGGCATCGCTGATGAAGCCATCGTAAAGCGATTGATCCGGGTCTCGCGGCGTGGTGGTGAACGCGGGTCCATCGGACACCGGACGATGGAAGACTTCACGAACTCGCGGAATCAGACCGCTCATTTGCCGAATCTTCTGCACGTTTCCCAGTGCGACCTGTCGATCAAGGCCAAGCCGCTGCAGTTCTGAATCACTGACGTGCTTCAGTTCAACCAAGGCGGGACAGCGGTTGAGATGGACTTCCTTCAGCGCGACGCGCGATTCACCTTCCGGTAAATCCGCCAATGGGGTGTAGAGGCGATCACGAATGTCATCTGCGCTCATGTTGGCGAGCGCGCTTGGATCGGGCAGCAGGTCGAGCACGATGACGCGGTTGGGGATGTCAGGATGGATACACAGCGGTGCCACGATGGCAGCGCAGCCGTTGGCTGCGGAGAACCGACCGGAGACATGCAGGACGGGCATGTGTTCGGCAATATTCAGCAGCGACTGGGTGCGCGCTTTGCGCCGAAATCCGAGGTAGTAGTCGAACAGTTTCGGCTGCGCCTTGCGCATTGTGCGTGCCAGATCGATCAGCGCCTCGACATCCGACAGAGCGTCATGCGCTCGTGCGTGGGTGATGCCGTTGGCGGCGGCCAGATGCTCCAGTTTGAAGCTGGGCAAGCCTGCTTCTCGTATCGGCCAGTTCATGCCCTCAGGTCGCAAGGCGTACAGCAGGCGCGACAGGTCGAGGAGATCCCAGCGCGAGTTGCCATGCCGCCACTCGCGTTCGTAGGGATCGTGGAAATTGCGAAACAGAGTGTGGCGGATGAATTCATCGTCGAAGCGCAAACTGTTGTAACCCACCGCGCAGGTGCCGGGTTCCGACAGCAAGCCATTCAGTTCAGCGCAGAAGTCGCGTTCGCATAGTCCCTCTGCCAAGGCCATCTGCGGCGTGATGCCGGTGATCAGGGTGGCTTCTGGCGAAGGCAACAGATCGCGCGCGGGCTGACAATAGCGCACCACCGGATCGCCGATGACGCGCAGATCGCTGTCGGTACGAATCGCGGCAAACTGCGCGATGCGTGATCGCTTGGGGTCGCGCCCGAACGTCTCCAGATCGAACCACAGAAAACTCTCTTGCATGACGTTCAGACCAGCAGGGCAAACAGGAACACGCCCAGCATCATGAAGGCCAATGCGATCTTCAGCACCGTTCCCAGCAGAAAGCCCAACCACGCACCCAGCCCGACGTGCGTGGCGCGATGCAGCGTGGCACCCGCGATCAACTCACCCAGCAAGGCGCCGATGAAGGGTCCAACCATCAGTCCAAACAAGCCAAAGAAGAGCCCGATCAAGGTGCCCAATGCGGCGCCCGCGAGCGCCCAACCGCTTGCGCCGACACGCTTGGCACCGAGCAGCCCGGCGACAAAGTCGCCAACCATCGACAGCACCGCCAGCAGGCCCAACAGGCCCAGTGTCCAGCCACCAATCTGCTGGAAATCGCCCATCCACGCACTCAGCAACATGCCGGAAAACATCAGGGGAATGCCGGGCAAGGCGGGCAGAATCGTGCCCGCAAAACCCACCAGAATCAGCAGGCCTGCCAGCACATGCACAGCGATGGGTTGCCAGTTGGGAAAGTCCATCCGTGTCCTCTCGCGAGTTGTCACCGCGGGCGTGCGGCTTTGACAGGTCCGCAAGATAACCCGAATGTGACATCGTCCTATGACCGGGGCGGGCTGTTGTCCGCAAGGACACTGTGCAATAGTGCTTTGCAACATCTGTCGACACCGAGTGGGGACTCCGTGCGCGTACCGAACAATCCGGCGTTCTTCGATGAAATGCATACATCGGACGGTCAGGTGAGACCGCATTACCAGGCGTTCGCGGACTGGCTGCAACGTACGCCCGAGCCACGGATTGCGCAGAAGCGGCGTGAGGCCGAGTTGGCCTTCCACCGGGTGGGGATCACGTTCACTGTGTATGGTGAGAAGTCAGGAACGGAACGTCTGATTCCGTTCGACATCATTCCACGCGTCATTCCGGCAGCCGAATGGCAGATGCTCGATGCGGGGCTGCGCCAGCGGGTCAAGGCGCTGAACCTGTTTCTGCACGACATCTACCATGATCAGCGGATCGTGAAATCCGGTGTGCTGCCGCCGGAACTGGTGCTGGGCAACGAGCAGTTCCGGCCACAAATGCGCGGAATCAGTGTCCCCGGTGATATTTATGCGCACATCGCGGGCATTGATGTGGTACGCGCCGGGGAGGGCGAATACTACGTCTTGGAGGACAACCTGCGGGTGCCCTCAGGCGTCTCCTACATGCTCGAAAACCGCAAGATGATGATGCGTCTTTTCCCCGAGCTGTTCGCGCGACAGAGCATTGCGCCGGTCGAGGATTACCCGGACGCCTTGCTGGAGAATCTGCGCTCGGTGGCACCCGCTGGCATTGAAGACCCTACCGTCGCGGTACTGACGCCCGGCGCTTACAACTCGGCCTATTTCGAGCATGCGTTTCTGGCGCAACAGATGGGCGTCGAGCTCGTTGAGGGGCAGGACCTGCTGGTTCGCGACGACACCGTTTACATGCGCACAACGCGCGGATTGCAGCGCGTCCATGTCATCTATCGTCGGATCGACGATGACTTTCTCGATCCCGAAGTTTTTCGCAGTGACTCCATGCTGGGCGTGCCCGGACTGCTTCGTGCCTATCGTGCCGGTCGCGTGACCTTGGCCAATGCCATTGGCACTGGCGTGGCGGATGACAAGTCGATCTATCCCTACGTGCCGGACATGATCCGGTTCTATCTGGATGAGTCGCCCATTCTGAACAACGTGCCGACCTACAAGTTGCGCAACGCGGATGATCTGAAGTACACCCTCGATCACCTGCCGGAACTGGTCGTAAAGGAAACCCAGGGTGCAGGTGGCTACGGCATGTTGGTCGGCCCGGCAGCCACGCGTGAGGAAATCGAGAACTTCCGTACGCGCATCCTGGCGAACCCCGCCGGTTACATCGCGCAGCCGACCTTGGCCTTGTCCACGTGCCCCACCTTCGTGGCGAGTGGGATCGCGCCAAGGCATCTCGACTTGCGTCCGTATGTGCTTTCCGGTGAGTCGATCCGCATCGTGCCCGGTGGTTTGACTCGCGTCGCCTTGCGTGAGGGCTCGCTGGTCGTCAATTCATCGCAGGGTGGCGGCACCAAGGACACCTGGGTATTGGAGGCGTAAATGCTCTGTCGAACTGCCAGTGATCTGTACTGGATGTCGCGTCATATCGAGCGCGTCGACAACACCGCTCGTTTGATTGACTACGCGCATCGCGTCGCCCTGTTGCCCGCCGCGCGTGAGAACAAATTGCGCAACGAAGAGGCATGGTCCCGTGTGGTTGACAATCTCGGACTCGGCGCGGAGTTTGCGCGTCGCCATGGTGCGATCAGCGAGAAGTCCGCTCTGCAGTTTCTGGTCTTCGATGAGCACAACGCGTCGTCGATCTACAGCAGTCTGCAGGCTGCACGCGAGTCCGGGCGTGCGCAGCGTGGCGCAATTAGCAGCGAAATGTACGAGGACATCAACGCCTCGTGGTTGCGCATGCGCGACTACGACTGGGACCAGTTGGGCGCAGAGGGTCTGTCACAGTTTCTCGACTGGCTGAAGCGTCGTGCCGCCTCGTTTCGAGGTATTTCGCTAGGCACCTTGGTGCGCGATGAGGCTTATGAATTCCTCTTGCTGGGAACCTTCATCGAGCGTGCGGACAGCACTTTGCGCATGCTGGATCTGCATTTTGGTGGTGGCGGCAGGCAACGCCTGCCGCAAGAAGCGCGCACGGCGGTCGAGTATTACCAGCTCAGCGCCATGCTGCAGGCAATCTCCGGGTTCGAGACCTACCGCAAGATCTATCGCGACACCTTGGCGCCGGAACGCGTGGCGGAATTGCTGGTGTTGCGACAGGACATGCCGCGCTCGTTGGCGGCATGCATGGCGGCGGTGCATCGAAGCATCGAGGCGCTATCGGGCGGTCGCTCCATGGAGGTCACACGTCAGGCGGGCGCGCTGGCCAGCGAACTGCGCTACGGGCGCATGGATATGCTGCTGCATCAGGGTGCGGGGCACTTTCTCAAGAGTCTGACGGCGCGGCTGTATGCGCTGTCCGATGCGATCCACCAGCAATTCATGATGTCGGACGATGTTCTGCCGGTTTGACCGGCTGTTGCAAAGAGACCTTCTGTCTCTTCAAGGTCGCGAGTCCGGCTCCTGTCCGGACTCCTCCCAACGAATCCATCGCCACCGTGACTGACTCGCGAGCGCGGCATCCGTGCCGCTCGTCAGCCGAGTGTTCTGCACCCGCCAGCCGAGCCGCGAACACGCCAAACGAGTTTGCGTAGGGCCATGATCGTCGCTTCATCTTTGCTGGTGGACGCACGTTGCGCAGCAATGCGGGTCAGCCTTCGAACTCGTCATGGCAGGACTTGCATCCTTGACGGACCTGATTCATTGCTTCGACTTGTTGCGGGCAACTGGTCCAGTCTGTGCTCAGCGCTTTTTCCACGCGATCCCGCATCTGTTGGCTTTGCTTGCCAAACAGTTCCTTGTCAAAGCCGCGGGCAAAGAAAATCGGATCAAGATCCGCACTCAGGCTGCCCAGAGCCGTCAGCTGTCGTTGGATGTTGCTGCCATTCTGACAGCCGGGGTCGATGACCGCGCGAGCGCTATCCACTTGGTACTTCATCATCAGCATGAGGGCCTTGTGGGTCTGCGGACCGCGATTCAGAAAGTTGAGGGCGGTGACACTGATCAAGGCACCCAACATCAGTCCAACAACGATAAAGGCCAGCGCTCGCATGCTTCGATCTCCGACAGGGTGAAGCTGCACATGATAGGGCTATCGCTGCCGTTTGCTGAAACCCCATTCGCCCCGTGCCCGCGCAGGTGACGCTTTATCATGTGGCGCGGAAACAGGAATGAAGGCACATGGAATCCTCAGCGCGATTTTCTGGAATTGATCGGCTCTACGGGCGCGGCAGCGTGGCCCGTCTGGCGCAGGCGCGAGTTGCCATTGTCGGGATCGGTGGCGTCGGCTCATGGGCGGCCGAAGGGCTGGCGCGTAGCGGGGTAGGGCATCTGAGTTTGATCGACGCCGACGATGTTTGCGTCAGCAACGTCAACCGTCAATTGCATGCCTTGGACGGGCAGTTCGGCAGGCTGAAGGTGGAGGTGATGGCGGAGCGCTTGCGGCTGATCCAGCCGGGAATCGACGTGGATGCGATTGCCGAATTCTTGACCACTGGCGGCTTGGAGCGCCTGTTGCTGCGCAATTTCGACTACGTGCTGGATGCCTGCGACGCGTTTCGGGTGAAGGTCGAAATGACCGCCTTTTGCCGTCGCCGGAAGATTCCGTTGGTCGTGGTCGGTTCGGCAGGTGGTCGTTCCGATCCGACTCAGATCGAACTGCGCGACCTCAGTCGAACCGAGCATGATGCGATGCTGGCGCTGGTTCGCAAGAAGCTACGCAGTGAATTCCATTTCCCCAAGAACCCCGACCGATACTTCGGCGTCACGGCGGTGTTCTCTCGCGAAAACGTGCGTTACCCGCAAGCGGATGGAAGCGTTTGCGGGTTGCGTCCGGCAAGTGACTCGGGTGGTCGACTCGATTGCGCCAGCGGCAGTCTCGGGGCGGCCACGCACGTGACGGCGAGTTTCGCTTTTGCGGCGGTCGGGAAGATCCTGCAGCGGTTGACGTCATCCACGTGATGCCCGCCGAACGCGCTCGTCATCGTCAACCAAGTCCTGTGTTCGCCAGTCTCGGTTTCGCGTACGAAACGACGCGATCAAGGTGCGAGATTGGCATCGGTCAATCGCCAATCTGTTGACCTGGCGGGATTTCACTCGACGAAGCCGCACAATGGAGTTCGCTTTTCGACTTTTGTAACCCTTTGTACAAAAAGAAATTTGGCGTAGCAGGCCAAAAGCTAATGGTCATCGTGAAAGTATTTAACAACTGTGAATTTTCAGAGTTCAAATTGCGAACACGATTGCAAAAATAGGTCAATTGTTCAGTTAGGCTGCAATTCACACCAGCCTTTCCAGACCGCAGGAGCTGAACATGACCAAGTTTCCACTCAAGACTCTCCCCGCTGCCGTGATGGCCTTTGCAGCAGCGTTTTCTTCAACGGCGGATGCCTCCGAGTGGAACCAAGGTACCCAGGTTACGGGCGGATTTGATTTCTATATCGCCAAGAATGTTTCCGGCGAGAGACTGGTCGCGCAATGGCTGACCTACGATGCCTACGGTCGTCCGCTTCGTTTGATAGGCGTGGGTCCCGTCGAGGGCAACGGAGCAACCCTGAGCTTGTTTGTCGTCAGTGACCGTTTCGAACTGGCACCGGATGAATATCTGCTCCCGCCTCCGAGCACCGACGAGTACCTGTTGCCGCCACCGACGGCGAAGGAATACCTGCTGCCGCCCAGCACGGATGAGTATCTGCTGCCACCGCCGAGCACCGACGAGTACCTGTTGCCGCCACCGACCTCGAAGGAATACCTGCTGCCGCCGCCCAGCACGGATGAGTATCTGCTGCCACCTCCGAGCACCGACGAGTACCTGTTGCCGCCACCGACGGCGAAGGAATACCTGCTGCCTCCGCCGAGCACGGATGAGTACCTGCTGCCACCGCCGAGCACCGACGAATACCTGTTGCCGCCACCGACCTCGAAGGAATACCTGCTGCCGCCGCCCAGCACGGATGAGTACCTGCTGCCGCCACCGAGCACCGACGAGTACCTCTTGCCGCCGCCGACCGCGAAGGAATACTTGTTGCCGCCTTACTGGGGCGAGGTCTCGATCGAGTTTGTTTCCTGCAACCAGGCATCCGTCATCGCATTGACCGCCGATGGAAAAGGTGAGCTCAACACGGTGTTGATTTCCGCCTCGACCAAGCGCTGTGACAACCCATTGGATGCAGTGCGAGCAATCGAGAGAGGTGGTCGCTTCTGATCGGAATTCCGGCAAAAGGCAGTCGTCTTGGAACGCCCGGCACTCGCCGGGCGTTCTTTTTCCACTTCCTTGGTGGAAAACCCTCAGCACCTGCTTGACGCATGCCATGGCTTTGGCGCACAAGGTAGCCATGACCACGAATCTCATCAGATTGACGTTGACGTTAGGCATCGCAATGCTTGCCCAACGATCAGACGCGGCCATCGAAACGAAACGACTGCAACCGGTGCCGCTCACGCCTGGATCGGAGTTTGGCTATGCCGTCGCGGGCCAACATCCGGTCTGGCTATTGAGCGCTCCAGGAGCGTCGGGTGGTCAGGGCCAGATCCATGTCTTTGACTGCACCGATGCAGTCTGCCAACAAAGCCAGACCATCACCGGATCTGGCTCAACGGGTTTCGGCCGTGCTCTGGCACTGAGCAATGAATGGTTGGCGGTTGGTCAGCCTGAAGTGCAGCGGGTCAGCCTGTATCAACGGCTGGCTGGTACTTGGGTGCTGCATTCCACTGTTCAACCGACTATTCCAATCGTGAACGGCAAGTTTGGTTCTGCCGTGGCATTGGATGGAACGCGGCTTGCGGTGGGTGCACCGGGTGAGGGTAACGGTGCAGGCGCTGTCTACATCGTTGATCAGATTGCTGATCAATGGGTTCAGCAGGTGCGATTGGATGCACCGACCGTGTTACGCAGACTGGGCCATGCGATGGCGTTGGATGGCGACACGCTGGCAGTGGGCGCGCCCTATTCTGCAGTGCCCCCCGGCTACGCCGAAGGGCGAGTGTGGGTAGTCAGGAATGTTGGCGGGATCTGGTCTGAGGAAGCCTTATTGGCGTCACCCGTCCCTGCCTCAGCGGAATTGTTTGGCTTCGCCGTCGACATGCAGGCTGATCGCTTGGTGATTGGGAGGCCGGGCGCCAGTCAGAGCGCTGTGTACGATGGGGCCGTTGATGTGTTTACGCGCGGCAACGATTCCAGCTGGACCTTGGAAACAACACTGAGTGCACTCAGTGGCTCGGCGAATGAACGATTTGGCTGGTCGGTCGGTTTGGATGACGAGCAGATCGTGGTGGGTTCGCCCTTTGCGCTGGCTAATCAGACGTTTCTGTGTGGCGGCTCCACCTTGTACGTTCATGCGGTCGGCCAATGGTCCACGACGGCAGACGCAGTGCACGATCGTTTGCCAGGCGGTCTGGCGGGCTTTTCGGTAGCGCTGTCATCGCAGCGTTGGATGACTGGCGCGCCGACGTTTGCGGAATCCGCGGGAACAGGGTCAGGCGTCGGCTACTGGTTCGACAGGGTCAATGGCTTGTTTGGCCATGGCTTTGGTCTTGCCGATATCAGCTGTTTGCCTGAGGCGAACCGACATTGAACGTTCCGATTCCAAGCATACCTCGCGGAAGACCTCAGTCTGTCTTTCCGTCGAGCAGTTTGTGGCGCACGGCGTAGCGGATCAGTTCCGCGGTATTGCGCGCTTCAAGTTTGCTCAGTACTCGGGACCGGTGGTTTTCGGCGGTCTTCGCACTGATGTCCAGATGCTTCGCGATTTCCTTGGTCGTCATGCCTTCCACGATCAGGTGGAATACCTCCCGCTCGCGTGACGTCAATTCCCGATAGGGATCTTCCAGACGGGCGCTAGGGTGTTGAACCTGCTGCGCCAGGATCCGGGATGCATGGACGCCGTAGAACGCACGACCTTGCGCCAGCGCTTTCACTGCATTCAGAAGCTCGCTGCCAGCGCTGTCCTTGAGCAAGTATCCAGACGCGCCAGCACGCACGACGTGCAGTACATATTCCTCTTCGGTATGCATGGTCAGGACAAGCACCCGGGTGTCCGGTAGCTCGGTGCTGAGTCGGCGTACCACCTCAATGCCGTTCAGGCGCGGCATGGACAGGTCAACCACCAGGACATCAGGGCGATAACGGATGGCCAGATCGAGTGCGCTGACCCCGTCTGCAGCCTGTCCCAGCACATCAATCTCACCGCTTGCCAGCAGTAAGGAGACAACGCCCTCGCGGAGGATCGTGTGGTCGTCGGCCACGATGACGCGGATACGGCTCATGGCAAAGGGGTTCCGCTATCAATGTCCACTAACGGCAGGGCGATTCGAAGCTGTGTGCCCTCTCCTTCTGCGGAAATCATCTGTAGTTGCCCCCCAAAAAGACGCACACGTTCACGCATGCTGGCAAGACCACTACTCACCCCCTGACTTGCCGACGCAAGCGCGGCGTTAACATCAAAACCAATGCCATCGTCAACCACCAGAATGTGGAGCATCCTGGCGCGCTCGTACAAACGCAGCACGATCGTCTGCGCTTGTGCATGCTTCAATGCGTTGTTGAGCGACTCTTGCGCAATCCGGAACACGAGCGTGGCCAGTTCGGAATCAAGACTTTCCGGCAGTCCCTCGGCATCCATTGAAATCTGCGGGCCATGCTCGTTGGTGGCGGTTCGCGCAAGCCATTGCAGCGCGGCATGCAAGCCGAGGTCATCCAGAATCTGTGGACGCAGATTGCGAGCCAAGGCGCGAGTTTCGGCAATGGCGAGATCGCATAGCTGCAATGTCTCATCGGCAATCGGATCCGCTGCGGTCTTCGCCGACAACTGTTCGATCCGATGCCGAATCGCGGTCAAGGTCTGCCCCAGGCCATCGTGCAGCTCTCGGGCCAGCCGTCGTCGTTCATCCTCTTGGATGCGCCAAACGGAACGGGCGAGTCGACGTGACTGCAACTCGCCACGCTGAAGTCGCGAAAACAGGCGTTCCTGCTCAGTTCGCAACTGCTGTAGTTGTTCACTGAGTTGCTCCGGCAGGAGTGGAATCAGTTCGGGGCTCATTGCGCGGCGTCGCTCTTGTTCAGCATGTGCAGAGTTTCCTCGTCGTAACGCGCGATCATTGGCTCTGGCAACTGGGCCAAGACATGCAAGCGGGCTTGCTTGGCAGCGACCTCTGCCTGTGCTGCCAAGTCTGAAGGCAACGCCATGGCGGCAAGGTGCAGCTCGAAGCTGTTTCGCCAAGACCCGATTCGCTGCAGCAGAGCGATGGCTTCGCGGTAGTCGGCAACCGCATCGGGCGACTGGATGCGCAGGCTGGCCAGAATCAGTTGCAGTCGAAGGTCGACGCTCGGGTAGCTGTCCACTTGATGTCTGGCCTGCTGCAGCAGGGTCTCCGCATCACCGCGGCGATTCGCTTGATATTGCTGGACTGATTTTGCCAGCAGTGTCTCGGTCTGCAGTGGGAGGCTGTGTGCCTTGTTGCTGGCGTCGGCTGCGCTATCCAGTTGATCACCTACGTGATCAGGATCGGTTTTGCCTGCCATGCGTGCCAGCAACAGATGCCATTTGGCCTGCTGCTCTGCGCTGTCTGGTGGTGTTTGCTCCAGCTGCGTGATCGTCTGGTTCAGCAAGGCTGGGTCCATGGCTTCCAGCGCAATCTCCAATTGCAGGAGGCGCATTTCCGATGCGCCGCGCACATCACCGCGTTGCTGGAACAAGGTCAAGGCCTTGCGCGCGGTATCAAGCCCTTCACTGAAATGCCCCGTCAGCAAAGACAGCTGGGCGCGCATGGCATAGGCGGTGGGAATGTCTTCACCCAGCTGCATCGCTTCCGCCTGCTGAATCTGCGCATCGATCAATGTTGCGGCGGCTTTGAACTCACCCCTCGCCATCATGGCAAGTCCTTTGGCGTGATTGGCCTGAAGGATGCGGGCAATGTCGTTGGAGTCTTTGGCTTGCGTTTCCGCCTGCTGCCAGTAGACCTGCGCGTTGTCGAACTCGCCAAGATGATAGTAGGCAAAGCCAACGTTCAGCAGGCTGCTGATGACCTGAGAGGCGTCGCCAGACTCCTGCCTGTGCGCCAGCGCTTCGCGATAGGAACGCAGCGCGGCATCAAATTGGCCCTGTTCTTCGTAGAGGACGCCCAAGTCATTCTCGACATCAGCCAGCAGGGAGCGATCGCCCAGCTGCCGAGCAAGCGTCTCGGCACGCCCGAGCGCTTGAGAGGCGGCATCGAAGTCGCCTTGCAAGCTGAGTTCACTGCCGAGGTTCAACAGGGCGGTGGCCTCGCCTTCCGAATGACCGAGCTGTTGCCACAGCTTGGCAGAACGGTCGAAGTTGTCGACCGCCTGATCGGGTTGTCCCAGAGAGCGATACCCCATCCCGATGGCATTGGTGATGCGTGCTTGCGCCTCACGGTCCTTCACTCGATTGGCGAGCATCAGTCCACGCAGCAGATAGTCCTCCACGGCGACGCTGGCGTCACCGCCGAGAATGGCAAGTCGACCAAGTTGAAACCAGACATTGGGATTGTTGTGATCCCTCTCGGCGGCGGACAACAAAGCGGCGCGCGCTTCCTCATCGCGCTCCTGCGCCAACAGCACCAGAGCCAGTTGGTATTGCAGTACAGGATCCTGCCGATGCTGCAACGCTTCGCGCAACGCGGACTCCGCGCCTTCATCTGCGAGCAAGGCCAAGGCCAATGCGCGAACACGCTGCACGGCCGGCGTTGCGCTAGTTTTCATCGCATCGAGCGCCGACCCGGCAACGGCCAGTGCGCGCGCAGAATCCGGGCTATCCATTGCAGTTTCAAGGCGCGCCCACCATAGCGCCGGGTCGTCATTGGAGTCCGTGGGCGCTGCCTCGTCCAACATGGCCTGTACGCTCCCGGATCGCAGTCGAGGGTGCCAGGAAAGTCGGCCCTGCTCCAGTAACTGGTTGCCCAGGCGAACAACCGCCGCGCTCAGCGAGTCAATCGAATCGAAGCTCATCTCAGCGTGTGTTGGTTCCTCAGACGCGTCCTCATTGCTTAGCGTCACCCTGACCAGCAAACGATCCGCCTCACGACGAAGGTCAACGGTCATCAAATGGTGCACCCCAAGTGATTGAATGACTTGAGCGCGATGACGCATTGCCGTCTCGCTGTCAAAACCCAGCGAACGCAGGCTGCGTTCGGTCAGCTTCCGTGGCAGCACAGCGATTTCACCGTCCACCTCGCCATCTGCCTGAAGCAGGGCATACGCGGCAATCGAGACATCCTTCCATGCGATCGGCTGGCCTGAGCCCGGTGTGGTCAGGTCGTCGGCGACATGCCAAGGCAGGATTGCCAGATCGAAAGGGGCCTGGTCTGCCTGCCATGTCGCCACAATCTGGTCGACGAAGGCTGGCCGCCAGATGGCCAAGCTTCCCATCGAAAGCGCGATGAGCAACGCGCCTGCTGTCCAAAGGGCGCGCTTGAGTTTGTCCTGGCGCTGATGGGATCGCTTGGGCAATCGTCCGGCCGCAATAGCGGCAACGATCGCGTCGGCTGATTGCAGTCGATGCGCAGGCCGGATTTCCAGCAATGCAGCGCAAAGCTGCACCGCCAAGGGCGGCAATCCAGACTTGAGTTTGTCCGGCGGGTCCGGAGTGCGGAACAGCCGCTGCGCGAGCATTTCCGCTGCGGTACCGTTGCGGAAGGGCAGCACACCGGTCAGCATCTCGTAGAGGATCAGGCCGAGCGCGTAAAGGTCACTGCGTCCATCCAGCTTGTCGGCTCGCGCCTGCTCAGGCGACAAATAGGCCGGCGTTCCGATGACGACGCCGCTACCGGTGATCCCGGTCGAACCCGCACTGCGCGCGACGCCGAAGTCGGTGATGCGCGCCTCGCCGGTTTTCGTCAGCAGGATGTTCGCAGGCTTCAGGTCGCGATGGATCACACCGCGATGATGCGCAGCGGCCAACCCCAGAGCAATTTCGCGAGCGATCCTCAGCGCTTCATCCGGGGGCAATGCACCTTCGCGATCCAGTCGCCGCTCCAGCGATTCGCCGTCGACGAAGTCCATGCTGATCATCCACGCCGATTCATGACGAACCAGATCGTGGATGCGAACGACATGCGGACTGGAGACTTGTCGAGCCAGCAGCAACTCCTGTCTGAAGCGGTCAAACGCGTCCGGGCGTGAGGCCAGTTCCGGGCGAAGGAGCTTGAGGGCGACCGGTACGTTGAGTTCGCTGTCCCACGCTTGATACACCAGACCCATGCCGCCCATGCCGAGCAGATGTTCAATGCGGTAGCGCTGCGCGACGACGTCACCCTGGCGCAGTTCGCTGGCCATCAAAAAGCCGGTGAGCGTGGCCATGCCCACCGTGACGGCTTGTTGAAGATCCCTTCCTGGCTGGGTCATACGGGCTTCCCGATCCAGGGTTGTGCACTGGATTTCCAGTGGGTGCGTCCAGGTTCAACCTGCAACCAGCTCTCCATTTGACGAAGGCGTTGTTCGATTTGCTGCGCAACCAAGGTCGATGTCGCCTGGTCAACCAGTGCGGTCATCAGTTCGGCATCGAGATCGGTGAACACTCGGCTGGTGTCGTCGGTGTCAGCATAGATCGCACCCAGAAGGTCACCCTCATTGACCAATGGTAAGCACACGACAGAGCGTAGACCGCCGGCAACCACGCTGGCTTGTGCTGCGAGCCAGGCCTGCTCGTGGCGCGCATCCATGTAGACCGCGCGGCGCTCCCGTAAGGCGCGCGCCACCGCGCTGCGGCTGCCAGCAAATCGATCATGATTCAGGTCATCCGGGCTGATACCGTAGCAAGCTCTGACGTGCAACTGCTCGGCGTTTGGCCCCAGCAATAGGAATCCACGTCGACATTCAGACAGCTCGACGAAGCCTTTCAGCAATTCCGTCACCAGATCCTGCTCATCAGTACTGGCTTGCAGTCGCTGCGCCAAGGTATTTGAGCGGGTTTGCCGATCTGCGGCGCGCTTCTGCTGCTGATCGACCTCGCTGAGCTCAAGGCTTTCGAGCTGACAAAACACATCGCCCACACTGAACCACGCGTCTGCGGGCAAATCGGCATGCCCGACAGGACGTCCCTGCAAGCGTGTGCCATTCTTTGACCCAAGGTCGGCGATGCGAACTTGCGTTCCATCGTCGAACAGCTGCGCATGGCGGCGCGATACCGAGACATGATCGATCTGCACATCGCACTCACTGGCTCGGCCCAAGACCCATTCTCCGCAACGATGCAGGACCCGCGTCTTGGCGGGCGCATCGGGCAAATACAGCGTCAGTCGCAGCAACATGGCCGGACTCAGGGTGCGCCGCTCAAGCGCGTCAGCGCAAAGGCGAGTGGGCCGGAGCTGCCCAGTAGTTCGCCTTCGAGCGCGGCACTGCCCGCCACGGAGGCCTGCCAACTATTCGGGATGCCGACACCGCCCAGCGCGTCCACATGGGTCTCAAACTCCAGTACGTGAGCCGCTGCTGCCGCGTAGGCCCCGTTTGTGTAGGCGGCTTCGGCCAGGTCCAGATCGAGGTCCAGCACCGCCTTGACCGCGGCGGCGAGATCCGGGCTGTCCAGCAAAGTGCGCAATTCGGCCAAGCTTTCCTGTACCTGCTGGTCGTAGTCCTGATTGGCCTCGAAGCCGAGAAGAAACTCGGAAAAGCGCCCGCTGCGGCCGCGCGTGCGGATGCTGCCAGCGCCGATGACACCGGTAATGTCCTTCAACGCGCCACCGACAGGTCCTTTGAAGAACCGGTAGCCCGATCCGGGGGCAAAAACCACATGTTCATCGGTATGAAAATCGACGTCGACATCGCCTCGAAACGCCAACCCACATGACGCTGGCGGTTCGACACGAACCACGATCGGAAACTCCGCCGCGATGCTCTGCGACACTCTGGGCAGTCGCGCGCTGATGGCGGCCTGCTCGCTGGCATCCAGCAGCTCTGCGGACAGGCCGAGGCAGGCTTCGGTCAGATTGTCGACATCGTCAAAATGCAGATCGAAGTCCAGTTCGTAGACCTCGGCACCGTCGACCAGAGTGATGTCAACTTCCGCTTCGTCACCATCGATGGTCACGACAATACTGTTGGCGGGTGTGCCAGCGAAAGCCGGCAGCATCGCGCACAGACACGCGAGCAAGGAAGCGGTAAGCAGGAATCGCATCGGAAGACCCTCCTCAGAACAGGGCGGAGGCCATGAACTCGTAGTCGCAAGCCTATGTCATCGTGGACGTGTGGTCGATGTCTCGCCGCTCAATTGGTGGCATCTGGGTGAAAAGCACGCCTCAGTCTGAGGGGTTTCACTCAGAAGGCGCGTTGCACTGCGAATTCTTCCGGCGAGGCTGAGGATTTCTCCTCTCTGTGCTGAGGGATTCCCCGGATGGGTGCGGGCGATCCGCTCCGGCAACCTGTCGCCGTGCTCAAGCACACTCATTGCCACAGGAGGCACGCCATGTTTACCCGATCGCTCCGCTTCTCTTTCCTTTCACTTGCATTGGCGTCTGGGCTGGGGCTTGGTAGCGCCAATGCGGTGACGATTACTCGTGAGTTCACCGCGAGCTGGCATGACCCCAGCCACAGCGGACATGGTTTCAGTATCGAAGTCATTGATGGCCCCTTGGGAAAGACCCTGGTGGCCTTCTGGTTTACCCATGACCTGCAAGGCAAGCCGATGTGGCTAGTCGGCAGCGGCCCAGTCGAGGGCGAACGCGCATTGGTGGACGCGTACGAGGCCAAGGGCGGCGCCTTCAACAACAGCTTTGCGCCGGGAGCAATCCAGCAGACGCCCTGGGGTGCGCTTGAGTTTACGTTTGCGGACTGCAATACCGGTTCAGTTCGCTACGTGCCGGATGCTGCCGGACTGCCTACCGGTGTTATTCCTTTGACTCGTCTCACGAAGTTGTATGGCAGCGATTGCAGTGGCGGCATTTCGGATGATCGCAAGGCCAACAGCGCGGATCAGCGTGTAGTCCAGTACTTCAACAACACGGGAATCCATCCGCAAGCGTCGGGCAAAACGCGTTTCGAGCAACGCAGTGATCGCACGGATTTTCACGTCGAGGTTGAGCGTCTTCCCGTTGGTACCTATGACCTCGCGGTGGGTGGACAGGTAGTCGCTGACGTCGTGGTCGCCATGGCAGGCACTGTCGCGCGAGGAGAGGTGGAGTTCCGCAGTCCTGCAGAACCCGGACATGCGCTGCTGGATTTTGATCCTCGGGGGCAGTCGGTGGACGTTCTGCAGGGAGCCGTGGTCGTCCTCAGCACGACCTTGGGGGACGGCTCGACGGGTTCAGGCACTCCCGGCGGCTTGGGTGGTGCGCCCGACTTCGGTAACGACCGTTACCAACTGGTGGTGGAACAGTTCAACGACGGCCCGGAAATGGAAGCCGAGCTTGAACGCCGTCCCACTCGCGTCGAGTTCAAGGTGGAATTGGAGGATGTTCCACTTGGAGACTACAACTTGACCGTTGACGGACAAGATCGCGGCACGCTCACCGTGGTTGCTGTTCCTGGTGGGACAGAGGGCGAATTGGAGTTCCGAAATCCGGAAGACGCGACCCATTTGCCGCTGGATTTCGATCCGAGAGGGAAAATCGTCCGCTTGTCTGGAGCGGCTGGCTTCGTCATTGAAGGTCTGTTTCCGAACGAACCCACCGGTGAATTCGGCGACGGCGACGGCGATTGCGAAGAAGGAGATGACTGCGGCGGTGATGGCGACGGCGACGGCGATGGCGACGGCGATTGCGAGGAAGGAGACGACTGCGGCGGTGATGGTGATGGCAATGGCGACGGCGACGGCGATTGCGAGGAAGGCGATGACTGCGGTGGTGATGACGACGGCGATGAGGACGGAGATTGCGAAGACGGTGACGACTGCGGTGACGATGGCGATGAAGACGAAGAAGAGTGCGAAGACGGTGACGAGGACTGCGACGATTGAGATGGATTGGGCGAGCGGGTTTCTGAGCTGATGTTCGCCAATGGGCGTCATCGGCGTCACAGCCAGTCCAAGCGCTGAGGATGGCGCCATCGCCCGAGCAATGGATGGCGCGGGTCAGGGGAATGCAAGGGAAGCACGGCACAGGCGCATGGCAACATGCGCCTGTTGCTTTTTGCGGTCAGTGTGGAGGGTCAACGGATCGGAAGGCGAAACAGGTTCCGCGTGTTGGTCTGTGTTTCCCTGGCCAGGCTGACGATGTCCATGTGACGCAGAAGGGCCACCTGTTCGGCAATGTCCGGCAAATGGCCCGGCGTATTGCGCGTTCCTCGACTCCAGGCGGGCGGCTGATCGGGCGCGTCAGTCTCCAGAACGAGAAACTCGATCGGCATACGAGCGACAAGTCGGCGCAAACGCTGGGCCCGCTCATAGGTCACCGGCCCGCCGATGCCAAGGCAGAAGCCCAGTTTGAACAGTTGTTGTGCCTGTTCTTCGCTGCCGGAATAGCTGTGTACGACACCGCGCAAGCGACCGCCGTATCGGCGAAGTTCAACAAGCAGGGCATCCACGGCACGGCGGGCATGCAGTATGACTGGCAGGTCGAACTCCGCAGCAAGGTCCAGCTGACCGCGCAGGAAGTCGCGTTGCGTCTCGGGATCGAGTCCGTCGACGAAGAAGTCGAGGCCGCATTCGCCGACCGCCACCGGGCGTTCGCGCTCGACCCATTGGCGGAGCTGAGGCAGGTGTTCGGGGCGGTGATCGGCCAGGAACATCGGATGCAGGCCGTAGGCGGGAAACAGATCGGGATGACCGTCGCAAAGGACTTTCAGGTGAGGCCAGTTCGCGGCGCGGATCGCTGGCAGGATTTGCGCTTCCACGCCAGCGGAACGGGCCTCAGCGATGACCCGATCACGATCCGCGTCGAACTCGGGCGCATCCAGATGGCAGTGGCTGTCAATCCACATGGCGCACTGTTGCGTCACCGTGCGGTTCTCGCCGTCGGTGCCATGCAGCCAGAGTCAGCGTGCCGAAGGTCAGCAGCAGTTCGTCAACGAAGGGCAGTGGATCGGGCACCAGCACACTGATCAGCCATAAGAAGGCCGTCAATACGAAAAGATGCGGAAACCGCAGCGATTGCAGGCGTTTGTCGAGGAACTTTGGCAAAAGGCGAAACATGCATGCTCCCGGCAAAGGCTGCGAATCACGAGTATAGGAGCGGCGATGCAGTTTGGTTGTGACATCGCCCAGAGAAGCCGGGCAGTTGACGAATGACTCGACCCGGACAAGCCGGGGGCTTCACCAATGACACGGCCCGGACTAGCCGGACCGTGGGATCGTCGATGATTCTCCGCGGATCAACAGTGCATTGCTCGCCGTGCGTGGGTGACCGCGTGGCGCGTCATGTGGGTTGTCTTCGTGCGGGCAATTCGCGATCCGCTCAACCTTGGCCGAAGCGCGGTCGCGCTGCCGGTTTTCCACTGGGCGCACGGCCGCGACTGGCGTGTCCATGCGTGCTGTTGCGTGGTGGCGCACTGCGTGGCTGGCGCGGTTGCGGTGGGCGCTGATTGCCGCGAGCGGGTCCCTTCGGCGCGGGGCCGGTCATCTTCAATGGCAGGGTGGGCACAAAGCCGTCAATCTCGTGGCGCGGGATCTCGCGATTGAGCAGCTTCTGAATGTCGCGCAGTTGACCGGACTCTTCCTGGCTGACCAGCGAGATGGCGAAACCGGTCGCGCCGTTGCGACCGGTCCGGCCAATGCGGTGGACGTAGTCTTCCGCCACCATCGGCAGGTCGTAGTTGATGACCGCGGGCAGTTGATCGATGTCGATGCCACGTGCGGCGATGTCGGTGGCCACCAGGGTGACAATGCGACCACTCTTGAAGTCTGCCAGCGCGCGCGTGCGAGCGCCCTGGCTCTTGTTGCCGTGAATGGCAGCGGCTTTGTGGCCGGCGCTTTCGAGAATCTTCACCAGCTTGTCGGCACCGTGTTTGGTGCGACTGAACACCAGAGTCTGACGACGACTGTCTTCGGCCAGCACATGCAGCAGGAGGTCGCGCTTGCGCGCTGCATCGACAGGATGCACGCGATGTTCGACGGTATGCGCGGCGCTGTTCTTGGCCTCGGCCTGGACTTCCACCGGGTTGCGCAGGAACTGCTGGGCCAATGCCTTGATTTCGTCAGCGAAGGTGGCTGAGAACAGCAAGGTCTGGCGCTCACGCGGAACGGCGGAAAGCACCCGGCGGATGGCGGGCAGAAAGCCCATGTCGAGCATGCGGTCGGCCTCATCGAGCACGAGCAGTTCAACGTTCGACAGGTCGAGTGTTCGCTGGCCGAGGTGATCCAGCAGGCGTCCGGGCGTCGCGACCAGAATGTCCACACCGCGGCGCAGTGCTTCCACTTGCGGCTGCATGCCGACGCCGCCAAAGACGGTTGTGGAACGCAGGCCCAGATGGCGACCGTACTCGCGGATGCTTTCCTGCACCTGTGCGGCCAGCTCGCGTGTTGGTGTGAGTACCAGGCCGCGCACGCGGCGCGAACCCGAACGCTCACCCGCGTTGGCGGCCAAGCGTTGCAGCATGGGCAGGGCGAAGGCGGCGGTCTTGCCGGTCCCGGTTTGTGCGCCCGCCAGCACGTCGCTGCCGTGTAGTACGTGGGGGATGGCTTGAGTTTGGATCGGAGTGGGTTGCGTGTAGCCGAGGTCGGACAGCGCGCGCAGCAACGGACTGGACAGTCCGAGGGATTCGAAAGACATGGATTTTCCAATGCTTGGGTCACCGCGCTCCCAAAATCCACGCGATGACAACGGTGAGGTGAAGCGGGCCGGAATGGCCGCGTCTGGCGAGAAGTGCGGCGGCGGGACAGCGCGAAGGCGTCCTGGGAGAGCGCAAGGCCGAGCCAGAGCGGGGCGAAGGTTACGCGACTATGGTCCGCAGGTCACGCACGAATCGGGCGGGTTTGCCGAATGTCAGCGTCCGGTTCAGTTTCAGAGTCGCTTGCCAATCAACGCAAGACGCGCCGCGCACCCAGAAAACGTGCTTTCCAGTACGCCGAGTCCAAGTGGTCCAAGCGCACGGTGCCGCCACTGCTTGGTGCATGCACGAAGCGCGACTCGCCCACATAGATGCCTGCATGCGAGACATCACGACGGCTGCCAAAAAACACCAGATCGCCGGTGCGCAGCTCGCTGGGTGCGATCTGCTCTCCTGCCGCCTGGAACAGCGCGCCGGTGGTGCGCGGCAGTACCAAGGACAGACTGGTCCGGAACACATAACCGATCAGTCCGCTGCAGTCGAAGCCCGATTCGGGCGTGTTGCCACCGTATCGATAGGGTGTGCCGACCAGCGACAAGGCCATGAACATGGCTTCGTTGCCGGGCCACGAAGTGCTGGAGGGCGCTCGATCCGGCACCCTGCCCGGCGCCGCAGGTGGTGGCTCGATGACGGCGGGTCGGCTCGCGCAGGCGACCAGGAGGGCGAGGGCAAGCGCGCCACCGATACCACGCAGATGATTGCAATTGGGTTGCCACATGGTTCTGGTTGCCTCAATGGATGCGTGCGCCAAAGGTGACGACATCGCTGCACGCCGGTATCCTGCGGCGCTCATTTTGGCCTGTTTGGCCGCTGCATGACTGGAAAACGCCCATGAATATCGATGACAAGAGTGTGGTTCGTCTGCATTACACGGTTTCCGACCAGGCCAGTGGCCGCATCGAAAGCTCGCGTGAAGGCCAGCCGTTGAGCTTTCTTTACGCCAAGAGCGGAATGATCCCGGGACTGCATGAAGCGCTGGCTGGGCGTACGCAAGGCGAGACTTTCGAGATCACCATCCCGCCGGAGAAAGCTTACGGCGAATACCGCGAGGGTTTCATTCAGCGCGTTCCAAAGAAACACTTCAAAGGTCAGGTGCCGGGCGTCGGACAGGTTGTGTTGGTGCCGACGCGGGAAGGTCAGCGCCCGGCGGTCGTGCACAAGATCGGCATGTCGGTGATCGACCTGGACATGAATCACCCGATGGCGGGCAAGACCTTGAGCTTCGAAATCGAAATCGTCGAAGTGCGCGAAGCCAGCGCCGAGGAACTGGAACATGGCCATGTTCACGGCGAAGGTGGTGTGCAGCACTGAGTCCTTGGAACGTCGAACGATGTCGTTACAAAGGCCCGCGCTGCGGGCCTTTGTTTTTTGACACGTTGCGGCGGACTTCTTCGTTGTGGCTTGCGAAGCCCATCTTCGGAGAGCCATTCATGCGGCACCTCAGCTTGTTGTTCTGCCTCGTCCTTCTGTCCAGCTCGCTGTCTGCCCAGCAGGTCCAGTGGCGATCTGGTTCACTGGTCTATACCCCGGCTTGGGATTTCACGCTGGGCTATATGCCCAATGGCACTGGCTACTACGTCTCGCAGGCCTACATCGCCAGTCCGCCACAGCCCGAGGTCAACCAGATCTTCTACGTCAGCGTGGTGATGAATGGCATTGCCTCACCGGCCGCCGGGCGTTTGATGGCCGTGCACTTCATTCCGCCAGCGGGCACCAGCATTGTCGCCAACGCGACTACCCCGGTGCGTTGCTTCTATCGGCCCATGGATGGCAGTACGACGCAGTACGAGTTCACCAATACCGTGATCACCGACGTGTCGTTTGGTGCCAGTCTGCGCATTTTTGGCTGTCCGCAGCCTGCGGCGAGCGGTAACCCCTACAGCATCGTGACGCTTCCCAACGGCAATGGCAGCGCCTACTTTCTGGATCGCCGTGACGCGCAACGGCCCGGACAAACGACGTGGCCGATGGGGAGTCAGGCGGGTTACGAGTTCCTGATCCCGCTGGTCAGCACGGTCACCATGGATGGATTCAGTACGGCGTATCGCGCCTACGCGCCGATCCAGTCGATTCAGGGCGATAGCGTTGATCCGTGGACGTATCCTTATCTGGCTCTGCAGGTCAGTCCTGTCAGTGCAACGCCGGTTGCCGATCTTCAGGCTGGGCCGCCCACCACGCCCGCGCCGCCGCCGCCCGGGCGCGTGGGAACCCAGGTGCGTTGTTACAACGCCGGTCCGAACATCGCGCAGAACGTCAGTTGTGGCTTCAATAATTTGCCTTCGGCCTTGCACCCGACGGTCAGTTGTCAGCCCAGCAGTCCGCAGGCCAGCTTGGCGGTGGGGGCAGCGATTCTCTGCGGCGTGTCGCTGGACCGGTACGTTGGCTTCCGCACGATCAACGGATTTGCGTCGAGCACCAGCGTCGACAGCAATCTCACCAACAATATCTACGACATCAACCTCTACGGCGGCCTGACCGTGCAGGTGTTCGGCAGTGGTTTCGAGTAAGCGCCTCGAACGCCTTGCCAGACGCAGAAAACAACAAACCCCGCACGAGGCGGGGTTTGTTGTTTTTATCTGGTGCCCAAGAGAGGACTCGAACCTCCACGGGTCGCCCCGCTAGTACCTGAAACTAGTGCGTCTACCAATTCCGCCACCTGGGCAGGTGTGAAACGTCTGGGCGCGGCCCAGAACGAGCCGCGCACTTTACGGATGAGCGGCGAGGCTGTCAATGGTGCGGCGAATGCCGAGGTGGGCGCTGCGCACGTGCATGGCCGACACGCCTGCAGCCTTGGCTTAACGCGTAACATGCCGGGATGCGAAAAAAATCCACTCCGCCGCCAAAGGGCGGCAAGCGTTCCTCGACGCCAACCGGCGCACGGGCTCCCCGCAAATCGGGCAAACCGGCACCATGGTTGCCCGATCTGCCTCCTGTTCCGCATGCGCGGCTCGGTCCGACGCCAACATTGCAGGAGACGCCTCGTGTCGGGCGAGCTGCACCGCGTGGACCGATCGATCCATTGGCCGAGCGTGAGGCCCTGCGCTATGCCAACCCGATTGCCAGTCGTGAGGCGATCCTCGCGCACCTGGAAGCGCACGGCGAGCCGATGTCTGCGGAAACCCTGGCTCATGAGTTGAATCTGTCCGCGCCAGATCGTTTCGAGGCACTCAGCAAACGCCTCGGTGCGATGTTGCGCGACGGGCAACTGCTGATGAACCGACGCGGTGGCTATGCCGTGGCGCGCAAGCTTGATCTGGTGGCGGGCACGGTGCTTGCCAATGCGGATGGGTTCGGCTTTCTCAAGCCCGATGCGGGCGGAGACGACCTGTTCCTGCCGCCAGCGCAGATGCGTCAAGTCATGCACGGCGATCGCGTGCTGGCCAGTGTCACCGGATTGGATCGACGCGGTCGTCCGGAAGGAGCCATTGTCGAAGTGCTGGAGCGCAAAACGCTGCGACTGGTTGGGCGATTCCAGGAAAGCGATGGCATCGCCAGCGTGGCACCGGATGATCGCCGCCTGCAGCATGACGTGCTGATCCCGCCGCATGCACGCGGTGCGGCGCGTGCGGGACAGATCGTGGTGTGTGAAGTCACTCAGCCACCAGCACCGAATCGTCTGCCTTTGGGGCGGATTCTGACCGTGCTGGGCGAGTCGCTCACGCCCTCGCTCGCGGTCGAGATGGCGATTCACAGCCACAACATTCCGAACGTCTGGCCGCAGGCGGTGTTGGAGCAGGCGGCCAATGTGCCCTTGCAGATTGCCGCCGCCGAGTTGGGTGAACGCGTCGATTTGCGCGATATGCCCTTGGTGACCATCGACGGCGAGACGGCTCGCGATTTCGACGATGCGGTGTACTGCGAGACGACCCGTAACGGCTATCGTCTGGTGGTCGCGATTGCCGACGTGTCGCATTACGTGCGGCCCGAAACGTCGCTTGATGGTGAAGCGCAGAACCGCGCGACCTCGGTGTATTTTCCGGGTTACGTGGTGCCGATGCTGCCGGAAACGCTTTCCAACGGCATCTGTTCTCTGAATCCGAATGTCGACCGCATGTGCTTTGTCTGCGACATGCGGATCACCCATGCGGGTGAAGTCACCAAGTCGACGTTCTATGAGGCGGTAATGCGCTCGCATGCGCGCTTGACCTATACGCAAGTGTGGGCGGCGATCGGTCTGCACGACGAGGCTGCCCGCGCGCAGATCGGCAGCTTGTTGCCGCATATCGAAACCTTGCATGCCCTCTATCGCGTGCTGGAGCAGCAGCGGCATGCGCGCGGTGCCATCGAGTTTGAATCCGGTGAAGTGGAGTTCCGCCTGGGGCCGTCGGGCGAGGTCGTGCAAGCGGCCATGCAGGAGCGCAACGATGCCCACAAGCTGATTGAGGAATGCATGATCGCGGCCAATGTCGAGGCCGCGAAGTTCCTGCTGAAAAAGAAGATTCCCGCGCCATATCGTGTTCACGACAAGCCGCCGGAATCCAAGTACGCCGAGCTCCTGGAGTTCCTGCGCCAGTTCGGCCTGCGCCTGCCTGCCTGGTCGGAGGTGACGCCTGCCGACTACACCGCCTTGCTGCGCAAGGTGCGCAAGCGCGAAGACGCGGCGCTGCTGGAATCGGTGCTGCTGCGCTCGCAAGCACTGGCGGTGTACCAGCCCGAGAACATCGGACACTTTGGCCTGGCGTTGGAGGCCTACGCGCATTTCACGTCGCCGATCCGTCGCTATCCGGACCTTCTAGTGCATCGGGCGATCAAGCATGCGCTCAGCGGTGGTCGCGCCACGACCTATCGCTACGCCGCGCACGACATGGCAGCGCTGTCGCTGCAGTGTTCGGAACGCGGACGCCGTGCCGAAGACGCCGAGCGCGAGGTGGATGATCGCTATCGCTGCGCCTTCATGGAGCGGCACGTTGGCAGCGCGTTCGATGGGGTGATTTCCGGCGTCACCTCGTTCGGCTTGTTCGTCGAGCTCAATGAAACCCGCATCACCGGGCTTGTTCACGTGACGCAATTGCCGAACGACTACTACCACTTCGATCCGGGGCGGCGACTGTTGCGCGGCGAGCGCCGTGGCGTGGCTTTCCAGTTGGGCGATCCGGTACGGATCCAAGTGCTGCGTGCTTCGCTGGATGAACGCAAGATCGATTTCCGTTTGCTGGAATCCTCGGCGGGCAAATTGGATGTCGCGCCGCAGAACCCTTCGCGCGAGGCGAAACCCTCAGCG
>Ga0075163_10001043_pt1 | contig 36862 bp, 28 predicted proteins | sample JI1023141ADNA_FD_71478 | JGI IMG/M metagenome (GOLD analysis project Ga0075163, IMG submission 71478) | Wastewater effluent complex algal communities from Wisconsin, to seasonally profile nutrient transformation and Carbon sequestration -... | ecosystem: Engineered > WWTP > Effluent > Algae...
ATTAAAAAATTTCCAAGTTACTTTAGCGAATGGAGGAAGCTATCTTGCTGTTGCAAATGGAGTGTTAAACCCGGCTAACTTTGCACTTAATCCGGATGGTGCTTCTACTGCATTTACTTTGTTCTTACAAGATCAAATGAGAGAAAGTGCTACCACTAATGATGTTGATTTTAGAGTTATACATGGTGCTAGTGATGCGCCAACTGTGGATGTATTAGCTGGAACAGGTAATTTAGTGAATGATGCAGCTTACAACAATATTACACCTTACATTTCTGTGCCGGCATCTTCGTATACTCTAAACATAACACCGGGAAACAACAACAGTGTTATAGTAGCAAGCTTTGATGCTAACTTGAGTACTTTAGGAGGTAAATCTGCCATAATTTTAGCTTCTGGATTCTTAACTCCTGCTGCAAATCAAAATGGTGCTGCTTTTGGGTTATTAGCAGTATTAGCTGATGGAACCGCATTTTTATTGAGCAATGTTACCGGTATTGAAGAAAATTCTACGACTTCTAATATATCACTATTTCCCAATCCTATTAGCGACCAGTTTAATTTAAACTTTGAATTAAGCAAGTCGGCTGATGTAATTTGTACCATCAGAACAATTGATGGGAAAGTAATAAACTCAAGTGTTTATAATAATTTAAGCAGTGGAGTTCAAAAATTAAATTTTGATGCCAGTGCATTTACTGCCGGAATTTATTTTATGGAATTAAATGATGGCACTAGCTCACGAATGATCAAACTAGTAAAATCAGAATAATCAAAATTGTAGTATAAGTAAAAGCCCGACTTGAACATTCAAGTCGGGCTTTTTATTTTTGTTTCATGCTAATTTAGTTACCATCCGCGATCAGTGAAGGGGGTAAAAAAACGAAGCATCTTTTTCATGAATCCAATCAACTACAATCTTCATAAAAACATAGTAGAGCTAACTTACCCGAGAAAGAATAAACAAATTATTGAATACTTATTTTTTTATTCGTTTGATTTTTGTTTCTATCGCTTACTTGTATAATGTATATGCCTGAAGGAATATCTCGCTTCTCAATTATACCTTTTTTACCAGTAATAATGAACGATTTAATTTCTTTACCTAATACATCCAAAACTTTCACACTGTGCCACTCGTCGGTAGCAAAATCGAGAGTAGCGCTATGTGTAAACGGATTTGGATAAACTGAAAAGTCAATAGCTTCACTTACTTCTTTTATCTTCAAAGGAGCTGAAGTACTTAATCGGTAAGTAAAAAACCCAAAGTTGACAGTGTCAATTCCATATCCGGCTATATACTTTCCATTAGTTGACAAACAGTTAGCAGCATACGCAACATAAGGTGCTGTAGTTAAACCCAAGGTAGTATTAATGTAAGCATTCAATTCTTGTAATCCGTTAGTAGCTGTCCAAATAAATGGAATTTGAGGATCACCAAAAAATTGTCCATCAAACCAGCCAACCGCTACCGTGCCACTATCGTTCACGCCTGATACAAATCCGGATGAACCATTCGGCATGGTTCCTAAGTTTACCAAGCCAGTTGCATTACTCCAAATCCAAGGCTCACCATTATTGGCATAATCACCATATCCGCCAATCCAAACACCATTTGGTGAAACAGTACTGCATTCGCCCAATTGATTGAACTCATCTGTTGCACTTCCGGCATTACTTACAAGTAAATATGAATTTTTTGAATAGTTACCGAGGCTATCCTTGCGCCATACCGCCGATTTCCATGGGCCATTAAAGTCTTGCCAACCAACTACCACACTTCCATCGTAACTTGCTGCATTTGCACGTGTGCTTTTAGCGATGCTATCGTAAAGACTTCCTAAATCTTTAAATCCATTTGTTTGATTCCAAGCAGCTGCATGTGCATAAGCTAATCCACCGGTTGTATCGGCCCAAGTTAAACCCACCACAGTATTACCATCACCTGAAATTCCAAAACCACCACTAACAGTGCTATCCACATCAAAACCTAAACTTCCAACAACCGACCATTGATTTGTAGCGACTGAATAGCGAGACATTTCAGCACCTAAAATGCCAAAGCTGGTTCCAGAAATATAAGTTCCGCTATCTGAAAAATGCGCCTGACCTCCTATCCCTAATCCGGGTGCTAATCCTCCAATATTCAGTATTGAACTTGAATCAGGATTCCAAATTTTATATGGACCGCCTTGCATTTCATATCCTACAACAAGTCCGGTATTTGAAACACCGGTGGGTTGAAAGGATGCATTAAGCACATTAAATTGAGCGAAAATAAAATTAAGTGTTGTTAGACAAAAAGTAAAAGTGAGTAATAGTTTTTTCATTTCTCTTGTTTTGAAGTTTAAAAATTTGTGCGAAAATAATCTTTCAATTCAAGCTGAAACACTGGCTACCTAATATTAGGGGGTATTGAATCGTGTTTAAATTGCTGTTGAATTTCGCTTTTTACATACCCCGACTAGTAACAACTGTGTCGGGCAACTTATTTTGCTCATAAATTAATTTGAAAATTTTTGACTTTATTACTTAAAAATACGCATACAAACTGCTGTATTATAATTTACGAATTGAGTATTCGTTTCTAATATTCATCTTGAATAAGCAAAATCATCCAAAAAGACGATACCTAAAAAATTTTGAATTTGTAGTTTTGAGTTTCAGTAATACGCAATGGTTTCCAAAAAGATAAATATATTCTTCTTAGTATCATTTATACTAATTGGCAATTGTTTATTTGCTTCCCAACCATCTGCTAAACCAAAGCTTAAACTTAATTACCTCGATTCATTAAAGGTGATGGCGTTTATTAATTTAGGTTGGAAATACAGTAACGATTATGTGATAAAGTCACTATCGTGTGCAGACTTAGCTTATTACTATGCACATGAAATGAAATGGAAAAATGGGGAGACTGAAGCACTTTTGTTAAAAGCTAAAGCACTTGATTATTTAGGCAATTTTAAAGATGCACTTATAATAGATTTATTGGCACTTAAAACTAGCATTGAATTAAAAGATAGTATACAGATTGCTCGTGCGCTAAGGCAAACTGCCGGCATGTATAGTACTCAGTCAAAAACTAACAATTCTATACAATTATTATATGCTAGCATCGAGATTTCACGAAAAATTAATTATTTAAAGGGTTTAGGTTCTGCCCTTTCAGACTTAGGTTCAATGTATTTAATGATTTCCAAATACGATCAAGCAATAGTATTAATAAATGAAAGCATTTTACCCAAAATAAAAACAAATGATTCATTGAACTTATCAATTTCATATCGAAAATTGAGTATTATTTATTTTGAAATTGGTCTTTATGAAAAATCAATTGATTATATATTTAAAAGTATAAACCTTGCCAATCAAATTAATAATCAAAAACAACTCTCATTTGGATACTACCAATTAGGTCTGCTATATATTAATACGAAAGATTATGAAAAATCTTTGCATTATTTAAAAAAATCTTTAGCAATTAAGAAAAAAAATCATGACAATGATGAAATTGGGATGATTTATACTCATATTGGTCGATTATTTAGCGAAGCACATAAACCTGATTCTGCATTAATATATTTAAGAAATGCTAACAGGTTTCATAAAGCAATAGGTGACGAGTATCCTATAAGTATAAACAATACAGAGTTGGGAAATCTTTACCTTCAAATGCAAAATTATGATTCCGCAAATTTCTATTTAAAAAAAAGCATGACGTTTGATTCTACTCAAAATATTTCGCAATATTTAATGGTCGATTATCTGTTGCTAACAAAAAACAGTTACCAACATAAAAAGTACCAAGAAGCTCAAAACTACCTACAAAAGGCCAGCAAAATAATTGATAATAACGCAACTTTACTCAATCAATCCAACTACGCCGAATTACAAAGCTTAATTTACGAAAAACTAAATAATCATAAAGCAGCTTACGCTGCATACAAAAAGTTTATTGTATTGCGTGATTCTCTTTTAAATAAGGATAAACATACTTCTATTGCCCTAAAAGAGGCCCGGTTTGAATTTGATAAAAAAGCATTGGCTGACAGTCTCAAAAACCAGGAACAACAAAGAGCGAAAGACATGCAAATAAATTTTCAGCAATCGGAATTACGAACTCAGAAAATAAAAGAGTACACACTCTCAGGAGGTTTGTTGCTACTTGCCGGTATTGGCTGGCTGCTTTACAGTAGATACAAAGCTGTAAGAAAACAACATTTAGCTGAACAACAATTGCAATTGTACGAAAACTCCAGAGCTTTAGAAATTGAGCGAAGCCGCATTGCAGGTGAAATACACGACGATGTTGGTGCCGACTTAAGTAATCTGTTGCTCAAAATAAGAATGAATGAAAGACTTTCTGAAACGGTTAAAACCTCCGATCTGGAAAGTCTCAAAAAAACAACTCACAACATTATTCATAAAATTGATGAAATAATTTGGTCACTAAACTCTGAACGAGATACCCTCAAAGAACTAATTAATTTTACATCCAACTACTTTGAAACACTGCTGCGCGAGCATAATTTAAAAGGCAAAATTTACTTTCCCGAACACTTGCCCGAAATCGTTTTAAATACCGAATTGCGCCGAAATATATTTTTAACTCTTAAAGAAATAGGAAACAATGCACTCAAATATTCCAAAGCTCAATCTATAAATCTTAATTTTACATTACAGCAAAACCAACTGCACATCACAATTAGCGACGACGGAATAGGATTCGATACCAGTAAAACCTACAATGGAAACGGTATAAAAAACATCAATAAACGGCTTGATGAGTGCAAAGGATCCATTCTTATATACTCGGATGAAAAAAATGGCACAACATACAAGTTAATTTTTCCGCTATTGCAAAATCATTCGATTACCTAACCCTAACTCAGCGTAGTTTGTAACTACGCTAAACTATAAATCATAAGGCATCAATTTCAATCATTGCAGAAAGTTCAGCAAAATTTCTCGCACTTGAATACAAATATTCAAAATCATTTTCTACAATTCCAGCCTTTACAGGATTCTGATGAATATAAGTTACGACTATCAATCATTTCATTTGAAGAGAGTTCGACTGTATGATTTTCATGTCTCCAAAATTGAACCAAGCGCACTCTCTTGTTATATTTTGCGTGATATTTAAAAACTAATTTCAGCCATTCTCTTCTACTTTCCTGGGGAATTTCAATTTGCTTTAAAATTGTTTTGGAGGTGTGTTTCTTAAAATCACGTACTATATCAGAAAGATTATTTTCAGTACATAAAATACAATGTACATGAGTGCTCATTATGACATAAGCATGAAGTTTCAAACCTTTTTGTTTTCGACAAAAATCAAAACTATCAATGAGAATATCCCGATTGATCTTTCTATTAAATATATCGGCCTAGCCTACCACTTGGAATGTTAGAAAATACAAACCTTGAGGATTTCCTATTTGATAGCTTTCTCCCATTTAAATCAAGTTTGAATACATAGCTAAGCGTAGTTAAAAACTACGCTTAGCTTTAGGTGTTTAAATCAAAATGTGCTGTGATATTACAATCTCTATCTAAACTACTTAGTGTAAGTATAGTATCGTAAACAATCTGTATCAGCAATATTTGCAATTATGTTTACAATTAAAAAATCATGCATTAGTTTAATACATTTTCTGTGAATTTAAATATCAGCAATTTCTAATAGCATTCAATATCAAAAAAGCTTCGTATTAGAATTAAATTATCTTTGATATAAATTCAAAAAAAACTACATGAAAAAACTCTACATCGGCTCATTTCTTCTATTATTCGCTTTTACAAATCAAGCAACTTTTTCGCAGAGCATTACAGCAAGCGGAATTAATCCTGTGATAGGTGATGTTTTCACTTATAAAACTACTGCATTTTTTAATGCAGGTTCAAGTGGCAGTGGTCAAACCTGGAGTTTTCCTAGCCTCACTGGAACAACTGAAACTTTAACTGCTGTAAGTGTTGCCTCAACACCTTTTGCCTCTAGCTTTCCAACGGCCACCCTTGCCGAAAAACAAGGAAATGGATCTGCCTATCTTTTTTATGCAAATACCTCATCAGCACAAGTAACTCGAGGTTATGCTGCAGGTAGTATTCAAATTGTATATTCCAATCCTGAAGAAATGCTCCATTTCCCTTTTAGTTTTGGAAATTCCTATACGGATTATTTTCTTGCAACCTTTAACAGTGGCGGCTCTAATTATACTCGTAGAGGAAGTACCACTGTAACGGCTGATGCAACAGGTACACTTACAACACCCGCAGGAACATTTTCGAATGTACTTCGTGTTCGTATTTTTCAAGACTATCAAGATTCAACAAACATAAGTGGTAGCTCAATTATTATTAACTATACTAATACTGAATACTTCTGGTATAAAGATGGTTATCATTATCCCTTAGCAACTTCCTACACCTTTGTCAGCAGCGGTTCGCCAAGCTCCGGTGGTAGCTATTTTATTCCCTCAACTATTGGTATAGATGAAAACAGTGAGTTCGAAAGCAACATTCGTATTTTCCCCAATCCTGCTAAGTCAGAATTAACGGTTTCATTAAACATGGAAACACCCAAGACGCTTCATGTAAGCTTGATGAACCTTTTGGGCGAAAAAGTGCTTGAGATAGAATCGGACCCAATTGCTGGAAGTGAAAAGGTTGTTAGAATGCAGCTCGATAACTTGAGCAGCGGCATTTATATAGCGAATGTAAGTAGCGGAGATTTAACAACCACACGAAAAATAGTTGTTGAATAGCATATTGTTTTTTTAATATTTCATTTCTCAAACTCTACCTAGTGTAGAATGAGAATCAGAATGAGAATGAGAATGAGAATGAGAATGAGAATGAGAATGAGAATGAGAAAATCCCGCGCTCTCATTCTGCTTCTCATTCTGCAAAAACCCTCGCTCTCATTCTGTTTCTCATTCTGATTCATCCCGCTCTCATTCTGTTTATGTATTATTTTTTTAATCAAAATCATTAGGACAGATTTTTAATCATAGCATATAATATCCTCGAAAGTTCATCAGCCATTTTTAAAAAATAGTTAAAGTCTTCATTTTTTAAAACTTCTTCATCGTGCAAAATATCAAGAACCGCAGCACATTCAAATATTGAAGCTCTTGAAATTACAAAATAATTTTTCCTATCGGCTTTAGAGTATTTGCCTGATCCTTCTGCAATATTCAGTACAATGCTGAAGGAGGCTCTTCCTAATTGATCTTTTACATAATTATCTAACTTGTTTTTCAAAATCAGCTTTTTGCATTCACCATGAAATATCTTGGCTTTTTTATAAACTTCAAGCTTTTGGAATTCGAACATATAGTTCAGTTTTGTATAAATAAAATCAGAATGTGAAACAGAATGAGAATGAAAATGAGAATGAGAATGAGAATGAGAATGAGAATGAGAATGAGAAAAACCCTCGCTCTCATTCTGTTTCTCATTCTGATTCATCCCGCTCTCATTCTGTTTCTCATTCTGATTCATCACCCAGCCCAACCTTCCCTATCCAAACTTCTATACTGAATTGCCTCCGCCAAATGCTCAGTTTCAATTTGTTCACTTCCAGCTAAATCTGCAATAGTTCTTGCAACTTTTAAAATTCTATCATAAGCTCTGGCCGACAATCCCAATCGCTCCATTGCTTTTTTTAAAAGTGTTGAACCTGCATCGCTAATGACACAGATACGTTGCAACATTTTGGGCGACATCTGCGCATTGCAATGTACCTCTTCTATAGCCTCAAAACGCTTCAACTGCAAATCGCGGGCACGAACAACACGCTCGCGAACACTTTCACTTTTCTCCGAAAAACGTTTCGCAGTTAGTTCCGAAAAAGCAACCGGAGTTACTTCTACATGAATATCAATCCTATCTAACAAAGGACCTGAAACTTTATTCAAATATTTTTGCACAACGCCCGGTCCGCACACACATTCTTTTTCGGGATGGTTGTAATACCCGCAAGGACAAGGATTCATAGAAGCCACCAACATAAAACTCGCAGGATACTGAACGGAGAATTTTGCTCGGGAAACAGTTATCGTTCTATCCTCCAAAGGTTGGCGCATCACCTCCAAAACAGTACGTTTAAACTCAGGCAATTCATCTAAAAACAAAACTCCATTATGCGCCAGCGAAATTTCACCGGGTTGTGGAACTCCACCCCCTCCTACTAAAGCCACATCACTAATGGTATGATGCGGCGAACGAAAGGGTCGAACCGAAATTAAAGCCGAATGCTTTGCCAATTTACCCGCAACCGAATGTATCTTGGTTGTTTCTAATGCTTCAAGTATTGTTAATGGCGGAAGTATGGTTGGTAAACGCTTTGCCAGCATTGTTTTTCCGGCGCCCGGCGGACCAATTAAAATAACATTATGTCCTCCGGCAGCAGCAATTTCCATGGCGCGCTTTATATTTTCCTGTCCTTTTACATCACTAAAATCAAACTCCGTATTGTTTAATTGCGCATAAAATTCTTCACGGGTGTCAATAGAAGTAGTTTGCAATTGAGTTCTGCCTTCAAAAAAATCGATGACTTCGCTGATGCTTTCCACTCCAAATACTTCCAAATCGCTTACAATGCCTGCTTCACGAGCATTTTGCTTTGGTAATATGATACCTTTAAATCCTTCCTTACGGGCTTGTATTGCAATAGGCAAAGCTCCTTTAATGGGCTGCAAAGCACCATCGAGTGATAGTTCGCCCATAATGATGTACTGACTAAAATCGATGCAGGTTATTTGCCTTGAAGCTGCAAGTATTCCAATGGCTATAGTTAAGTCATAGCTTGAACCTTCCTTACGTATATCGGCAGGAGCCATATTCACTATGATGCGAAAGCCGGGCCAACGATAGCCGGTATTTTTAAGCGCTGCATCAATGCGTTGTTGACTTTCTTTTACAGCATTATCGGGCAATCCTACTAAATAAAATTTTCCTCCTTTACTGGTATTTACTTCCACAGTTATGGTAGTAGCATTTACACCGTACACTGCACTTCCAAAGGTTTTAATTAACATTTTACCAATTCAAATTCGGGTTCAAACCTATTGAATAATGCGCTCCTTGACCATCCTCTAAAAAGATGAATTTTTGATCGATGTGAACAGCTATAAATTGGCTAATAATGTTACCTTTGCGCCCCAAAATTAACGCATCGAATAATCGTGAAAAACATTCGTAATTTTTGCATCATTGCCCACATCGATCACGGGAAAAGTACCCTTGCTGATCGCTTGTTGGAATATACTAACACCATTAGCAAACGCGACCAGCAAGCACAAATACTGGACGATATGGATCTTGAGCGTGAGCGAGGAATTACCATTAAAAGCCACGCCATTCAAATGGATTATAGCCTTAACGGCGAAAAATATGTTTTGAATTTAATTGATACTCCCGGTCACGTTGATTTTAGCTATGAAGTATCGCGCTCCATTGCTGCTTGCGAAGGAGCCTTATTGATTGTTGATGCTGCACAAGGAATTCAGGCACAGACCATTTCTAACCTTTACTTGGCTTTAGAAAATGATTTAGAGATTATCCCCATTTTAAATAAAATTGATTTACCTAGCGCCAATCCTGAAGAAGTTAAAGATCAGATTGTTGATTTATTGGGTTGTAAACGTGAAGAAATTATGGCTGCCAGCGGTAAAACCGGTATGGGAGTTCACGAAATTTTGGAACAAATTGTTCACCGCATTCCTCCTCCAAAAGGCAATGAACAAGGACCTTTGCAAGCATTGATTTTTGATTCAGTATTTAATTCCTTTCGTGGAATTATAGCCTATTTTAAAGTGGTGAACGGTGAGATGCGTAAAGGTGATAAAGTAAAGTTTTTTGCCACCGGAAAAGAATACAATGCCGATGAAATTGGCGTACTGCGTTTAAAGCAAGAACCTCGAAATAGCGTAAAAACTGGCGATGTTGGCTATATCATTTCAGGGATTAAAGAAGCCAAAGAAGTAAAAGTTGGTGATACCATTACCAATGTAATGAACCCTTGCGAAGCTGCCATACAAGGTTTTGAAGATGTGAAACCCATGGTATTTGCCGGTATTTATCCGGTTGATACCGAAGATTACGAAGAGTTGCGCTACAGCATGGAAAAGCTGCAATTGAATGATGCTTCTCTTACCTGGGAACCTGAATCATCAGCGGCGCTAGGATTTGGATTCCGTTGCGGCTTTTTGGGAATGTTGCACATGGAAATTATTCAGGAGCGTTTGGAAAGAGAATTTAACATGACCGTTATTACTACTGTTCCCAACGTTTCGTATTATGCTTACACCACAAGAGGCGAAAAATTAATCGTAAACAATCCTAGCGACTTGCCTGATCCTAGTACCATTGATTACGTGGAAGAGCCCTATATTAAAGCACAAATCATTACCAAAGCAGAATTTACAGGTGGCATCATGACCTTGTGTATTGGTAAGAGAGGTATATTAAAAAATCAGGTTTATCTTACACAAGAACGCGTAGAGTTAAACTTTGAATTGCCCTTAGGCGAAGTTGTTTTTGATTTTTATGATAAATTAAAAACAATCTCTAAAGGCTATGCATCCTTTGATTATTCTCCACTGGAATACCGCCAGTCAAATTTAGTTAAGCTAGATATTCTTTTGAACAGCGAACAGGTTGATGCTTTATCTGCACTTATTCATAAAGATAATGCCTACGAATTTGGTAAGAAGATTTGCGAGAAATTAAAAGAATTAATTCCGCGCCAACAGTTCGAAATTCCTATACAGGCAGCCATCGGAGCAAAAATTATTGCCCGCGAAACCATACGCGCTTTGCGTAAGGACGTAACTGCAAAATGTTACGGAGGAGATATCTCGCGAAAGCGAAAATTGCTTGAAAAGCAAAAAGAAGGAAAGAAAAGAATGCGTCAAGTAGGAAGTGTGGAAATTCCACAATCGGCTTTTATGGCTGTACTTAAGCTTGACTGATCTTATTTTCGTAAAAACTCGCGAATAATTTTAAAGTACTTTTCAGGTTCTTCCACTTGTGGATTATGGCCCGAATATTCGAATAGTTCGAACCTTGCTTGTGGACAATATTTTTTATACTGCACGGCAAAAATTGGAACCGATACTCTATCGTAGCGCCCGGCAGAAACAAGCACCGGCATTTTTAAATTTTTCAATTGAGCACGTACATCAAATTTTGCGATATCACCGCCAATAATAAAATCTCCATCATCGCCTACCAGTTGGTAATACAATTTGGTATTCATTTTATTAGGATATTTCGGATCTAAACTAGTGCGAAATTTATCGGGATTGTAAGCATATAAAAATCCATAGGGTACTTCACCGTAAATTTGCTGGTGCAATGGATGCGAAGAATGTGCACCTTCAGCACGGGCTTGCATTAAACGTTCCCATACATCTGGATAGTTTTCTCGAATTTCGTGATTCGAATTATCATCGTTTTCCTGCCACATTTCACCACTAAAAAAACCATTGGCGATAATCAGGTGTTTTACATTTTGCGGATAACGCAGCGCATACAATTGCGCCACAATACTTCCGTATGAATGTCCCAAAATATTAATCTTTTCATACTTCATGGAAATTCGTAAAGCCTCCAAATCACTAATGTCGCGCTCAATGCTATACTCTGTAGGCGATTTTGCTGTGTCTGATTTTCCTCTTCCAAAATAATCGACATACACCAAAGTGCAAGAATCTTTCAGCGCATCAAAATTATGCATTCCTGCATGTGCCCCACCCGGTCCGCCACTTATAAGAAATAGTGGATCACCTTTACCAATAGTTTCGGTCCATAAATTAGCTCCATTAATTTTGTAAAATTTTCCTTCAGGATGTTGGAAGGCAGTGCCGGCGGCATAAGTATGCGACAAAAATATCCACAGAATGAATGAGAGCGTTCTTTTCATACAACTAAACTTTTTTGGCAATCTGAAATTTTGAGGCAATAATTAGTAAGTTATTCGACTACCAATTTTCCGGTTGAAATGGCTTTTGAATCACTAATTACCTGATAAAAATAAACTCCTGAATTTAAGCCGCTTGTTGAGAATACTAAGCTAGACTTTGCTTCGGTTCGCAATAAGCTCACTTCATTACCAAGCATATCCATAATTTTAATGGTCGTGATTTTGGCTTCAGGAAAACTAAATATGGCCTTGTCTCTTACAGGATTAGGAGAAAGTGTTACCGATTTTTTTTCAGAAACAGATGCTATTCCCACAGTTCCAACCCATAAATTCAATATGGAGGTATCGGCACAAAGACCTTTGCTTTCAATTAAAGTTACATTTGCTGCACCGGCTACACCCCATTGAATGGTGGCACTACTTGTTCCTTGTCCGGCTGTAACTGTACCGTTTGTTACAACCCAATTATAGGTACTTCCAACATGCGTACTAACTGCATAAGAGCTACTAGTACCCGGAGCTACACTTGATGCACCTGAAATAGCACTTGCACTTACTGCTGCATTAAAAGGAACTGAATTATCCCAAACTCCACCGGTAATTGCACCATTGTTTGCACCATTTACTAAATCAACTGCTGAATTTCCACTGCCATCATTCATGCGCCAATAGCCCTTAAGTCGACTTTGCCCAACAGGTGAAATTTGATCGTTCATGTTGGCTAGCAATTCTGCAGCGGTAAGTGCTCTTTCCCAAATGCGCACTTCGTCAATTAATCCATTAAAGTAACGATACTGACTGGCTCCCTGATTATCGGCTAATCGGCCAATGCGCGTGATGTATTGAGCATTTTTATCAATAACTCCTGCAAAAGCAAAAGATCCGGATTGCACACCGTTGATGAATACTTTTAACGTAGCACCATCAAATGTTCCTGCAACGTGTGTCCAAGTATTTAATGTTAATGATGCGGCAGGAGTAGCTGCTTCTTTCCAACTGCTTGATGCTCCTGCAAAAGTTTTTCCTGCAATGTTAAAACTAAGAATTCCGTTTCCACCACAGCGCAATACAAAACCTCCTTCACCGGCACTCCAACCATCTTTACTTACCACTGTATTTTGCCAAGGATTAATAGCAAATGCAGCAGGCTTTATCCAAGCTTCTACGGTAACCGCGGAATCGGGAGCAAGACCAGCTGCTGTTCCTAAATCCACATAGGTACTAGTTCCGTCGAATTTTAAGGATTTGGTATTGGGAGTACAGGGTTGTGCAATAGCTGCTAATGAAGCAAATCCAACGAGAATGAGTGTAGTTATAGTTTTCATAGTGCTTAATTTGAATGGTTGGGTTAAATAATGTATTATAAAATTTCTAGTTAGGCGCACTCAAAGCTATAGATGAACCTATAGGATTAAGGCTATCCAAAAATAGCAAATTCATCCCAAAAATAAAGCAATTAATTAAAAATCACTTAGTAGATTTGCAAACTCAAGAAATAGGGATGGAAAAATTTGTAGTATTAGTTGCAGGAGGCAGTGGATCGCGCATGCAATCAGCTCTTCCCAAACAATTTATGTTGCTGGCAAACAAGCCGGTTTTAATGCATTCCATTCAAGCTTTTTATGAATATGATAAAAGCATTCACATCGTGGTGGTATTACCAAAAGCTCAACTGGAACAATGGGAAACTATTTGTAAGGAACATAGCTTTCACATTCCACATCAAACCATACATGGTGGTGCTACCCGATTTCATTCGGTGCAACAAGGTTTAAGTTTGGTTAATGCAGGAAGTTTAGTTGCCGTGCACGATGGTGTGCGCCCCCTAGTAAGCCGAGAAACCATTTCAATAGTTTTTTCTGAAGCCGAAAAAAATGGAAATGCAGTACCTTGCATTCCTCTGAATGATTCAATTAGAGAACTAAATAAAGACTCAAACCGCGCTTTGTTTCGCGAAAATTTTCGCTTGGTGCAAACACCCCAATGCTTTCAAAGCGATATCCTAAAAAAGGCATTTTTACAGCCTTACCACGAAAGTTTTACTGATTGTGCTTCGGTTGCTGAAGCAAACGGAATAAAAATAAACCTGGTTGCCGGGAATACCGAAAACATTAAACTTACTACACCTGCTGATTTTATAATAGCAAGTGCCTATTTACACTAGTTAGAAGTACCCTTGTATTTTTCTTCGTTGTGTTTAAGCACTTTTGCTTCCACAAAAAATATTATTTCCTCCGCAATATTTTTACACTGATCGCCGCTACGTTCGAGTTTACGGATAATTGTTAGCAAGTCTAAATAATCTTCAACATGCTGTGGATCGCCCTTTATTTCTTCAATGATAATAGCTCTCGCTGCTTTATACATGGCATTTAAGGTTTGATCTCTTTTAAAAATACTTAATGCAAGCACCGCATTTTCTGTTTCAAATGAATCAAGCACATCAGCCAATAATTCATTTGCTTCTTCAAACATCAACAAGGTTTGAGTGCTTTGTAATAAGGGTGCAAAATCAAATGTTCCGGCCTTTTTTACAAATTTAGCAACGTCTGCAGCTGCATCACCTATGCGTTCAAGGCTAGTATTAATGCGCAACATAGCTAATACCAATCGCAAATCGCCGGCAACCGGATTGTGCAAAGCAAAAATATTTTCGCAGGCTTTATCCATTTTTAATTCCAACTCATTTACCTGCTTTTCGGTATTCTGAATCGATTCAATCTTCGACTTATCAAACTCAGCAAGCACCAATAAAGCAGCTTTCATTTGGTGCACTACCAAACGCCACATTTCTACTAATTCTGTTTTGAGTTGTTGTGTTTCAATATCAATATGATTCATTTCGAAGGGGTAGAATTTTTTATTTTTTAATCAATTTATGTGGATAGAAAGCGTTACACTTTCGATTTAAAATATTTGCTACTGCTTTAATGCAGCTATTTCTTAACCGAATCTTCCGGTAATGTAATTTTGCGTTTTTTCAATTTTAGGATTGGTAAACAATTCTTTGGTTTTACTGTATTCAATTAATTCGCCTAAATAAAAGAAAGCAGTTTTATCGCTAACACGCGCCGCTTGTTGCATATTATGTGTAACAATAACAATGGTGTATTTCGTTTTCAACTCATACATCAATTCTTCAATTTTAGAAGTAGATATAGGATCCAATGCAGAAGTTGGTTCATCCATTAAAATAATCGAAGGTTGAATAGCAAGCGCTCTTGCGATACACAAGCGTTGTTGCTGACCACCCGATAATTCAAAAGCCGATTTTTTAAGTTTATCCTTCACTTCATCCCACAAAGCAACCTGCTGTATTGAAGTTTCAACACGCTCTTGAATAAATGCTGCATCGCTAATTCCATTTACTCGAAGACCATAAGCTACATTTTCAAAAATAGATTTAGGAAAAGGATTCGGTTTTTGAAAAATCATTCCGGTACTTTTTCTCAGGCTATCAACATTGGTCCCTTTTTGATAAATATTTTTGCCATCAATTAAAATTTCTCCTTCAATGCGGATATTTTCAATGAGGTCGTTCATGCGATTAAACAAACGCAAATAGGTAGATTTCCCGCATCCTGAAGGTCCAATAAGCGCAGTAACTGTATTCGATTCGAGCTGCATCGAAATGTTTTTTAACGCATGTGAAGCGCCGTAATACACATTGGCATTTATTGTTTCAAGCTTTATCATCCTAATTCATTTTTACTTTATTGCTAAAATATTTTCGCAAAGCATTTGCGAGCAAATTGGTAAACAACACAATTACTACAAGCACCAATGCAGTTCCATAAGCCATTGGGCGCGACTCCGAAATATTGGTTCCACTGGTTGCCAATACGTACAAATGATAAGGCAAGGCCATTGCCTGATCGAACATACTCTGTGGTAATCTCGGTAAAAAGTAAGCCGCTACCGTAAATAAAATAGGAGCTGTTTCACCCGATACTCTTCCAATTGATAAAATCATTCCGGTAATAATTTTTGGAAATGCAATTGGTAAAACTACATTTTTTGTTGTTTGCCACTTACTCGCACCTAATCCAATACTTGCCTGACGAAAAGTATCGTCAACCGATTTTAGTGCTTCTTCGGTTGTGCGAATAATTATGGGCAATATCAGTAAACCCAAGGTAAATGAACCAGCAATTATTGAATCTCCAAATCCCAATTTGTTTACGAATAATGCCATTCCAAACAATCCAAAAACAATGGAAGGAACACCTGCAAGATTATTCGTCATTTGCTTAATAATTTTTTTTGCAGTGCCGTGTTTTACATATTCATTCATGTAAATAGCAGCCATAATTCCTATCGGGAAAGCCACAATAATGCTTCCTGTTACTAAATAAAAGCTTCCTAAAATAGCCGGAAATATTCCACCTTTCGTCATCCCCTCTTCGGGCATTGAAGTAAGAAAATCCCAACTGATAACTGAAATTCCTTTTACAATAATAAAAGTCAAAATACTGATAAGAATAGCAACAATGGAATATCCGATTGTACCTAGAATAATAAAGGCAATGCGTTGTCTCCTTTTTTTAAGCTTCTCTAATTTATTTTCGTCAGGTAATTTCATTTAACTGTTTTGATATTTTTTACGACTCGAAATAAATTCAACAATCAAATTAATGATTAAGGTAATTACAAACAAAATACACCCGAGTGCAAATAAGGCTTTATAGTGTAAACCACCGGCAGGAGCTTCACCAAGTTCGGCCGCAATTGTTGCCGGAATGGTGCGAACCGGCTCAAGTAAACTATGTGGTATTATAGCTGCGTTTCCGGTAACCATTAATACAGCCATTGTTTCGCCAATGGCACGACCAATACCTAAAATTGCTGCAGCTGTTATTCCCGAAATAGAATAAGGAATTACGATTTTATAAATGGTTTGCCATTTACTTGCTCCCAGTGCCAAACTAGCTTCCTTCATCGCACGTGGTGTAGTATTCATGGCATCTTCAGAGATAGTAATGATAGTGGGTAAAGCCATAATTCCAAGAATAATACTTCCTGCCAAACCCGTTTCGCCAACCGGCAAATTAAATAGTTGTTGAATTAAGGGAACAATTACTACCAATCCAAAAAATCCATAAACCACTGATGGTATTCCTGCCAAAAGTTCGATAAGAGGTTTTAAAATGGATCGTACTTTTTTATTTGCAATTTCACTGAGGTAAACTGCGCTTGCCAACCCAAGTGGTAATGCAAGTAAGATAGCACCCAAACTTACCCATAGCGTTCCTAATAGCAATGGTGCAATTCCTAATTGTGCTGCTGGATGGGCTGTTGGAAACCACTCTTTACCGGCGAAAACTTCTTTGATGGTAATCTTATTAAATTCAATTTTTTTTCCTTTAAAACCAGTAGTCCAATACTTATCAGGAAAAAAAGAAATGATGCCCGAAATGCTGTCGTTTAGCTTACTAATACATTCCGGAAGGTGTTCGAAATTTTCACCAATTTGTTCGTCGCTGTAGTAGTTTGAAATATCCTCTAACCGAAACAAAATAATTGAATCATTGCTTCCTCCAAGCTCTTTCCAATTGACAATTTTTTGATCAAAGATATCTTTTAATTGTTCAGCAGATAAAACGCTTACTTGATTGTTTTTATTTACAGCTATTACATTTCCTTCTTCAATTGCCGAATGTGAAAAAAGACCAAGTCCTTCATTAAATAAAAAAAGAACTATTAATACCACCGTTAAGCTAGTTATTGAACTGCTTATTAATAATAGTCCTTCTATGAATCGCTCCGAAAATTTTTTTGAAGATGATTGCAAGTGGTGTTTTTGATTTACTTGTGAATTATAGGTAATTGCTAATTACTTTGTCAATGGAATGTAACCAACTTTTTCAACTACCCCTTGCCCTTCAGCTGATAAACAAAAATCAACAAATGGTTTTACATTTCTTTCTGAGCTTGTTAAATAGTAATAATACAAAGGGCGTATAATTGGATAGCTTTTATCCTTTGCAGTTGTCATGCTTGGTGCAATAAATGTTTTTCCTTTATTGAAAGATACTTTTAACGCCTTTACTTCTTTTTCAACATAAGCATAACCAATATATCCAATAGCCCCTTTGGTTTGACTAATTGATTGCACGATACTTCCGGTTGCCGGCATACTTAAAACTGAACTTGCATAATTTTTATTATTAAGTACATGCTCTTTAAAAAATTCGTAGGTACCTGAGCTCGATTCACGTGAGTAAACAACTATACTCAAATCATCGCCACCAACATCTTTCCAATTTTTAATTTTACCCGTAAAAATTCCTTCCAGTTGTTCTCTGGTAAGTTGATTCACTTTATTCGACGGATGTACTATAATGGCCAAGGCATCAAAAGCAATGGTTGTTTCCTTTGTTGCTTTTCCTGCATCCGACAATTTAATTTTTTCACTCATTTTCATTTTACGTGATGACATTGCAATATCGGTAGTACCATCAATTAATGCAGCTAGACCAACTCCGCTTCCTCCTCCAATTACAGTTAGTTTGGCTGCCTTATTTGTTTTCATGTAAACTTCGGCTTCCTTTTGTGCTAAAGGTAAAACGGTATCACTTCCTTTTAATTTTTGAGCTTTTGCAAATTGACTAATTAATAGAATTGCAGCCAAAAAAATACTTTTAGTTTTCATTTTTCTTCTTTTTTTTAAATTAATATTTTATTTGAAAACGTAAGGTAAATACGTTGTCTTTTAGATCCTTTTTTACTGTTGAAATACTGGTTGATTCATTCGTTACATAATCGTAATATGCCATCACTTTTGCATAGCTGTTAATGCGGAAATTTATACCAAATCCATAAGTATCAAATCGCACATCCCCTAAATTGGTTCCTGTACCGGTTTTACCAATTGCTTCACCCGAAATTTTCACGTTGGGGTCAAACCAATCGTATTTTGCTACTACTTGAAATCTTGAAGTTCCAATATCTTGTATCAAATAAAAATACGCTCCATTGAATTGACGGTGGTAAATAGGTTTGGTTGGTAAAGCCGCCAAACTATTATTTGCTCGTTGATTTGATTCGCTTGTTCCGGGTTGAATTCCTTGAATATACTCTGCTCGCACAGTAGTAATTCCTATTGGCCATTCGAAGCTGGTTTGAACATCGGCTCCCATGTATTCCTTACGTGCTTTTCTGTTGTAATTAGCAGTATCGGATGCAAATTCAAAACCTTTATCACCATTTGCAAGTGTATTAAAATTGTAATCTTTTTGAGTTCCTATTCTATATCCTCCATTGTAATAAGAAGCAGCAACAGAGAACATGGCCTTTTCACTTTTTAATGATTTGCTGTATTGCAATCTTCCGGTATAATCTTTAAAAGAATCAAATTCCGGAGAAACACCTGCCACACCATTCATATATCCTACATCCAGTTTTAAGCCATATAGTTTGGATGATTTAGGAACTACTAATGATCCGAAAGCTCCGAGATCGCGTTCAACCGGAAATAAAATTTGATTGTAACGTGCTCTTTCAGGTGATTCACGCTCGCTAGATGATTGCGTTAACTCAAATCCGAATTGTGTTTGCAACAAACCAGCTGTTAATGAAACCATGTTGAGCCATGGGTCGCTTATTTTTGCATAGGTTTCGCGCATTGCTAAGCCAGTTTCGCGTGCATCAATATTTACCATAAGCAAAATATTTTCGAAGGTATAGGTAAATTTAAAACGAGCTCGGCGCATGGTAAATCGGTTGGTGTACTTCGTAGAGCCACTACCAAAATCACCACCGGCAAAAGATTGTGCCCCTGCCGAATCAATGTATTGAAATTGAGGTTGCACGTATCCTGTAATTTTAAGTCGTTTTAGTTTTAACATGTCGTCCATTAAGCCGCTGACTGTTCGCGTGAGGGTATCAATTGGCGCCTCGATCTCCTCCTTCATAACCGAAACAGTTATGTTAGTATCGATCGAGTTATTTACACTTTGATTACTGAATGCCTTTAATTGACCAAAGGAAAGTAAAACAGCTAAACTCAATATTTTCTTCATGTTAACATAAGATTAAGTGCCGCAAAAGAATCAGTACAATGTTAGCGGGACGTAATTTCAATGTTAACCAATTGTTAAATTGGCGTGATGAAGGGAGTCGGTTTACTATTTATTTAAATGCAACAATCAATTATTCAATCATGCAAATTCCAAGTATTTTATCAAATACTTTTATAAAAATGGGATTTCAAATAAAACATGAAGCAATTTTTGAAACTGAATACTGACTTTTTCGAATATTCATTTCCCTTTTGTTTTATCAAAAATATTTGTTGTTTATCAACTGAAAAATAATGGAGGTTTTGAAACTTATTCATTGTTATTTTTTCTCAAAATAACAGACTGTTCTTAATTTGGAAATTAATTTATGTTTAAGAAATATCTACCAAAATGGTTTCAATATTCAGGCATTATTAATTATTCTTCATACAAATTGATTCCAGAGTTTTGGAAACTCCTTTACATTTATCAATTGCTGTTTCTAAATTTTGAACTATTTCAATTTGCTTGATGATACTTACCGAATCTGCATTTTGCATATAAAGACTTGCCATTTCTTCGTAAAAAATTAAGTCTGCTTGTTTTTCCAAAGCAGCAATTTGAATACATGCGGCACGCAATGGTTTGATATTGGTAAGATTTCGCAGTGAAGCAACAGCCTTTTGCAATTCGATGGCGCATGAATAAATTAGTCGTGCTAATTTTTTCATGGTTTCGGTAACTTGTGTTTGATGGTAAAGTTTAATTTTTTTGGAAGTACCATGCATAAAATCAACCACTCCATTTAATTCGCTCATTAAAACGAGAATATCTTCACGATCGAATGGAGTCATAAGGTTTGCGCTTAATTCGGTAATTAGTTCATGATATAACTTATTTGCATAGCTATCCAATAAACTAATTTGAGTTGAAAGCGACGTTGATTTTTCTATCGAAGTGGTTTCTAATAGCTCGTTTAGCAAGGTTGAAATTTGAAGCAAATTACCACTTATGGTATCAAGCATTTCAAAAAAATAATCTTCTTTGCGAGAAAATAGTTTGAAGAGTCCGATAGATTTCATAAGCTATTTAATGTTGCGTAATAGCTACAATAATTGCAGCTTTCTAGGTGGATTGAACTTAGTAAAGTAATTCGAAAATAGTGCTCAACACATTCAATCTTTCACACAACGAACACTAAAGCCGTAGTTTTTATAGGTGTGAGAACGATAAATGTTGCTAAACTTCTTATCTAAACTTCGGTACCATAATTCATTTGATTCATGTGAGGATGCCGACCACCAAAATGCTACAGCACCAATTCCTGGATCTGCAATTTCACCGGTAAAAACTCTACATGCACCTGGAAGCGCTTTAAATCCTGATTCATTGCTTCCCCATACAGGTGAAACTTCTGTCCATTTTTCAGGCGCTTCAACTTTCAATTTATCACCTTCATCAGAACCTCTCCATCCTAAATTTGATACTTCAGTTTCTGTTAATCCCAATTCCTTTTCAAGAACTTTCCAATCATAATCTGTTGGAATGTGCCATCCTTCAGGTGCGAGTTGATTAGAATCATTCACTGCATATCCATTGTATAAATAACCATAAGTAGAAACAAAATCCGGATTATTATCAAATGCAGAATAAGCCCCCTTTGTAGTTGTTGACCAAGCGTTGTTATCGGCTCCAATAGCTTTTATGTAAGTGCCATTTCGATATTTTGTAGTTTTCAAATTCTCCATCATCCACCATTGGCTTCCTATTTTCACGGTTTGATATACATTTCCATCACTATCCGCAACAGTTCCAAATTCTTTCTCTTCGACTTCCTTCTCTTCTTTTTTACATGAAAACACAAACAATAAACTTGCTAAAATTAAAAGTGCGTATGTGTATTTAAGTTTCATTTTACTAAAAATTAATTTTTGATAAATGGCTGGCTAATCACAGATTTGCTTGAACTAACTTGGAGCAAATACATTCCAGGTTGTAGGTAACTTATATCTACATCAGTGGTTGGCGAAGTAGCAACAAGATCGGATTCATAAACTACTTTTCCAAAATAGGTGTAGATTTTTGTTTTCAAATTTTCTGTGCCGGAAACTTCAAAACTGATTTTTTGATTGGCAGGGTTGGGATATATATTCAGTTTGGTACGCTCATTTGAAGGAGTGCTACTTTCAGATGGACAAACAATATCTAAATTCCGATCATTGCATTTACCCGGGTAGCAGCATAAATACTCAACATGAAAGTTTGCATCTGATGAATAATTGCAGGCCATTGTATCCTTGCATCCAAAAACAATTCTTGTTTTGCAGGAATCAGCAATTGAACAACTGTAAGACTTACTAAACTCTAAAAAATTAGGATCCTTGCAACCACAAGCTCTAGGATAAGTAAGTAAGGGACTCAATATTTCACCCGATACTACTGTATCTTCCTTCGCCACATATTTGATTATGCTACCATCCATATTTTCAATTTCGAGATTTAATTCAAACGAAAGTTCTCCCTTTGTTGTCAACTGTGCAATAAGCACCTTATTTGAATCGGTAGTGGATCCTGTAACACCTGCATTTTGTTTTAAATATGCTGCGTTACTTATAAAGCTATTTCCGCTATAAACTGATCCAAAAATACTGGTATCAACACCAGCCCCATTCTTAAAACCATCATCCACCCATTGTAAAAAGGTGGCAGAATTAAGTGTGAGTCCATCAGCGCTTGTTAAAGGAATTCCTAAATTACTTTCAGCATTTACTAAAATACCTCCGGGGACACCGTAACTTCCACCTCCATTAAAATTTCCACCAATAACCGAACCATCGGTATCTTCTGATTTTAAAACTCCGGTATGTGTTTTAGTTGCTAATCCTAAAGTTATCCAACTATCTAAAGCCAAGGTTGGATTTCCCGAAAACCAAGCTTTATTAATTAAATATCCAAAATAGGCATTGGGCCGATTTACATTATTATAAAAATTTGCTGTACTCGCTATCTTTAATGCATGTTTAGCATCTCCATAAATTTTTAAAATTTTTGAGCCGGCTTTTAAATCAATATAAATTCGATAGGTTTTGCTACCTAGCTCCAAATATCTACCATCGGTAGTATCAGTGGCATCCAATGAATCAGAAATGTAATAGGTTTCAACAAGCACATTTTCAATTTGAGTCTGAAGCGAAAAAACAGGAAATAAAAAGCAAAAAATTAATACTAAGTTTTTCATGACTTCATTATAATTTATAAATTAATCCAAGTATGTAATTCGTTCCATAACGAAAATTATCGTAGTCAACCAAATCTCCATTTTCATATACATAAGCTCTGCGTATTGGCGTGTTTAAAATATCTTTCATGGTAAAATGTATGGTAAAATGGTTGCCTAAAGTTTTACTGATTTTAAAATCAAACATGTTTCGTGGCAATTCATACACATCCGGAACACTCGGATTTGCTGAAGCAATTACAACTCTTCTTCCTTGGCGATTATAACTCAACGTTGCAATTAATCCTAACGAATCTGAGTTGTACGATACTATTGTGTTAATTATATACGGCGCTTGTCCAAACATGCTGCGCTTAACAGTATCTTCCGGAATATACACTTTTGGACCATCACTAAATTCAATTCGATTACGCACAAATTCGGTTTGTGATTTTACAAGGGTAAGATTCGCACGAAACTCAAAGTTCTTTGTAATCGATTTTCTTCCTTCCAATTCAATACCCATTACATTTGATTTATCCACATTTACCCAGGTGTATCCATTGGAGTTTACAAGTTCAATATGGTTCTTGAAATTCTTGTAAAAAACACTTACTGAAACATTGTCATTGTTTTTAAAGTAATTCTCAAAGCGCAAATCATAATTGTCGATTCGTACCATTTTTAATTCTGAATTTCCAAACACCGGGGCTCTCAATTCATAATCAAACACTGAAACATCTGAAAGCTCGCGTAAGCTTGGTCGTGCAACGGTTTGACTAAAACCTGCTCGTAGATTCATTTGCTCATTCTCAACTTCTTTGATTTTAAAAATCAGATTAGCACTAGGCAAAATGCTCACTTCACTTAATTGACCTGGATTTGCTAAAGGTTGAGAAGAATCATAAAACCTTCTTTTATCATCCTTTGCTAAACCTAATGAGTCAAATAAAAATATATCTGTAAATAATTTTGCTTGCTCAATTCGAACACCTCCTGAAAATCGAAATTTCGAAACCAAAGTATAATCAGTCATTACAAAACCTGACAGTATGCTGCTTTCGCCGAATGTGCGGTTAGCCGGACCACTGAAATCAGAATAAAATAAATCAATCTTACTTCTCTCAATTCCATTAATGTCGGTGTAATTGCTGATTTCAAAATTGGAGTGATCTAAAAATTTCTCAATATCGCCTTCCGGTAAAATGGTATTTGAGGTGATTACTTTATAAACCGATTGCTTGTATTTTTGATCGTTTCTTTGATAACTTCCTCCCACTTTTATTTTTCGAAGTAAATTGATATTCGCTCCAATTGGCATCTCAAGCGAAATTCTTGAGTCAAGAATATTTTCATCAAGGTTTCTAAAAAAGCGTTTTATTTCATCACCAATTCCATTCCCAATTAAATAGTTTACTTGGCCACCGCTTGTGTCCATTTGATATTGCAAATTCTTAAAATCTGGGGTACTACTTCTTCCGTTGGTATAAGAAGTACTAAAATCAATTTTTATTTTTTGAGAAGGAATGTAGTGTTCCGAGCGGAGTTGATATACAAGTTGTTTTCTTTGCTCGTATAATTGGCTTTTGGTAAAGGTTCTTTTTTCACTATCGCTGAATTCGTCACCTAAATAAACATTGTTAACACCCGTAAAATTAGGCATAAAAAGAAGTGAAATACTATTGTTCGAATTCAGCTTATATGCCATATTTAGAAGTGCACTCCAACCATTAGTTTCTTTTGATGCATCTCTTTTTTCAGCTTTTGCAATTGTTGGAATATATGCGCCAATTGAATTATCAAATTGCACAGAGGCTCTGTTGGCATTCGCCGATGGGTCGTATTGTGTAGAATTTCCATAACGGAAACCTGCAATAACTCCTAATTGTCGACCAAAAATGGTGGTTTGGTTTCCTATACTAAAACTCTGACTAAAATTTAATGGAGCCTTTCTGGTAGTAGTATTCCAGTTATTTGCATATGCTTTGCTGGAAGCCGGTACATCCGCATTGATAACTTTAAACGCATCCGACTTGTAAGTACCATTTGAATAGTCTTGCTTAGCTTGATTAAATGCAACCGGGTCGTTAATTAATGCCGGAGCTAATAATCCCAATTGAACTAAACCCAATTTAAAATAAGCATCACCAGCAGGGTCATTATCCACCCAGCCGTTTACTCCGAGTGATTTATAATAATCGCCCAGTCCAAGTGCAACTAATTCAGTATATTGATCAGGCTCTACATTTGCCGAGATAATTGGAGTATTGTTTTCTCTAAAACTATTGTCATATCCTAACCAATCGGTTTCGCTACGCTGCGAAGAAATAACCTCTTTACCGGTTGTTTGCGCATTATAACCAAGTGTAGTTTCAATAGCTACAGCTAACTTTTCAGGATAGTCCTTCGTTTCGATTGAAAGATATGCTCCCGACCAATCACCCGGTAAATCAGGACTTGCAGTTTTAGTTATGATAACATTATCAATTAAACTTGCCGGAAATAAATCTAACTTAATGTTGTTTGTAAACGGATCTAATGTTGGGATTCGTGAACCATTAATACAGGTTTTAACATAGCGGTCGCCAATACCACGAACAGTAATAAAACTGCCATTAGTTGAAATTCCCGATACACGAGTTACTGCTGCAGTAACATTGGCATCACCTGTTTTTTTCATACTTTCAGAAGAAACATAATCAATCGTGGTTGCTGATTTTTTCTTCATATTTTCCATGTAATAATCTTTGGATTTTGTAGACTTTGCAACAATCTCTACTTCCTTTATATCCTGAGAAGCTGTCTTTAAAACAAAATCCTTTAACACTACTTCTCCCTTTTTTGGATGTATAGTAAACTCAATTGTTTTATAACTAATAAAAGAAACTACTACTGTTTGGCCAGCTGTATCAGGAATTTGCAATGAATAGTTTCCGTCAAAATCTGTTACACAACCGATGGATCGATTTGATTTAATAGTTAATGTTACTCCAATTAAGGTCTCTCCATTTTCATCGCTCACTTTGCCTCTCATTGTTGATTGGGCAAAACCTTGAACTACGTTTAAAAAAAGTAAAAGGAAAATATAAACTGGTTTTTTCATTATATGAATAAGCGATAACAAAAGCGTTTTGTTTGTGTATTAATTTTTAATTAATTTCTTCACTTCGCGCTTACCTTCATGCTGTAAAATCATAAAGTACATTCCGTTGGAAATGCCTGTTAAATCAATTGATTCTACTTGTTTGGAAACAGATGGAGTAAACGACTTTGTGATTACAGTTCTTCCAGACATATCCACCAATTGACACATAACTTTTTCAGAAGAAGAATTCGTTTGATATACTACATTAACTGATTCAGTTGCAGGATTTGGGTAGATGTTTAGCAATTGATTAAACTGTTGTACTGCTTTTACAGCTGTAGCACTATTGTAAGTTAAACCACTAAAAACAATTTCATTTCCAACCGGATTTTTCGCAACAAACTGTTCAACTCCCCCACTAGGAGTACCTAATTGAACATTTAATTCAAATGAAAAAACTCCATCAGTAGTAATTTGAGCAATTAAAACTTTGTTGGTTGAATCATAGCCGGTAGATCCATTTAAAGATGCCCATGAGCCATTAAAAGTTGAAAACAAGGGGCCATTTGTTCCATCGTTTTGTGCATCAAAAACTCCAATTTCATTGCTAATTCCCACAATGGTAACCGGCTCAGGGCTTCCTAAAATTAATCCATCCTGAGTACTTAGTGGGATACCTGCCAAAGGATCGGTATTTACTAATACACCATCCGCATTTATAATAGTACTAACTCCATCGTCCTCCGATTTTAAAATTCCGAAATTACCAACACAAGCAGCTCCTACAGATAGCCATGAATCTAATAAAACTGTATTATTTTTCGCTTGATTCTTTGTATAGGTAGGACTAGTAGCACCTCGATCTTCGTTATTAAAAAACAAGGAAGTTGTTTCAATTCTTAATTCATGCATTGCGCCCGGTGTATTTACTCCATAGGCAGCCTGAAATTTATATCCGGGCAACATGTCTAAATAAATTCGGTAGGTCACAGAACCAATTGGTAATACTCCACCAACTGAGTTAACAGAGGTATCGTTGGCATCTGAAATATAATATCGCTCAACGATAACATTTTCTAATCCATTTTGTGCTTTTACTATAAAGCTTGTAAAAAAGATAGCCACATAAAGTAATGTTTGTTTCATTGTATTGAGTTTTGCTGGTTTTTAAAAGAGTAATTATTTATGCGACAAAAGTGAAAATGTTATGTTTCCATGAACTATAAATTGCATTATTATTCGATTAAGTTCATGTTAAATTAATGCTACTTCATGCCTTGCTTTCTAGTTGCTTTGTTGGAAGAAGTAAATACCAAATCTTTGCGCAATATTTCTGTACCATTTGGATTTCTGGCGACATAATTTTCAACTCCGCCAAATGGAGTCCCCAATTGTATATTAAATTCAAACGAAAACACACCGTCTGTAGTAAACTGACCAATCAATACCTGATTATTGTGGAGCGAATCAGGGCCAATTGAACCATATAAAGAAGCCCATGACCCATTTGTGGTAATAAACGAATTGGCAGTAGAACCATGTCCAAACATGGCTAGCGCAGAATCAATTCCAAAGGCGGTTACTCTTGCAGGATTTCCCTGAATTAGCCCATCCTGCATGGCAAGTGATATACCTGCCATTTTTGAATTGTTTTGAAGTACTTTAGAAGAATTTACAAGTGTGTTTACCCCATTGTCGTTTGACTTGAGCACACCGTAACTTGATTCTGCCGCCGCTCCAACTGATATCCAGGAGTCGAGCAGTAATAATCCTGAGTTAACAACACGTAAAGGAATCACATTTGGAACAGATGCTCCATAAGTATCATCATTATAAAAGCTAGTACTGGTAGCAATTTTAAGCTCATGATTGGGAATACCATAAACCGCTTGAAACCTGTATCCCGGCAACATTTCAACAAATACTCGATAGGTAACAGAACCAACCGGGAGCTTTCCTTTACTGTATGCAGCATCATTACTGTCTGATACATAATAGGTTTCAACTTCAATTTTACGTAGACCATTTTGGGCAAACGCATAACTGCTAAGAATGCAGAGTAATAGAATACTAATTTTTTTCATTGGGAATTTCTATGGCACAAAAATCCAATTCCAACATTCCTACTACATAAACTTGAAATTAACTTAGTGTTAAATTGACCTCTGAAGAATTAACCTTACAGTAACACAGCACTTGTAGTTTACTGAATTCAACAACATTCAAAATAATTTTTGCTTAACTTTCTGTTAACAGAAATGGATTCTATTTGTTAGCACTTAAACGAGCTATCTAAACACTATAATTATCCATGTTGCTCAATCAAATCTTAGTAAAACCAATTAGCGAAATTGCCCTACTGGCAGGACAGGAAATATTGGAAATCTATGATCATAAAACACTTTTTAGTTCAACTCGTATTAAACGCTCAAAATCTCCTTATACACTAGCTAAAAGCGGTGCTGAGAACTTTATTATAAATGCACTTACTTCACTGGATAGTTCTATTCCTATAATTTCAGAAGGACACAATGAAGTGTCATATTATTATCGTAAAAACTGGAAATATCTTTGGCTTGTAGATGCACTAAATGGCACACGTGAATTTTTAAAACAAACAAATGAATTCACAGTTAATATAGCTTTAGTAGAAAATGGCATTCCCATTGTTGGTATAATCTATGCTCCTGCACTTGAACTTCTGTATTCGGCCGGCAAAGCAGAAGGTGCTTTTAGAACACAAAAAAACAGCATTGTTCCAATTCATTGCAATACATCTGTAAACTTTTTAACCGCAGTGGTTAACCCTTTTGTGCATTTAGCAATGGAAGAGGAAAAATCTGTACTTGATAGATTTCCAATTAAGAAAATCATATCGGTAGGAAGTAGCTTAAAGTTTTGCAAAATTGCAGAAGGTAGCGCCGACCTATTTTACCGTCACAGTCCTTCAATGGAATGGGAAACCGCTGCAGGTGAAGCAATCGTAAATATAAGCGGTGGAGCTATATTACATGCAAATTCTCGAACCTATAAATACAATAAGCAGATGCTCAAAAATAAAGCACTGTTATGCATTGGTAATTCGAAAATAGCTTCGCATACTTTATTCGAAGAAAATTATTTAGTAAAGTAAAATCTAAATTTTTGCTCGTGGGTATCATCGCTTAAAGTTAGCAGATACAACCCTTCCTTTAGTTTTAAGCCCGCAAGCTGCAACGTAATTTCAATAATTGAATTATCAATCTCTGAAACCTCAAACAAGCTGCTATTGTTTTTTAGAGACTCACTCAATAGCACTTTTCCATTGAGGTTGTTCACAGTACAAGTTGTATTTTTTGAAAAATTAATCCCTGTAATGTTAACTGCGCTTTTAGTTGGGTTAGGAAAAACAATTGGTCGCAATAACGTTGCGGATGAAACATCAAAAAGTGCTGTAGATAGTATGGATGAAATAGCAGAGGTACATATATTTCCATTCAAATATGCTTTTACAAAATAAATGTCAGATGAGTCAATGCTTCCAGCTAGTAAACTAAAATGTATCATAACTATGGCAGTATCCTTTTTGTATGGGACAAAACTATTGGAAGTAAAACGTACAGTTGAATCAATAGGATTGTAAAAAGCAAGCGGTTGAATCGAGCTAATTATCGTATTCATTGAATCGTAGTGCAATTTTTGATGATTGAATTTAAATGAAAAATCCAGTGAATTAATTGTGTCGTCAGAGGATATTAAAACAGGAAATGACAAATTATTTGTAGCAATAATTGCGTTTGATAAATCAAAGTGAACTGTATCAAATAAATCGATACTTGTAATCCTACCATTATTCAGTTGGAGGTTATTAGTAATTACAGTTGATCCTGTTAAGGCAAATCCTTGCAAAAACAGTAATATTAAACCAAGAGTAAAAAAATATTTATTCATAAATGTAAGTTCAATTAATGTTGAATAACAATGTTTTTAGTAAATGAAAAATTGGTTGAATAAATGTGTAAACAATAAATTCCGGATTTCATATTTTGCGTTTCGATAGTTAAGGTATTACCTACTTTTTGAGTATTAATGGTCCTTCTACCATCTATTCCAATTAACTCTACAGTTGCATACTGATTTCCTTCAATTACGAAAAAATTATCTGCGGGAACTGGTGTTATTTTAAAAGTTTCTAAAACAGGCTCACTCTTGCTTATGCCGGTGTGAATACATTCAACAATTTTAGAACTACAAGTGAATCCATTTAAATAAACTTTCACAGCTTTTAAATCATCCTTACAAAGCTCTCTGTTCAATTTTGTAAAATATATTTTTAATAAAGCAGTGTCATTGCTATACCCTTGGAAACTATTAGAAGTAAATCGCAGTGTACTATCAAATGGGTTGTAAAAAGAAAAGGTTTGAAGGTAGTTGGCGATCTGTACAATTGAATCGTATTCAAAATCAACTTCATTGTATTTAAAGGAAAAATCAAGCGCATTTACAGTGTCGTCGGATGCAATTGAAACTGGAAAACTAACAATGCCGCCTGGTAAAGTATCACTCTTGGAAATGTCGAAAACTACTGTATCTAAAAAATCTATTGTTACTATTTTACTTGATTTCAATCCAGTGTCAGGAATGTTAAAAGCAAAATTACTTTCAGCAATCAACCAATTTATAACCAGAAAACACAACAACAATGTAACCCTTTGCACGACTTTAGTAAAAAAAACAAATCTAACGTAAACCACCTTTTTGTATGCACTTTTTAGGTTATGGTTTTATAAAGTTTTTGTAAATAAAAATCCCCCTTCGAAAACCGAAAGGGGATTTTTAGAGTGAAATTAGAATTACTTTTTAACTACTAATTTTTTAAAGCTTACAAAATTTTGATTCGCAACTTTAATCATATAAACTCCACTGGCGATATTTTCAGTATTAATTTCATGATTTTGATTTGCGTTTAATGTAAACGATGAAACTACAACCTGACCTTCTGCATTTAGAATAGTTCCGGTAGCATCTTCAGTTGAAAGTATAGTTAAAATTCGATCAACAGGATTTGGATAAAAGCTTACTTGTTTATCGTTTTGAAGCATTGAAATTCCGGTTGAAACTGTAATTATTTCAGTCCCTACTCTTTCACCGTTTAAAAACGCTGTTAAAGAAGTTAAGTCGCTTTCAGTAATCGCTGTTCCATTAAAACGAACCGAAAGCAAACTTTGTCCAACACCATAATCCGTCAAACTATTTGAAGTAAAACGTAAGGTTGCATCATTTGTATTATAATTTGCAAGCGATTGCATATAGGTTGTATGATCAACAATTGAATTAAACGATAGTGTTGAAGTATTAAACTGCATTGCAAAATCCACAGCTGTAACAGCATTTGCCGAAGAAATTGAAACTGGCACATCAACAAAACCATTAGCTATAACTGCACGCGATAGGTCGAAAATTACCTTTTCGCTGTTGTTCGCACGGAATAAATTACTAGGTACAACAGTTGCATAGTTTCCATTAATATCACCTACCAATATACCTTTATATGTTGCGGTTTCAATTAAAGGGCAAACTGTAACATTGCTTACAGGAACAGGTAAACAGAATGCTGAAACTGGCACACGGAATTTTGAATAACCGATACCATCATTTAAAGGATAAGTGGTAGAAATAGCATAAGCATTGTTCGAAGCAATGGTAGTTGAATCCACAAAAATCCAATCTTTTGAAGGCTCACCATTTGATACTCCATTGGCATTGTAATTCCATGCTTGGCGGAATTCGGGAATCATCAATACTGCACGTTGATTAATTTGTGAAACGTCACCTGCAGATACAACACCGTCCTCATTTACATCCATAGCTACTATTTGATACACCGATGGAATAAAACTCAAATCGTTAATCAATACTTTTCTTGCTAATAAAGCGTCTGCTCCATTGATTACAGGTTGAACGTCGCTTGTACCAAGTATATCCTTATTAATGGTTACAAACAAACCGTTATCGGTTGTGTAAGTAAAATTACCATTCAAATCAGGTTGAACTGCAGTTGCTGAAGGATTGTTGCAAGTTGCATCATTTCCATAAATATTGGTAATTAAGTATTCGGTAGGATTCGCCGAATTGTATCGTATTGGAGAATTTGTATTCCAAAATCGCAATGAAGCAGTAAATGCTGAATCTTTATAAGTTGTGAATTTACCTGAATTCGCAAGCTTTCCTACAACTCCTGTATAATAACTTTCTTGTAATGAATTTATTGAAAATAAAGCAGTATCAACGGATGTAAAGGAAGCTGTTTTTGCAAATTCAACACAAAAAATATTTCCTGTTCCACTAAAGCTAGTTGTTGGAGGAGCTGATGAATTAAAGTACAAAGAAATATTTATCAATCCATTTGTTGCATCAATGCTATTAATTACATCAACATAGCTAGGATTAATAAGTGAATTTTGAACCGTAATATTTCCGGTTGGAGTAACTTTAGCTGCATTATAAGCTAACACAACATCGTATCCAATAACATTTGATACTGTAGCAACAGCAGCAACTGGTAAGCAAAAGTTAGAAGAAATACAAGTTGCTTTTGAAGTAACTACTTTATAAGGAAGTGCATTTGGGTCAGCAATTTCTAAGCTAACGCTTGTAGATGTTGTTACTGCTCCTCTGTTATCTGTTGCTCTTGCGCTAATATTTGCAGTTCCAACAACACTGGTCCAGTTGTAAGTAAATGGTGCAGTAGCGTCGCTTCCAACAACCACTGAATTCACTAAAAATTCAACCAATACTACACTTCCATCAAGATCGGCTGCATTGGCTGCAAAAGCAACCACAGCAGGTGCTGTAAATAAATTACCTGTTGAAGGTGAAGTTAAACTAACAGTTGGCGGAACATTATTTCCAACAGTAATGTTAGCATTGCTTGAAGTAGTTTGAAGTCCCAAATTATCAGTTGCTCTTGCCTTTACAGTGTGGTTTCCTAAAGTAGCTGTCCAAACAAATGAATAAGGTGAAACAGCTGAAGAACCAACAAGTACATTGTCTACATAAAATTCAACTAAACTTACAGTACCATCTACATCATTTGCAGTTGCGTTTAGTGTTACCAAATCACCCGTAACTGCATTGCTAGGTACGGTAACAGAAACTGTTGGAGCTTGATTGTTCGCAATATTTATTGTCACAACCGAAGAAGTGGCAGTAGCACCTGCATCGTCAGTTGCAACTGCTGTTAATGATTTAGTACCAGCAGTGCTTGTCCAATTTACTGAATAAGGAGCAGTAGCATCTACACCAACAGAAACACCATTTACAAAAAACTCAACCTGAGTCACTGAACCATCAGTATCGGCAGCATTGGCTGCAATATTCACTACACTTCCGGTAATAAAATTACTTCCATTAGCAGGAGTTGTGATGTTTACGGTTGGTAAAGCATTAGGTGCTCCTAATGTTCCCGACATACTTGGAATTGAAATTTCTGCACCTGTAGGATTGGATGAAACATATTGTTGAGTTCCACCTGTTGGAGTTCCAATTTGAATATTTAGTTCGTAATGAAAAACACCATCGGTTGTAAACTGTCCAATTAAAACACGATTAGTAGCAGTTGGTCCAACTGAACCATTTAGTGAAGCAACAGAACCATTTGAAGTTGAAAATGAATTTCCGGCCTGGCTGGTTGCATCAAACACATCTAACTCAGTGGTTAACCCAACAAACGTAACAGCTTCAGGTGTACCTGCAAGTATACCATCTTGTACATTTAATGCAATACCCATTGCAGCTGTAGCGTTTTTTAACATTGGATTCGAAGCAATAGGAAGTAAATTAGCAGCTCCGTTGTCTTCTGTTTTCATAACTCCCAATTGTCCTGCAGCAGCAGCTCCAACTGAAAACCAAGAATCTAATGCAACTGAATTGTTCTTTAATTGTGCAGAGGCAATTGCATTTGCAGTTGTTGCTCCACGATCTTCGTTATTAAAGAAAGTAGTGCTAGTATTAATTAGTAAAGTATGGGAAGAAACTCCATAAAGTGCCTGAAATTTGTATCCGGGCAACATGTTAGCATAAATTCTGTAGGTTACCGAACCAACTGGTAAGGCACCAATAGAACCTGAATTATCGGCTGCATTTGAAACATAGTATTTCTCTACGTCAACACTTTCGAGGCCATTTTGAGCGAAAGTTAGGGCAGTACTCAAGCATAGGGCGAGGCCCATAAAAATTTTTTTCATAAGTAAGTAGTTTTATATTAGGTGTTTAGTCTTCTTAAAGTAAATGGTAGATTAATGACAAGATTGATTGAACTGACCTACCAATTGTAAGAAATCCACATTATTGGTTATTCCATCACCGTTAATATCTGTTGGGCATGGAACTAAACCAGCAGTAGTACCTAAAAGTGCAGCGTAAGAGTAATCGCTCATCCAAGATTTTACTCCAGGAGCAAATGCTCCACGAAAATTTACCGGAGTAAAAAATCCATCTGCTGGTGCTGTAATGCTAGAAGCTAACGCTGGAGAAGGAACTGCATCATAAGGTGTGCTAACAACGTTGGTGGATGTATTCATCGCCCATAAATAAGTAAATCCTGGGATTGAAGTAGCGTGAACGTTACCATCTGTAGTAAAAAACTGAACTGAATCAGAAGGTAAAACAGCTGCTGCTCCTCCATTTTTATTAACAGAAATGTCATTGGTACATCCAACAAAGGTGTTGTTTTTTACGATTAAGCTTGTACTGCCATTTCCACCAACAGCTGCCCAATTGTGATATGCTTCACTTGTACCGGTGCGTGTACCTAAGGATTTTATAACGTTAAAACCATAACGGTAATTAGCGAAAATTGAATTGTAAATTTCTCCTTCAGTTAATTCTTTTGCTTCTAATCCTGCAATTCCACTATTGTCGCTTGTTAGGGTTGTTTTAGAATTTCCAATAAAAGTAGCATTGTAAATAACCGGGTGTGAGCGTGGAGTTAAATTTGATTTTTGATCATCACCATCCATTTCAATACCATTGTCAGAATCTACGTTAGCAGTTACATCCGACTTAATACCAAAAACAAACTGTGCCTTACCTCTCCAACCATCATCATAGTCTAATAAATCATCATTACCAAACATGAAAGAAAGATACTTTAAGTTCACTGTTCCTCCCCATACTTCAATATTGTCGTCAGCACAAGAAATAACATCAATATGTTCGATAATTGTACCGCGTCCTACTGAACCCAGTGACAATGCATTTAATTCACCTCCTACTTGTAAAATAGCACCGGCAAATCGAATTGATACATAACGTAAGATACCAGAGTTGTCATTGTCATCAAATTGTGCAGGAGTTACACCAAATTGATCTTTAGAATTTGAAGAAGCAAAACCTTCAAATGTTCCAATTCCATCCGCTACACAAAGTTTACCATCACCTACTCCGGCTTGAAATGGTCCATTCGCTGCAAGGGTTAAATTATTTGATGCCTTACCTGCTATGCAAATACCTCCCCATTGTCCGTTACTTGAAATTGGGAAAGTTCCATCTAAATTGTCGGCTGCTGCGGTAAATACAATTGGGCAAGAAGCGCTTCCATCTGCAAATATTTTTCCACCTACTTCAACTACTAATGCAGTTGCATTCGCTGCAGTTCCTGTATTACCTTTAATAACTGTACCTGGCAAAATAGTTAGCGTTTTTCCACTAGGAACATAAATTTTCTTGTCTAAAATCCAATTTTTAGAACAATCAAAAATTGTATTCGTAGCAATTAGCTCACCATCGGCAGCTCCTCCGTTTGTTACTAGTGTTGAAACTAATACCGAAGTTCTAGATGCTACTGTTGGGCAACCGCACTCGGCACCCAGGTTTGTTTGCGCATAAACTGGCGCGATAGCTGAAATAACCATGGCGGTTAATGCAACTAACTTTGAAATGTTTTTGTTTTTCTTTTTCATTTTTTTGGTTTTTTTTGAGTTTGTATGGTTTAATCTCATTCGTTTGAGAACACTGCAAAATTGAAACTCTAGCTTTATCTGAAAAGGAATACTAGCTTATGAAAATGTTATAAAAACAAGCTATTAGATTATTGTAGTATTAAGCGAATTAACGCTATGTTAACATTGCTCAAGCTTTAAAAAAAGGAAATTCAGTGGCTTCCAACGTCCTGCAAACCCCTATTCACTAAGGGCAACAAAAATTGGGGACAAAGCAAATTTGAAGAAGTTAATCTGGAACTTGTATAGTGTAGTTGGGCATTTATAGATAAAATAGAAAACAAGAACTTTTCGTTTTCCTTCTTATTCTTAATCATTTTAATTGGGTTATTTTGGGAAAAGGACATTTCATCACCAAAATAAAATCTTCGCACTCTTGCTCAGTTTAATTTGGAGATAAAATTAAATATCATAGAAGTAAACGCTTCAGTAATATTCGACTAGGAACACTATATCCCTTAAAAAGGTTAGAAATTTAGATCGATGAAAAAAAGAACAATCTGCACTATGCTCTCATTCTGCAAAGTGGAGTAAGTGGGACAAAAATCGAACTTAATTAATTCTGATTTAGTTCTTTTGGTAAATCTTAATTCCTCGTCACGATAAGCAATAAGAGCGAGAAGCAGAATGAGAATGAAGCAAAAA
>Ga0075163_10001044_pt1 | contig 36845 bp, 24 predicted proteins | sample JI1023141ADNA_FD_71478 | JGI IMG/M metagenome (GOLD analysis project Ga0075163, IMG submission 71478) | Wastewater effluent complex algal communities from Wisconsin, to seasonally profile nutrient transformation and Carbon sequestration -... | ecosystem: Engineered > WWTP > Effluent > Algae...
GCGCCGATGTAGTCTTCTGCCGCCGAGCATGACGACCCCGCGCGTTTCCTTCTGCCTTCCGACGTGGAACGGCGAGCACGACCTCGAGCGCCTGTTGCCCGCGATCGAGCGCTCGCGCGTGCCCGGCGGTCACGAGATCGTGGCGATCGATTCGAGCTCGAGCGATCGCACGGCCGACGTGTTGCGCGAAGCCGGCGCGCGGCTGCGCATCATCGAGCAGTCGTTGTTCCGCCACGGCGCGACGCGCAATGCACTGGTGCGCGAAGCGCGCGGCGACGTGCTCGTGTTCCTGTCGCAAGACGCAGCGCCGCGCGACGACACGACGTTCACGCGCCTCGTCGCGGCGTTGGACGACGAGCGCACCGCGGGCGCGTTCGCGCGCTTGTTGCCGCACGACGACGACGACGCGTTGACCGCGCGCACGGTGATGGACGCGCCCGAGAGTTCGTCGACGCCGCGCGTGTACGACCTCGCCGCCGGTGAGCGACCGAAGTACGGCGATCCGCGCTTCCACAACGTCGCCTGCGCCGTGCGCGCGTCGGTGCTGCGCGCGCTGCCGTTCCCCGACGTCGAGTTCGGCGAGGACGAAGCCTGGGCGCGCGCCGCGTTGGAGTCGGGCTGGCGCGTGCGCTACGTGCCCGAGGCGGCGGTGCTGCACGCGCACCGATACTCGCCCAAGACGGCGTTCGCGCGCTACAAGACCGACGCCGCGTTCCACGCGCGGGTGAACGCGCGGGCCGTGCGCCCCAACTTGTGGTCGGTGGTCAAGGGCGTGGCGCACGAGGTGCGCGCGGATTGGCGCTTCGTGCGGCGCGAGAAGCTGCCGCTCGGAACGCTCCTGCGCTCGCCCGCGCTGCGCGCCGCGCAAGTGTGGGGGCAGTACGTCGGGAGTCGCCAACCCTGATCGGTGGCGCGCGGCTGTCGATCCGGCTCCGCCGCGAGTGCCCCGGCCTGGAGCACCGACGTTTCGACGCCTTCCAGAGGCGGTTGGCCGCTGCGATCCCCTGGCCAGCCCGCCTCCGAACCTGTCTACTACTCGCCACGGCCCTCCACCGATGCGACCGATCCGATCGATCAGCGTCCTCATGCCCACGTGGCAGGGGCTCGAGTTCCTCGACCGCGTGCTGTCGATGCTCGCGCGTCAGCGCTGCGACGTCCCGTGGGACTTCCTGGCGATCGACTCGGGCTCGACCGACGGCACGTGGGAGCTGCTCGGGCGGTACGAGCACGCGTTCCCGGTCCCGTTCCGTCGCGAGCGCATCGACAAGGTCGAGTTCGACCACGGCGACACGCGCAACCTGTTGGCGGCGCGCTCGAGCGGCGACTTGCTCGTGTTCCTGACGCAGGACGCGATCCCGGCGTCGGACCGATGGCTCGCGACGTTGGTCGCGAACTTCGACGACGCGCGCGTGGGCGGGGCCTACTGCCGCAACGTGCCGCGGCCCGACTGTCAGCTCTTGACGCGCGTCTTCAGCGCCAACGACCCCGGTTACATGCCGGGGCGGCGCGAGGTGCGGCTGCCCGACGCGACCAGCTACGCGTTGATGGACAGCCACGAAAAGCGCGTCCTCTACAACTTCAACGACGTGGCCAGCGCCGTGCGCCGCGAACTGTGGGAGCGCCATCCGTTCCCGCGCACGTGGTTCGGCGAGGACGTGTTGATGGCGCGCGCGCTGCTCGAAGCGGGCTTCACCGTCGTGTACGACGACGAGGCGACCGTCGAGCACAGCCACGACTACACGCCCGAGGAGACGTACGAGCGCGCCAAGATCGACGCGCGCTTCAACGCCGAATGGCTCGACCGGACCTGTGTCGCTTCGAAGAGCGACGCGCGCATCCTGGCCGACCGCCAGCTCGACCGCGACCGTGAGGCGCTCATGAGCGCGAACTTGTCGGACGTCGAGTACGGCCGCGAGCTCGAACGCGCGGCGCGCTTGCGTTGGGCCGTGTTCGACGGCCTGTACGACGGCGGGCTGACCAAACGACGGTATCCGCGCTCGCGCTTGCTCGACCGCACGCGCTTGAAGGTGCTGTACGTCGTGCACGGCTTCCCTCCCGACACGTGGGCCGGCACCGAGGTGTACACGCAGAACATCGCCACCGAGATCCAGCGCCGCGGACACGACGTCGTCGTGTTGACGCGCGCTCCGGCGGCGCAGTCCTCCGCGACGTCTTCCTCGCCAGGCGGTCCGCCCGACTTCAGCGTGCACGAGGACTCGTTCCAAGGTCTGCGCGTCTTGCGCATGACGCATCGCCTCGAGCACACGTGCTTGAAGGACAGCTATCGCCAACCCAAGGCCGAGGCGGCGTTCCGCGCGGTGCTCGAGCGCGAGAAGCCCGACGTCGTGCACTTCCAGCACTTGATCCACCTGTCGGCCGGCTGCGTCGACGTGGCGCGCGAGATGGGCGTCCCCACGTTGCTCACGATCCACGACTACTGGTCGATCTGCGCGCGCGTGCAGTTGATCCGTCCGGACGGCGTGCGCTGCGAGGAGAACCAGGGCGCGGGCTGCTTCCTGTGCGTCAAGGACAAGTGGCTCGACAAGATCCCGGCCGCCAAGAAGGCCGGCGACTTGTTCGGCTTCATGGGCAACTTGATCGCCGAGGTCGCGCGCAAGGACGAGTACGCCGAGATGATGGAGCGCCACGACGACGTCGTCGGTTGCTACCAGCGCGCCGACCTGCGCGTCTCGCCCAGCCGTTTCCTGCGCAAGAAGCTGGTCGACACGGCCGGGTTCGAACCGCACGCGTTGGTGTACTCCGACAACGGGATGCGCACCGACCACGTGAAGGCGCTCACGAAGTCGCGCGATCCACAGGGGCGCGTGCGCTTCGGATTCGTCGGTTCGCTCGTCTGGTACAAGGGCGGCGAGGTCCTGCTGCGCGCGCTGCGACGCTTGACGGGCCAGAACGTCGTCCTGAACGTGTTCGGCGACTTCAAGCCCGAGTCCGACCCGCACCACGCGGCGTTGAAGAGCTTGGCCGGGCCCAACGTGAGCTTCCGCGGGCGTTTCGACAACGCGAAGCTGTCCGAGGTCTACGCCGAGATCGACGTCCTCGTCGTGCCCTCGACGTGGTTCGAGAACTCGCCGATCACGATCCACGAGGCCTACCTGACGCACACGCCGGTGATCGCGTCGGACATCGGCGGCATGGCCGAGTACGTGCGCGACGGCGTCGACGGCCTGCACTTCCGCGTCGGAGACGACGCCGACCTCGCGGCCAAGATGCGTCGATTCGTCGACGAACCCGACTTGATCGAGCGCCTCTCGCGCGACTGGATGCGCGTGAAGACGATCGCGGAGGACGCCGCGGCGACCGAGTTCCGCTATCGCCAACTCGCGTCCTCGCGCACGGCGGGCGTCGTCGACGATCGTCCGCGCGTCCTGCTCGACCGGCGCGGCATCGACACGGTGGAACGCCGCGGCGCGTGCGAGCAACAAGGCGCGGACATGCTGCTCCTGCGCAACGACGGCACGGCGCGCGCCGAGTACGACCTGTCGGGAACGGGTGGCGGTCCGCGCACGTTGCGCCTCGATCAGTTCGCCTTGGGCGCGGAATCCAAGTTGGCGTTGGGCCTCTCCGTCACCGTCGACGGCCGCTCGGTGGGGGAGTTCCCGGCGTTCGCTTCGGGCGGCGCCGACGTCACGCGCACGCGCGAGATCGCGTTGGAGCTCGACGCGTCCGCGCGGCGACTCGGCCTCGAGACCCTGCCGCTCCCCGGCGGTTCCCGTACGTTCGCTCGCGTCGCCCGCGTCGTGTTGTCGACGGCGCCTCCGTCCACCGCGGGCACGACCGCGCGCTCCTCCGAGACCTCATGACGAACCTCCTCGAACGACTCTTCGGCGGCGGCTCGCCCGGCGACGGCGCGGGCGTCCCCGACAAACCCGCGACGCCGCGCGAGCCCTCGCACGCGCGCGTCGTGCGCCCCGACCTGGTGGTCGTGCCCGGCGGCCCGGTGGCCGAATCGCACTTGCCGCGCTGCACGATCGTGATCTTGAACCTGAACGGGAAGCACCACCTGGCGCCGTGCTTCGAGAGCTTGTCGAAGCTCGACTATCCGCGCGACCGCCTGGAAGTGCTCCTGATCGACAACGCCAGCAGCGACGGCAGCGTCGAGGAGATGCGCTCGAAGCACGCGTGGGTGCGTCTGCACGTCAACGACCGCAACGTCGGATTCGCCGCCGGCTGCAACCAGGGCGCCGAGCTGGCCACGCGCGCCGACGTCCTCGTGTTCCTGAACAACGACATGCGCGTCGATCCGTTGTGGCTGCGCGAGCTCGTGTCGCCGATCGTGCGCGGCGAATGTCACGCGACGACGGCCAAGATGTACTCGTGGGACGGACAGGTCATGAACTCCGCCGGCGGCGGCATGAACTTCCACGGCATCGGCATCCAACGCGGGTATCTGGAGGCGCCGGGTCCCGACTACGACGTGCCGCAGAAGACGCTCTTCGCGTGCGGCGGCGCGATGGCGATGGACGCCGCGCGGTTCCGCGAGGTGGGCGGGTTCGACGCCGAGTTCTTCGCCTACTACGAGGACGTCGACCTGGGTTGGCGGTCGTGGGTGCAGGGCTTGTCGGTGCACTACGTGCCGACCGCGCGCTGCTGGCACCATCACTCCAGCACCAGCCGTCGCATGCCGCCCGAGACGATTCGTCTGCTGCAGACGCGCAATCCGGTGCTGGCGTGCTTCAAGAACTACGACGACACGAACCTGCGGCTCTTGTTCGGCCCGATCCTGGCGCTGCACGTGCGCCGCACCTGGATGGTGTCGGGGCTGCACGAAGTCGACGAACAGTTCCGCGTCGAGCGCCTGTCCGATCCGGGCGGCGGCGGCAGCCTCAAGCGCATGATCGACAAGGCCACGTCGAAGCTGCACGAGGACGTGAACGTCCGTCGGATCGCGGCGGCGGACCTGATCGGCATCAACGACCTGCTCGGGCGCTTCGATCACTGGAGCGCGCGACGCGCCGCCGTGCAGTCCCGCCGACACCGCTCGGATTCGGAGATCTTCGGCCTGTTCCTCAAGCCCAACTGGTGCATCGAGGGCGAGCGCGGCTACCGGGAATTGCAGCGCGGGATGACGACCTACATGGGTCTCGACCGAATCCTTCCAGCCGACACGCTGCCGGATCCGAAAGGCTAGTCCGGTGCGCCTCGACCGGCAGCGGGAAGGAACTTCCCGACGGGATCGCGGGCGTCCCGCAGGGACCCCTCATGATCCTCGGAGCCAGCACGCAGAGTCCTCTCGCCGACACGGCGGGCGCACAACGGGACGGTCCGGTGGCCGACATGACGCGCGCTGACGCGAAGAAGCTGAAGCTCTCGGTCGTGATGCCGGTCTACAACGAGGAGAAGACCCTCGAGGAGATCGTGCGCCGCGTCCAAGCGACGCCGTTCGACAAGGAGATCGTCCTCGTCAACGACGGCTCGAAGGACCGCTCGGCCCAGATCATGGCCGAGCTGGCCGCGCGTTACGACAACGTGCGTTGCTTCCACCACGAGGTGAACAGCGGCAAGGGCGCCGCGCTGTCGACCGGGTTCCGCAAGGTGACCGGCGACGTCGTGATGATCCAGGACGCCGACCTGGAGTACGACCCGAACGACTACGGCGTGCTGCTGCAGCCGATCCTCGACGGGCGGGCGGACGTGGTGTTCGGCAGCCGCTTCCTCAAGGGCACGTACTCGAAGTTGCACTGGAAGCTGCACTACTTGGGCAACCGCTCGCTGACCGCGTTCTCGAACCTGTTCACGAACCTCGACCTGACCGACATGGAGACCTGCTACAAGGTCTTCAAGCGCGAAGTCGCCGACCAGATCCACATCCAGAGCCGCACGTTCGCCGTCGAACCCGAGTTCGCGGCCAAGGTCGCGAAGCTCAAGGTGCGCGTGTACGAGGTCCCGATCACGTACGCGGGTCGCGGCTACTCCGAGGGCAAGAAGATCGGCCCGAAGGACGCGGTGATCGCGATGTGGGCGATCGTGCGGTTCACGTTGTTTTCCTGAGGGTCGTCGGTCGGACGGGCACGCGCGCGTCGGTGAGCGGTGCTCGTTCATGGGCCACGTGCGTTGGTCGTGCGCGTGCATGGGGCCTGCGTGCGTGGGGCGCGCGCCTGAGGTCGCCACCCGCGTCGGTTGTGGGTTCACGCCCCTCGGCCGTAGAACAGGTCGGCGGTGCGCGCGCGCCGGCCGGGCACGCGTGTTGGCCGTGCAGATGCGCATGCCTCGCCTCTACACCCGCGTACACGGTTCGTCCTTCACGCTGGGCTCCCGACAAGTGTGAGGATGTTCCTCGAGGGTCGGCCGTGCTCGTCGGTTGCGACGCAAGACCCGCCACCGTGCACCGCCTTCGTTCGAGCTCCACGAAGTTGCTTGCCGTTCGATCGTGAGGCGATGTCGCGCACGCTCCCGACAAGACGCGACACGGTGGCGCGAACGCCTTCGCCCGCTCCCTATCTCGACCCCCGGAGTGCCGGAGGGCGCTCGGCGTGAATCGCCGACCCCTCGCGGCGTCGGCTCTTGCCACCTGCGATGTCCGCCCTTTCAAGTCGCTTCGACCTCGTCGACACGACATCGACGGCGCGAAGGTCTGGACACCCGGTTTGGAATCGAAAGGGAGGCGAGACCCTGGTCGTCGTCGCGCGGCCCTCGAGGCCCACGTGCCACGGAGATGATGTAGACCGGGATCAAGGTGTCGTGTGATTCGCGACCCCGTGCTGCTCGTTGACACCTCGGCTTCGCGATACCAAGCGATGTGTAGCGACGCTGCGGGGGCGTGGGGCGGCTGGGGCGTGTGCCACAACGAGCCTCCATGCACCACGGCACGCGTCGACACGCTTCCACGCGCCACGACACGCCACGACACGCCACGACGCGCCACGACGCGCTCCGACACGCTCCGACACGCTCCGACACGCTCCGACAAGCTTTGACAAGCTTCGACAAGCTTCGACGCGCTTCGACGCGCTCCGACGCGCTCCGACGCGCTTCGACGCGCCACGACGCGCCACGACACGCTCCGACACGCTCCGACACGCTCCGACACGCTCCGACACGCTCCGACACGCTCCGACGCGCTCCGGATTGAGCGAGCGGGAGCTCGGCGGTCGCATGTACCAATCGAATCGAGTCCTTGCTCACCGCGATGTCCGCCCTTTCAAGTGCCGACGTCGCCATCGACACACGACGGACTTCGCCCTCGAACGGTCTTGCGGCACGACGTCACCGTGGAGATGTCATCGCGGCAGGCCTTGTGACGATGTGACCTTCGAACCCGAACCCACGTTCGAGCGAGTCTCGACAGCGAGTTCGAGTTCGCGTGCCGCCGCGTCTGCGTACGTGCCATGAGACACTCACGACGACGGCGGCGAGACCTCGAGTAGCGGAACTGTGGAACTCGAAACGCGACAACGTCGCGGCCAAGAAAATCCGACTTTCCCTCGCTCCGATGCCATCGCCGTTCGTCGTAGCGATGGGGGATATCGATGACGAAGACGCGACGAACGCAACGCACCATGGAGCAAACCTCGATCGCATTTCCGAACTGGGGCGGCGCACGCGAAGGCTCCGGACGCAAGCGAACGGGACCGCGCGGCGCCGTCGAGCATCGCGCACGACCTGCCCACAATCGCCGGCAACCCGTGCACGTCAGCGTGCGCCTGGAGCCGGGACTCGAGAGCCTGCGCAAGCGCAGCACGTACCGTGTCGTGCGCGAAGCGATCGCGGACGGTTGTCGGCGATTCGGCCTGTGCATCGTCGAGTACTCCGTGATGACGAACCACGTGCACCTGGTGTGCGAGGCCGAGGACGAACGTGCGCTCTCGCGGGGGATGAAGGGGTTGTGCGTGCGCCTCGCGCGTCGTTTGAACGCGCTGTGGGATCGCGCGGGACGCGTCATCGCGGATCGATACCACGCGCGGGCGCTGAAGACGCCGCGCGAGGTGCGCAACGTGCTGAACTACGTGTTTCAGAACGCGCACCATCACGGCATCCACTTCGCCGGGCCGGATCCGTGCTCGTCGGGGGGGTGGTTCGAGGGTTGGGACCGAGCGTTGGGTGCGGATCCCTGTCGCGGAGCATCACCGTTGCCGCGCGCTCGCACGTGGCTATTGAGCGTGGGGTGGAAGCGTCACGGGCCGATCACGCTGGACGAGCCTCGGAGGTTCTCGTGAACCGAGGGCTCTCGTCGTCGGCGATGTCTCCGCGCGCGTTGTGCGGAGAAGCGCTCCAGGATCAACGAATCGGCCGCGATCGAGCGCCCAGCGTGCTGCCGGTCCCTGCGTATCCAGTCACCTGGCGCGCCGCCGTTTACGGCGCGCCTCGCCACACGGCGCGCCGGCTCACACGGCGCGCCGGCTCGCTTTGCCACACTGCGCGCCCTTTTGAGCGGTGCCCTCGCCACACTGCGCGCTGGCTCGCACGGCGATCCCTCCCACAATGCGCGCGGGCCGGCACGGCGTGCCTCGCCAGACTACGCGCGGGCTCGCACGGCGCGCCTCGCCACACTGCGCGCCAGCTCGCACTCCGCGCCTCGCCACGCTGCGGGCGGGCTTGCATGGCGCTCCTCGACACACCGCGCGCCCGCTCGCTCCGCGCTCGCACTCCTGCGACTCTCGTGTGTTCACGACGCTCACGATCCGACCACCCTCACCTCAGGCGTCGGCCCTGCTCCCACGACTCTTCCGCCTGGACAGAGATCACGCTCCTGCGACGAGCCAGTTCCCGACGAGACTCTCGCTCCTCCCGAGCCCGCCGCGACATCGCGCCCCCTCTTCCACAGCACTCCGGCTTCCACTCAGCCCCTTTCCTCGCGCGTCACCGCCTCACGCGCAGGAACCCGTCGCTCACGCCTGTTTCGGTCCCCACACGATCCACGCGATCGTGCCCCAGGCGATCACGTGCACGAGCACGATGATCCAGAACAGGGCGCGGAAGCTGCGTTTGACGGTCTTGTGCCGGAGGGCCTTCATGGCCATCAGCGCTCCCGGCCAGCCGCCCAGGAACGCGAACCACTGCAGCGTCGATTCGCGGATGCGCTCCTTGCCGCGGCGCGCCTTCCATTTGTCGAGTCCGTACAGGACGAACGTCAGCGCGCTCATCCACAGGTACACGACGATCGCGACCTGCCACCAGGTCACGGTTTCCTCGTGATCGGCGTCAAGGTCACGCGCCGGAACTCGATCACCGCACCCTCCGACTGCAGCGCGATCTTGCCGGGCAGTTCGGCGCACCACGTGGCCGTGTTCTGCAGCACGCCGTTCACCGTGAGCGAGAGCATCCCGCCGTCGAGCACGATGTGGTAGTGGTTCCACTGGCCGAGCGGCAACTCGTTGCACGCCGTGCGCTTGCCCGTGTGTCGACCGTCGGTGCGGGAGGCGTCGGTGACCATGGGGAACTCGCCGATGTTCCAGATGTCGCCGGCGTTCTGGTGCTGGAGCTGCGCTTCGATGCTGCGCGGCCACACGGTGTCGGGAGCTTGCACGCGCAAGAGCACGCCCGAGTTGCCGGGGCCCGCGGCCGGATCGAAGCGCCATTCGACGTCGAGCTCGAAGTTCACGAAGTCCGCTTCCGTGCGCAGGTAGCCGATCGGGTTGCCGCGACAGCGCAACACGCCGTCCGCGACCGACCACACGTCGCCGATCCGCGCGTCGGGGGTGTTCAGGTGAAACGTCCAACCGTTCAGGCTCTTGCCGTCGAACAACTCGATCGGCGTGCCGCGCACGCCCGGCGCTTCGGGGTCCGAGGTCAGGAACGCGGTCAAGTCCACGAGCTCGTCGGCCGAGAGTGCGGCGGACACGTTGTCGGGCATCACCGACAACTTCTGCTTCGTGCGCGAGACGATGTCGCTCGAGGGGATGACGTGGCGACGACCCGTCGTGTCCTTCAACACGACCGTTCCCGACGGACGCGTGTCGCCGCCGGAGGCGCTCGTGCCGTCCGAGATCACGAATCCCGAGAACAACTCCTCGTCGCGCGTCTCGATCACCCACGCTTCGAATCCGAAGGCCAGCGCGGCGCTCGGATTCAGGATCGAGTCGAGGATCTCGGGAGCCTTGTACTTGCCGCGCACGGCCGTCAAGTCGGGGCCCACGTCGCCGCCGCGTCCGTGGAACACGTGACAGCTCGAGCACGCCGCGCGCTTGCCGAAGAACAGTTCCGCGCCGCGCGCGACGTCGCCCTCCTTCGGCACGAGTGCCGCGAGTTCGGCCACCGACGGCAACGGCGGACCGCTGCGCGCCGGACGCACGAAGTGCTCGCTCGCCAACGCGCGCACGGCGGCGTCGGGGTTCGTGAAGATGTGTCGCGCGACGGATTCCTTCGCGGCGGCTGCGAGCTTGGAGTCCGCGGCGAGCCGCAGCACGCGTTCACCGCCCGCGCGCGTCGCGCACAGCTCGATGGCGGCCTTCTCGAGAGCGTCGGCGTTCGACGACGCGTCGCTCAGGACCTTGGCGGCCGCGCGCAGCGCGTCGCGTCGCGCTCTCGAGTCGATCCACACCTGGAACTCGACTTCGGAAGCGTGACTTGGTTGCGTCGAGCCGCCGTCGTCGACCGCGGCGATGCCCAGGAATCGACTCGATCCCTTGGGCAGGTCGTACACGATCACCGATCGCGCGTGCGTGCCGATGCCGTCCGTGTACGTGGTGCCGTCGACGACGAGCGGACCGCCGTCGCAGTTGCGACCGACGTTCACGTTGCCCCACGCGGACGTGGCGCTGGTCCACATGAGCTTCTTCAACTCGATCGTGCCGTCGTCCGTGACGATGCGGCCGTGGATCCAGTCGGCCCAGTCGCACGATTCGCCGTTCGTGCCGTTCGTCACGACGAGCCACAAGCGCGAGGCACCGGTGATCGCAACGTCGAACTCGCGTCCGCCGCGCTTCATCAGGCCACTCGTGTACACCTGTTCCGCGTCGGCCAATTCCTCGTCGACCGACGCGGGGTCGCCCAGCTGCCGCGCGAGCTTCCACTCGCTCCAGTCGTTCGTGTCGCGGTTCCGGATCCACCACGCGGCGAGCGCGCGCGTGTCGCGCGGCCCGCCGACCGCGAGGTCGAGCACGGCCTCGGCGGCCGTGCGGTCGTTCGTGAAGGCCAACGCGTCGATCGCGCGCGAACGATCCTCGAGCGACAACGCCGTCGCGTGTGCGCGCGCGAACCAACCCGGCACGGCCGCGGTCGGATGCAGACGCCAGGCGATTCCCGCGAAGGCCGGCGACCACTTCGTGGGATCGGGATCGCCCAAGAGCTTCAGAAGCTCGGGCCACAACGACGCTTCCTTGTCGCTCGCGCCGATGCCGAACGCTTCGAGGTACGCGCGGTCCTTGCCGTCGTAGGTCGAGGCGATCGCGAGCAGCGCATTGCGCGAGATCGCGTAGGGGACGTCGCGCATCGTGATCGCGACCTCGGCGCGCACTTCGGGATCGAAGTCGATCGCCGCATCGGACAACAGCTTGCGTGCGCCGTCGGACAACGTGGGGAACACGCCGCACCAGCGCGAGCGCACGATCCGCACTGCGGTGGCTCGCAGCGAGCTGTTCGCGGCTCCGGAGTTCGCGGTCGCTTCGGACGTCCCGGTCGAGGTCAGGGCGCTCTGCAAGGCGGCGAGCCCCGACTCGGGCGCGAAGCCGAGCGCCCACAGAGCGCGCGCGGCCACGTGCGGATCTTCCGACGCGACGAGGCGCGTCAACTCGTCTCGGGCCGCGTCACCGCGAGCGCGCAACTGCTGCGCCGCGCGCGCGTGCACGTGCACGCACGGGTTCGCGAGGGCTTCGGCCGTGCGCGCGGGGTTCGACAGCAAGTCCGCGGGCACCGGCGCGAGCGCGCGACCGCTCGGCACGAGGTGCAGGATCCGGCCCTGCGCTTCGCGGTCGGCCATCGCGTGACCACCGACGCCGGGATCGGACCAGTCGGACACGTAGAGCGTCCCGTCGGGTGCGACGCACACGTCGCTCGGTCGGAACCACGATGCCTTGGCCTCCGCGCCTTCGCCGGTCTTGGCCGCGATCAGGACGTCGGTGTCGAGCTCGCACCCGGCGCCGACGGTTCGCGGCCGATGGATCCACACGCGATTGCGCCCCGCGTCCGCGTCGAGCACGGCGTCGCGCAAGCCGTCGATCACGTCGCTCTCGTAGACGCACACGCCCGTCGGACCGCCCGAACCGTTCACCCTGCCCGCCGGCGCGACGCCGGGATCGTCCTGGTGCCAGTGCGCGCGCATCGTGGCTTGTCCCGGGCGTCGGTCGGCCGTCCAGTAGCGCGAACCGTCGGCGCTGAAGTACCCGTGGTTACCGCCTTCGAGGATGCGCAGCGTGCGACACGCCTGGTTGCCGTCGTCGTCGTTGTCGGCCGTGTACGCGCGGCCGAACGAGTCGAGCGCGACCTCGTACTCGTTGCGGAAGTTGTGCGCCATCACGGAGAGGTTCGTGCCGTCCGGATCGACTCGCAGGACGAGCCCGCCCGTCCACACCAGGAAGTCGTCCGACACGAGGCCGGGCACGTTGTCCGCGGGGCGCGCGCCGCCGTCGCGGTACAGAGAACCCGATTGGAGACGGAAACCGCCGCGGTCGGTGACGCGGTGTGGACCGGCGTTGCCCACCGCGCACCACAACCGTCCGTCGGGCGCCATCACGAACGAGTGCAACCCGTGGTCGTGGTCGTGTCCGCCGAAGCCCGACAGGAAGATCTCCTTCGCGTCCGACACGCCGTCGCCGTCCTTGTCCGTGTACAGGATCGCGTGCGGGGAGCACGACACGAGCACGCGGCGATCGTCGAGCACGCACAGACCCAGGGGCGAGACCAAGTCCTCGTCCTGCGCGAACACGGTCGAGCGATCGCACGCGCCGTCGCCGTCGGTGTCCTCCAGGATCACGATGCGATCGCCGCCGTCGCGCTTCACGCCGGGGTTGCGCCCGTCCCACTTGCGGTAGTTGACCGCTTCCGCGACCCACACGCGACCGCGCGCGTCGACGTCGATCGCGGTGGGGTTGGCCAGCCTCGGACTGGTGGCCCATTCGCGCACCGACACACCCGGCGCGACCTGGAAGGATGCGGTCAGGTCACGCGCGGGCGTGGGCGGCGTCTGGGACGCGGCGAGCGGGACGAACAGGACGAACAGGGCGGCGGAGGACCGTCCGAGGAGGACGCACCCGAGGAGGCGGCGTGCGACCGGAGGGGAGGAGTGCATGGCGCGATGCTACGGACCACGGCCGTCCGCGCGCCACCCGGGAGCGCGTCATTCGCGCGGACTCGACCTCCGCCTCGGCGCCCGTGAAGCCGTCCCAGGCTCGACGTCCGCGCCGTCTCCGGGGCGCGGCGCACGATCATCGGAGAGCTCGTGTTCTCGGTTTCCTCACGAACTCTCAGACCTCGATCGGGTCGAGGGCTCGATCTTGGCGCGCCACGATCACACGAACACGATGGGCGATGCCCAAGCGCTCCAACGCCGCCTGCGCCGCTTCCAAGGCGCGCTCGGGCGTGTTCGTCTTGGTCGAGAGGTGGGCCAGCACGAGCGTGTGCAGGTTCTCCGACGCCATGCGCTCGAGCATCGCGGCACCTTGCGCGTTCGAGAGGTGACCGCGGTCGCCCAGGATGCGCTTGCGCAACACGGGCGGGTACGGGCTCGTCTCCATCAGCTCGGGCTGATGGTTGAACTCGAGGACGAGCACGTGCGCGCCGTGGAGCGCGCGCGCCACCGCGTCGTCGACGCGACCCATGTCGGTCAGGACGACGGCCACGCGTCCGCGGTGCTCCAACCGGTACGCCACGGTCGGATCGCAGTCGTGGGGGATGCCGACCGGCGTCGCGAGCAGCACGTCGTCGCCGCGTTCGGACGAGAGCTCCATCGGTTGATCGACGCGAATGGTGGAGAGTCGCTTGGCGCGTCGCGCGGACGCGTGCGTCATCATGGGCTCGGCGCAGTGGAGCGTGCACCGCTCCCGTCGCGCGATGATGCCCGCGCTGCGCGCGTGGTCGAGGTGTCCGTGCGTGACGAGCACGTGTTCGATGGCGCCCGGCGCGAGCCGTGCCGTCTCGAGGCGTTCCTCCATCGCCACGCGCGGCAACCCCGCGTCGACCAGCACGGACAGCTCGCCGCAGCGGACCAACGTGCTGTTGCCTTCGCTCCCACTGGAGAGGACGTGGACGATCATCGGTCGGGGAGTCTACCGGGTCACGCCGCCGCTGCACGCGCGCCCGCGCCTCCCGGGCGAAACACGCGTCGCTCGGTCTTCGGATGCCCCGGTTCGTGGGGTAGACTCGTCGGCCGGGCCCGTGCGCCCTTTCCCCCGCCCGCGGCCCCCCCTGACCCGATCGTGCCGAACGCCCGTGGAATCCTGGAACGCGCCGCAGGGCGTCTCGGTCACCGAATCCGCGAACTCCTCCGAGGTCGGTGAGTGGAGACCTTGAGGCGAGGACTCGACGAGCGATTCGACGAGCTGCGGCGCGGTTCGCTCCTGCGCGAGCACGGTTGGACGATGGCGTTCGCCTCCGTCGGCCTCGTGGCGTTGCGCTTTTTGTCGGCCGACTGGTCGAGGCCCAGCTTCGCGGATCGCCTGATCGGCGTGGCCACGCTGGCCGACGTCGACATCGCGGCGCGCGGCGGCGTCTTCGCGCAGTGCCTCGTCCTCTTCGTCGCGTCGTTGTTCGCCACCGGGTACGTGGCGCCGCGCGTCGCCCGCGCGTTGGGGCACGACGCGTGGCGCGCGGTCGAGGGCACGTCGGCGGCCGGCCTGATCCTGATCCTCCTCGCCACGTGGCGCGTGCAGGTCACCTCGACCTTGGTGCTCGTGGGCATCGCGCAAGGGCTCGTCGTGCTCACCACGTGGCTCGACCGCGTCACGAGAGCGGAAGAGATCCGCGAGCGCGGAGCCTACGTCGGATGGCTCGTGGCCACCGGCTTCGCTCTGGGCGTGCCCGTGTACGATGTCTTGCCGGACTTGCTGCCGAAGCACGGGGCCTCGTTCCCGTTGGCGATCCTGGCGGGGGCCTTGGCTCTCGACGTGGCGCGTCGCGCGGCGGCGTGGATCGGGGCGCGCGGCGCGACGTCGGCACGTGCCGACGCGCGCGCGTCGTCCGCGGACCGCATCCTCCACGCGCTCACGCCGCTCTCGGTGTTGGCGGCGGCACCCGTGGCGCGCAACGAAGTCTACTTCCTGTGCAACCAGTGGGGTTGGCTGACGATCAAGCCCGACGAGGTCGAGGCCGGGCTCGTGGCGCTCGTGCTCGCGTGGTGCGGCGTGCGCGCGTGGCGCGGTGCGCCGCGCGGTGACGACGGACGGCTCGACCTCGAGCGCACGATCGGTCGCTTCACGTTCCCGTGGATCGTCGGCGGCGTCGTCGCCACGATGCGGTTCATCTTCGACATCGGACCGTCGCCGGACTTCTTCGAGCCGGGCAACGCGGGTCTGATGATCCAGCAGTGGTTCGACTTCGGGCGGTTGCCGTTCTTCGAGACGTTCAGTGCTCACGGACTGGCCGACAGCTTCTTCGGTTTCGTCTACGCGGCGGTCACGGGCTTCCGCGACGAGTCGTGGGGGATGTACGACTACGGCTATCCGGTGCTGGGCGCGCTGGTGGCGTTCCACGTCGTGCGCGCGTGGTTCCAGAGCGCCAACGCCGCGGTGTTCTTCCTCGTTTCGTTGCCGTTCCTGAACTTCGTGTTCCCGGCCTACTGCGTGCACGTGGCCGTGTCCGTGTTCGTCGTGGCGTGGGTGTACCGGCGTCGCACGACGCTCGCTTGGGCGCTCTTCACCCTGTGGTGCGCGTTCGTCTTCGTGTGGCGTCTCGACATGGGCTTCGCCAACGCGATCGCGTCGGGGTTCGCGCTGGTGGGTGCGTTCCTGGTCCTGCCCGAGCACCGTCCCGCGCTGGGCGCGATGCTGCGCGGCGCGGCCGTGGCCGTCGTGGGGATGATCCTCGTGTACGTGGGCGTGTGCCTGGCCCGCGGCATCGATCCGATCGCGCTGCTGCTCGATTTCAAGGCCGTGGTGTCGTCGAACCAGGCGTTCGGGTTCGAGGTCGTGGCCCACCGCCGCACCGAGATCGTGATGAACCACGTGTTCGTCGTGCCCATCGCCGTGACGCTCGTGACCTTGGCCATGTACGTGCGGATGCGCGGACGCGTCGACCGCGGCGATCCGGCCTACTTCGCCGTGATCGCGACCGGCTTCTTCGCGGCCTACTACTTCGCCAACTATCCGCGCGGCCTCGTGCGTCACTCGTTCCTCGAGGGTGCGAACTCGATGCTCTCGTCGTTCGCGCTGCTGGTCCTGGCCGGTTCGTGTCGCTGGTGGATGCCGCACGCTCGTCGGGTCACGGCCTTCACCGTGTTCTGCGGCCTCGTGGGAGTCCTGGGCTTCAACCTCGACATCGAGAAGCCCGACGGACGCGAGGTGACCTTGCGCGCCCCGACCATCGAACGGCTGCCCGATTTCCTGCGCGGCTTCGAGCGCGTGCGGTATTCGCGGACCGTGATCGACCGCAGCCAGATCACGCCCTGGTTCGGGCCGCGCAACACGGACGAGATCCTGCCGTTCTTGGCGCGCGAGGTCGGGCCCGCGGAGACGTTCCTCGACCTCTCGAACAGTCCGATGCTGTACTTCCACGCGAGGAAGCCGTCACCGCATTGGCTGAATCACCTGCTGATCGTGTGCGGAGACCGACTGCAGGAGCAGCTGATCGCGGGACTCGCGCGCTACGACTTGCCGTTCGTGATCCTGTCGGCGCTGCCCGAACGCGCCCAGATCAACGGGATGCCCGCGCTGGGGGAACTCGACGGCGTCTCGTTCGCGTGGCGCCACTACAAGATCCGCGAGTGGGTGTACCGCCACTACGACCCGCTCACCGCGGTGGGCCGGTGGAGCGTGTGGATCCGCCGCGATCGCCTGCTCGCGCGCGAGCCGGCGCACGAGAGTCGACGACGCCTGTTCTCGTCCTCGGAGGCGAGGTCCGTGGACGACGGGGCCGTGGAGGCCTCGTCGAACGCACCCGCCGCGAACTGGACGGTGAAGTTGGGCGATCGCGAGCCGGTGGTGGTGCCGGGCCGCGTGCTGATGTCGCCCGACAAGTCGTACGTGATCCGCTTCGCGGGACGCACCGACACCGCCACGACGTTGGGCTTGGAGATGACGTTCCAGAGCCCGCACGGCGTCGAGTCGCTCCGTCGCGAGCTCGTGTTCCCGGCCGGTGACCTCGAACGCTGGTACCGCGTGCCGTCGCAGCCGTGGTTCCGCACGCTGAAGCGTCTCGAGGTCGCGCCGCGCGCCGGGCTCGAGCTGCGCGACGTGGAGCTCGCGGAGTTGGAGTCGGCCGACGGCGCGGCCGGCGACCAGCACGTTCACCAGAACTGGAGCGACGAGCTGCGCTACCTCCCGCTCGTGTGGGGCACGGCCGACGCACGCCGCGGATCGAACCCGCCGTTGTTGCGCGATCTGCTCGATCCGAGCACGCGTCGCATCCCTCGGCCGCTCGTCTCGGCACGATTCGACGAGTCTCCGTGGAAGAACGGCATCCTCACGACCAAGACCGGGTTCCTGCGCGACGCGTCGTGTCGCGACGCACCCGTCGCCGTGGGTGAGACCTTGGTGTTCGCGCACGGCGGCGACCGCAAGGTCACGGAGGTGCGCGGCGCGGCCGTGTTCGTCGAAGGCCCGTTGCTCGACCCCGTGAAGGACGGCGCCCCGGCCTTGGTTCGCCGCTCGGACTGGGCCGCGCCGTTGCCGGACGAGGACCCCACCGTGCTGCGTGCGGGTCGACGTTTCGTGTTCGATCCGCTCGAATCGTGCGACGACGGCACGTACCTCGTGTTGCGGATGCGGCGCCTCGATCCGACGTGCAACCGCCTCGTGATCGACTACGGACGCGGCGAGAACGGCGTGGGCCGTTTCGTGTTGGGCGTCGCGCCGGACGACGAGATGCACGAGTACCGCGTGCGCCTCAGCACCCAGTACAACTGGACCCACCGGCCGAACGAGTGGATCCTGCTGTCTCCCGAGGGCGGCGGCTTGAAGCTGGAGCGCCTGTGGCTCGCGGCGGGGGACTGACATGAGCCATTCCGCCGCTCCGTCGTCCGGCACGCGCGATCCCGGCCCCCTTTCCCGCACCGACGCGGTGATCGTGGGCGGCGGTGCGTTCGGCGCGTGGCTCGCGCTCGATCTGGCGCGGCGTGGGCGGCGCGTGGTCCTGCTCGAGCGCGAGGACGCTCTGTGCCGTCGTGCGTCGTACAACAACCAGGCGCGCGTCCACAACGGTTACCACTATCCGCGCAGCATCCTGACGGGTCTGCGGTCGCGCGTGAACTCGGGTCGGTTCCTGACCGAGTTCGCGGACTGCGTCGACACGAACTTCCAGATGTACTACGCGGTGGGACGGCGCATGTCGAACGTGACCTCGGCGCAGTTCCGCTCCTTCTGCGAACGGATCCGCGCGCCGTTGGTGCCCGCTCGCGACGAGATCGGCAACCTGTTCGACCGTTCGACGATCGAAGAGGTCTACAAGGCCGACGAGTGGGCCTTCGACGCCGAGGCGCTCGCGGGGCGCCTGGCTCGCGAGTTGGAGGTCGAGCGCGTCGACGTGCGCTTGGGCGTCGAGGCCCGGACGGTCGAGCGCGCGACGGACGGCCGCGAACGCCTGGTCGTGCGCGCGGCGCGGCGCGTGGGTGGCGAGCCGTCGACGTTCGCGGCGCAGTGGGTCTTCAACTGCACGTACTCGAACATCAACGGGCTCCTGCAGCGCTCGGGCATCGAGAAGATCGCGTTGAAGCAGGAACTGGCCGAGATGGCGCTGGTTCAAGTCCCGCCGATCCTCCAACAGGTCGGCGTGACCGTCATGTGCGGACCCTTCTTCTCGTTCATGCCCTTCCCGCCGCTGGGGCTGCACACGTTCAGCCACGTGCGCTACACGCCGCACCACGCGTGGCAGGACCGTGACACCCAGGTCGACAACCAGAGCTACTTCGAGCGCGCGCCGCGCCGGTCGAACTTCACGTTCATGCAGAAGGACACGCAGCGCTACATGCCGATCGCCGAGCACTTCGTGCAGCGCGGCTCGCTGTGGGAGCTCAAGACGATCCTGCCCCAGAGCGAGAGCGACGACTCGCGTCCGATCTTGTTCAAGCGCGACGTGGGGCTCCCGGGGCTGACGTGCGTCTTGGGCGGGAAGATCGACAACGTCTACGACATGGAGCGCGAGGTCGACCAACTGCTCGCGGAAAGCGGCGCCGTCGCGTGAAACGCCTGGCACCCGGACGCGCGAGCCTGTTCGGCGCCGGACTCGCGGCCTGGGTGGTCGTGGCGAACGCCTCGGGGCCGCTGTCGGGGTTCGACGACCGCGTGGTCTCGGCCGCGAGCCTGGCCGGCGTCGACGTCGACGCGCGCACGCGCACGTACGCCTGGGCTCTGCTCGCGTTCATCGTGGGCGGCGGGGTCGCGACGTGGCTCTCGTCGCTCGTCGAGCGCGTGTGCGGCGCCGAGACGCGCGACGACGTCGAGGACGCGTCCTTGGTCGGCGTCGCGTTGCTCGTGGCGGCCGCAGCCGGCAGCGCCGAGGTCGCCGCCGTGCGGACGCTCGCTGCGTTGCTCGTCGCGTTCGTGCTCGGTCGCGTCCTGGACGCACGTGTGTTCCGCGCGTCGGTGCATCCGCGACCGGGGTTGGTGTTCGCGTCCACTGCGTGCGGCGCCTTCGGTCTCGCGAGCCTCACACCGTGGCGCGGGTCCGGCGTGGCCGTGGCGTTGCTCGCGTCCGGCATGCACCTCGTCCTGCACGGGCTCGCGCGACGTCCGGCGGGGTCGCGCGCGGTCGATCGCGCGCTGGCCGTGCTCACGGCGTCGGCGTGGACGCCGTTGGCCTTGGTGGTGCGCGAGGAACTGCGGCTCGACGGGGTACCCGACACGATCGCCACGCTGACCGTCGTGGCGTTGGTCGCGATCCTGGCGGTCGTCGCCGCACGCGCGTGGGGACGCGGCGAGTGCTACGACGTCGAACGCGCTCTCTCGCGCAGTGCGCTGCCGGGGTTGTTGCTCGGATTCGCGTTCCTCTCGTACTGGGTCGTGCAGCGCGAGCCGTTGCCCGAGATGTTCGAGGGCGCGAACGCCGGATTGACGATCCAACAGTGGTTCGAGCACGGACGCTGGCCGTTCGTCGACACGTTCAGCGTCCACGGATTGTCCGACAGCGGCATGGGACTCCTGTACGCGCTCGTCCACGGTTGGAGCGGGACCACGTGGCAACACTGGGACCTGGTCCCTTACGTCGCGGCTTCGATCGCGGCCTACGCGGTCACGGCGCGCGTCACGGGCAGTGCGCTCCTGGCGTTCGCGGTGTTCGCGGCGTCGCCGTTCGCCAAGGACTCGTTCCCGCAGATGGTGTCGATCGCGGTCGTGTTCACGTTCGTCGCCGTGCGGGCCGCGCGATCGAATCGTGTGCTCGTGTTCGCGTGGTCGGCCGTGGCCTGGGTCGCGTTCGTCGCGTGGCGCCTGGACTTGGGCGCTGCCGCGGCGGTGGGGCTCGTCGCCGCGATCGTGGCGGCGCACGCGATCGAGCCGGAACGCCCACTCGCGTGGGCGCGGCGCGTGACGCCGTTCCTCGCGGTGTGCGTGGTCGCGGCGTTGGTAGCGTGGATCGTCTGTCGCGTGCGCGGCGTCGACGCGTGGGATCGCGTGCAGGATCTCGCGGGCGTCCTGGGATCGAACCAGGCGTTCGGTCGGACGACGGTCGCGACGCGCCTCGACTCGGGCGTCACGTTGCGCTTGTTCGCCGTTCCCGCCGCCGTGATCGCCGTGCTCGTGCTCGCGGTCGCGCGCGCGCGGCGGCGCGACGCGCTCGATTCCCCGCGCGGCGCGGCGGTCGTGGCGCTCGTGTTTCTGGGTGCGTTCAGCCTGGCCATCGCGACGCGCGGGCTCGTGCGGCACACGTTCGTGGAGAACGAGGGCGAGTACGCCACCGCGTTCGGGTTCGCGGTGTTGTCGCTGGCACCGTGCGTCCTCGTCGACGCCTCGCGCCGCACGGCGGCATGGGCCGCCTTCCTGGCGCTGCACGCGTTGTTGCCCTCGGCCATGCGCGTGGGGCAGGGGCCGCAACAGGACGGTGGCGTGCGCGGCAACCTGTACGCGCGCGTGGTGCATCGCCTGGAATCGTGGCGCGCGTTGCCCGGCGACGCGTCACGTGTCGAACGCAGTCCCGTCACCGACGAGTTCCGCGCGCACAACGTCGAGCCCCTGCGTTCGCTGTGCGAGCGTTGCCTGAGCGGTGAGGAGACGTTCCTCGACCTCTCGGGCTCGCCGATGCTCTACGTGTACTCCGGCGCCCGGTCGCCGCACTGGTTGAACCACGTGATCGCGGTGCAGGGCGAGACGATGCAGCGGCGATTCGAGTCCGTGATCGGCCGTCGCGACGTGCCGTGCCTGGTGCTGCACCAGGACGCCGCGCGCGCCGCCGCGGAGGGCATGCGCGCCGACGTCGAGATCGACGGCGTGCCGCTCGAGCTGTGGCACTCGCGTCTGTTCGCGCGCGCGCACGCCGTGTGCGTGCCGTTCCGCGCCGCGGGCCGTTGGGACGTGTGGACGACGTCGTCGTGGGCGGCGCCCGCGTCGAGCGAGACGTTGGAGCGCACGACCTCGCTCTCGACGAGCGACGCCCGTGCGCGTGCGACGATCGAAGCCGCTCCGGGCGAGACGGTCGTCGTGCGGTTCCGGGCGCGCGTCGGCAGTGAGGGACGCGTGCGCGTCGCGTGGAAGCGACACGAAGCGGGCTTCGTCGCCGACGAATCGCGCGACGTCGACTGGGACGCCACGTGGAGCGAGCGCGAGATCGCGATCCTGGGCGAGGGCGGCGCCTACCGCGTCGAGGACCTGCACGTCGACGTCGCGGCCCAGGACCACGGGCAGGAGGCCTCGATCGGCACCGGCGGCGTGCTCGCGTTCGAGTCGATCGACGTCGGCGTGTCGCGCGATCCCGAGTACACGACGATCGCGGCGCGCACCGCCGTCCCGGTCGCGACGCACTGGGGGCCGCTCGCGCGCGCGTGGGGCGCGCACGATCCGTTCCCGCGCCGACCCGGCACGTCCTGGCACGGCAATTCCTCGCACGGTGATTCCTCGCCAGGCGGCGACGCGGCGCCGTTGCGCGCCGTCGTCGGCGCCGACGGTCGCGCGCGCGCGCGGCTCGAGATCCCTCCGACCGGACCACGGGAACACGAAGCGCTGCTGGTCGTGGAGCTCGAGAGCCCGGGCAGCGGATCGACGCGCGTCACGCTGACCTACGGCGCGGGCCCCGTCGCGAGCGGCACGTTCGATTTCGACCTGCCGCGGGGTGGGCGCGAGGTGTGCGTGCTGCGGCCCGGGCTCCAGGCCTTGTGGGCCCGCCGTCCCAACGACTGGCTGGAGTTCTCGACGGACGGAGTGCCCCTGGACGTCCGGTCCGTGGCCACGGCCCACGACGAGTGAGACGGGGCCGGGAACGCGCCTCGCGCCGCCTCGGACTCGGCTCGGGCCCGATCATCGGGTACTCTTCCCATCGTCCCCCCTCGTACCGAATGGCGCTCGTCTCGAATTACTTCGTCTCGGTCGTCGTGCCCCTGCGCGACGACGCCGACATCCTCCCGGCGTTCGTCGAGGAGCTCGTCGGCGTCGTCCGCTCGCACTGGCAGAACTACGAGATCGTCCTGGTCGACGACGGTTCGCGGGACGAGACGCGGTCCCTGGTCGCCGGATACCTGCAGAAGCACGAGTGCTTGCGCTACCTGCGCCTGTCGCGGCACTTCGGCGTCGAGATCGCCATCTCCGCGGGACTCGACACCGTGATCGGCGACGTCGTGGTGGTGCTGCTGCCGGAGATGGATCCGCCCTCGCGCATCCGTCAGTTCGTCGAGGAAGCGCGTCAGACGAACGGCATCGTGTTCGGCGTGCGCACGACGCGGGCGCGGGAGGGCGTGCTCTACGCGTTGGGACGCCGCGTGTTCAACTCGATGGTGCGTTGGCTCCTCGAGCTCGAGATCCCGCACCGCGCGACGCTGTTCCTGGCCATGACGCGCCAGTCGATGAACGCGGTCGCGCAGATCAAGGACAAGTCGCGCGCCTTGCGTTTGTTCGGTTCGTACGTGGGCTTCCCGCACCGGTTCCTCGAGTACGAGCCGATCGAGCGTCGCCCGGTTCCTCGGCCCAAGCGCGTGCGCGAGGGGATCGAACGGGCCACGAGCCTGATCGTCACGAATTCGACGCAGCCCCTGCGCCTCATGTCGGTGTTGGGCGTGTTCCTCTGCGTCATGAACCTGATCTACGTCGTCTACATCGTGTCGGTCGTGCTGTTCAAGCCGCACGTGGCCGAGGGTTGGACGACGCAGTCGCTGCAGATCGCGGTCATGTTCGCCTTCCTGTTCGGGATCATGGCCGTCCTGTGCGAGTACGTCGGACGCTTGTTGACCGAGACGCGCGACCGGCCGCTGTACTTCGTGGCCGAGGAACGCACCAGCTCGGTCATGATCCGCGACGAGGATCGCCGCAACGTCGTGGTCGAGTCGAACGGATGATCGCGCGACGCTGGCATCGCGCACGGTCGCGCGGCTGATGGCTCCCGGCACGCCCTATTCGTGGAAGGACGCGCGCTGGCAGTTGCCGTCGTTCAACGTCCTCGAGCTCGCGCCCAAGCGCTCGCGCGTGCTCGTGTGCGTGCCCGTGATCAACGAGGGCGAACGCATCGCGCGCCAACTCGTGAAGATGACGCCCGTGTCGGCCGAACTCGACGTGGTGATCGCGGACGGCGGTTCCACCGACGGTTCGTTGTCCGAGGAGCACCTGCGCTCGCGCGGTGTGCGCGGCCTCTTGACGAAGACGGGCCCGGGCAAGTTGTCGGCGCAGATGCGCATGGCGATGGCTTGGGGGCTCGAGCAGGGCTACGAGGGCTTCGTCTTCATCGACGGCAACGACAAGGACGATCCGGCGGCGATCCCGGGATTCGCGCGCGAGATCCTGGCCGGTTGGGACCACATCCAAGGGTCGCGGTACGTGCCCGGGGGGCGCGCGATCAACACACCGGCGTCGCGTCACTGGGGCGTCAAGTTGCTGCACTCGCCGTTGATCTCGTTGGCCGCGCGCCGTCGCTACACCGACACGACGAACGGATTCCGCGGCTACAGCGCGCGCTTCTTGTCGGATCCGCGCGTGCAACCGTTCCGCGACGTGTTCGTCGCCTACGAGCTGCACTACTACTTGGCGATCCGCGCCGCGCGCTTGAAGTTCAAGGTCAAGGAGATGCCCGTGACGCGCGAGTATCCCGTGGGGGAGAAGACACCCACGAAGATCAGCCCGATCCGCGGCAACTGGCGCATCCTCAAGACGCTCCTGCACGCCGCGTTCGTGGGCTACAATCCTCCTCCGGCGCCCTGATCCGCGCCGATTCGAGTCACGAAGAGCCACGCGCATGAAGACCGCACTCATCGGCCACACGGGCTTCGTCGGGGGGAACCTCAAGGCCCAACTGGCGTTCGACGACCTCTACAACACGTCGAACATCGAGTCGATCGCGGGGAAGAGCTACGACCTGATCGTCAGCGCCGGCGCGCCGGCCGTGAAGTGGCTCGCGAACCAGAAGCCGATGGAGGACATGATGGCCATCGAGCGCTTGATGAAGGCGCTCCAGGGCGTCACGGCCAAGCGCTTCGTCCTGATCTCGACGGTTGACGTGTACCCGCGCCCGATCGGCGTCGACGAGACCACGGTCGTCGACTTGGCCGCGTGCCAACCCTACGGCACGAATCGCTTGATGCTCGAGGGATTCGTGGGCATGAAGTGGCCCGACGCGGTCATCGTGCGCTTGCCCGGGCTGTTCGGTCCGGGCCTCAAGAAGAACGTCGTGTACGACTTCCTGAACGACAACCGCCTCGACCTGGTGCACCAGGACGGGATCCTGCAGTACTACGACCTCGCCCACATCGGACGCGACGTCATGCGCGCGCTCGACGCCGGCTTGCGCAAGGTCAACTTCGCCACCGAGCCCGTGCCGACGATCGACATCGCGCGCCACGTCTTCGGGCGCGAGTTCACGAACACGTTGCCGCTCCCCGGACCGCGCTACGACTTCCACACGATCCACGCGGCGACCTTCGGCGGGCGCGGTCACTACTTGTCGTCGAAGGCCGACGTCCTGGCCGCGATGAAGCGGTTCGTCGACGCGCAGCGCGCGGCGAAGGCCTGAGGCGCGGCGTCGTCACCTGGAACCTCGAAGGCCCGCCATGAACGTCGCCATCTCGAACATCGCCTGGGCCAACGACGAAGAGGCCGCCGTGGCGTCGCGCATGTCGCGTCTGGGCGTGAAGGGCGTCGAGGTCGCGCCCAGCAAGATCGGGCCACGCCCGGCCGAGTTGACCGACGACGACGTGCGTCGCTACCGCGCGTTCTGGAACGACTCTGGGATCGAGATCGTGGCGATGCAAGCGCTGCTCTTCGGCACGCAAGGACTCGCGATCTTCGAGAACGAGCCGTCGCGGCGCGCGATGGCCGCGTACCTCTCGCGCATCGTGCGCATGGGCGGACTGCTGGGCGCCAAGGCGCTCGTGTTCGGCTCGCCCAAGAATCGCCTGATCGGCGCGTTGACGCCGGCGCAGGTCGATGCGATCGCGATCCCGTTCTTTCGCGAGGTCGGCGCGGTCGCGTACGACAACGACACCTGCGTGTGCATCGAGCCCAACCCGCCCGCGTACGGCGCGGACTGGATCCTGACGGCCAAGGACGCGCTGGCGTTCGTGCGCAAGGTCGCGTCCCCCGGGTTCGGGCTGCACCTCGACGGTGGGGCGTTGCACATGCAGTCCGAGGGACCGGACGAGATCCGGGCCGCGGGGGCGGCGATCCGCCACTTCCACGCGAGCCAACCCGAGTTGGCGCCGTTGGTCGCGGGCGGTCCGGTGCCGCACGAACGCTATGCCGCGACGCTGCGCGAGCTCGCGTATCCGCGGTGGGTGTCGATCGAGATGCGCCAGGTGCCGGGCGCCACGTCGAGCCTCGCGACGGTCGAGACGGCGCTCGAGTACGCGATCGCCACGTACGGTTGAGCCTCGTGCTTGTGGCGCGCACGGGCGTGCCTACGATACGCGGCATGAAGCCCTTCGCCGTCGCGCTGTCGCTCCTCGCCTTCGTCTCGGTTCCGTTCGCCGCGTGCACGTCGCCGGGCCCTGCCGACGCGAACACGACGTCGACGCCGGTCGAGGTCGCGGCCCCGGCGGCGCACGCATCGAGTTCTTCGGTGTCGAGTGCTCCTGCGTCGAGTCCCACCGCGTCCGGCGATTCCGCGCCCAACAGCGCCGCGCCGAGCCACGCGGCCCCCCGTCCAGCCGCGCCCGACACCACCGCGACGAGCCCGTCGACCGTCGGCGCGTCCGAGTCGAGCCCCACCGCGCCGAAGCCCACGATCGCCGCGCCGCGCGCCACGCGGCCGCCCACGGCGGCTCCCGAACGCCTGCTCCACGACGTCGCGTGGTTGGCGGACGATCTGCGCGAAGGACGTCGCGCCGGCACGTCGAAGGCGCTCGAGTGCGCCGACTACGTGGCGACGCGCTTCGCGAGCCTGGGCCTCGACGCGGCGGGGACGCGTGGGTTCTTCCAAGAGTTCGACGTGCCGCTCGAGCCGCGCGACGGCGGACGTTCGTCCCTCGCGAGCGCCGACGCGCACTTGGAATCGGGCCACGACCTCGCTCCGCTCTTCTGCGCCGAAGGCGGCACGGTCGAAGGACCCGTCGTGTTCGCCTCGTTCGGCATCGACGATGCGGAACGCGGACGCGACGACTTCGCCGGAGGCGAGTTCGCGGGCCGCATCGTCGTCGTGACGCGCGGCGTGCCGGCTTCGCCGCCGCCCAAGGTGCCCACGCCCAAGGAAGGTGCCGCGTCGCCGCACGGAACACCCGCGGTGACGACGGGGCCCGACTGGGGCAGCGGCGGATTGCTCTTCAACAAGGTCATGAACGCGAAGCGCCGCGGTGCCGTGGGCGTGATCCTGCTGCCCGCGGTCGACGAACCCGACGCGTCCGCCTTGCCGTTCGGCGAGGGCGGCAGCGCTCGCGCGGGCATCCCGTGCGCCATGGTGTCGTGGAAGGGCGCGCGCGTCGTGTTCGGCGAGTCGACGGTGACGAACTGGTTGGCGGACCTCCACGAAGCCGGCACGAAGCGCGTGCCGCCGCCGGGCAAGTTCACGTTGAGCTGCGACGTCGCGCGCGAGCGCGGACCCGCGCGCAACGTGCTCGCGCGCCTGCGCGGCACCGATCCCACGCGCACGATCGTCGTGGGCGCGCACTACGATCACCTCGGTCGCGGTGGCGAAGGTTCGCTCGCGCAGGGGGAACGCGGCCAGATCCACAACGGCGCCGACGACAACGCCAGCGGCGTCGCGGCCGTGCTGGAAATGGCGCGACTCCTGTCGACCGGTCCGCGTCCCGCGTGCAACGTCGTGTTCGCGCTGTGGTCGGGCGAGGAGCTGGGGCTGCTCGGCAGCGAACACTGGGCCTTGGATCCCACGCTGCCGCTGAACGAGGTCGCGATGAACGTGAACCTCGACATGGTCGGGCGCGCGCAATCGGGCAAGCTGCAGGTGCTCGCGGCCGGTACCGCGGTACCTTTCGCGGGCTGGCTCGCGGAAGCCGGGCCCGCGGCGGGACTCGACATGGACGTCAGCACGTCGGGCAACTTGATGGGGGGCTCGAGCGACCACGCGACGTTCCTCAAGCGCAAGATCCCCGCGCTCCACCTCTTCACGGGTTTGCACGGTGACTACCACAAGCCCAGCGACGACACCGACAAGTTCGAGGCCGAAGGCGCCGCGCGCGTCACGGACCTGGCCGTCGACCTCGTGCGCCGTGCGTGCGCGGCGGGACCGCTCGCGTTCGTGGCACCCGTGTCGGATCCCAACGCGAAACCGTCGATGGGGCGCTTTCGCGCGTGGTTCGGTTCGATCCCCAACTACGGTTGGGATCAGGGCGGCGTGCTGATCGACGGCACGAGCCCGGGGAGCCCCGCGGAGCACGCCGGCCTGTTGAAGGGCGACGTGCTGCTCCGCATCGGCGACATCGACTTGGCCCGCATCGACGACTTCCAGTACGCGCTGCAGACGTACAAGCCCGGCGACGTCGTGCGCGTGAAGCTGCGCCGCGACGGAGCCGAGCAAGAAGTGCGCGTCACGCTGTCGACCCGCGGACAGCAGTGATCGGACGGCGCGGTGTTCCGTGGGCCTCGTGCCCAGCGAACACCGCACCGCCGGCCAGGCGCGGCCCGGACGGTGTGTGGCGGTCACCCGCTCACGCACTCGTCCGAGGGAACTTTCACTCCTTCGCGTACTTCGCAGGATCCGCCTCGAACTCCTCACGACATCCCTCGCAGCAGAAGTACCACGTCTTCCCGGCGTGGGAGGCTCGCGGCGTCTTCTCGCGGACCGTCACGGTCATCCCACAGATCGGATCGTGAGCCTTCTCGGGTGCGGTCGCGGAGGGAGTCGGCTCCACGGGTCCGCCCAGGGAGAGAACGTGATCGACGAGGCGTGCGCAGGCCGCGTCGTCGAGCACCGCGCGGTAGCTGGGCATGGTCGGGCCATAGCCCGCGACGAGGCGAGCGTGCGGATCGAGCAAGGCTTCGCGCACGTAGGCGGCATCGGCGGTGGTCGTGGTGCCACCCTCGAGTCGTACAGGGCGCCGCGCCAACCCTCCCAAGGCAGGAGCGAGGCGGTTGTCCGAGTGGCAAGCCATACAACCCAGATTGGCGAAGAGCGACTCGCCAGTCTCCGTGCCCGACACGGTCGCGGAGCCGGCCTCGCCGTGCACGAGCGCCGCACACCTCGTCACGAGTCGTGCACAAGCTTCGTCGTCGTCACTGTCGACGCTCTCGAGGACGCGTCCGGTGCCGTCGACCAGCAGGAACCGATTGGAGTGCACGATCGGGTTCTTCACGTCGTCCGTCGCGAAGGCGCGCACCTTCATGCCCTTCACGACCGCATCGAGGCCAGTGGGTGTCGTTCGACAGAGGATCCAGCGCGGATCCGGCGGCCCGAATCGCGCGGCGTAGGCCGTCAACGCCGCCTCGTCGTCGTGCGCGGGATCCACCGAGAAGGACACGAATCGCAGGTCCTGTTGGGGGAGTCGACGCCGCAGCAACGCCATCTTGGCCGAGAGTGTCGGGCAGATCGTCGTGCATTGCGTGAAGACGAAGTTGGCGATCCACACGCGACCGGAGAGGCTCGCGAGGTTCACTGGCGACCCGTTCTGGTCCGTGAACTCGAACGCGGGCGCGCGCCACACGTCCGGCGATTCGGGACGAGGCGTCGGGACGATCACTTCCGCGGGAACGCGTGCGGTCTCCGAGCTCTTGGCTTGCGGATCTCCGCAGGCGCAGAGCACGAGACCACTCGCCAGGGCGACGCCGAGCACGGCCGGATTGCAGAAGATCGAGAATGCAGACAGTTTCATCGTGGGGGTCCTTGTGAGTGCATGGCCGGACCGTCCGGGTCCGTGCCTTCCTTCGCGATCGCGTCGGCGTCGATCGCGAGCCATTCGACTTGAGTTGGATTCGTGCTGTCGTAGGTCCCGCGCAGCCGACCGCGGCGATCCACGAGGTAGAGGCGCGGCCTCATCGAGCAAGCACCCAAGCGGGCGTGCTCTTCGGTCCGCGCCAAGCCGCAGGCGACCAGCATTCGCGGCAGGTACACGTCGTCCGCGACGACGATCGACCACGAACGCGGGTCCGAGCGGCGGAACTTGCGTTGATATCGTTGGAGTGCGGCCGGCTCGGCGCCGGCCTCCATCGCGAACGAAACGAACAAGACGTTCGAGGCCGCCGTGCGTTCTTGCAGGTCCGCGATCCGGAGTGTCGTGCCGGGACACGAACTGCACTCCAGGGCGAGGAAGTCGGCGATCCAGATTCGTCCACGGAGACTCTCGCTCGAGATCGGCAGTCCCTCCGCCGTGACCGAGCGGAACGCGGGCCAGTCCACGTCCTCGACGACGCGTCGGTCGAGTCGACCGAAGCGATCCTGAAGACCATCCTCGGCCTCCGTCGGAGACGGGAGGAGGACGCGGATCACGACGACGGCCGCGATCGTGATCACGATCACGAACGTGCCGGAGACGAGGCGATCACGGGGCGACATGGGCAGGCCCTTCCACGGATGATGGAGATCCGGTGTGTCGACGGAACATCTGCGAACAGCCGGGTCGAACGACGCCCCTCGTGTGTCGACGCGGGTGCGCGTTCGCTCCGGTCACGGCGGCGCGAAGTACGGCGTTCGCGGAACGAACGCGCGGAAGACCGAGCGCCAGTGGCGTCGGTCGACACGAGGACACGGATGGACCGTGACCTCGCGAATCGGGCTCGAAACGTCCCGTGGCGAACGGAGAGTGCCCCGACGTCCGTCGACGCCGGCGATCACCTCACGCTCGTGCCGGCATCGTCCGCGGGGGCGGCACGAGAGGTTCGACCGTGACGTTCGGAAGAACCTCGAAGGGCGAAGGCGTGGACGGAGCGGCGCACGCGGGTGGAGGCGTGAACGCGGTGAGATGCGAGTGCACGGCCGCCGGTGGCGTGGATCCGGGAGCGACCGCGCCGATCGGTGCACGCGGCCGGCAGGGTGCACGTCGGACGTACGGTTCGAGGCTCGAGAGGTCCAACCTGGCGACGAGACCCATTCCCTCGGAAGGGCCCCGGGTCGTCGTGGACGACTCGTCGTCCGTGAGCTCGCCGCTCGTCCGCGCCGATTCGGGGTGGTGATGTTCCGGAGTCGAGTCGTCCTCCAGGGCGTCGCTCCCACAGCAACTCGAGCGACACGAGCAAGCGCTCGTGCAGGAACACCCGGATTCCCCGCAGGCACAGTCCGCGTGCATCCTCGAGGCGTCCGTCGACTCGCGCGCGAGTCGAGCGCGACCGTCCCACGCGCCCCGCAGGACGGCGCTCGTCACGAGGGCGACCCAGAAGAGGACGATGAATGTTGCGAGGCGAGACAACCGTGGTGCGACGAAGGCGAAGTTCCCGTCACCGATCAGCGTAGCCCGCCACCGGGGCGACGACAACCCGCGCTCAGTCGCGCCACTGAGCGACGAACAGGTTCGTCTCGCCGGCCGCGCGGCCGCCGCGGTTGCTCGCGAAGGCGATCCACTTGCCGTCGGGCGAGAACATCGGGAACCCGTCGAACTCGGCGTCGTGCGTCAGCCGCTCGAGGTTCTTGCCGTCGACGTCGATCGCGAAGAGGTCGAAGTTGCGCCCACGCTGTTGCGTGTCGGCGTGGTTGCTCGCGAACACGATGCGACGGTCATTGGGGAAGAAGTACGGCGCGAAGTTGGCCTTGCCCAGGTTCGTCACGCGGCGACGCTCCGAACCGTCGGGGCGGCACACCATGATCTCCATGTTCGACGGGCGCACGAGCCAGTTCGACAACAAGTTCCGGTAGTCGCGACGCTCCGCCTCTTCCTTGCCGGGCGTGAAGGCCGTCGAGCGGAAGACGAGCCACTGTCCGTCGTGGCTGAAGTACGCGCCGCCGTCGTAGCCCAACTCGTTCGTGACCTGCACGAGGTTGCCGCCCGCCAGGTCGCTGGTCCACAGCTCGAGATCGCCGGAACGCGTCGACGTGAACACCATGCGGTCGCCGCGCGGCGACACCGTCGCCTCCGCGTCGTAGCCCCACTCGGTCGTGAGGGCCGTCTCGCGGCCGGTGGCCAGGTCGTGCGCGTAGATGTCGTACTCCGGGTGGATCGACCACACGTAGCCCTGCTTCATGTCGGGCTTGGGCGGGCAGTCGGCGTGGAACGCGTGCGTCGACGCGTACAGGATCGCGCGGTCGCCGGGCAGGAAGTACGAGCAGGTCGTGACGCCGTGTCCGTTCGAGATGGGCAGGAGTTTCCCCGCTCCGTCCGTCGCGAGGATGCGGTCGCATTCCTCGCCGTCGACCGTGGCTTGCATCGTCAGGCGATCGCCCGCGAAGGACCAGTAGCCCTCGGCCGCGTTGACGACGCCGCTCGTGACCTTCCACAGGTGCGCGAAGTGCACCTCGCCGTCGCGGATCAGCGCGTCGCACGATTCCGCGCCCGGGATCGGACACGGCAGCGCGGGACCGGCCGGCGCGCGCGCCGGGCCGCCCGAGCGCGCGGCGTTCGAATCGCTCGACTCGTTCGAGCGGCAAGCGACGGTGGCGAGGGACAGGATCGCGATCGAGAAGCTCAGTCGTGTCATCGGGATGCGGTGTGTCCGGAGAGACGTCTAGGGTCGGGTTCGCGCGGGCGGCACCGGATCGTGGCCGCCTTTGCAGAAGGGCTGACAGCGTGCGATCCGCCACAGCGCGAGTCCACTGCCGCGCAGGATCCCGTGCGCTTCGATCGCCTCGATCGCGTACTGGCTGCACGTGGGCGAGAACCGGCACATCGGAGGCTTGAGTGGAGAGAGGAACCGGCGGTAGAAGCGCAGCGGCGCCGCCGCGAGCGTGCGCACGAGGTTCACGCGCCGCCTCCGCTCCGATCGCGGCGTGGGCCTTTCGGTCGATGTTCGCGGCCCGCCGTGGGGTCCGTGGAAGCCGCCGAGGTGGACGACCCTGGTGTCGGCGCGATCGTGGTGCTCTCCCGCTGTTTTTCGAGCTGACGGGCGACGGCCTTGCGCGCCAACTTGACGAGCTCGGCGCACGTGGGCGCGAGCGTCGGCTCGAGCTTGGGCGCGGCGGGGATCAACACGAGGTCGTAGCCCACGGGCAGCTCGGGGTACGAGACGCGGAACGACTCGCGGAACACGCGGCGCACGCGGTTGCGTTGCACGGCACCCTTCCAGATCGACTTGCCGACCGAGAGCCCCAACCGCGTGTGACCCAATCCGTTCTCGCGCGCGACGACGAGCAGGATCGAACCGCGCGCGCGCGAACCGGCGCGGAAGGCGCGATCGAAATCGCCCTTCTGCACGATGCGTTTCTTGCGGTCGAAGGCGAGGGGACGGGGCACGATGGACGCGAACGGATCGCAACGGACGCCGTGGGGATCGTGGGATGCCGAGAGTCGGCGTTGTGGGGCGTCCGCGAGCCCTCTAGCATAGGAAACCCGCGCGAGCGCCACGCGTCCGCGGTCGTTTCTTGCTGCACCGCGCCCAGAACTGGATCGACGGACGGTTCGTCGACGCCGCGTCCGGCGAGAGCTACGAGCTCTTCGCCGACGGCGCGCGCACGTCGATCGGTCGGTGGCCGCGGTCGGGCGCCGTCGATCTCGATCGCGCGCTCGCGGGGCTCGAACGCGCGGCGCCCGACTGGTCGCGGCGCGGCTCGCAGGACCGCTTCGCGCGGCTGTGGGACGCGTTCGAAGCGCTCGACGACGATCCCGATCCCCACGATCACCTGGCCACGGCCTTGGGGCTCACGCGCCGGGAGGACGAGGATCTGTTCGACGCCACGGCGGACCGGTTTCACGAGTGGTTCGTCGAGGGCGATCGCGGTCGACCGATCGTCGCTGCACCCATCGTCGCCGGCCCCAACGTCACCGGGCCCATCGTCCACCTCCAGGAGTGGAGCGAACTGCACGACGGGCTCGCGCGCGACGTGTTCCGGCGCTTGTATTCGGGCGGCACGGTGCTGGTCGTGTCGGATCCACGCGCGCCGATGATCGCCGACGAGTTCGCGCACGCCTTGGCCGCGCACACCGACGGCGCGTTCGCGCTGATCCACGACGACGGGCGCACCGTGGCGCGCGCCTCCGTCCTCGACCCGCGTGTCGCCGAGGTCCACGTCGCGTCGACGTACGAAGGTCTCGACGAGTTGCGCGCGCGCGCCGCCGCGCCGGTCGTCCGCACGATCGACTCGGGTTTCGGCGCGGGCCTCGAGCGGACCGTCACCGTGCCGTTGGTCGTGCGCGATCTCGCGAGCGTGAGCGTCGTGGTCGACGAGCAAGGGGACCTCGACAACCAGGCGCGCGCGATCGTGGACCGCGCGTTCGCGCGCGTCCCGGCACTCTCGGGCGCCGCGCCGGGCAGCGTCGGCCGCGTGCTGTGTCCGCGCCGCGTGTTCTCGCGCTTCACCGAGCACCTCTTGGCCGCCGTCGACGCGCACCGCGACGTGCGCCGGCCGCTTTGCGTCGTCGGGCGCCAGCTGGACGCGCACCTCGAGCGCGTGTTCGCCCTGGGCCACGACGAGGGTGCGACCGCGATCTACACCGGCCCGACGGCGGCCCAGCGCTTCCCGCTCGTCTTCACGAACGTGGAGGAACACATGCGGCTCGCGCGCGAGACCCGCCCCGCGCCCGTGCTGTCGCTCCTGCGCGTCGCGGACGCGGCCCGCGGGTGGGAGGTGTCGCAGCGGCTGCAGGCGGCGTCGCCGGCGGGAACTTCCTTCCGGCCCGGCGGGGGTGGTGGCGGACCCTCCCTCAAGGCACAATCTCGGGGCTAGAACCGTCCGATAGAGGCTGTCCGCGACCCCTCCTCGAGGGCGCCGCGCCACCTCGGCCGCGGCCCGCGCCGCGAGCCCGACCCGAACGCCCGCGACGCCGCCGTCGCGACCCGATACGACACCTCGCGACGTCGCCGTCGCGAGCCACTACCGACCGCTCGCGACCGTGCGTCGCGAACCGACCCCGCCGCCCTCCGCAATCCGTGCGGAGGACGAGCCGAACGAGGCACCGCCATGATCGATCCCAAGAACGTCCACGAGACCCTGAAGCGCCACCAACTCGCCGACGGCTTCAGCATGGTGCTCGACCTCGACAAGTCGCACGGTTCGTGGCTCTTCGATTCGCGCGAGAACGTCGAGTACCTCGACTTCTTCACGTGCTTCGCTTCGTGGCCGCTGGGCTACAACCACCCGGGATTGCGCGAGCCGAAGTTCCAATCGGCGCTGTTGCAGGCGGCGTTGAACAACCCGAGCAACTCGGACCTCTACACGACGCACATGGCCGAGTTCGTCGAGGCGTTCGCGACGAAGGTCACGCCCAAGGGATTCCCGTACCACTTCTGGATCAGCGGCGGTGCGCTGGCGGTCGAGAACGCGATCAAGGTCGCGTTCGACTGGAAGGCGCACAAGATCGGGCTCGACAAGCTGCAAGACGACGGCGCGGGGCTCGCGGTGCTGCACTTCCGCCAGGCGTTCCACGGTCGCTCGGGCTACACGATGAGCTTGACGAACACGGATCCGCGCAAGATCGCGCTGTTTCCCAAATTCCACTGGCCGCGCGTGCACAACCCGGCGATCGAGTTCGACCTCGACGGCAAGATCCAGAACGACATCGTGGCCGAAGAGGCCAAGAGCTGCGCCGAGATCGAGAAGGCGTTCCGCGACTTCAAGGGCCGCATCGCGTGCATCCTGATCGAGCCGATGCAGGGCGAGGGCGGCGACAACCACTTCCGCAGCGAGTTCTTGAAGAAGCTGCGCCAGTACGCGGACGAGAACGAGGCGCTGCTCGTGTTCGACGAGGTCCAGACGGGCTTCTTCGGCTCGGGCAAGCCGTGGATGTGGGAACACCACGGTGTGAAGCCCGACGTGGTCGCGTTCGGCAAGAAGACGCAGGTGTGCGGCATCTACGCCGGTCCGCGCGTCGACGAGGTCAAGGAAAACGTGTTCCACGTGCCGTCGCGCATCAACTCGACGTGGGGCGGCAGCCTGACCGACATGGTCCGCAGCCGCCGCTTCATCGAGCTGATCGTCGAGAACGACTACTGCGGCAACGTGGCGCGCCAGGGCGCGCGCTTCGTGCAAGGCCTGCGGACGTTGGGCAAGGAACGCGGCGTGATCGCGAACGTGCGCGGACTCGGCTCGCTGGCCGCGTTCACGCTCGACACGCCCGAGGTGCGCAATCAACTCTTGGCCGACATGCGCGCCAAGAAGTTCCTGGCGCTGCCCTCGGGCGAACGCTCGATCCGCTTCCGGATGCCGCTCAACGTGTCCGCGACCGAGATCGACACGGCGCTCGACCGCATCGGCTCGAGCCTGCCGGCGCGCCGCACGGCGGTGGCCTGAGACGGTCCGCGATGTTCATACGGAGCCAGGCTCCTGTTGAACATCGCGTGCCAGCAACTCGCAGATGGCCGCGGCCTGCTGCGCGATGTTCAACAGGAGCCTGGCTCCGTATGAACATCGTCACCGACGTGCGTTCAACGTCCGCACGCGCAACTGCCCGCACGCCGCATCGCTCTCGACGCCGCGTGACCAGCGCACGGTCGCGATCACGCGGCCTTGCTCGAGCGTCGCGCGGAAGCGTTCGACGTCTTGCGAATCGGGGCGGCGGTAGGGGCTCTCGTTCACGGGATTGAACGGGATCAGGTTCACCGTGCAGCGGCGGCCGCGCAGTCGTTCGACCAATCGACGCGCGTGCGATTCGGTGTCGTTCTCGCGCCCCAGCAGCACGTACTCGTACGTGATCTCGCGCCCCGTCTTGTGGAACCAATCGTCGCCGGCGGCGAGCACATCCTCGATCGGCACGCCCTTCATCGCGGGCACCAACTCGTCGCGTTGGTCTTGATCGGGCGTGTGCAGCGAAATCGCCAGCTGGAACCGCGGCTTCTGCGGCGCGAGCGCGCGCAATCGATCGGGGAAACCCACCGTCGACACCGTGACCTTGCGCGAGCCGAGACCCATCTCGTCGTGCACGGCATCGAGTGCCTTGGACAGGTTGGCGTAGTTCAAGAGCGGCTCGCCCATGCCCATCACGACGCTGCGACCGAGCGGGCCGATCGCGGCGCCACGCACGTATTGCTCGAGGATCTCGTGCGCTTCGAGGTTGCGCACGAGCCCAAGTTGTCCCGACGCGCAGAACGGACAGCCGACGGGGCAACCGACCTGCGTCGACACGCACAACGTCGCGCCGCGCGCGATCGGAGGGCGTGACGGCTGGTTGCGAGAGTTCGAGCCTCCGTCGGTACGGCCCGATCCCACGGAGA
>Ga0075163_10001045_pt1 | contig 36802 bp, 30 predicted proteins | sample JI1023141ADNA_FD_71478 | JGI IMG/M metagenome (GOLD analysis project Ga0075163, IMG submission 71478) | Wastewater effluent complex algal communities from Wisconsin, to seasonally profile nutrient transformation and Carbon sequestration -... | ecosystem: Engineered > WWTP > Effluent > Algae...
GCCTATTGGCTTTGGGATGCTGCAAATTCCGAGTTGATTAGAGTTGATCAAAGTTTTCAAAGGCTTCGCTCAACGGGAAATCTTGCGGTTCTGCTATCGAAAGAACTTCATCCTATGCAGCTTTTTGAGAGAGGTGATTTTTTGTACATAAGAGATGAAAAGCATGGCATACTCGTTTTCGATATTTATGGCACATATCGGACAACAATAAACATCAAAACGGTTAGCGATATTCAAGTGGTAGACAATGAAATTATATACGAAATAGATGGCAGTCTGAACATTCTCCGTAAGGACTGGCTTACAGAAGACCATCTCGAATTGCCCTCAAAAAATAGCAAAAGGGTCTACTTTGCGAATCAAAAATTGTATTTGCTCCAGATGGATCGTCTCCAGATATTCGGGTGGCGCGATTAGGTCTGATGGGCCATAATCTCCCCTCAAATCACAAGTAACTAACAATTCATACTACGAAAGTTGATTTGTTATACTTTCGACCTCGTTTTTATTACCTAAGCAAATTATGCATATCGCAATAGCCGGAAATATTGGGTCAGGCAAAACAACTCTGACAACCATGCTTGCCAAACATTACAAATGGCAACCTCATTTTGAAGAAGTGGATGACAATCCATATCTAATTGACTTTTACAAAGACATGCAGCGTTGGTCATTCAACTTGCAAGTGTATTTTCTAAAAAGCCGTTTCAGACAAATTCAGGATCTGAAAAAGAGCGGTAAGAAAATCGTTCAAGACAGGACTATCTATGAAGATGCCTTCATTTTCGCACCGAATTTGCACGCTATGGGTCTTATGACGACTCGCGATTATGAAAACTATGTTGACCTTTTCAGCGTGATGGATGAGTTTATCACTCCGCCGGATCTTTTAATTTTCTTACGCGCTTCAGTGCCAGCTTTGGTTGAAAATATTGGTAAACGTGGTCGTGAATATGAAGAGGCAATTCGTCTTGACTACCTCACTCGTCTTAATGAAAGATACGAAGCATGGATCAGCACTTATAACAAAGGAAAAATGCTCGTGATAGATATTGATGATAATAAGTTTCACGAAAGACCTGAGGATCTAGGAAAAATAATTTCTTCCGTAGATGCCCAACTACATGGACTATTTAAATAGATTTTTATAAAACTCAAATAAGCCCAGTTAATACTGGGCTTTTTTTTTATGCAGAAAGTCATTGATGGATAGTTTTGATGCAATTTGACTATTGCGATGTTTTTTGGTGCGCTTGAAAAGAAATGCCCGCATGAAAGCCTTGTCAGTAAAGGATAATTTGATTTTTGTAAAAAAAGATTTGGAAAATTGAGAAAATGTGTTTCTATCTTTGCTTCACGAAAAAAGGAAAAATAATGTTGAATAATTGTCAAATGATGTGTTGCATGCGCCTGAATTCTCGAGGGGTTGTAATATTCATTTGAACCAACATAAAATGATATTTCAAAAACCTCTCACATTCGAGAGGTTTTTTTTTGCAATAAAGCGCCGTTAACTTGAAGAATAGATGAAAGTCCTAACGAACAATAAATACCAAATGATGATGACCATGTGTTGTTGTATGATGATGTCATGCAATACGAAGGCGCGATGTTGTTTGCGAATGTGTTGAGCTCAAGTCAACAAAATCATCTACAAACATTAAAAGCCTTCGAAGTCTCGAAGGCTTTTTTATTTCTATTCAATAATCTTCAAATCAAAAAAATAAATTTTATGTCAAACAATTCTTTAAAATTCGAAACACTGCAATTACATGCTGGTCATACACCTGATCCAATTACAAAGTCTCGCGCTGTTCCAATATACCAAACCACAAGCTATGTCTTTGATAGTGCTGCTCATGCTGCAAATCTTTTTGGTCTGCGTGAATTTGGAAACATTTATACCAGAATAATGAATCCAACAACCGATGTGTTTGAAAAACGCATCGCAACATTGGAAGGTGGTGTTGGAGCTTTAGCTGTTGGCAGTGGTCAGGCTGCGCAGTTTATAGCATTAAACAATATTCTGCAAAATGGCGACAATTTTATTACTACGACCTTGCTATATGGTGGCACATACAACCAATTCAAAGTTCAGTTTAGACGATTAGGTGTTGAAGCGCGATTTGCAGATGGCGATGATGCTTCATCATTTGAAAAGTTAATCGACGATAAAACCAAAGCGATCTATCTAGAAACCATAGGTAATCCCGGATTTAATATTCCAGACTTTGATGCAATTTCTGCAGTAGCTAAAAAGTACGATTTACCTTTGGTTGTTGACAACACATTTGGTGCTGGTGGTTATTTATTCAGGCCTTTGGAGCATGGCGCTAATGTCGTTGTTGAAAGCGCCACTAAATGGATCGGTGGTCACGGAACTGCGGTTGGAGGTGTCATTGTTGATGGTGGCAATTACAATTGGGGTAACGGCAAATTCCCACAGTTTACCGAGCCAAGTGAAGGCTATCATGGACTTAAGTTTTGGGATGTGTTTGGAGAAGCAAATCCTCTTGGTTTGCCTAATATAGCGTTTATCATTCGAGCGAGGGTAGAAGGACTTCGTGATTGGGGCGCGGCTCAATCTCCTTTCAATTCATTTCTTCTCATTCAGGGATTGGAAACGCTTTCGCTGCGCGTCCAACGTACTGTTGATAATGCGCTGGCAGTTGCGCAATGGCTTGAGACTTTGCCGGAAGTTGAATACGTAAACTACCCTGGGTTGTCATCTTCTCGATATAACCAACTCGCGAATAAATACCTTAAGAATGGGTTTGGTGGAGTCCTATCTTTCAAACTTCGCGGTGGTAAAAATGATGCAGATAAGGTCATTAATGAGCTTACTCTTATCTCGCATCTTGCAAACGTTGGCGACGCAAAAACACTCATCATTCATCCCGCAACTACAACTCACGATCAACTCTCGGATGTTGAGCAGAAAAGCGCTGGAGTAGAGCCTGGTTTATTGAGATTGTCTGTCGGCATTGAACATATTGATGACATCAAAGCAGACCTTCTTCAAGCAATTAATAAACTTAGTGTGCCGGTTAGTCCGGTGAATGTGGATGAAGAAGTATTCGCATAAAGATGTGTTCCATCTTGAGGAAGGTGGAACACTGCAAGGTATTGAGATTGCCTATCACACGATAGGTGATCTCAACGCCACGCGTGACAATGTCATTTGGATTTGCCATGCACTAACTGGTAATGCAAAAGTTGAAGATTGGTGGAGTGGCTTATTGGGAATTGCTGGTCCTATAGATACTTCTGAGTACTTCGTGGTATGCGCAAATGTTTTAGGAAGTTGTTATGGTACCACAGGTCCGCTATCGCGGAATGAATTAAGCGGCGAACCTTATTATCATGATTTCCCTTTTTTCAGCATTCGTGATATTGTAAAGGCACATGATCTTTTGCGAGAGCATTTAAATATTAATAACGTTTATGCCGGCATTGGTGGTTCTTTGGGTGGGCAACAAATTTTAGAATGGTCTATCATGAAACCGAATTTGTTTGAACGGATTATTCTGATAGCAACAAATGCACAGCACTCTCCATGGGGTATTGCGTTCAATGAATCACAACGCATGGCCATTGAGGCAGATGTTAGTTGGCTAACTGATGAAGCAGATGCGGGCTCGAATGGCTTGAAAGCAGCGCGCGCAGCTGCATTGATGAGCTATAGAAATTACAATGCCTACAGATTGAAACAATCCGAGAATGATGACGGCAAGCTTGATCTTTTTAATGCGTCATTGTATCAACGTTATCAAGGTGACAAACTCGCATCAAGATTTAATGCTTATAGTTATTATTATTTAAGCAAGGCAATGGATACTCACAATGTGGGTCGTGGTAGAGGAGGAGTAAAAATTGCTTTGAACACTGTGAAAGCGAAAGCCTTGATCATAGGTGTCACATCTGATATTTTGTTTCCATCGTCAGAGCAAGTTTTCTTGAGAAATCATATTAGAGATGCAGAGCTTAAGTTGATTGACTCTGACTTTGGCCACGATGGATTTTTAGTCGAAACTGCCGCAATAGGTGAAGTAGTAAAGGAATTTTTATCTCCTTTTATCGAAGGAGGCGGTTGCGAGAATTTAAAAATGAAAAAATATATTTGAAATGAAAAAGATTGGATTAATAGGACTTGGTTGCGTTGGTTTAGGGTTTTATCAATTGCTAAAAGAGAAAAAATATTCCAAAGCGATCATTACAAAAGTGGTTGTGAAGAATAGAAAGAAGAAACGAGACATTGAAAAGGAGATTCTGTTTTTTGATGTCGATGCAGTGATCAACGATTCGAGTATTGATATTATCGTTGAGGTGATAGATGACGCAAAGGCTGCATTTGAAATTGTAAAGAAGGCATTGGCTGCCGGAAAACCCATTGTAACTGCAAACAAGAAGATGATCGCCGAGAATTTGCCGGAGCTCATCGCGTTACAGCAAAAGTATGCCACGCCTGTGTTGTACGAGGCCGCTGTTTGTGGGGCGATACCCATAATCAGAAAAATCGAGCAGCAGTTTAGTCATGAACGTATTGATCGTATTCGAGGAATATTCAACGGCACAAGCAATTATATTCTTACGAAACTGAATACTGGTAATCAAGATTATTCGCAAGCTCTTGACGATGCTCAGCGAAAAGGGTTTGCTGAAAGTGATCCAACAAATGATGTTGGTGGACATGATGCGGTTTTTAAGTCAGTAATTCTTGCACGACATGCTTTTGGCGTTTCTTTTGATCCAAGGAGTGTATTCGTTGTTGGTATCGACGCTTTGGCTCGAGATGATTTTGGTTATGCAAAGTCAATAGGGCAAAAACTGAAATTGATACCTACAATTTTTTCTTTTGGCAATAAGGTTGGCATTGTTGTTTTGCCGCAGTTCGTCAAGTCGGATGACCAACTCTTTCTTGTAGAAAATGAGTTTAACGCAGTGATCGTCGAGGGGCAGTATGCGGGAAAACAATCTTATTATGGTTTAGGAGCAGGCGCATTCCCAACAGCATTTAGTCTGTTCAGCGACTTGCGAGATGTTCTCGGTGGTCTTTGTTATGATTACACAAGACTTGGCAGATCTTATCAAGCGCTAAATGATGACGAAATACTTCTTGAGGTCTATGTCAGATTCAAGAATAAGAATGTAAAAGAATTAGTTGGCATAAAAAACGTGCGCGAAGGGTTTATACATGACGATTTTCATTATGTCATTGGTGAAACCACGCTGGCTAAGCTGAAGCGGGCATCAAGACATGTTCTTGAGGATGGAGGTGTTATCATCTCAACAGGATCTATACGATACAAAGGGCATCATTTAAATGAGGATGTTGTGTTAGCCAATAAGCATGCGGCTGCATTGAATGCGATTTCGATAATATGAATAAAAAAAAACGGCATTCACTTAGGAATGCCGTTTTCGATTTTTTTGTTGAGATCAACTATGATTTTTTTGCCTTGATATCTATTGTCAGAAGAACATCGTTTTTGATCATGTCATTGCCAAGATTGTCGAAGAACTTATCAGATCCGTAACGAACGTCGAATTCAGAACGGTCGAAAGTCAAACCTCCACCGATATTAACGTCCTTGCCATTAGGTGCGATAACTAAATGACTCTTTACTTCTTTGCTTATTCCTTTGATGGTAAGTTTGCCTGTTACGTCGTAATCGTAAGCGCTGCTAGCAGTAGCAGATGTGATGACGTATGTAGCATCAGGAAATTTAGCAACATTAAAAAAGTCTTCACTTTTCAAATGACCTTCCAATTTTGCTTTGCCTTCTCCTGATTGATCTAGGTTAGTCAGCGTATTCATATCAATGATAATTTCTCCGCTGGCGATTTTGCCATCAACAATATTTATGTAGCCCTTTTTCAAGTTCAAAGTACCATTGTGCTTTTTCCCTGTGATCTTTTCACCATACCATCTGATAGCCGAGGTTGAAATGTCAAAATTGTATGCTCCAGCTTCGGCAGGATTCAAATTGGTTGCTGTCGCTGAATTTTGAATTGTAATTCTTGATGTGTCCTGAATACCACTTGTTTGTGCAAGTTTACACTTTTGGTAGTCCGCTTCAAATTTGGCATCTGTACGAAGTTCTTTACACTTCTTATAATCTTCACCATTCATGTCCTGAACCGTTGCGCAGCTGCAGGCATCGAATGATGTCAATTTACCACCGGCTTCATTTTTGTTTTCTCCGCATGACATCAAAGTGATGATCAAGGCAGAGATAGTGATGATTTTTTTCATTTCAGTTTTTTTCTTTAAGGGTAATATTATTTCACTTCGTTTGAAACAATGTGATCCTCATAATTGGCCGTGGTCGAAGGGGCCACAGATGATGCTTCTGTATTTACTACAGCAGCACTTCCGTGATTTTGTTCTTGACCTTTCGCATTGTGGTCTTTTGAATGCTCACCCAAAAGTGGAGCTAGTGTAAGGCCTACAAGACAAGAGAGTTTAATGAGGATGTTCATAGATGGACCAGAAGTGTCTTTGAATGGATCTCCAACTGTGTCGCCCACTACAGCAGCTTTGTGCGGTTCTGATTTTTTATAGAAGATTTCCTTTTTACCATTTACTTCGATCTCTACACCTTTTTCAAAAGATTTTTTTGCATTGTCCCACGCACCTCCAGCATTGTTTTGGAATATTGCCCAAAGCACACCAGATACGGTAACACCTGCCATGTAAGCTCCAAGTGCTTCAGCACCCATAACGAATCCCACGATGATTGGTGATACGATTGTTATGATACCTGGAAGAAGCATTTCGCGCAATGCCGCTTGAGTAGAAATTTCCACACATTTACCATATTCTGGTTTACCAGTACCTTCAAGGATACCTGGGATTTCACGGAATTGGCGACGTACTTCATTTACCATTTGCATAGCAGCCTTACCCACCGAATTCATAGCAAGGGCTGAGAACACCACTGGGATCATACCACCGATGAACAATGCTGCAAGAACTTTTGCATCAAAAATGTTGATGCCGTGAATCCCAGTGAAAGTTACATACGCGGCAAAAAGGGCGAGCGCAGTAAGCGCGGCAGATGCAATAGCAAAACCTTTACCCACTGCTGCTGTTGTATTACCAACAGAATCGAGGATGTCGGTTTTTTCACGTACTTCTGCTGGAAGCTCTGACATCTCAGCAACACCACCTGCGTTATCTGCGATAGGTCCGAATGCGTCGATAGCAAGTTGCATCGCTGTGTTAGCCATCATCGCTGAAGCGGCAATACCTACTCCGTAGAAACCTGCAAGAGCATAAGCTCCCCAGATTGCTCCGGCGAAAAGAATAATTGGTGTGGCTGTTGAAAGCATACCTGTGCCAAGTCCTGCAATAATGTTGGTAGCAGCACCTGTGGCAGATTTTTGAACGATACCCAAAACCGGACGTCCGCCCAAGCCAGTGTAAAACTCAGTAATATATGATATTGCTGCACCCACGAACATACCGATAAGTGTTGCATAGAATACATTCATAGCGGTAGTTGTAGCAGTGCCAAATTCTCCGTCATTGAATACGCTGATGGTCATTGTTTCTGGCAAACACATTTTGATCAAAACAAATGATGCTGCAAGTGAAAGAAGAATCGATGACCAGTTTCCGATATTCAGGGCGCGTTGAACACTATTAGTGTTTTGTGGTGCACTGTCGCTAAGTCTAACAAAGTAGCTTGATAAGATGGAAGCAACAAGTCCTACCGCTGCAATTAGCAAGGGAAGGATAATCGGACCGATACCGCCGAAATTGTCCATGAAAGAATCACCTCCATTGCTCTTAATCAAATAGTTTCCTAATACCATTGAAGCAAGCACAGTTGCTACATAAGAACCGAACAAGTCGGCCCCCATACCTGCAACGTCACCAACGTTATCACCCACGTTATCAGCAATGGTTGCTGGATTGCGTGGATCATCTTCTGGTATTCCTGCTTCTACTTTACCAACCAGGTCAGCACCTACGTCAGCAGCTTTTGTATAAATACCACCTCCAACACGAGCGAACAAAGCGATGCTCTCAGCTCCCAATGAAAAACCTGCGAGTACCTCAAGCACTCTGGTCATCTGGTCATTGGCAGAGACCCCGTTTTGGGGAGCCCATGTGCCGTTCATGAAGAACATGAAGAATAGAATGAACAACATGCTCAATCCCAATACAGCAAGACCTGCAACGCCAAGTCCCATCACAGTGCCGCCTGTGAACGATACTTTCAACGCTTTTGCAAGCGATGTTCTGGCCGCTTGTGTAGTGCGAATGTTAGCTTTGGTAGCGATACGCATTCCAAAAAAACCAGCGAGAGCACTAAAGAAACAACCTATCACGAAAGCCACTACGATAAGCCAATGTGAGGTTTCTACAACTTGAGAAAGAATTCCTAGGCCGATTCCCGCAATCACCACATAAATGGCAAGAATGCGATATTCGGCTTTAAGAAATGCCATAGCGCCTTCTGCAACATAACCGCCTATCTCTTGCATGCGGCTGTTTCCTGCATCTTGTTTGCTAACCCATGCAGATTTGATGGCCATTACTACAAGGCCCAATATGCCAAGGGCCGGTACTAAATAAATGAGATTATCCATTGATATTGTAAGAAATTGGTTTTGCTTTGGTTGGTGAAACTCATTTCATCGTGGTGACTAACTGAATTTCGGGGCGCGAATATACAGCCAATATTTGATTGTATGTTATTGGTTTTCAGTGATCGTCGATATAAGGGGGCTCTACATCCTAGTGTTTGATAGATAGCGTCTTCAATTGGTAACTTCGGAGCAAGGTCGCAATCAATTTTCTTGTGGATTTCTCATATCATTTTCCGCTGAAGTCAGCTAGTGGGTCGAATTAATGCAATTGAAGCAACAGGGTGCGAGCAATTGGTATCGCTATCATTTGCAGTTAAAGCTTTAAGTTGATTCGAGGTAGTTATAACAATTCCAAAAACTTGATCCATGAAAATAATAAATCCGCTGTCTTGACGATAATTTCGCAGCTATGGAAGATCTTTTGAAAAAAGCCAATGAGATGTGTCAGTCAACTCTTTCACAGTCATTAGGCATGGAGTTTACTGTTGTAAGGAACGGCTATATCGAAGCAAAAATGCCGGTGGATCAAAGAACTCAACAGCCTTATGGTGTGCTACATGGCGGTGCAAGTGCAGCGCTTGCAGAAACCCTCGGCAGTTTTGGCTCTCATTATCTTGTTGCGGCTGATGGTGGCATTGCTGTTGGTGTTGAACTCAATGTTAATCACATTAAAAGCAAGCGAAATGGCGTCGTTACAGGAAAAGCGAAAATCATTCATCAAGGAAAGTCACTTCACTTATGGAATATTGAAGTGGTGGATGAAGAAGGCAAGCTAATAGCTGTGAGTCGCCTGACGGTTATGGTAAGAATGCGTGAGTCATGATGATTTCACTGCCTGAAACAAGTCGATCATATGTGATATGCTCTTTACCTTCTGCTTCTTCCGAGCAGAGACGTGTTGAGTATTTTCACGCTGATGAATATGGAATTCTTTTGGATGAAGTAGGAAATAAATTCGTAATTCATCCAGCGGCGTTGTCTGATTTTCTTTCACCGCAAACAGAAGTTTCGAAGGAGCAACATATCGCAAATGTGGAGAAAGCTGTGGCTGAAATAAAAACCGGCAGACTACGAAAAGTAATTATTTCTCGAGTGAAGTTTATGCGTAGAGATTATAAGCAACTCTCTGAACTCTTTAGTGCTTTGCTGACAGCATATCCGAAGGCCATGGTCTATTTAATAAATCATGAAGTTTATGGTTGTTGGATGGGAGCAACACCCGAATTGTTATTCGAGAAAAGGGAAAATATTTATCGAACAGTTTCACTTGCTGGCACGCTGCCGTCAGCCGAGAATTTGATTTGGGATCAAAAGCTATTCGACGAGCAATTGATCGTAACTGACTTCATCAAAGCGAAAGTTGCTACAATAGCGGATGGAGCTGTTCAGGTTCAAGGGCCCGAAACTTACAATGCGGGACCGGTTTCACATTTGTGCTCACGCATAGAGTTTAAATCAGATGTTGATTCTGATAAAGTTGTTAAGTTGCTACATCCGACGCCGGCTATATGTGGTCTTCCGCGTGATACCGCAGAACAGTTTATTCGAAATACAGAAACACATCAGCGTAGACTTTATGCTGGCTATTTAGGCATTCAGCGCATAAATGGTGATGTCACGTTTTATGTAAATCTGAGATGTATGCAGATTTTTGAAGATCATTTTGAGCTGCACGTTGGAGGGGGAATTACATCTGACAGCAAAGCGAAAGATGAGTGGCAGGAGACAGAAAATAAAGCTCTAGTCTTATTGAATGTAATGAGATAAAAAAAAGGCCGCAAAATTTTGCGGCCTTTTTTATGAATACATTTTACTATTAGAATGTCAGTTGATCTTTATGATTTCTGAACTCAAGATCTTTTTTCGCTTTATCACCCAGAGAGGCGTCTTTGCCAACAGCGCTCTTAAGGTTAGTTCCAACTGCACTGCCATCACCGCTGCGAGCTGCAATTACAGCGCGGAGGTAATCAGCGATCGCAGAGTTGTCGCCGCTAGCATCGATGTCTGATTTAGCACCACCGTTATCCTTGTTGAGGAGTTTAGCAAGTGATGAATTGAACGTCTGGTAAGTTGACATTTTGCTTACAGCTGATGAATAGTCACCATTTTGAATGTCGATAAGACCTTTGTTGTAGCTCGCTTCGTTTGCACCGCTAGCGTCATTGAAATATGCAAGAGCACCAGCTCGGTCGCCGCCAATTCTTGTCACAACTCCCATGTTGTTGCAAGTTTCAGCGCATTTTTTCATACCGTAAGCTTTGCTCCATTGTGCTTGAGCATCGCTCAGTTTGTTTTGCATGTAGTAAACACAACCAAGGTTGTTGAAGGCACGATAGTCTGCGTCAGACTTAGAACATGCCGCTTGATATATTGCAGCTTTTTTAGAAAGATCATCGATCAATGAACCAGCTTTCATCAATTCTTCATATTTCAAAGAAGATGGATTGCTTGAACCAATCTGAGTGAGCTCAGCATCGCTATATCCTTCCATGTCGTATTTTACGATCATGCGGCAACGACGGAGGCTTGGGAAAATTTCTTTCTGAATTTCTACATAAGTCTTGGAAATGTTTTTGATTTCCTGTTCGCGCTGCTGAAGATCAGAAGTCATCTTCAATACGTTGATAATGATATTACGATCTTCAATATTTGAAACTTCCATTGCAGTGCGGAATCCTTCCCAGTCTTCACCTTTAGGTGACATGATAAACATCGACTCAGGAACGTTCGTCAACTTCATTTTTTTAGCAAGGTCCATGAAAGCTTTTTTACCTGCTTCAGCGCGCTCGTTAGCGAGGTTATCGTTGAGCAACATTTCTCCTTCTGGTGAAGCATAAGATACGAATTCAATTCCTTTGATTACCATACGTGGATTTGCAGCCGCAGCATTCAGGAAATTACCAAGATTGGTGATATCCTGCTGCTTGAGTTCAGCTGGCTTCAGATTCGATGAGTTGTAATCAAAGTTGATTTGTGTGCTATCATTAGTGTAAGACAAGGTGCGAACAAAATTGTCTTTACTCCAAATGCACTTGTCATCGTTCTTCAATAAATAAGGAGTTGTAATAACACCATCTGCTACAGGTACTGGTGTAAAATCAGCTTCTTTGCTTCCCTGTTTGCCATGAATACGAAGTTCAAGCTTGCTTGTCTCCATTGATGGCTGATAAGCGATACGGTCAGTATAGCTGAAGCTTTTGCCTGTTTTGAATGGAATCACGGCACCATTGCCTGCAGCTTGCTCGCCTTGGTAAGCTTGCATTTTGTATTTGGTTTCACCACCGCCGTGCATTAAGACTGGTGTTGCCTCAACACTCGCCTTTTTGGCAAAGTATTTTGGTGGAAATTTACCGGAGATGGTAATTTCTACGCTGTCTCCATGCACTTCAAGAGGATTGGGGGTAGCCGTTGCACCCAATTCCTGGATGTATTTGTCCATTTTCTTGAGGCCATTGCACGATACGAGAATCACGCCGGCCAACACAGCTGCGATAAAATAGAAGCTGTTCTTTTTCATTCGGATATTGATTTTGTGTTACTAAAAGAAATTCGGTGCAAATCTAACAAGTCGTATGCGCTTACAAAACTTAATTTGGGCACTACGCAAAGTGTTTTCAACAGGTTAAACCACAATTGGTGACTTTTCTACAAATCATCTAGATGGTTCGTCAATATTGGGTTTTTCGAATTTAACCTCCCTTTTTGTCATCGATTGTCGATCGATATTCTCAAAAACTCATCCCAAAGAGCATCTTCGGGCGGCGGTGCGATGATTGTTATTGGTGTTTTTTTAACGGGATGCAGAAATTCAATTTTGCGCGCATGCAAATGAATTGAAGCGTTGTCATTGGTGCGTCTCGATCCGTATTTGATGTCTCCTTTGATTGGACAATCAAGGCTTGCCAATGTTGCACGTATTTGATGGTGACGTCCTGTTTTAGGATAAACCTCCATAAATGTGTAATTGTCGCCCGCTCCAATTACCTTATAACTCAATTCGGACTCTTTTCTATCTGGTGAAGGGTCATTGAATGCGAATGTTTTATTCAACTTTTCATCCTTCCACAAATAATTGACAATGTGACCTTCAGTTGGCTCTGGAACACCTTTTACAACAGCCCAATATGTCTTCTGAACTTCACGGTATTTGAACATATTTGATAGCCTGTTCAATGCTTTGGTGGTGCGGGCGTATAATACGATTCCGCTCACAGGTCTGTCTAGGCGATGCACTGTACCAATAAATGCAAGACCAGGCTTGTTGTATTTAACCTTGACGTAGCTTTTTACTGTTTCGCAGAGCGTGGTGTCGCCGCTGATGTCACTTTGAATAATGTCAGAATTCCTTTTATTGACGGCTATGATGTGATTGTCCTCATAAAGTACCCTTAGATTTTCAACGGTACTCATTACGATTGGCTCTTTGGGAGCTGTTTTCCAATCGCGAACCCCTCTTCCTCGCTTTTCGCTGCTTTCCATAGAAATTGTGTTGATTATGCGACTTTATGCCGCTGCTTTTCTTTCGCAAAGTTACGTTCAGGAGGATCACTGCACCGCATTCATCAAACGTCTATTGCTTTTTTTACCAAGAAATGACAAAACAAAGTGGAGACAAGAACGCAATTGTCGGGCTGAATCTGATCCGCCGCATATGGGATTATTTAATACTGCTCTTTTTCGTTGGGGAATCCGCCAGATTTGACATCGGCCACATACTGCTCCACAGCGGCATGAATTTGTTCACCAGCGTTCATATATCTACGCAAGAATCGTGGACTAAAATCCTGAGTATAGCCAAGCATATCGTTAACAACCAATACTTGTCCGTCTACGGCACTTCCTGCTCCAATTCCTATTGTTGGAACTTCTACAGTTGCGGTAACTTGAGCGGCGAGCTTCGCAGGGATTTTTTCAAGAACAATTGCAAAACATCCGCACTCATCTAGCAGCTTGGCATCACTGATTAAGCGCTCTGCTTCTGCTTCTTCTTTTGCTCGCACTTGATAAGTTCCAAATTTGTAAATGCTCTGCGGTGTTAACCCCAAGTGGCCCATCACTGGAATGCCTGCCGTAAGTATGCGCTGAATTGACTCCTTTATTTCTGATCCGCCTTCCATTTTTACGGCGTGTGCGCCACTTTCTTTCATGATACGAATGGCGGAGTTCAGCGCTTCTTTTGAGTTGCCTTGGTAAGAACCAAAAGGCAAGTCAACCACCACAAGACAACGTTTTGCGGCCCTCACCACACCTTGAGCATGATAAATCATTTGGTCTAACGTAATGGGTAATGTGGTCTCATGACCAGCCATCACATTGCTGGCGCTGTCGCCAACGAGTATTACATCAATACCGGCACCGTCAACTAAACGGGCCATGCTAAAATCATATGAAGTGAGCATGGAGATTTTTTCTCCACGTAGCTTCATTTCCTGAAGCGTGTTGGTGGTAATCCTGCGGATTTCTTTTTGCACTGACATGTGGACAAATGTAGGGATTTGACTCTTTTTATTAGTGTCTTCTTTTCTGTTAGAAATTTAATGAAATTTTATTTTACATCCCCCGTTGTGTCAAGATGAAATGCCTATCTTTAGGCAATAATTCCTTTAATAATGAGGCTTTTACTGATATTCATTGTGGTCGTTGTTTCAATTGTGGGATGTAAAAAGGAGACGGAAATCGTCGTGTTCTCCAATAACAATATTCCAACTTACTCTGAAGTGCCTACCATTTTAGTTGAGAATTATGTGAACAGGGTTTATATTGACCTTATCGGTCGTGAGCCCACAGATGTCGAAATGAGCTCAGATGTATCTGCGTTGGAATCTGCCGATCTTTCAAGTGATGCGCGTATTGCTTTGGTGCAAAAGCTTATGAATTCTGAAATTTATATTGAAGGTGATAGTTCATATTCTCATGCATATCACCAAAAGTTTTATGATGATAACAAAGCTAGATTTCTTGATGGAATGTCGGAAGGAGAAGTTGTTGAGCAATACCAATTATATTATGGTATCTCCGTGCAAGACAGTCTTGCAGGCAACATGCTGGCATACGAAGTGAACAGAAATGAGGCCAATAAGGTAAAGGCCGTGATTGATAGCAAATATCTGCTTAGAACTGAAGAAGTGATGGTCGACGATATGTGCAAAAGCATGTGTTATAACGTCATTTATGACAATCTACACATGAATACATTTAATTATATCAATGCAACTTTTGATGATCTATTCTTCAGATTCCCGACCGATGCCGAGCTCGATGAGGCTTACGAGCCAATAGAACAAACGCCTTCAAGCGAAGATCCGGATCTCACTGGATATCTCTTCGGAGAGGTGTTCTCGAACAAAGATGAGTATATCAATGTTCTGACAACAACTGCTGAGTTTTCAGAAGGTATGATTCGTTGGGCGTATCAAAGTTTGTTGTCTCGTGAGCCAACCTCGGCTGAAGTCTACTTTTTGCTGCCATCATTTAATAATGGTCAAAATATCAAAGCTGTTCAACAGAGTATAATTATCGGTGATGAATATGCCGGATTCAATTAAAAATATTACGAAGATGGAAACACAAAAAAATCACACTATAAAAATTTCATCTGTTTCTTCTGGCTGTCAGGATAAACCCGTTAGTTCTATAGGCATGCCCGGAGCAGTGGCTGCTCTAACCGCAATTAGTGTATATCTCGTGTCTTGCAAGAAAGATCAGGAGGGATTATACGAACTCAATGAAATTGATGTGGCAGGCTCAGCAGCGGAGAAAAACAAACAAAAGACCAATCAACAGTTTGTAAGTATTCTTCATACCAATTTGTTTCAGTCTTCTATTTCTGGCAGTGACATTTTTGAACTTGATAGATTATTTCAAAGCATTGGTGATAAAGATATCGCTAAGGAAATATTGATTTCCAATTTCTTCAACGATAGTGGCGTTCAATTGCCAACTTTGGAAGAGATGAATAACAATATCGATGGTTTTATCGATGATACTTACAAGCGATTTTTTGTGCGTTTGCCTAACGAAGCCGAGAAAACTTGGGTGAAAAATTTTATACAAACAAATCCCTACATGACGCCCGAATTGGTGTTTTTCGCTTTTGCACTTAGCAATGAATATCAGTTTTATTGATTGATTAAAGAAATCATTTACAATGAAAAGAAGAGAGTTTCTGAAGAAAACGGCATTGACCACAGCTGGTGCGCTTGCTGCTCCATATATACTTCCAAGTGGAAGATTGTTCGCGCCGACAGGCATGCGTTCTTCTTCGCATGTTGTTTTGGTCATGTTTGCGGGTGGTGTTCGTCATCAAGAGAGTGTTGGCATGCAATACTTGGAAGGTAGCCAGATCGGTGATCCATATCCGGGAAATATCATGTACAATATGCTCACTGGTGAAGCGCCGACAATGAAGATTGCATACGGAACTGGCGAAGGTGGTATCAATCCAATTCCTCAATTGGACTATTTCACCAATAATGGTTCTTTGCAGCAACAAGGCACCTTATTCCGCGAAGTGGCTGCATTGTCAAGTGGGCATTTCGGGGGACTCAATACCATCATTCAAGGTGCTGATGCCGCAGGTCAGGGGCTGAAACAACGTCCAATAAATCCAACAATTTTCGAATACCTCCGTCGACATGGTGGATACAAAGCAACAGACACATGGTTTGTTGGAAATGGTATTGATGGATCTATGCCTTTGCTTAACTATAGCGGCAACCCTGACTATGGTATGAAATACGGCGCAAACTTTTTAGCGCCGACAGTGACCTTTAACCAACCTGGTTTTGATCATTTCTCAAACAGTAAAGTTTATCATCCGGAAAACGAACTTTCTCCGATGTACGCATTAAAAGCTTTTCTTGATAATACCTTTTCTCAATACGGCGGAGCAATGGGCTCATTAGGAAACACCGAGGAGGAAAAACAACAGGTTAAAGCATTTATCAAATTGATGTATGAAAAGGTTCAGAATGGCACAATCATGTTGCCTCCTGTTTATGATACTGGCGATGCGATTACGGTTGGATTCGCTGCAGAGGTGCTTTCCGAATTTAAGCCTGCATTTTTGTGCGTTAACTTGAGTGCCGTTGATGTTTGTCATAGCAATTTCACAGGCTACGTTAAAGCAATGCACAGAGCGGATCATTCTGTTGGTTTCCTCTGGGATGTCATCCAAAATCATCCTGATCTTGCTGGAAATACTGATATCATCTGCATACCAGAATGCGGCAGAAACTCATCACCGAACTCAATTGTGGATGAAAATACATGGAAGGCCTATGATCACAATGGTGATGATCCTAACTCATACAGAATATGGTCTCTGTTGGCGGGACCGTCTTTCCCAACTGGATTATCCGTTGGTTCGGAAGGCAATGCTGTGGGACAAGTTACTGACGCAATGCTCACTGTGGCAGACCTGCTGGGAATAAAAAATGAAGTAATTAACGCTGGATACATTGACCCAAATTCAATGTCATTCATTGATAACTTATGACAAAAACAAAAGGCATTTTCAATATGAGAATTTCCAATCGGTTTTATGTTTTGATGTCAATCGCGGCTATAATGTCGGTTCTGCTTTTTGCATGCAAGAAAGATGAAGTGTCTAATCCATATGAAACAATACAGATTGATGTAGTGGATAATGACAACCCTGATGCCGATGACTTGCCTGAGGGTAGTTTTGCATGGCTGCATGCAAAGGTTTTTCGACCAACTTGTGCAAACAGTGGTTGCCATGATGGTACTTTCGAGCCTGAGTTCAGAAGTATTAATAGTGCGTACAACTCACTGGTAAATCATCCCAACATTAGCAATACCCCCGATAACGCTTATAGCGTGCGCGTAATGCCAGGTCACTCTGATCAGTCATTCATTTATAAACGCATGACGAGTTTTGTTCCAAATACATCGGGTGTGATGCCGCCATCTTATTCAACTGGCGAAGACTGGGAAGCGAATGAAGATTTTTACATAGAAAAGGTTCGTCAATGGATCGATGATGGAGCTCGTGATATTTACGGACAACCAGCACCTTCATCCGATGCTGATGCACCTCCTCTTGTTTATGGTTTGGTTGTTTTTCCTCATAACAATACTACAACTCCATATACGAGAGAAACAGATCCACAATATGGAATTGGGGCAATAGAAGTTCCATCTGATTTAGTTGATGTTTGGATTTATCCCTACGACGACCAGGCTTCACCTGACCAATTTGAGTCTATTTCGCTGCTTGCCTCCCCGAGTGCAACGGATTTCGTAAATTCATTGTCGTCGACATTTTCACTTAATACTGCGATTTACGCCAATTTGTTCGAAGGCGAAAGTGCAGCCCCATTTGTGTATAAAGCAACCTTAGATCTATCTTCTGTTGAGGTTGGGTCATACTATTATTTGAGGAATTATCTTGACGATGGAGCTCAAAACACGCTTACAGAAATACCCAACAATGCATCGAGCCCATTTTGGTTCCTTGTGTTTTCACTCAAAATTGTTTCCTGAACATGAAGAAGTACATATTCATAGGGGCAGTGCTGCTTGCATGCATTTCTTGTAAAAAAGAAGAGGAAAAGGAGCCAGCTCCAATTATTACTTTTAAAAATATCTCCGATGCTACTGTCGAGCAATTCAATAACTCTATTACAATAAGAATAGCTTATGAAGATTTTCAAGGTGATCTGGGAGAAGATGATCCGGACAATTATAGCTTGCGGGTAAAAGATGCACGTCTATCAGATTTTGACTGGTTTCATATTCCTCCTGTTACACCTGATAAACAGGAGCTTCATGTAAAAGGCGAACTTGCGATAGAACTGGATCCCATTTTTTTACTCGGTTCCGGAACTCAAGAATACACGCGTTTTTCGATTGAGCTAAAGGACAGAGCGGGCAATTGGAGCAACACCCTAACAACTCCTAACGTCTTGATAGTAGATTCTCTTTGATGTTTTATTAGCTTGCACCTTGAAAATTTTGTGAGCTCAAATGCTTTTTATGGTTTCTAATTACCTTGATAAAAGGATATTATGTGTCCTTGTTGTGCTGGCTTCTGTCTTTAAGATGGAGGCTCAGGACTTGCCGGAATTCAATATGTCCGATACCACAATCACTGAATGCTACGGAATTCTCTACGATAGTGGTGGACCAGGCGCAAGTTATGGGGTGAATGAAAACACCGTTACCGTGATTAATACTGGTGGGTCAATCACGCTAACTTTTTTCGGCACTTTTGCCTTCGAAAATAATCTCGACTCACTTTACTTATACAACGGACCCAATACCAATTCGCCTCTCTTGGGCTCATACACAGGCCAAACGATGCCTCCTGTGATCACGGCTTCTAGCGGTGCGGTTACTGTTGTTCTGACTTCCGATGATAATGTCTCTGCAGCTGGATTCTCTTTTGAATGGGAAAGTGTTCAGCCAGTTCCGATACCACCGGTCTTGTCAGTCAACAGCATTCCTGCGTGTAATGCCTCGCAGGTTAATGTCAACTTTTCTACACCAATTCAATGCGAATGGCTGACAACTGCTGAATTTACCATTACTGCCAATGGCCAGAATATCCCTATAAATAACGTTTTATCTAACTGTGCTGCTGGTCAAACAAGTCTGGTTACTCTTGTTTTGGGTCAACCTTTCTCTTTCAATTGTAATTTCCTTGTTAATTTGGATATTCAAATTCCGGATGACTGCGGGTTTCTGCATGAATTTAATCTAGGTACTTCTTTTCTTTTTCAAAATTGCGGTGTAAATGCTTCTATCGTTGCTGATTCGCCTAGTGTATGTCCAGGTGGTTGCACATTTTTAAGCGCAGAAGTTGTTGGGTGTTTCACCTATACTTATGCATGGAGTAATGGACTGCCGGCTGGTCCGGGTCCCCATGAGGTATGCCCTAGTGGTCAAACAACATATAGCGTGACAATCACTGAATTAGAAACGGGTAATGCAACTGTAGAAACATTTACCGTCGGCATTGAAGATGCTACGATTATAACACTCCCACAGACTTTGTGTCAGTCGGATCCAAATCTTAATATGGAAGCCGGTACTACTGGTGTTTGGTCGGGACCTGGAATTATTGCTGGCACCAATCAATTCGATCCAGACATTGCCGGTGGGGGCACACATACGATATTTTTTGACACCCCCAATTGCGGAGATAGCGTCGACATTACTGTCACTCCAATAGCCACTGAAGCAGTTACAGCAGCTTGCCCAGGCTCTGCTCCTTTTCAATTAAATGCATCGCCGTCAGGTGGTGTGTGGAGTGGTCCGAATACCACGCCTGACGGCATGTTCGATCCAAATGCAGCCGGAACATTCACTGTTGATTATACAGTCAATGGATGCACTGACCCGCTTACCGTAAACGTGGATGATATTGCAGGTCCATTTACCTTAGATCCGATATGCCAATCTATTTGGTTTGATACGATTTCTTTTACTCCATTTGGTGGAACATGGACTGGTGAAGGAATTGTCGATGGATTTCAAGGGATTTTTGCGCCTTCTCAAGCTACCCCTGGGAATGTGACATTGACATACTCAATCAATGGATGTGATCAGATATTTGATGTTTTTGTCAAAGAAATAGCAATTGAAAGCTTCGCAGAAATGTGTCCTGATGAACCAGCAGAAGTGCTTGATGCAACGCCCGCGCCTGTTGGAGGTATTTGGTTTAGTCCAGATGGCGCAATTTTGAATACTGGCACAGGCTTATTTGATCCAGGCTTGGTAGATAATAATACTTTCACATACATCAATTATTTGGCTCCTAATGGATGCGTTGATACGCTATTCATTTATGTTATCAAAACGGATATTGGGGTGAGTGAACTCGCTTTTTGTGTTGATGATCCGCCAATAGCACTTGACTCAACGCTTACTTCAGGTTTTGTTCCTGAAGCCGGCGTTTGGACTGGCCCAGGCGTAGGTGGTAACATTAATGCGGGATTTACTTTCACACCAGCAATGGCAGGCATTGGTCATTACAATATTTTTTATACAAAAAACAATTGTGAAGATTCTGTTCTTGTAACTATTTATCCTCCTGGAATTCCTGATACTCCATTCACTTTTTGTTCTAATGAACCAGCGGAGGTGTTAGTTCCTGGCCTTATTTCAGGAGGTACTTGGAGTGGCTCCGGAATCACTGATGCCGCTACTGGACTTTTCGATCCGTCTGTTGCTGATGAAGGAACGTATTACGTGAAGTGGACGAATCCTGCTGGCTGCAATGATAGTATTCTCGTGACTGTTGAAACTTTTCAAATTCCAGAGATTACTGGTATTGACCCTGAATATTGCATCCAAAGCATGGACGTCACTTTTTCGGCATCTCCTGATGGCGGTATTCTTATTGGTTCTCTTGCTGGTTACACGTTTAATCCGGCTACGCTAGGTGCAGGCAATTATCAGGTCATATACAAATTGACACCAGACATTTGTCCGCAAAATAGCGACACCGTTGATTTTGTTGTCTATCCAGCTCTCTCGCTAGAGGCATTAGCTCTTTCAGACAATCCTATTTGTCCAGACCAAGCTGTTACTATTACTGCTACTGCAAGCGGTGGTAATCCCAATAACTCTTACACCTATGCTTGGAGCAATGGTGGTATTTCTTTACCTACGAATACTTCTGTTCCAGGACAATCAACCAATATTAGTGTTACTGTAGATGATGGTTGTTCTGAAACTGTTACTGGTAATATCGATATTGCTGTGTTTACTGAGTTTATCGTTACACCAGTTACTTCCGATTCACTCTGTCTTGGTGAGCAAGGTTTTGCAAGTCTTGATATTTTCCCTCCGGGCAATTATGATGTTAGTTGGAATGGTTTTGATGATCCTGATAACTATATCGAAGCGGCGGCTGGTAGCGTCTATAACGTAACCGTAATTGATCAAAATGGCTGCGAGCAGGATACAGTAGTTATCATACCTGTTTTTTCAGCTGTTATTGCAAACTATTCTGTAACGCCGAACGTGGGTTGTATTCCTTTTGAAGAAATGGGTAATGTAATCTTCACAGATCAATCTGCGAATGGTTTTGCAGGCATGTGGGATTTCGGAAATGGTATTCTTCTGCCTTATAGTCCTGGTCAAAGTCTGATTCAAGCATATCCTGGTCCGGGTGAATACAATGTTACTCTGAGCATTGAAAATGTCGGAGGTTGCATCGATGCTTTTACCAGCACAATTTGTATTCAACCTTCTGATCCGATTTTTATTCCGGATATTTTTTCACCAAATGATGATGGCAGAAATGATACGCTATTCGTTAGAGGACTTTTCGTGAGCAAAATGGATTTCCGTGTCTATAACAGATGGGGTGAAGAAGTATTCTTAAGCGAAGCTCCGGAGAAGGGTTGGGATGGACAGCATCGTGGCGAACCATCACCTTCTGGTAGCTACTTCTACACATTAAAGGCAACTTTAGGTGGGAATGAAAAAATTGAAAAAACAGGTGAAATTATTTTGGTGAGATAATCAGCAATGAAAAATATTTTTTACATAATAGTTTGTCTTTATTTAGGATTGATATCTTTCAATGCTTCAGCACAAGATATTCACTTCTCTCAATTCATCAATTGCAGTCAGCAATTTAATCCTGCGCTTACTGGTCAGTTTGACCAAATGATGAAAGGCACTATTCTTCATCGTAGACAGTGGAGAGGAATAGGCTCAGGTTATACTACAAGCGGATTTGACGCCCAATACAAATTACTTAGTTTGTATAATGAAAATTATTTGGGTTTCGGTTTGCTTGTGCTTCAAGATGAAGCTGGAAAAGCAGAGCTTAAAACTTTTGGCGTGAAAGGTTCCGTGGCCTTTCACCTCGCGTCTAGTCGCAATGATTTGTTGTCGGCAGGCGCAATGATTGGCTATGAGCAACGCAGCATTAATTTCGATGGTCTAACTTGGGACTCACAATACAATGGTGTGAATTATGATCCAACATTAGATGACAAAGAGAGATTCATCACGAATAAGCGCGGTTTTGTGGATGTAGGCGCTGGATTTCAATGGAAGCATAAAGGGAAAAATAAATTGGCTCTTGGTTATGCGGTTTATCACGCTGGCCAACAAATTACAATGGTTGCCAGAGGTGATGACAAGATGCGCCTCAGGCACGTTTTACATGGTTCATTGAGTAAACGTTATGATCATATTGACATGAAGTATGATCTTTTGTTCAACCGTCAGTCTGGCGCGAATGAAATCATTTTTGGTACCACTGTAGATTATAGGTTGGGAGATGATTCACGATATACTAACGTAAAAACGTCAAGTGTTATAAGGGCCGGTTTTTATCATAGATTTAGAGATGCAGTGCATCCTTTTGTTGGATTCGAATATAAAAAATTCGCGGGAATTTCTATCGGCTATGATCTCCGCACTCGTAAAATGCCTGTGGTGACTTCGCGTCCCGGGGGAATAGAGTTAGCAATTACTTATTTAGGACTGCCGAACAGAAAACGAATGAAGGTTATTCATTAAGCGATTTCTGAATCATCGGTGCAGTGTCAATAATTTCCGTTCCGAACATACTTACTCGCCTGTGAAGGTGTTTCTTTCGCATTAAACATTTAATGCGATTATTATGGCATCTTTTGAAATAGTTGGCGGAAAAAAATTGCAGGGTGAAGTTATCCCACAAGGCGCGAAGAACGAAGCTCTTCAGATCATTTCAGCAGTATTGCTCACCTCCGAAAAGGTAACGATTTCTAATATTCCAAATATTAGGGATGTTATGAAGTTGATTGAATTGCTAGGAGCAATGGGAGTTGATGTGAATAAAATCGACGCCAACACTTTCACCTTTGAAGCAAAGAATGTAAATCTTGAATACCTACTCACAGATGATTTTAAAAAGAAGGGCGGTGCGTTGCGAGGCTCAATCATGATCATTGGTCCTTTGCTCGCCCGATTCGGCGTTGCGTACATCCCCGAACCAGGTGGCGATAAAATCGGCCGTCGTCCTGTAGATACTCACTTGCGTGGATTTGAACATTTAGGCGCCACTTTCGAACACTTAAAAGATGAACGCTTTTACAAAATCAATGCGAAAAATTTGCGTGGTGCCTATATGGTTTTGGATGAGGCTTCAGTGACAGGAACTGCCAATATTGTAATGGCTGCATCACTTGCTAAAGGTGAAACAACAATCTATAATGCAGCATGTGAGCCATACTTACAACAACTATGTAAGATGATTATAAGCATGGGAGGAAAAATTGATGGTGTCGGTTCTAATAAACTCATAGTTCAAGGTGTGGAAAGCCTTGGAGGCTGCAGCCATCGCATGCTTCCTGACATGATTGAAATCGGAAGTTTCATTGGTCTGGCTGCAACCACTCAGTCTGAAATCACCATCAAAAATTGTTCGATTCCGGATCTGGGAATCATTCCTTCAGTATTTCGTAAAATGGGAATTGAAATGGAATTCCGTGGTGATGACATTTATTTGCCGGCTCAGGAATCCTATAAAATTCAAAGTTTAATTGATGGCTCAATGTTGACAATCCGCGATGGAATTTGGCCAGCATTTACACCGGACTTAATTTCTGTTGCATTGGTTACCGCTACACAAGCCAAAGGAAGTGTGCTCATTCATCAATGGATGTTTGAAAGCCGTCTGTTCTTCGTTGATAACCTCATTGATATGGGCGCGAAGATTATTCTTTGTGATCCGCATAGGGCAGTGGTCATTGGAAGCAATCGCGAAACTAAACTTCGGGGTATCACAATGTCTTCTCCTGATATCAGAGCAGGAGTGTCAATGCTGATTGCGGCGCTTGCAGCAAATGGAAAAAGCACTATTCACAATATCGAACAAATTGACCGCGGCTATCAGGATATAGAGAATCGTTTGAAGGCAATAGGAGCTGATATTCGCAGGATTGAATAATTTTGTTTTTAATAGAAATGCTCTTTTGGCAAAATGTTTGTCTAAGGGAGACCACTTTACTCATAAATTTATCGCTCAAATGATTTTAAAGATGAAACGTATCCTTACAATAACTATCGCTGCTGCCCTCATTGCAGGCGCATACAGCTTCACTACAATTGAAAAACCTGCGAAAGCAATGAAAATGGTCTCCAAAGCAGCCAAAGTTGGAACTGCTATTGGCGACGAAGCTCCGGACATCGCAATGGCTGGTCTTGACGGGAAGGATATCAAACTTTCATCTCTTCGCGGGAAATTAGTCTTGATAGATTTCTGGGCTTCATGGTGTGGTCCATGCCGCAGAGAAAACCCTAACGTAGTGGGGGCCTATGAAAAGTATAAAAAGGCTAAATTCAAAACAGCTAAAGGGTTTGATATTTTCTCAGTTTCTCTCGATCAAAACAAAGATGCTTGGTCTGCTGCTATAGAAAAGGATCAACTTGTCTGGAAAAACCATGTCAGTGACCTGAAAGGCTGGCAGAATGGCGCCGCGGCCGTGTATGGCGTTACAAGCATCCCAATGAGTTTTCTGATAGATGAAAATGGAATAATTGTGGCTAAAAACCTACGCGGACTTGAGTTGCACAAACAACTCGACATGCATGTAAAAAGCTTGTAAAGCCAGGTTGCCAAAGATGTAAATTTGCGCCCCCGTCAACAACGGGGGCTTTTTTTTTAAAAATCTGCCAGTTTGACCCAAACAACTACGATGGCAAAAAACTTGAAGACCCGCATCAAGAATTTTATAGAATCCATGAATACGGAAGAGAATAAAGAAATGACGAACGAGGAGACGACTGCGCATGCTGAGCAAGCGCTAACTGATGCCCATAATCCAGATTTGGGCGCGCATGAGAATCAATCGAACGCGGAATTACCCCAAAATGAAACTGAAAAATGGCAGGCAGAAGCCGCAGATTGGAAGGATAAGTACCTGAGACTTTACGCCGATTTTGATAATTTTAGGAAAAGAAGCATGAAGGAAAGGTCTGATTTACTGGGTTCTGCTTCCGCCGATGTGATAAAGGAATTGTTGCCAATACTCGACGATTTTGATAGAGCAGTAAAAGCCAATGAAAGTGTCGAGGACTTGACAATTATTAAAGAGGGTTTTGTACTTATTCATCAAAAGATGTATAAAAAACTTGAGTCAAAAGGTCTAAAACCAATAGAGTCTATAGGTAAATCATTTGATACTGATTTTCACGAAGCCATTACACAAATTCCAGCCCCTGATGAAAACTCAAAGGGTAAAGTTGTGGATGAATTGGAAAAGGGATATGTTTTGAATGAAAAGGTTATCCGCTTCTCAAAAGTGGTTATCGGTCAATAAGCAATGACATTTTAAAGTATGGCTAAAAGAGATTATTACGATATACTGGGAGTTTCAAAGGGTGCTTCCGAAGCTGAAATCAAGAAGGCATATCGTCAGCTTGCAATTAAGTACCATCCAGATAAAAATCCTGGGGATAATGAGGCTGAAGAAAAGTTCAAGGAAGCCGCTGATGCTTATGGGATTCTCAGTGATCCTCAGAAGAAAGCGCAGTACGATCAATTCGGTCATGCAGGCATGGGAGGTGGAGGTGGATATGGCGGCCATATGAATATGGACGATATTTTCTCACAGTTCGGAGATATTTTCGGTGGTGCTTTTGGTGGCAGTTTTGGTGGTAATGGCTTTGGCGGCGGTGGAGGTCAAAGGCGTGTGAAGGGTTCCAATCTTAGAATAAAAGTAAAACTCAATCTTGAAGAAATAGCCAACGGCACCACTAAAAAAATTAAGGTTTTTAAGCTTGTCAATGCCAGTGATGTGACTTTCGATACCTGCACTACGTGCAACGGCTCAGGGCAGGTGAGGAGAGTGACCAATACGATCTTAGGTCAAATGGCTACGACATCTACTTGTCCGAAATGTCATGGTGCTGGTAAGTCAATTCGCAGCAAACCGAAAGATGCAGATGAGAACGGTCAGAAACGGTCGGAAGAAATAATTGAGATCAGTATTCCAGCTGGTGTAGGTGAGGGCATGACACTTAATGTCGCAGGTAAAGGAAATGCGGGACCATATGGTGGTATTCCAGGCGACTTGCTTGTTCAGATTGAAGAGGAAGAACACACAGATCTTAAACGGGATGGTATCAATCTGTATTATGATTTATACATCAATTTCGCAGATGCGGCTATGGGCGCAGCGGCTGAAATACCATTGGTGAAGGGAAGAGCTCAAATAAAAATCGATCCTGGTACACAAAGTGGAAAAATCTTAAGATTAAAAGGTAAAGGTCTTAGAGAAGTTAATGGATATGGTCAGGGCGATTTGTTGGTGAACATTAATGTTTGGACTCCACAGAAACTCAACGATGAGGAGAAAAAACTACTCGAAAAACTTCGTCAATCTCCCAACTTCAAACCTAGTCCTTCTGTCAAGGACAAAGGTTTTTTCCAGAAAGTAAAAGAAATGTTTCAATAATTTTTAGAAACCGGCAAGAGCCGGTTTTTTTTATCTTGAAATTCTTCGGTCAAAGAATGTTGAGTTTTTCCAGTGTTCCCTCTTTTCTAAATTGGCTTCGAATAGAAAAAAGTTAAGTCTCCAGTCTAACCTAATCTCCATGATATGCTGAGTCGATACCAGCGACCTGGCATAGTTATAAAACCACTTTCGATATATACTTTATCCAATGCATTGGTGATGTCAATTGCTAGGTCGAACTGCTTCAATTTACAGTTGATACGGTAGTCTAGAACAGCGTATGAATTGCCTGCGAATCTTTCGTTGTATCGGAAAAAGAATGTATGTTGAAGAAACTTGCCAGTCTGCACCGTTAACATTGAATTGAACTGGTGACGCAAGTGATTGAGTGCATACTTTGAATATCCTTGTTGGTCTGCCACCGAACCATTAAGCAGGATAATTCCTGCGCGAAACATAGCCGGATATATGGCGCCATTCGTTTTGTTAAAGTGATATTGAATCGAACCGTCTATGCCTAAATGATCCACAGTCTGAAAATTCTGAGGTACCCATTTGTCGTTTATACTCATGCGGGTGTAATCAATAAAACCTGAAGTTCGTCTGTAAAAGCAAGAAACATTCGTGCGTAGCTGCTCCGTTGAATAACGTAAGCCTGCTTCTCCATTTAGTGCCTGCTCAGGTTCCAACTGATCGTTGCCTAAGTTTCTAGAGTCGTTGTAATACAAATCTGTAAACGTTGGTAGACGACTACCAAGTGCAACATGACCAAAAGCGCGCAGGTTATTGAATAACGGCGCACTAAACTCAATGCCAGGATAGAGCTTAAATCCGAATTGAGTATTGTATTGCGCAAAAGCTCCAGCAATAATCTGACTCCCATTACTGCCTTGAAATTGTTGCTCGAGATAAAATCCGTGATAGTGTCGTTCGCGATGGCCTAGATTGTTGCTTCTTATTATCTCAGTGCGTGCTTCATAGCCCAAACCCAGTTGGCCAGCCTTGTTTGCTCTAGTGGCATTGAATTCAGCCCCTGCCGAAGTTGTGAAATGTTGGTTTCTGTAAACAGATGGATTCTGACGAATGAAGATATAATCGTCATGATTGTATCTGAAATAGATTGTCGGGCGAATTGTCCAATTTGCAATTGATTGCTGATAGCGAAGTGCGCCATAAGTTGTCTCAACTTTTTCTTCAGCCTCAGTGTCGACAGGATATGCGTAGTAACCATTTGCACCGAATGTATTTAAAACGGAACCTGCTTGAAATTTCAATTCTCCTTGTCCTATGCTGTATGAGCCACGATAATTAATTCGTTGTTGAGTGTTGGCTGAATTGTAGCGATAACCGTCGGTGCGAAGAAAGCTCGCATCAAATTGATGTCCAGATTTTCCATTTTGTGATCTCAAACCAACATTAATGCGAGCTCCTGCCAAACCGTATGGCGTTGATTTGATTTCATTATTTACAATTGGAGAGGCGCCAAAAACTTGAACTGATAATTTCTCGCTTCCAGGTGCTATTGTGACAATGTTAATCGCGCCGGCTAAGGCGTTCGCGCCATAAATCCGACATGCTGAGCCGGTGAGTATTTCAATTCTCTCAATTTGGTTGAGATCAATCGGTAAGTTTAACTGATTGTGGCCAGTTTGGGCATCGCGCATTGGAATGCCATCAATAAGAACCAATACTTGATCAAAGGTGCTGCCAAGCACACTGAGATCGCCTTGTGCGCCGAAGGCGCCTCGCTGCCTGATGTCAACTCCACAAACCATTGCCAAGGCTTCAGACAATGATTGAACGGGCATGCTTTGAAGCTCTTCTTTTTGGATAACCCTGATACTCCTTGTTCCTGCAACGAATGGAATGTTGGATATTCTCTTCTCTGAAACTTCTACAAGCGGGAAATAAAGAGATGTGTCTTGTTGTGATGCAGAATGAAAATAAAGAACAAATAATACTGCCGTCAACAGAAAATTTTTGGCCATAAAAAACGCGAATGCAAATTTTAATATTGGGAGAATGCTGTGTTTCGGAAAACTTCTTTTTCAACAGACACCTATTGCCATTTAATCAATAGCCGTTTTCAGCTCCATGTTGAAGTAGAAATTATTCGAACGAAAAAATGCAATACAACTGGCGCTTTAAACCAGCATCATTACGGGATTTTCTAAATAGCTCTTTAATGTTTGAAGGAATGCAGCTCCAGAAGCGCCATCTACAACTCGGTGATCACAGCTGAGTGTAACCTTCATAACATTTCCTGGAACCACAGCACCATTTTTTACTACTGGTATTGCCTTGATTCCACCAACTGCAAGTATGCATGCATCAGGCGGATTTATGATTGCCGTGAACTCATCGATACCGAACATGCCAAGATTGGAAATGGTAAACGTATTGCCTTCCCAATCGCTTGGTTGAAGTTTTTTTGACTTCGCTTTTTCGGCGTATGATTTTACTTCCGCGCCGATTTGCGATAAGCCTTTTTCATTTGCAAAACGAACAACTGGCACGAGCAATCCTTCTTCTACGGCAACTGCGACGCCAATATGGACATGTTCATTGTATCTAATTGTGTCGCCTCTCCAAGAAGAATTCACTTTGGGATGTTTCCTTAAGGCCATGGCTGAAGCTTTCACTACCATGTCATTGAATGAGATTTTTACATCACCAGCTTCATTGATAGCTTTGCGAGCGGCCATGGCATTGTCCATGTCAATTTCCATGGTGAGATAAAAATGAGGCGCAGTGAATTTGCTTTCTGCAAGTCTTCTCGCTATTGTTTTACGCATTTGAGAAACAGACTCTTCACTGTATCTCTCAACACCTGATGGCAAAAATGCCGGCACCACGGTTGCTGCCGCATTCGAAGCTGCAGGAGTGAAGGTTTCAATATCTCTCCGAACAATTCTTCCGCCATCACCACTTCCTGTTACACGACCTATATCAATACCTTTTTCTTCAGCGATTTTTTTGGCAAGTGGCGAAGCTTTTACTCTTCCGTTACCTGAAATTACTGGCTCAGCCACCGCTGGAGACGTTGCAATACTGGTTGCAGCAACTTGCGCGGCTGCAGGTGCGGGAGAAGGAGCAGCAACTTCTTTAACAGGTGCGGCCACAACATCGCCTTTTAGTAATGAAGAGATATCTTCTCCTTCCTTACCGAGAATAGCAAGAATAGAATCTACAGCTGCCGTTTTTCCTTTTTCTACACCGATGTGCAGAAGCACCCCGTCTTGAAATGATTCAAATTCCATGGTGGCTTTGTCGGTTTCAATTTCGGCCAACACTTCACCAGTCTTCACTTTTTCGCCAACTTTTTTGTGCCATGCAGCAACAGTACCTTCTGTCATGGTGTCGCTTAGCTTGGGCATTCTTACTATCTCTGCCATATCTTATTTCTTAGGGTAGTTTTTCAGTCTTTTACGTATGGATAATCTTCTTGTGTATAAACATCTTTATACAGTTCCTCAGCGGGTGGTAGTGGCGATTCTTCAGCAAATCGTACTGATTCTTCAACCACGTTTTTGATCTCTTCTTCTACAGCGTCGATCTCTTGCTCGCTCATCCATTTGTTCTCTCTAATTTTTCTTAGAACATGTTCAATTGGATCTTGTTCTTGATATTCTGCAACCTCTTCTTTAGTGCGGTATTTCTGAGGGTCACTCATACTGTGACCTTTGTAGCGGTATGTTTTGATGTCTAACAGTGTTGGTCCATTTCCACTACGTGCTCTTTCTGCTGCTATTTCAATTGCTTCGCATACAGCTTCTGGACGCATACCATCAACAGTTGCAGAAGGCATTAAGAATGAAGAACCCAAAAGAGAAAGATCAGTCACATTAGACGTTCTTTCCACAGATGTTCCCATCGCGTATTGATTGTTTTCAATAACGAAGATTACAGGCAATTTCCATGTCATTGCCATATTGAATGTTTCAAACAAAGCTCCTTGTCTTGCAGCACCATCACCAAAAAATGTCAAGGTAACATTGTCGTTGCCATTGTATTTATCGGCGAAAGCAATACCAGCTCCCATAGGAATTTGTGCTCCAACAATGCCGTGACCACCGAAAAGATTTTTTTCTTTGTCAAACATGTGCATTGAGCCGCCTTTTCCTTTGCTAAGTCCTGTGGACTTGCCATATAACTCAGCCATAACCTTTTTAGGGTCGGAGCCCATTACAAGAGGATGAGCGTGGTCGCGATATGCAGTGATAACTTTATCGCTCGGACGTATTGCTTCCATCATCCCGGAGAGAATCGCCTCCTGACCAATGTATAGATGGCAGAATCCACCGAATTTTTGTTGGATATAAAGATGACCGCATTTTTCTTCGAAGCGGCGCATCAATAACATCTCACGATACCAACGCACATAGATGTCTTTGGTGAATCGGCTTTCGTTTGATTTGTCAGCAGAAGCTGAAGTTTTTTTAGTGGCAATTTCTGTGGCCATGTCGTATTGTTATGGTTGGCAAATATAGATTCAGGACAGTCTAAACGGTGATGTGTTCCTTTGCTAAGTGTGAAAAATACACTATCGCCGTTTTGTGAGTCGAAATCCGTTTTTACTTATGCTCCAAATTGTTTTAGGAACCGAGCATCATTTTCAAAAAATAGTCGGAGGTCGTCAATTTGGTAACGAAGCATGGTAATGCGCTCAATTCCCATCCCAAATGCGAAACCACTATATTTTTTTGAATCGATACCACTTGCTTCAAGCACAGCAGGATCTACCATCCCACATCCCATAATTTCTAGCCATCCGGTGCCTTTGGTGATGCGATAATCTGCTTCGCTATTCAACCCCCAATAAACATCCATCTCAGCGCTTGGTTCGGTAAAAGGGAAATATGACGGACGCAATCTGATTTTGGCTTTCCCGAAGAATTCTTGTGTGAAATAAAGCAAGGTTTGTTTCATGTCCGCGAATGAAACATTTTCATCAATATACAAACCTTCTATCTGATGAAATTGGCAATGCGCTCGAGCGCTCACGGCCTCATTTCTATATACACGACCAGGCATCACAATTCGGATGGGCGGTTTTTGAGATTCCATTGCTCTTACTTGAACGCTGCTTGTGTGGGTGCGAAGCACCATTTCTTTTTGTCCTTCTTTTCCTTCTTTCTGGATGAAAAAGGTATCCTGCATGTCGCGAGCAGGATGCTCCGGCGGAAAATTTAATCCGGAGAAAACGTGCCAATCGTCCTCTATCTCGGGGCCATCAGCCACCGTAAATCCAATGCGAGAGAATATTTCTAAAATTTCCCCTCTCACTATTGAAAGAGGATGTCTGTTGCCCAATGGTATTGCACCGGTTGGACGCGACAAGTCACTCTCGAGCTCGGATTTTTTTGTTGTGGCCGTTTGCAATTGGAGCTCATCTAGCTTGCTTTGAACAGCGTTTTTCAGTTTGTTCAATTCCTGGCCTAACACACGTTTCTGCTCGGCCGATACGGTTTTAAATTCTTCGAAAAGATCATTTAAGAGGCCTTTTCTGCCAAGATATTTAATTCGGAAATTTTCAACCTCCTGACCTTGTTCTGCCATGAAAGCTCTCACCTCTGAAAGGTATTGGTCGATTTTTTCCTGCATGATTATTTGCTTTTTTTGATGATTTCCATATTCATTGTCACATCCTTCAATGGGCGATCGCGCTGCGTAGGCTCTGATGCTATGGCATCAACTATTTCCAAACCGCTTACGACTTCACCGAATACGGTATAATCCATATCAAGTTGCGCAGTGCCACCAACGGTCTGATAGATTTTTTTCTGTTCATCAGTGTATTTGAAACCGGGCATTTTGTATCCAATGTTGGCTTCGATTTGAGCGAGCTGCATGTCTGTCCAAGTTTGACCTTGTACAATGTAGAACTGGCTGCCTGACGATGCTTTTTTCGGGTTTACCTGATCGCCTTGTCTGGCGGCACAAAGGGCTCCTTTTTTGTGAATCAAAGCAGGGTTGAACTCAGCGGGAATGGTATATCCCGGACCACCAGAACCAAGCATCTGGGTCATTGCTGCACCTTTGCTGTTCGGATCACCGCCCTGAATCATGAAATTTTTGATGCAGCGATGAAAAATTAGCCCATCATAGAACTTTTCACTTGCAAGTTTTAGGAAATTATCGCGATGCTGAGGTGTTTCATCATAAAGTTTGATGATGATATCTCCGAGAGTTGTTTTAATACGAACGAGTGATCCTTCGATTTTTGATAGATCAGGTGAAGTGGTTTCTGTTTTGGCCGGCTCTACGGCTACTTCGGGAGTTTTGGGCGTTTCTGCAACTGCAGGTGTTTTGGGTGTTTCGCTTTTGTTCTTGCAGCCAGAAGCATTGCAAAGTACAAGCACAGCTGCGCAACCAATTAATAGTGTAGAGAGTCTTTTCATCATAAATCCTGTTTTTTCAGGACTGCGAAATTAGCAAAACATAGAATACCAGCGGAATTATTAGCCAATTCTGACTTGGTTTAGACGGGGTATTTTCAACATTGTTGTTTTTATACTCCGAAATTAATAGGTAGGAATAATGAAAAAATTGCTTTTCTTTGTTTCGCCTAAATTTGGTAAGGCCTTATGAAAAAAACTCAAATTTATAAACTATTCGCTGGCTCATTGGTAGTTTGTTCTTTGATTGCCGTTAATAGCTGCAAGAAGGACGTCCAGACAATTGCTACTGTGCAAGTGGTCAATAGCGAAGGTGAACCTGTTCCGGGAGCTTCTGTGCGATTGTTCGCCGTTCCATCTGAAACTCCGCCTCCACCGAATGAGCTTCGTTTTGACACGACTCAGATTACTAATGGTACCGGCAAGGTTAGTTGGGATTTCAGCGATCTTTATGAAAAAGGTCAAGCGGGTTTTGCTGTGTTGGATATTGAAGCTTCAAAAGGAGATCTTGCCGGTGAAGGCATTATCAAAATTGAAGAAGAGAAGACAACAGAAGAGACCATAACTATAGAATAAAATAATCGAAATATTGAAGAAGCCCCGTGAATCGGGGCTTTTTTATTGCTTTCTTTTTCCCATATGGGATTTGAGATTGCTTGCTTTTAGCTGGTCTGGGTCATTATTTTTGCGCCTCAATTTTATTGCGGGATGTAGCTCAGTTGGTAGAGTACACGTCTGGGGGGCGTGTGGTCGCACGTTCGAGTCGTGTCATCCCGACTATAACAAAAGCCTCGTGAATCGGGGCTTTTTTCGTGCCTCTTCTTTTTGTATTTTATAAAGTAAGATTTTTGATAGAAAAAAACCGGTGGATTTCTCCACCGGCTTGCTTAAACTTCGAGTAATTAAGGTTGATTAATTCTTGATTTCTTCTTCTTTTTTTGTTTCTTCAACTTTTGATTCCCCACCTCCGAGGTCGAACACAATCGGCATGATATAGTTGGAATCAACAGGAACACCGTTTTTGGCTGCAGGTGTCCAAGTTGGCAATGATGATACAAATCTCAAGGCTTCCTCATCTAATAAGTAATGCACACCGTCTGATACTTGCGGCTGACTAACTTCGCCAGTTGCATCAATCGTGAAAGTCACATAAACGGTTCCTTGCAATTTTCTCTCTCTAGCCTCTGCAGGATATTGCAAGCTATCGTTCACATAAGATTGCAACGCTTGCATGCCACCAGGGAATTTGGCTGGCTTTGAGGTCCTGTTAGTCTTTTTGAAATCTTCATCCGGATAATATCTGTCAGGCTTTTCTATGCCTTCAAAATTCCATCTTTTCCAAACTCCTACCTTATAGCCATTTTTGAAACGGCCTTCTGATTCTTTATAACCATTTGCGTAGAAATAGGTGAAATTTCCGTGAGGAACTTGCAGTTTATTGTCGAGGTATTGACCGTTGATGAAAGTTTCTCCAGTGACATACTTTACGGTAACGGTATAAACGCTATCCGATATCATATTAATCTCCCTGACAAATTTTGCCTTGGAAGAATCAGCAACAACACGGTGCTGCAAATCTAGATATTCAGTTCTTGACTGAGCCAATGAGCTGTGAACCAGCAAAAAAGCAACAGCGGAACAACACAGTTGTAGAATTCGTTTCATTATCAATTTAGTCGCTAGGTTTTTTAGGCGACGCTAAAATAATCAAAAATTAGACGTAAACATCCTCCATGGTTGTCACTCTTTTGACAACATTTGTAGAAAATTTGGATCCCAAATATGGATTATTTATTTGAAAAGGCTTGGAATGAGACAGTTAGTCGTATTTCTGCATCATTTGGCGAGAAGTTGGATTACGCTGCAATTTTATTTTTGATTGGCGTCCAGGAATTGGGCAAAGATTATCAAGTGTACAAGAAGGATCAGAAAGTGGAACTAATGCACGTAGGCATTTGTTCACTGCTGGCTCCTTATGGTTACTATAAATTTATTGGTCGTGATGAAGATGGTTGGCCACATTTCGAAAGATCTGAAGAGTTGCCGGTGTTAAAGCCTGAAGAACAAGAGTTGCTCGTGAGAAAGGCAATTGTTCAATATTTCAACGAGGATAGAGACGAGTGATTCCGTAATTCTTTAGGATAGTTTGATTTGAAGAATTTCAGTCGAAGACAAGCGTCTGTGCTTTTTACTTTCGCTGAAATAATTTCGCCATGCGTTCAATCCTATTTTCTTTTTTGTTTTTAATCGTTACTGTTTTTCAAGCTCAAAATCATTTAACGAAAATCTCTTTTGCTGATGCTGACTTACCCGAGTGGGCAACGCTTATGTATGGCGAGAACCCAAACTACTATGAGGTTGTAAATTCATATCAAGCATATTTCAGCGAGCATGAATTCGTCAAAACAATTCATACGCAATATTTCAAAAGATGGGTAAGCTCGGTCAAGTCGCACATCGATCCATGGGGCAACATCCAATACTCTTCTAAGGAAGAACTGAATCAGCGAACTCGTAAGATTCGTGAAAAACAAACCGAAGGAGAAGAAAGAGGTGGAACACTTTGGCATTTCGAAGGTCCTGAACATCATGTGGTCTCTGATGGTACCATGACACCTGGCTTTAGACACAGCAATGTTTATTGTCATGATAGAAGTTCCACAAATCCCGATGTTCTGTTTTGTGGAACAGAGTCAGGTGGATTGTACAAAACAACGGATGCAGGGTTAAATTGGAATTTTGTAACCGCTGATTATTTAATCGGTTCTGTCACCGCGGTAAGAATTAAACCCTCAGATGAAAATTTTATTATCATGAGTGCTGCCAATGATTTATGGAGATCAACCGATGGTGGCATTAATTGGGAAATCATAGGTCAGCCATCATTTTCTTCTTTAAATATTTCGGCATGGGAAATTGCGTTCAACCCTGAAGACAACAATATAATTTATTCAGCTACGAATGAAGGATTTTTCCGAAGCATCGATGGTGGAGATAATTGGACTGAGGTGCTTACACGCAGATGCGAAACGATCGCATTTAAACCTGGTGATGCATCTGTGGTGTACACAATTCAATATGAAAATGGGTTGGATTATTCGCGCTTCTATAAAAGCACAGATTATGGAGCAACTTTTACATTGTATGAAGAAGGTTGGTTTGATGATTCATTGGGCAATATCGAGATCCAAGGCGGCCGATTAGCTACAACTGAAGCTGATCCAGAAAGAATATATGCTGTATTGATCGGATATCAGAACGATGGTTCGGCGGTCATTACAAATGGTTGGGTAGGGACGTGGGTGAGCTATGATGGCGGGGAAACGTGGAACTTACCGCATGGGCTTATAGGAACACCGTATACCGATGAACATC